>Ga0209986_10000075_pt1 | contig 82133 bp, 75 predicted proteins | sample BlataG_FD_183168 | JGI IMG/M metagenome (GOLD analysis project Ga0209986, IMG submission 183168) | Deep subsurface microbial communities from Black Sea to uncover new lineages of life (NeLLi) - Black_00105 metaG (SPAdes) (version 2) | ecosystem: Environmental > Aquatic > Marine > Oceanic >...
AAATTAGGGTACAACGAGGGTTCTTTTTTTGTAAAGTGGGAATCTATTCTAAAAGGCAGGCAATTACGGAGAAAGAGTGTATCAGTTTATCTGAGCATAGCTGTATCAATTTATCTGAGCGCTATAGGACATTGCTGATTATGTCTCAAAAATTGGAATGATTTGTCCCTTTAATCCAGCGAATTTAAAATCGGCTTCTTATGAAATGGCAATCGGCGGGGAGGTCTTGTATTGGGATAAAGAAGGGAAGAAGCAACATTTTCCAGACTTGAGTGATGGGCAGGAGATAATCTTTCTTAGGAACTCTATTACTTATGTTTCAGTATTGGCAAAATTCAGGTTGCCCAATTATATCGCGCTGAGATTCAATTTGCAGATTGAACATGTTCATCGTGGTTTATTGCTAGGGACGGGGCCATTGATTAATCCTGGTTTCAATGGCAGGCTAATGATTCCAATTCATAATTTGACGGATAATGATTACAGGGTTAAAAAGGGGGATCCATTAATCGGTGTTGAGTTTACAAAGATAAGTGACAATGTTTCTTGGAGCAATACCGATCGTCCAGAATTGGCTCGACAAGGTGAATACAAAGAAAATCAGAAAAAGAAGGACGACAAAGGGTTCTTTGATTATCTGAATGATTATCTTCCATCGGGCGTTGGTACTGTTAGAAGCTCTTTGTCATCGACATTATCTGCGGCAGATAATTATGTTAAAAAGATCCAGAAGTGGACTACAGGAATAGGGTTCGGAGCCATTCTTGTATTACTGGGCCTTTTTGCTGGCACCTGGAATCTTATAAGTGATGCGAATAAATACGTTGCTGATTCGACCAAAAGCTTTCGACAAGAAAATGAGCGTGTAGTTTCAGAGTTTGAAAACAATTTCAGCAAATTAAAAGCTACAATAGAAGTATTGCGGAAGAATATCGAGGACACGATTAAGTCGTTTGACGTAAAAATAGAAGATACCCACGCCGCCGTAAATAAGGAGCGTGAAGACGATCTAAAAAGACTACAACAATTATTAGAAACCATCGATACCAGAATAACAAGAATTGAAGATCAAATGAAGAAGACGAAATAACACGATGCCTTTTCGGGTTGAGATATGCGGTGGTATAGCAGCCGGGAAAACTACGTTCGCTTCGCTGATGAAAGGGATCAATTTGGGTCCGATATATGAAGATTTCAAAAAAAGCCCTTTTTGGGAAGCCTTTTACTGTAATCCTGGTAAATACATATTTGAGACTGAGCTTTCTTTTGCCCTTCTACACTATCACCAAATCAAGACGGCGCTTGAATCAAATAATAATCTAATCTGCGATTTCTCGTTCCTTTTGGATTTGGCGTATGCGAACGTCGGTTTAACTGGGACCAAACTCGAAGCATTTGAATGCGTTCTTGGAGAGATTAGAAAAGACCTGCCCAAACCCAATTTGATCGTTCACTTGCAGTGTGATGGGGAGACAGAACTGAAACGCATTCGAGCACGTGCGCGCAAAGAGGAAGAATTGATCAACTTGACGTTTTTGGATTCTCTAAACAAGGCCGTAGACAAAGAAGTCGAGAATGTTCAAAACTCGATACCAGTAATCACTGTAGACAGTTCCAAAAAGGATTTCGCAAATGTTGAATCAACAAAAGAAGAGATGGTGCAAATTGTCAATGACTTTCTTTCTAAGTCGTGACTGTTATTTCCATCCATATCTTTCAGGCAGAATGAAGGCTTCCAGCCAAGGTGGGCCGAGGTGAAGATCGTGTCAGTCGGCCTGCTGTCCAGGTTCAACTCCGGAACTGTGACCGGATCCGTCGCACTTCTGTAGTACGAAGGACTCCAGAGTGTAGCATTTCTTGGAATAATTTAAAAAGAGCATGTTGAGCTCAGTTGAGGAATCTGGTAATGATTCATTATAGTTTGAAGATGGTCTAGCGGAAGAGAGTAATGCATTTTCTGTTGCCTGATGAGAAATCTGATTCCGATCTACAAGCTCTAGCCGAAGCTGTTCAGTCCAACGACTTGGTGGCTGGCTATACCCATGATTTTTACAATTATCCCGCCCGCTTCTCTCCAGTCTTTGCTAAGCAGGTCATTAAGTTGTTTACAAAACCGGGTGACCTGGTTGTCGACCCCTTTATGGGGGGAGCCACCACACTTGTTGAGGCCAGGGCATCGGGAAGGCGGTGCATTGGCGCCGACATTAACGAGTTGTCTCTTTTTCTTGCCCGAACAAAGACAACGATAATTTTCAAGAGGGATTTAGATGCTCTGCTTGAATGGGCTCTGAATCTGGATGGTCAATTGAAGTTACACAATCCGCCCATACGGCCCGAGTGGTGGATTGAACAAGGCTATCAACGGAACATAAGCTGCAGGATGACCTGGCCGACTAGGAAAACCCTTGAACTTGCTCTTGCAAACCTTCATAACCTAGAGAATTCCTCTCAAAAAAGGTTTGCACGCTGTGCTCTACTGAAGACAGCACAGTGGGCATTGGATTGCACGACGATGATTCCGTCAGCAAAGGATTTTCGTAAGAGATTTGTCGATAACATCATTGAAATGTCCAAAGGCGCTCTGGAGTTTTCGAGGGCTGTCAAAGCATCTGACAGGCTGTATAAGGTCCGAGGGTCGTTCAGGACGCTCTGCCTCAAAAGTTCGGCAGTCGGGCTAGAAGAGGAAGCGGTATTTAAGAAGAGTCAATCGCCGAAGTTAATCCTCACTTCTCCGCCGTATCCAGGCGTTCACGTTCTATATCATAGGTGGCAGATTACAGGCAGGAAAGAAACGCCCGCCCCATTCTGGATTGCAAATTCCGTGGATGGCCATGGCGAGTCCTTCTATACTTTTGGCAACAGAAAACAGAAGGCGTGCGATCAGTATTTCGAGTACCTTCTGAAGGCCTATAAATCCCTTGCTAGGATTGTTAGTGAGAACACGATAATGGTTCAACTGGTAGGATTTTCAAAGGTGGCTTCACAGCTCCCGCGATATTTGGAGACTATGAATAAGGCTGGTTTCGTCGAACGTAAATTTCCGTCTGTAGCCAATATGCCAGATGGCAGGCTGTGGCGGACTGTCCCAAATCGCAAGTGGTATGCAACCCATAAGGGCTGTATTGGCTCCAGTAAAGAAGTCGTGCTGTTTCATTTGCTGGATCATTAGGACAGGGCTCTTAGGTAAATTCACCCGCTGAGCTATCCACGTGTTCAAATTCGTGTTCGAAACTTCCCAAATTCTCAATCATCGGCAATAGGATAGGGGCTATTGCCTTTGTGAAATCCTCAACTCTATCCTCAATATTGGGTTGTCCTGCTTCTTCCATGTCGCCTTTATAATCTTCTGTCTTCCGCGCCTTCTCACTCTGTAGATCATCGTGAATAAGTGCGATTCCAACCAACACCATACCGAAAAGAAAGCAAGCTTCCAGCACAGAGGGCTCTCGCTTTGAGCCCTTCTGTTCGCTTCTCAAGTAAACGTTGTCCATATTGATGTAGAAATCGAAAATTGTTTTCCCATCGTCACTTTCGTCATCAGATTCTCCGGTATCAACTATACGAAGGGCAGAAAACTTATCAAAAGGTGGCGTCATATCCGCCCAGCCCCTTTGCCCTTCTTTTGGATCTTCATATACCTTCGTGGGTCGCGGAGGCTGAATCATCCCTGGCATTTCACGGTCAGTTCCTTCTTTGTTCCCAGGTGGTTTTCTTCTTTTTGACTTGTCACTCTTTTTCTTTTCTGCTTTTCCCAAAACTGTGAGACGAAAACGATTTGTGAAGGGTTCAACCAACGTGCGATCGTTAACTACTGCTTCAAAGTCTAAGATATCCCCAACCTTGCATGAATCAGGTAGTGTGAGGTTTAGAGTTGCGATGCCGTTTTCCATGTTGCAATTGAAGCCTTCGTGTATCTTCCTGCCGGAGCCGTCTTTACAGTATAATGAGAACTCCCCTCTATCAATTTCCCGCGTGAAGTAGTCATTAACAACATCAGTTTCGAAAGGAATTCGCGTGCGCACATTTATATGGCAGCTCCGCGAAAGTACGTACCCGTAATCCTTTCCCTTGAACTTGAAGTAAGAGGGGTGTTTTCTGCCTTCAAAGGGGCGTTCTTCCTCTCCCACTTCCTTTGTCTTGAAGGGAGTGCTTATTCTTGTTCCTTCCAGGAACAGTTTCGTCAAAGTTGGGGATTTCTTCAGTATCGATTTGAGCACAGCCTCTAAGGGTTTGGATTCTTCGATTCTCAAATCCCTTTGCTCCCGTTGCCTTCTTTGGCGCAGGTCTCTTAATAGCCTGTTCTCCTTGAGTATTGTTTCAAGCTCTCTTTCGATTGCTCCTCGCAGTTCCCCCCCACTAAGCCTATCCCTGCTATTCATGAAGAGATCCTCCCTGGCTCTCCCAGTTAGGTCACTGCAATTAACAACAACTAACATAGAATCCCTAAGGTAACTGCAACCGGTCCTCGTGCGCCTGAAAAAATCCGTAGTAAAATGCCCATGCGTTTGGCCATTCACAGTGAAAATGATTCCTTCGTTCTTGCGATACCTGTCTGCCTTAGCTTTCTTAAATGCGAAGATATTCGCAGTCATTTTTTCGCCCATAACGTTGAGTGGACAGGAGGTGGGGAAGCCTTCCTCGATATTGGTGCGTTTGGCATCACGACTGTCATCGCCAAGTCTGATGTTTAAACCGAGCACGTTGGTATCGTGACTTCCGGCATGCCCTGCATACCCTCTGCACTCATGGAAACGCATAGGCAACGCTGATGAAGGCAACAGGAGGTCAACACGAGACAAGAGACCGTCCGTCATCAAGATATCACTCTTGTTAGGCAACGCATATTCGTACAGTTTTATCAGGGTGCCCCATTGCGACTCGACCGCGTAAGGCTTGCCGCGTTCTGGAAATATAGGCATTGAGTCGGCTTCGAAGTTCAAAATGTCCCCTCTTCCAGGCCGTTCCTCAATCGCCAGCGGGGCAAGATATGTATAAACTGAACTCCTGCGTCCCCCTGTAGGGTCTTCTCGCCTGACTACAGTGAAGCTCCAGTTGAGGTCAGAGGGATAGGGCGCTGACCCACCAAGAATTTTCGGATTCCGACGAGTGACCACCAGCTGCAAGTTTCGGTGACCACAGAACTTCAGAACCCCGGTGCCGCCCATATTGAACTTACCCTGTACAAAAGGTATGCGCAGCTTGTTGTCCTTGTTGAGCGACATTAATGTGTCGGGTACTTGCCGTGGTGTCTGTCCTTCCCCGGAATCGGAAATCGTGAAACAGGGTTTTCCCGGCGGTTTGGCACCGGTAGCAGCCAAAGCGATCTGTCTGGCAATCTTTGTCCGCTTTGTTGTGTCCCATTCTGACACTAGGCCAGCAGTAGGGCTCGCAGGATTCTTTTCAAAAAACTGAGCAACTCCCTCTCGAATACTATGGGGGGCACTTTCGCTTGTGGGATAGATCCCACGGACAAGGCACTCGTTCATCAACCGAGCATCGACCGAATTGACGAGTTTTTCAACCAAGGCTGCATCAGGACGGCTTTGTTGGTTCCCAATCACATTGTAGTTATTTTCATAATCACCATAATACCGCCAGACAGGACGGTTTTCCCAGTACCCCACATCTCCCAGCAATGTAATAACCTCATCTTCCGTGTCGGCCTCGATGAGACTAATGCAAAACTCTCGCAGTGCAGAATCGTCCATGGAACCTCCTTGTGACTTAGGTCTATTCCAGCTTGAATGCTTTTGTGCTACCCTTGCCATTGAATAACATCTTGATCTCCTTGAATTTTTTGTCGATTTCGCGAAAAACCTTCTTCATATCGGCTTCTGAATATTCATAGTTTCTCTTGTTTGAACATTTGCCCAAGCTGTCTAGATTATTAAGAATTGTGTTCACTCTACGCTCTACAATTTTGACAAATCGCTTCCTATTTGCTTCCTTATTGCTTGACAGCGTTTGCATGTTTTTGACCTCCTTGTAGTTGCGTCTATATCCATATATAGAGCTAAATATAGAATGTCAAGAGAGGGTTATCCACTTCACTCTCGTAAAAGGACGGAATACCACTCAAAAAACACGGCATTACGAACGAAATCCGGCCCCCATTGTCAATGGCGAAAATCTAGCCGTGTTTCAATCGATTAGAGCAGGTCAAGGAGAGCGAAGTGGATACCCTGCTGTCAAGAAAAAACTATCTGGCTCTACATTGTTTTGAAAATGAGCTACCAAACATGGATTTTCGTGGCAATATATAGTTCAAGAATGGCGTGCGTGACATAGGTCAAAACTGAGGATTCTTACACAATCGTGAGGTACAAACGCAATGCGGCGTAAAGAGGGTTCGTGAAAACTTGAAACACAGCATGCCCATCATACGCTTTTCAACTTCTCACTAACGTTATCCCTCTTTTATCCTATAGCGTGGAAACGCCATTCTAATTCCCAGCCAATTTCACTACTCTAATTCCCTACCAATTCCGCCAGTGAAAATAGGCCATTTTCTACCACATCTTAAAATGCAATTTCCGTTTAATTCTTCTAATTCATTCTAGTCGGACTTGGTTTCAAAAAATCATTATGCTATTTTGTTGGTAATGAGGTGTTGAGCTGTCTTGGATCTGTGTCACAACGGAAGAGGGTCTCCTGATTTGTAGGTGTTAAGATTACTTTCCGATCTCACCGTTGCCCACGATCAAGATACCCTGGCTAAGCACTTGTAACAAGATGGGGTTGCCAGACACTTGGTTGTAATATTGATTTTCCGATTTCTTTGTTCTTCGGGGCTAAAATGCTCAATATGTTAGCCAGAAACAAAAGGCGGATTTATCGAAAGAGGAATTGACATAGCTGAGCAACTACAAACAAGGGCACCCATATCAGCTCCCTTCATTAGAAATTCACCGTTTTTTTACGAAAAAGCGAGATAGCTAAATGCGTCCTTTTCTCGTACTGGCTGGTTTTTAGATGGTGCTTTTGGCTGGTTTCTTCGCCGCTGGTTACATATAGCGCTCAGTTGAACTAAACCGCTTCGCGGTAGTTTTCTCGTTTCTCACCCCCGACATTTCTTCAAATTTTCTTCCGTTTTAGGATCTTTTCCCCTCTCTGATCATCATTTAGAATACCTCCTGGCCCTTTGGGCTTAAACCAAATCCCATTCAACAAGGAGGTACACCATGACACCATTACGTCAAAAGATGATCAACGACATGAAGCTGCGGAGGTTTTCTACGAGTACTCAACAAGCCTACGTCGATGCTGTGGCTGGTTTGACAACATTCTTTAACCAGGCCCCTGACAGGCTTAATGAGGAAAATGTACAAGCTTACCTTCTGCACCTCATGGAAGAGCGCAAACTGTCTTGGAGTTCGTGCAATGTAGCCGTTTCAGGGCTACGCTTTTTCTACGGCAAAACTCTTGGCAGGCATTCAATGTGCCTGGCTATCCCATCCATGAAGCAAAAAAAGCAACTTCCCGAAATACTAAGTGCGGAGGAACTTGAGCGTCTCTTTGCCTCTGCCAGCAACCCGAAACACAGGATGTTGTTGATGACCACCTATGGCGGTGGACTTCGCGTCAGTGAGGTTGTGCGGTTGAAAGTAACCGATATTGAAAGGGACCGCATGATGATCCGTGTTGATGACGGCAAGGGCAATAAGGACCGTTACACCATATTGTCAGAGCGTCTGCTGCAAGAACTCTGCGTCTATTGGAAAATGTTTCGTCCACCAACTTGGCTATTTCCCGGAAGAGATCCGCATAAGGCGATGCACGTCGGTACTGCTCAGAAAATCTATTACACTGCGAAAAAGAGAGCCAAGATCACAAGAGGAAAAGGAATCCATACGCTGAGGCATTATGCCGAGTTCCGAATTATGCCGAGTAACCCCCGTAACCAGCCTTGTCTTCTGGGTACGAGTCATATTCAACTCGGCATAATCCTGTTGTGTTCTCCTCCACATATTCTTGGCAACTGGCCAGTCAAGGATGAGAAACACGCAGAACTTATTCTTCGCAGGCTCTGGATCTCTGCCGCGCTAGCATGCGTCGTTATTGGCTCCAAGCATCGAGGCACTGTTTGCATTCGTGGGCAATACGGCTTCGGAGCGTCGACGAGACGGCGGGGGATTGCCTTTTACCCCTCTCAAACAGTCTCTGGTTATGCCGAGTAGCTGGGATCCCAACTTTTCGATTGTGCCTGTAATTCAGGTAGGTTATAGAAACATGGCGATCCTACTTGGCATAATCCGGTACTCGGCATAATGTCTTAGGTCGTGAAACCCAAAATCTTCGACCTTGGCTTTTCTAAGGGCTGTGACGAAAGCCTTCGGGGCAACTGGGATCAAATCTTTAATCTTGATAAATGAAGGAGTTTTGTTAGTTTGGTTTAATGGCCAGAGCGTTACGCATTCAATACCCGGGAGCTTCCTATCACGTCACCTGCCGGGGCAGCGAAAGTAAGGACATCTTTTTAAGCAAGGAAGACCAGAAGGTTTTTCTTGAGAAACTGGCGCTGTCTTCAGACACATACAACGTTGCCGTTCTCGCCTACGTTTTGATGACCAACCATGCACCTGTTGTTGACCACGCCCGATGGAAATCTTTCAGAGTTCATGCGGCATTTCAATATATCGTACACAGCCTTTTTCAACAAGAGACACCACCGGGTGGGTCACCTTTACCAAGGAAGATACAAGGCCTATCTGGTTGATGCGGACAACTATCTCCTGGAGGTATCGCAGTACATCCACCTGAACCCCGTCAGGATCAAGGCTTGGAGTACGAAAGCCCCCGAGGACAAATGGGATGTGCTCATGAAATATCATGGCAGCAGTCTGCCTGGATATCTGTGGGAGAGAAAAAGGCAGGGTTTTGTCAACTATGAGTTCATTTTGGGCTATATGGAAACTCAGGGGGACGGGCATAAGTAGATAACTAAGTTTCTATGAGCCGACGGTTGTTTTCTTCAGCATACTGTTCGCCTCTTTTTACGGCGTACCCCACTCCGGGCTGGGTCATCCCGAGACGCCTGGATAAGTCCGTCAACGCGTATCCCAATTCCGTCACCGCCAACATGATGTCAAACTAATTATATATTTATGCCCGTCCCCCTTGACGTCCCCCCTTGAGTCCGAATATTCCTGGCCAAAGGCTAAACTTTCTTAGCCGGCTCGTTTCCCGCAAGCCCCTTCCTTTAGTGTGTGGTCAAAGAACAAAGAAATGGGGTCGGGCCAAGCTATCATGTTGAAATATCTGGATTAATGTTCCAAAAATAGCTGTTTTCCGCACCAATATCGGCATTTTTGGTATCCCCTTCAAATTTGGGTCATTTCTGGTCACGTTCGGATAACTGAAGGGATTTTGCTTTGCCTTGTATAATGGCTTCGACCACTTCCCGCACCTCTGGATTGAGGCGATCAAGCACCTCGTCCCTGGTTCTTTCATCTTCTTGCCAGTATTCAACTGCCACACTGATCGGTTCCAAGACCCCAAGTACTTTATCCATGTTTCCATCTCGCATAAGAGCAAAGAGCTCAGCGCAAATTCGAGCTGTTTGCTCGTCTAACACATTTCTAAAAAATGTGAAAAGCTCATGCAATGCCAGATCTTCCCAGGCTTGCGGAAGCTGGTCAAGCATGATGTCAAATATTCTGCGTGCCTGGCCACTATTTTCCGCTTTGATGGCGATTTCGCAGCGAAGCAGGTTGACATGCACGAAATGCGCTGAGTAAAAAGCCGCTCTCTCTTGATCTCCCTGTGATGAAGCTATCTTGATAGCCTGACTAATTTTCTGTAAAGAATCTTCGAACAGTTCTTCTTGTTCCGCACCTTCCTTCGTGCGCGCAAGATAGCCCAAGCCATTGCCCCAGGTGTAAAGGGCTTCAGCGAATTCGGGGCGGAACTGAACGGCTTTTTCTATGGCGACCATCTCGTCTTCCGCTCTGTCCTGTTTGTTTCGAAGATATGCCATCAAGTACCAAGATTGGGCTAAACGGTCGTTATTACGCTCATGTGAATACTCAATAATTCGTTCATTAAGCATTTCTTCTGCCCGTTTGAAATCACCGGACTCAATACAAGCCCTTGTTGTTGCATCAGTTACAAAATATCCCATTTCAGCTCTGGGTGCAGCTTCAGTGAGGTATTCGAGATGCTCGATAAATCTCCCCGCTTCGGCAAATTGCTTCTCTGCCGCGGTGCTTCGGTATTGATCAATAAGCCTGTAAGATTCTTTTATCCACTCTTTTTCTGTGTACCATATACGGAGGAACTTGATGAAGAATTCGAGTTTGCGGCGTCCTACGGTGGAGAACCGCATTTGATGCCAGATGCGAAACACCCGTTCGGAGACCATATAATAAGTGATCTTGCGGCGTTTCTGGGGTGGTATGGACACAAAACCCAGCGCCCGCAGCCGCTTGAGAATACTGTTGATCTGGTTCACCGGGAGACGGGTTTCTTCTGCCAGCTCGGTGGGGGTGGCAGGGCGTCCAAGGCGGGCGAAGGTGTCCAGAACCTTTCGCTGCTGGGGGGAGAGATCTTCCATGCGGTGTTTATAATAGGGCGTCAAGTCATCGAGGAGTGTCTGGATTGACGCTCGCACTTCCGGAAGTTCGGTTCGGGTGTAAAGCTGGTACAGCATGAGGACGAGACGGGGGTTCCCGCCCATGAGGTGGTGTACCGCTTGTATGCGAGGCTGAAGCTCCTTAAACCGATCGAGCAGCGTCTCGTTTTTCTCCAACACAGCCTGCTTTCGCAGAAGTCCCGTCATCTCTCTAATTGACAAATCTTTCAACTCGATGGGATGAAAGAATTGATAGAACGGTCTATCGTAGCCGCTCACTTCCTTGAAATGCGTGGGGGCAGTTGCCACCAGCGCCAGGAACGAACCGTTCATTAACACGTCACGCAGTCTACCCATTTGCGCTTCATCCAGAATCTTTGCGTCCAGGATCAAATCAAAGTTATCCAAGAGCAGGAGAATCTTCTTGCGAGAACGCTCGGAGTATCTCCTCACCGCGTCAATGGCAATTTCAGCGGCATGTTCGTCATTGTCAGTGGAAGCAGCGGATTCTGCGGCCGCTCTTAAGTCATCATTCGATTCAACCTCGAGCAGCAACTCGAGTACTTTGGAGAAAAAGTCGCGCAGGCTGACGATGGAATATTCCTCTTCCGCGGTCTGAAGCGCTATGTATGCCTGCTTGAGCGCATCATCGTTCTGTACCCGATGTTTTGCTAAGAGCAGAAGGTTGGTTTTGCCAATGCCGCGGGGTCCGATAATAAGAAAGTGTTGATTTGTGGGGGCGGCGGCCCTTTCACGCAGCAGGCCTAGTATGTTTTCAAGTATGGCTTCACGGGCTACAAAGGTCGCCTCAAGATCTTCAGGATCGCATTGTCCCGGATTATACTTGTACAGGTCAAGTTGTCGCATGGTTTCGGTCTCCCTTAAAAGGCATAATAGCGTCGCCACCAGTCGCAGAGAATTTTTGAGGCGAATACATATTCTCCATCATGCACTCCGTGCCGGATGTAGAAGTCGTTCACCAGGCTTGCCATCAATTGGTTGAACCCATCGTCGGTTGCTGATTCCCCTACTTCCTTTCGGTAGATGGTACGAAGTCGGCTTTTTGATATTCTTTTGGGTTGAGCGATAGCAAGTTCTTTTAAGATGGTTTTTGCAGCACCTTCCTGGGGTTTGTCATAGTATAGCAAGCGATCATAGTAGTGTTGGAAATACGTCTTGTATTCCGTGCCAAGAAATTTGTTCAGGTAGATTTTCTCGATCGTTTGGGGGCCAATGCGCGTGGCGCCATGTGCCGTTTCTATGGCAATTGTGGCAACGAACATCTGAATAAAATAGGGAATAGGAGTGCCGATAAGGTCCAGTATTCTTCTTTGCGTAGCACTTTTCAGAGGGAGATTCCTGGATCTTAGCAACTGCCTGAGAAAATCGGCCGCTCCTTCCAAACTCAATTCTTTGAGTGGAATTCGCTGAAAATCATTGAACGAGTCCACCGCACGAAGTTGAGAAAGATAGTTTTCGATACCGATTGACCCGCCCACCAGAAACCGGCAGTTGGTTAGACCAATTGAGAACCAATCTTTTCTTTTAACTTTATCTTCAAGCCCACGTCCCATGGACCGGTTACCCCAAATTCTTCAATTAGTCCTCGAAACCACCTACAGCTATTTTGCCATTTAGAATTCAGAAAACTGCGAAGATGGCGGTCAGCCATAAGTGCATCGAGTAAAGCGACGATAAAATTCACGGGTTCCCGAATCGATTCGGCATCCACATGAATCGGTTTCCATCCATTTCTCGGATTGTCAATAAGCCGGTACATGAGGCTGGTTTTACCGTAGCGCCTGGGAGCGGCCAGCAGAATATTGTTCCCTTGCTCCAAATAGTCCCACACCAGTTCGATCAATTCTTCACGATTATAGAAATCATCTCCCCTTGCTGGTGGGCCAACCAGATTCTTAATCATTTTCAATCCCCATTCAATATCGGTTTGTTGTACAACAAAATCACTATACAACACAATTGTTGTATGTCAAGCGAAAATACGGTTTATTCTGGGATTTGCTGGCGGATTTCTGAATCCAAGCGGATAAGAAAGGGACATCCTGTGGTTTCCCTGTCAGGCAGAGAAGGGGACTCTTGGGGGGCTCTTGGGGGGAAATAGGGGACGCTGGTGAAATATTGACATTTGTCCTTCCAACGCCATGATTGCTTTCCCTGGTTGCTTTTTCACTCATTTGAAATCAAATATATCATTTTCAATCTGTATCCGGCTACGGCGTCCTGAGCGCAGTCGAAGGATCAGCTCTGTGAACCGCCTGGTCCGCCCAGGCGGATGCCAGGCATGTCCCGCCATAGCTTTTATGCGACGGCGGATGTTGTAGGGGCTGGGGGAGAAAAACCCCCGGCTACTCGATTAGGTTCCGGTTGCTTTTAAGAGTCGTTTCGGAGGTAAAGAAACAACCCTATGGCCACAATCCTTTTCTTTCTTTTTAAGATCCGCGCAAATAGCCTTCAAATCATAATTGAATTTGGCTGCATGGCCTTCGCGAATCTTTCTGATATCTTCAACAATTGGGTCTTTTTTCATGTTCATTCCCCTTCAAGCTCCTCTGGAGAGCATATTACGGGGCATTCATACCCATTTTCTTCAGCAACCCTGGCAATCCCTTTTTTCATCTTTGCGTTATTGATGTGATGAAAGTTCCAAGTCACAAGAAAGTCCATGCCGTTGATGATAGCCAAAGCAATATGCAAAGCATCCTCAGGGTGACTTTCTGGGATCGGACCGACTTTTACCAAAGCCGCCGCAAGGTCTTCCGCTTCACCCGTTATTTCCAGAACTGGTATTCCCTTGACAGCCTCTAATCGTCCCTCTGCTGCGATAGGATCTCCTCCTTTAGCCTCTTCCAAAACCAGTGCCGATATGTATATGTCAAACTGGTGCCTATTTTCTTCCCACCATTCCCGGGTGACTTGTTGTCGAGCTGCTGTTACGAGATCTCGGCTCGGGCGACTTGTGTAATAGCTGACAACGCTGGTTTCAATATAGATTTTTGGTTTCATGGTTCTCTAAAAATGACAATTCATAACTGTATTCTGGAAGCTAATGACAGGGATAACCGGTGCGTTTGAAAAAGCGCCAGCTTTTTCAAATCCAAGTTCATCCCATTGTTGTGTGCCGGGCTTGGCCCGGCTGCTAAATGGTACTGTTTGATATTCATGACACAAATATCGGGCAAAGTCCAGACCCAGCCTGACGGAGGCGGCTCGAAGCGAAGAGGAGAGGCGAGAGCGACCAAAGGGAGTGGCAACGGTAGCCGAAGGCAAGCTCCTTCGCCAGGGGCTTCGGCGGCTCAAGAGCATCCTCGCCAGGGGCTTCGGCGGCTCAAGAGCATCCTCGCCAGGGGCTTCGGCGGCTCAAGAGCATCCTCGCCAGGGGCTTCGGCGGCTCAAGAGCATCCTCGCCAGGGGCTTCGGCGGCTCAAGAGGGCTGTGGGCAACTTGGGACATCCCTTCAGTTTTACGGTTTTGACCAAAGTTTGCTCAGAAATCCATACGAAATTAGCCGGTTATAGTCAAGATGACCAGACTACCTCGACTCATCAGTGCTTCACAACGAGCGAAGAATCACTTTCGCCAGAACTCCGGCACGAAAAGGACGAGAACCGTGTAGATTTCCAATCGCCCGACAAGCATACACAGGATGAGTAGCCACTTACCCAGCACCGGGATGTGGGCATAGTTGTCCGTGGGCCCCACCAGTCCAAGACCTGGTCCGATGTTTCCAATTGTGGCTGCAACGGCTGCAAAGGAGGTGACCACATCAACATCCATAGCGGCCAGCAAAAAGGAGCAGAGGATAAAGAGGCCCAGGTAAAACATGAAATATCCCCATATACTGTGTAGAACCTCATCTGAGATGGGATGGCCTCCAAGTTTGACTTGTGTTACTGCATGGGGGTGGATCAGAGAAAAGAGCTGCTTGTACGAATGCTTCAGAAGAAGCATAATGCGTAGGCACTTCATGCCGCCGCCAGTGGAGCCTGCACAGGCGCCGAGAAACATGCAAAAGAGTAAAATACTTTGAGAAAGAGGAGGCCATAATTCATAGTCGGCTGTGGCGTATCCGGTTGTTGTAATTATTGAGAGTACCTGGAAAACACCAAACCGTATGGCCCCGGAAAGCGTTTCATATGCCGAGTGATAGATATTGAAAGTGACTACGAGACAGAATATGGCGGCTATGCCTATGAAAAAACGAAACTCCGAATTGCGCCAGAATGCCAGACAATCTCCCTTCAAGCATTGATAATGAAGGGAGAAGTTGATTCCCGCAAAGAGCATAAACATAATGATAACCGTATCGATGTATGGGCTATTATAGGCTCCGATGGAAGCGTTTCTCGTGGAGAACCCTCCAGTGGCCATGGTCCCAAAGGTATGGCAGAGGGCCTCAAATAAGTCCATGCCTCCAAGCATCAGCAACAGGGTTTCTGCTGCGCTGAAAAGCACATAGACCTTCCACAAGACCATGGCCGTGTCTCTAATGCGTGGCTTTAGCTTATCCGGTACCGGTCCTGGGACTTCTGCCTTATAAAGCTGCATGCCCCCGATGCCCAGAAGTGGTAAGATGGCCAGAGATAGTACAATGATTCCCATCCCCCCCAGCCAGTGGGTGAGGCTCCTCCAGAAGAGAAATCCACGAGGGACCATCTCTATGTTGCAAAGCACCGAAGCCCCTGTGGTCGTAAAACCTGAAAGAGACTCGAAAAAGGCATCAGCAAAGGTGTTGAACACGCCTCCCCAGTAGTACGGGAGCGCTCCGAAAAGCCCGGCGGCCGTCCACCCAATGGCCACCACTCCCATCCCCTCCCGATGGCTCATCATCTCATCCTTGGCGCTTCTGAAAACAAAATAGAGCGCCGCGCCGCTTCCAAGCGTAACCACTATCGACTTCAAAAGGGGGCCAACGCTTTCGTCCTGATAGAAGAGGCCAAAAAGGAGGGGAAAGACCATGGTCAACCCGAGAAAAATGGTCAAAATCCCAACCACATGGAGCGTGTAGCGGATGCGCATTTAGAAATACTCCAGCTTGACCATGAGGGCCTTTTCGACCTGAGGGATACCCTGGCGGGTAGAAAGGATAATGATTCGATCCTCCGGCAGGATGACGCTATCTCCTGTGGGGATGATCACTTCGTCCTCACGTATGATAGCTACAACCAACGCGCCTTGGGGGAAGGAGATTTGCTTGAGGGGTTTCCCAACAATATCAGAGGTTTCCAGGGCAATAGCTTCCAGGACCTCTGCTTCTTCCCCTTTGAGGGCCATGGCAGACAACACTTTGCCCCGGCGAACATATTGTAATATCGTATTGATTGCCGCAAGACGTGGGCTCACGATATGTTCAAGGCCAATGGCAGAAACCAGGGGAAAGTAGCTAAACTTACTAATGCGAGTCACTGTCTTATGCGCGCCCATCCGTTTGGCAAGAAGGGATGTAAGAATGTTGGTTTCTTCGTCTCCGGTGAGGGTTATCACCACGTCCATATCCTGGATGTTTTCCTCTCGAAGGAGTTCTTGGTCGGAGCCATCCCCCTGCAGGACTACAACTTTGTCAAGGTCTTCTGCCAGCTCCCGGCAACGATCCGTATCTTTTTCAATCAGCTTGGTATGTATGGAGTATTTTTCGAGGGCCTTGGCAGCCTTGAGTCCCAGATTGCCGCCTCCGACAAGGAGCACATGGTTAAAGGGTTCAGCCCGCATGCCAAAAATCTTTAAGGCAGCCTTGAGTCCTTTTTCCTCTGAAACAAAGTAGATCAGATCCCCTTCCAGGATTTGGTCTTCCCCGGAAGGAATAATGAGTTCCTCATTCCTGATAATCGCTGCTACAAGGATCTTTGTCTGGCCGGCCTTGTGGCGGAGATCTATCAGCTTGGTGCCGGCCACCGGGCTATTTCCATCCAGGCGCACACCAATAAGCTTGATGCGACCGTCGGCAAATTCTCCTACATCCACAGCGCCGGGAACCCGCAGCAGCCTCTCAATCGTCTTGACCGCCTCGGCCTCCGGATTTATCATCACATCAATGCGATATGGATCCTGGGCCAGGGCGTCCTGGTACATGAGATAATCTTCGCCTCTAATACGGGCCAGCTTGACAGTGGCAGGCGATAAGATATTAGTGAAAAGGGATGCCGCCAAGTTGGTCTCATCGCTGTCAGTTACAGCCAGCATGATGTCGGCCCCTTTTATGCCGGCCTGTTCAAGGATGGCCGGGCTGCTCCCGCAACCCTGGACCGCCTGCACATCCAGGCTTTCAAAAACACGGCGCAAAGCTTCCGCATTGTTGTCAATGACCACAACTTCCTTGTTTTCAAGGGCAAGACGGCTGGCAATGTGGAAACCAACCTCGCCAGCGCCAACAATGACAATTTTCAATGTAATCACTCCCAGCTAAGTTAATCATTTGACGTTTTTCAAGAGCCAAGTCCAGTCAATTATGCGATCATCCTCGGGCAGGGCCATGTCTGGTCCCCGAACTGTCACATTCGTTTGATGGGACGAGGCTGATTTGGCGGGTTGTCTTTTCAACAGGATTGATAAGCGGAATTTCCGCGCCCTCCCTTTTTGTAATACCCACTTCAGTGAATTTTCGTGCCGAGGCCAAGACTCTTCGTTCAAAAGAGCCGACGACCTGATTATAAGTTGATACACACCTCTGAACGTCTCGACCCAGCCTGTCCAGGTGTTCTGTCATTGTGTTGATTCTCTCGTAGAGTTGCTTGCCCAGGTTGCTAATGACTTCGGCGCTCTTGGCCATGGTTTCTTGTCGCCACCCAAAGGCCACGGCCTTGAGAAGAGAAATGAGGGTTGTTGGAGTGGCCAATATGACACCCTTATCTACACCTTCTTCGATGAGGCCGGGATTCTGTTCTAAGGCTGAGCTGAAGAAGTTTTCTCCGGGTATGAAGAGGACCACAAATTCAGGGGTCGGCTGAAACTGTTCCCAGTAGCTCTTTTGCGAGAGTTTATTCATATGGGCCTGAATCTGTTTGGAATGGAGGACCAACTTGCTTGCCCTTTCTTTCTCTGTTTCAGCTTCCAGGGCTTCCAGATAGGCAAGAAGCGGGGCCTTGGCATCCACTACAATCTGTCTCTCATTGGGGAGCCTCACAATCATATCAGGTCGCGAGCGACCTTGCTCGGCATCTCTGGTTTCTTGTTCAAAAAAATCACAGTATCTCAGCATACCGGCCAGTTCAGCAACTCTCCTTAAAGTAATTTCTCCCCACCTTCCACGCACCTGAGGGGTTCTGAGCGCCTTGACCAGATTCGCGGTTTCCTTGTGCAGGAGCTGCTGAGTTGTCATAAGCGACTGAACCTGTTCTGTGAGGCCGCCATAGGCTTTCTGTCGAACCCTTTCCATATCCTGGACTTGCCTGTCATATTTTTCCAGCGATTCCTTAATGGGTTCGACAACCCGCTTCACCTCTTCCTGACGCAGTTCCAAATCGGCCCTGGCTGCCTCCTGGTACCTGGCAAGGGTCGCCGTTGCCAGATCAAGAAAAGATTCCTGGCTGTTTTTCAATGCTGTGGCAGAGATGGCCTGGAAGGTATCTGTGAGCTTTTGTTTTGCTTTCTCAAGCAATTGTAGCTTTTCTTCAGTTGCCAGTCGTTCTTTTTCTATGATGGTTTCCAGCTTGGCCTGTTTCTCTCTCAGTTCCGTGATGTTTACTGTAAGATCTTTGACCTCGCCCGTCTTTTTTTCAAGTGCCTGTTGCACATGGCCCATCTGTTCAAGCTTGGCCTTGGCAGCGGAGCGCTCTTCAGAAATCTTTAGCATGTTGGCTTCTGTGTGGCTCAACTTTTCCTGCAGATGAGCAATCCTGCCGTTTTTGTCTTGGAGTTCTTTCTCTTTGCTCCGGATGGCCTCCTCCAACCGTGCAATGTCAGCGCTGTTCTGAGCAAGGACCCTTGACGCCTTTACACTGATTCTTGACCTTGCCACCAGCCATGCAATCAGGCCACCAAAAACGCCGCCAAGAACAAATATTAGGATATAATTAAGGTAATCCACGGAGGGCATTGTCTAACCTGCTCGTAAAGACATTTTGACTTAAAGCTAAAAGGTAAGAAAGGATGAACGATTGGCGATCGAGTTCCTCTGAGCCTTGAGCTTTCAGCTTCAATTTACACACTGATCCCGAGTGATTCATACAATCTCTCAAAATTGACCTTTTCCTCGATGAGGCTGATGCCGCAATAGACTTTTTCTTTTTGCCTCAGGCGAAGCTTGCCGGAGAGTTCCTCGACCTTTTTTGCCACTGAATAAGTGTCATCTCGAACCACAACAATGGGTATGCCCTTCAACTCGGCTCTGGCAACCACAATTTCATTGGGATAAAGATTGCCTGTGAGGATAAGGCACTGCGTCATGGCCTCAACGGCTGCCAGTTGTATATCGGCCCGATCGCCGCCCACAATCACCGCATTATTTCTCGTTTTCCTGATATATTCAAGGGCACGATCAACCTGCATCCCTCCGATCAGAAAGTGCTCGATCAGGCCATCCAGTTTATTGCGGCAGCAGAGCACATCCCCCGCAAGGGTTTCCGCTATATCTCCAATCATCACTGAGCCAAGGACAGCATCCTCGGGAAGTATGCCAAAGACCGGGATTCCTTTCCGTTCAAGGAAGGGCACAATCAAGTCCTGGATCTTGTCTAAATAGCCTGCGTGTACTCTGTTTATGATAGCTCCCAAGAGACGTTCCTCCAGGACCCCCTGGGCATTCAAGACCGCATCCAGATAGAATTCCTTATCATAGTAATCCACCAAAAGGACACGGGCCTTGAGTCTTTCGATAATGTGATATCCTGATATGTCAAAAGCCATTCCTGACTCAACCTTGCCTGCACCTCCAATGATCACCACATCTTTTTCTTGTGATACGGCTTCAAAGGCGTCCAGGATCTTCAGATCCAGTCCAGGACATTCACCACGGCAGCCATTCACCATCAGGTCGTGGGTCAAGACCACAGGGCAGAGTGTCTCCACCGGATCCTTCAACATAAGCACCCTGTGGATAAACCACGCGTCCTTATCAGTCAGCACACCGTCTATCTTAATAGGCAGCCGGCCAAAGGGCTTGAAATATCCCACCTTGAGCCCGTCTTTGAGAAACCGCTGACCTATTCCCATGACCGTCAGGTTTTTTCCTGAATACCCGGTTGTTGATCCTACGTATAGACAAACCATTTTACCTGTCTCCCCTCACTCTTGTATGGTGATTCTGGCATCCACTGCCACTACGCCCTGACCCTCCGGGCATACCAACAGTGGATTAATATCCGCCTCAACGATTTCAGGAAAGTCCATGGCCATCTGAGAGAGCCTCACAAGGGCATCCCTGATCCCTTCAATATCTGCGGGCGCCTCACCCCGCACCCCGCGCAGCAGCGGAAACGATCGGATTTCGCGGATCATTGCATCGGCGCTCTCAACGCTAAGCGGCGCAATTCTAAAGGACACATCTTTCAATACCTCAACATAGATTCCACCAAGGCCAAACATAACCATAGGGCCAAACTGCATGTCCCGGGTAATCCCCAGGATCACCTCCTTGCCCTGTGTTACCATTTCCTGAACCATCACTCCCAGGATGCGCGCCTCTGGCTGCCGCAGTTGAATGTTCGAGGTTATATCAAAAAAGGCCTCTTCCACCGCGGCGTCGTTTTCGAGTTTGACGCGAACTCCCCCCATATCGCTCTTGTGGAGCACATCGGGTGAGGCAATCTTCATGACAACAGGATAACCGATCTCTGAAGCCGCCTTCACAGCCTCCCTGGTGGTCCCGGCAATCCGGCTTTCAGGTAGCCTGAATCCATATGCTCTCAAGATCTCCCTGGCTTCATTTTCGATTAGATCGTGTCGGTGCTGGTCGATAACAGAGGCAAAGATCTCGCGCACCCTGCGGCTGTCTGCCTCAAAATTCCGGTATTGCCTTTCAGGCCTTTCTCGCCAGAGGCGATAGGAAAGCATGGCATCCAAAGCTGCTACAGCATCTTCGGGATAGTCATAGCTGGGTATCGAATGGTCTTGGAGGATCTTGCGAGCAGCCCGCACCTTCTTTTCTCCCATAAAGGACGTGACAATAGGTTTCTCAGCATCCTTGGCCAGCTTCGCGATCGCCTGAGCAACGGCCGCCGGGTCTACAGCCGCCGTTGGAGTCAAAAGTATCAACACCGCGTGGATAGAGCCGTCATCAAGGACGACTTCCAGGGTTTTCTCGTATCTTTCATGTGATGCATCACCTATGATATCTATGGGATTATAAACGGAAGCTGTGGGCGGGAGAAACTCTCGGAGACGATCTGCCGTTTTCTTTCGAATCGGACTCAGGTGGAGTGAGCTTCTGTCGGAGGCGTCCGCGGCCAGGATGCCCGGGCCCCCGGAATTGGTAATAATGGCAAGACGAGGACCTTTGGGGAGAGGTTGACTGGCAAAGGCCATGGCGTATCCAAACAGAGACTGCATTGATCCGGCGCGTATGATACCGGACTGCTTGAAAGCTGCATTGTAGGCATTCTCAGAACCCGCCAAAGCGCCGGTGTGAGATGAAGCGGCCTTGGCCCCTGCGCTCGTGGTACCTGACTTAATGACAATGATCGGTTTTGTTTTTGAGACCTGACGGGCCGTTTTCATGAAAAGAGGGCCGTCCTCAACGCTTTCCAAATACCCGAGAATCACACGGGTGTTCTCATCCTGCCCCATGGAAAGGATCATCTCAGCTTCTGAGATATCCATTTTATTGCCCAGACTAACAAATCTTGAGAAACCCACATTTTCTCCCAAGGCCCAGTCAAGGATAGCCACACAAATGGCGCCGGATTGGGAAAAAAATCCGATATGGCCATCAAGGGGCATCCCTGAAGCAAACGATGCATTCAGGGGGCATATCGTGTCAATAATACCGAGGCAGTTGGGGCCTACCACCCGGATGCCCAGCTCCCTGGCCCGTGTGGCCAGGTCCTTTTCCAGACGAGCCCCGTCGGGCCCGATTTCTTTAAAACCGGCCGTAATGATAACGACCGAATCGACCTTTTTCTTGCCGCATTGCTCCACCACACCCATGACGGCTGCCGCTGGCAGGGCAACAACCGCAAGGTCAATATCAGAGGGGACCGAAACCAGATCCGGGTATGCCCTGCGCCCCAGGATCTCCTGGGCCTTTGGGTTTATGGGATAGACAGCGCCGGTGTAGCCATACCGGACGATATTGTTCAAGATATCGTAACCGATCTTGCCGGGCTTCTGTGAAGCCCCGACTACGGCAACAGAAGAAGGGTTGAAGAAGTGTTCCAACATTACCTGTGTAAGTCCAAGCCATCAGAAGTAATCATGTCAATGAAAATTTATATTATATCCTTTTCGTTTAACGCAACAACAAAATAACGGCGGGCGCCCAACGATGAACCGGCTACAACTTGTATTTGCACCTAAATTCCCATTTACCAAGCGGCCAAGCCACGCTCCATGAAATCGCGAAGCGATTTCATCTTGTTTTCCCTTGACCTTTCGCTGTTCTGTTTCCTATAACACGGGCACCGTGAATGTTCTGCTGATCGAAATAAACCCTTTTGCGCCTGCATCGCCCCCCATCTCACTGGGGTACATCGCAGCCTTTCTGAAATCCAAAGGATTTCAGGTCAAGATATTGACTCTCGGAGAGGACACGTCCGTCTCCACCGCCGGTCTTAAGGACATCATTACCAACTTCCAGCCTGCCCTGGTGGGACTTTCGGCCTACCAGCGAACCATGCTCTACATAATGGGTCTGGCAAGACTCATAAAGTCCATAAACAGCAACATCAAGATAGCCATTGGGGGCCCGCAGGCCACATTCATGCCTTCGGCGGGCTTTGCCCAACTGCATGATATCGATTATATCAGTCGATCTTCGGGTGAGGTGACGCTCCTTTGCATTGCACGTGCCATCGAAAAGGAGACGCCCTTTTCAGACCTTTCGGGGGTCAGCTACAAGAACGCGGATGGTGTCATCCGTGATACGGACGACATTGAGGGATTTACGGATCTGGATTGCTATCCCTCTCCCTACCTCAATGACGTTTTTGACTACTCTCGAATGGGCGAGGCCATTATGCTCACATCTCGCGGCTGCCCTCACCACTGCAAGTATTGTTACACACCTTATGCCTTCAAGCACAAAGTGACCTTTCACTCCATAGATCGGGTCATTGAAGAGATAAAATGGATCAGAAAAAAAGGGGTTAGGAGACTCTGGTTCGCCGATCCCAATATCTCCTACAAGTGGACACGATTTCAAAACCTGCTTGACAGGATCTTGACAGACGGACTTGAGTCCGAAATTTGGTTGCAAACCCGTGCAGACCTTGTGAACCCAGAGTTGATGAAAAAGATGAGACTGGCAGGTGTCCGCACCATCGCCTTTGGGCTGGAGTCGGCTTCAGAACGGGTACTGCCAAGGCTCGACAAGCACCTGTCGATCGAGAAAGTGGCCGAGGCGATCAGGCTTGCCCAGAGTGAGGATATAGAGGTGGAGCTTTTTACGATATTCGGCCTTCCTTACGAAACCTTTGAAGATGCGGTTAAGACGCTGGAATTTGTGAAAAAAAACAAGGTTAAGATCATGGGCAACACGAACTCCCAGCAGATGCAAATCTATTTTGGCACGCACATGGCGAGACATTACGAGGATTACAACATTCTGCCCCTGAACACAAAACGCCCGGCCTATCTTTCCATCGGGTGTCAGTACGAAACCTCCTACATGAGCGCCAAGGACATTGCCAGGATACAGGACCTGTGGCGAGCCCATTCCCTTGACAGAGGCAGGCGGATCGTGTCGTGAATAACGAACAATGACCAAACTGGTTATACAAAAAATATTCGTGATTCTGGACAAACAGGACAAGAAACAGCTTGAGAGGCTTTGCCGAACACTGTCGGGCCTGTTTTCTCACGTCAACCTGACATCTAATCTTTACCTTATCGCTGATAATCTGACTGAGGGTATGCCCCAGGTGGAACGTTTCCAGAAGGAGGTTAGCGCCTTTCTGAGGGCAAACCTTTTTGCTCGGCTTTATCTTCATTTTGTCCACCATGCGCCATCTGGAACCGTGCGGGGAATGAGTTTCTATTTCCAGTACTATTACCAGATCTGGAAGCAGGCAGCTCGTGAGTTTGATCAGGAGGGCTATATGCACCAGGAAATCCCAAGGCTCATGTTGCTGCCGGTTCTTGTCCCTGATAACCGAGCTGAGCCCACTTCACTCACAGCCCTTCTCACTGCGCTCAAAAGCGCTTTCTTTCTACCGAGTCTCTACCTGAATCGGGAGACATTCTTTCTGGCAGGAAATGATGATCTCCTCGCCAGGACAGAAAAGGTCTACTGGGGCCATGGGAAGACCGGCGACAAGGCTCAGATCGTTTGCGATCTCTGTTATCAAGACATCCTAGATGATACATCTGCCAGATTGGAGCCGGACCCCGCGTCCATGACCGACCCATGCCCTGCCGCCCTTATCATCTCGGCGCGAGACGGCATGGTCTATGCCTGTATGGATGCATTCCTCAAAAAAAAGAGGCTGGGAAATATTCATGGTGCCCTTGATCCGGATACTCTGATGGCCCGGTACTCCGAGTACGCGAACTCGCAGAGAGACTGTCTTGCGTGCAGGGAACGGGTGGTTGGATCGTTTTCAGCTCTGCCTCTTCCCGAGGCAACCACACATGAGGTTGGAGACTTGCTTTATCATTTTGGGACCTTGCACCAGGAAGCGGAAAACCATATTATTGCCATAGAAAGATACGAAAAGTCGTTGAAGCTGTCTCCCGTTGAAGAAGCCGGTCCAATTCATTTCAGACTCGGCCTTAGCTACACAACGACCGGCCGCTATGATGAGGCACTTGAAAGCTTCAGCAGAGCTGAACTTACGTACAAAGACCAGTACTATTTTCACTTCTATACGGGTCTTTGTTGCTTTGAAAAGGGAGAGTATCGCGCGGCGCTTGAAAAGCTCTCAAAGGCTATACAGATGAAGCCCAAAAAGGAGGACCTGGTAAGGATTCTCATCTACATGGGCACATGTTACAACAGCCTGGAAGACTATGAGCAGGCGCTCATCCATCTGGAAAGGGCAAAGGAGAAGACTTCCAATGTCAAAGAGATCTACAATGCCATTGGTTTTTCTTGCTTCCAACTCAAAGACTACGACAAGGCCATTGAGAATCTCAGAATAGCTGTTGAACTGGACCCCCATTCTGCCGTAGATTACGCCAGCCTTGGCGCCAATTATCGCGAGAAGGGTGACACGAACCTGGCGATTGCTATGTATGAAAAGGCCCTGGCATTGGATCCAAGCATTGCATCTGCAAGGGAGAACCTGGAAAGACTAAAAAACAAACCATGAGTAGACAAGACCTTTCGTCGTTGGAAAATGAACTGTGTTACGAATTCAAAGATATCGGGTTGCTTCAAGAAGCCATGCAGCACAGTTCCTATGTGAACGAGCAGCGCGACCCTGCTCTGAAGGACAATGAACGCCTGGAGTTTCTAGGAGATGCGGTGCTCGATCTTGTGATCACGCATATTTTGATGGATCATTTTCCAGAAACCCGTGAAGGCGACCTCTCCAGGATGAGGGCCACCATTGTTAACGAGTCGCAACTGGCTATCGTGGCGCAAGAGCTAAAGCTAGGCGAGTACATGCTCTTGGGCAAAGGTGAGGCCTTAAGCCATGGACAAGAGAAAAGCTCGATCCTTGCTGATGCCCTTGAGGCAGTGATTGCGGCCGTATATCTTGACAGGGGTCTGCAGGCCGCTTTTGATGTCATTGAAAGACAGTTTTCTCAGATCATCTCGCATGTTGGAGAAAGGCTGGCGGCCGAAGATTTCAAGAGCCAACTTCAAGAGCTTGTGCAGGGTCGATTTAAAAGCATACCTCATTATGAAGTGGTAGCCGAAAGCGGCCCCGACCATGACAAGACCTTCGAGGTTCGTCTGGACGTCGGCCCTTCTCTGACAACTTATGGGGGTGGTAAAAGCAAAAAGTCAGCCGAGCAAGCCGCTGCCAGCGCAGCCCTTGAAAAGCTTCAAGAAAAAGTCGAGTGATCTACATCCGTATTTGCAAAACCACTTCATCATGTGTGTTCTTTCCGGAAGGAAATGAGTACCAGGCCCTTTATCATCCCCATCTTTATCCCCCACATGGGTTGTCCCCACCGGTGTGTCTTCTGCAATCAAACCTCCATTACGGGTCGCACGAATCAAACCCTCTCGCCGGAGCAGGTCCGAGCAAGGATAACGGAGTTCCTTGGCTTTAAAGGGGGGCACCGGAGTCCGGTGGAGGTGGCCTTTTACGGGGGCAACTTTCTTGGCCTGCCGACATCTTCTCGGATGTCCTTGTTGGACGAGGCCCAAAGGTTTGTTGAAAAAGGCCAGGTTGAAAGTATCCGCTTTTCCACGAGGCCCGACACCGTCACAGAGGCCTCTATCGAGGCTTTGGGTCTCTATAGCGTTCGGGCAATTGAAGTGGGCGCCCAATCCATGGATGGCACAGTTCTTCGTCTCAGCCAACGTGGCCACACTGCAGAGGATACCCGCAGGTCAGTGGAACTTCTTAAGTGCCGTGGCCTGCGCGCAGGGCTGCAGATAATGCCGGGTCTTCCGGGAGACACCTCAGAATCGATTCTTGAGACCGGCCTGAGAGTGGCCGAACTCAAGCCCGATTTTGTTCGCATCTACCCCACCATTGTGGTCACGAAGACTCTCCTTGAGAAGTGGTATCGTGCGGGGCGGTTTAAACCTCTTTCTCTTCCCGATGCCGTTGAGCTAACAAAAAAACTCTATCTTCTTTTTCAAGCACGGGGGATTTCGGTGATCCGGATGGGACTCCAGGCTAGCAGCAGCCTGCTGGAGCCAGGAAGCATTGTGGCCGGTCCATTTCATCCGGCCTTCGGCCATCTCGTACATTCGGCGGTTTTTCTTGACCTTGCGGCCCGGGAACTTCAATCGCAACAGGGCTTGTCCAAAAGCGTCGGGCTCAGGGTCTGCCCCAGAGATGTCCCAAAACTAGTGGGACTGAAAAGGAGCAATATCAAACAGCTCATCCAGCAGTTTTGCCTTGAAGACGTTCAGGTCCTCCCGGATCCAGCAGTTCCGGAAAATAAGGTTAAAGTTGAAAACCCACTGAAAAGGGTTTGCTGTCAAAGCCATTGAAGGTTCCTCAAACGCCAAAACATATGCGAGCCTTCAACATCTGATATCTGCATACGAAGCAAGTCGACGTAAACATGAAGGCATCCAGAACCAACGAAAAACCCCTTGGCTCTGTCAAAAAAGCCAAGGGGTTATTGTATATCCAGGTAACTCAAAAAGCTCTGGCATAGCTGTGGCGCCTCAAAACAACCACAACTAATTCAGAAAGCTATCCTATGACGCACACATCGCCGGCGATTTCAAGGAGTTGAGGAAAAATGTCCATGATATTTACAACGCCCACAATCTTGCCATCCCGGGTAACCATAGGCTGTCTTATATTTTCCTTAAACATCACGTACATGGCTTTGTTTATGCCATCATCTTCCACCAGCACGGGATGAATGGGGGACATGACCTCTTTTACTTTCTTCTGAGTCTCTTGGTTGACCAAATCCAAAAAGGTGGAATGAAGCCACTTAAAGCGTTCTTGCACTGCACCTACCTCGTCAGCTACTTCCAGTGCCCGTGAAGAGAGGGTGCGGTAATACATTCTGGAAAACTCCGTTTTCTTGGCAGATTCGGGAACCAAGCCCCTGATGAGGTCATAGATGGACAATTTGCCCACAATCTGATTTGATGCATCCGTAACAAAAAGCGTCTTGTGATATTTACCGACGACACAGGCCTTGATGTTCTCATGGTTCTTTTTCAATATAGCCAAGACATCACAAAGAGGCGCCTGCGTGTCGACTTTGTCGTATTCGTCGATGTGAGCCATAATGTCCTTGACTCTTTTTTCCTCTCCCATACCCTTATCCTCCCTTAATGAAGATTTGTGAGAGCTCTGCTATTACTGTGCCCTGGCACAAGCGCCAAAGCGATATTTTCTATATATCATTCTCCCCAAAATTTCAAGGTATTTTTGAGCGAGCTCTTACTCGCTTTCAAGCCGTTGACACATGTCCTGAGTGCCAACGATGTAGGCAAAACCATAAGCCAGGTTTCTCAGGCTTGCCAAGTGGAGTTCTTGGTTGACCGTAGCTGTGGCGTCTGCCACAAAAAACACGCGGTAATCGCGCACAAAGGCATCACGGGCCGTTGTCTCGCAGCAGCAATTCGTCATGACACCACAGATAATGAGGTCTTCTGCACCTGCAGCGCGTAACCCCTCGTCCATCCCAGTTTTGAAAAAAGCGCTGTAACGATTCTTGTCTATGACGGTATCTGTTCCCACTGGGTCTAGTCCTGGCATCAATTGCCATTGAGTCGATCCGAATTCTATCAGATCACCCCACCACACGCTGAGCATACCACCGTCTTTGGCTGGGTCACGATGCCCGTGTCGCGTAAAGAAGATCTTCACACCCCTTTTTCTGCAAGCCTCAATCAGAGAAAAAACATTGCCCAAAATAGGTGCTGCCAAGGCGCCAAAATAGTTTTGCATGTCGATCACCAACAAGGCTGTTTTGCCCGGCAAGGGCCACGCCTGGCGGAAATTCTCAGCCTTGATAGCTTGCAACCATGATTGGCTCTGAACCATTGTGCGACCCCTTTGCGCGGATTGGCTTCTTGTTCAAATCAACAATACACGATGAGATACGTTGGCACAAGGCCACGTTTCCGAGGCTCCGTCAAAGTTGCGTTGCGCGCAAGCATGAAAATGCCCCTAAATCCGCAACGTATTGAATTTACAGGGAGCCCTTGAGGCTTGCATTTATGCCTCGCATCTGGGAAAATAAAATTGTGGAATAGCCGACTTCGCCATAGTAGCCCACGGCTACGACGGCTGAATTGGAATGTCGAAGATCCCGTCTTTAGCGGGGTTGGTTTTTGGAGGAAGTTTCCCATTTTTTGATTCTCCTGTCAATCCGCCTCCGGCGGACCATTTGCCCAGGACCCAATATTCCAAATGATGTATTGATGCAAAAATAAGAGGTTTTTTATGCACATAGAAATCATAGGAGCTGAATCTTTAGGCGTAAGAGGGCTTTGTTGTTTTGTAGAAACTAAAGGTAGAAAGATACTCATTGATCCGGGAATCGCTTTAGGCTACGTGAGGCACAAATTACTCCCTCATCCCATCCAAATCGCTATAGACGAAAAGGCCCAAAAGAGAATTATAGATGCCTGGAGTGAGTCCACGGATATCATATTGAGTCATTTCCACGGAGACCATGTTCCTTTGGCAGATGCCAATCCTTACCAGCTAGATATTAGCAGGCTAATCGGATTGAATCCGGAGGTAAGGATATGGACAAAGGACCCAGCCCATTTCTCCCCTACTGAGGAGAATCGGGCAACATCCCTCAGTGCTATCTTGCATGTCGATTTAATTTCAGCAGAAGAAAAAAAAGATGGCCCAATGACGTTTTCAGGGCCGGTCCCTCATGGTGAGGCAAATGATACTTTAGAGACTGTCATGATGACGAGGATTGAAGAAGATGAAGTATTTGTTCATGCTCCTGATATTCAGCTACTAGATGATGAGACGGTTTCTCAGATAATCTATTGGAAACCTGACATTGTATTGGCAGGCGGCCCCCCGATTTATTTGTCCCGGTTATCTGAGGATCAAACTAAAAGGGCCTGGCATAATGCGGAAAGGCTCTGCCAGGCAATTGACCGTGTGATTCTTGATCACCATTTAATGAGAAGTCATGAAGGGCTTGAATGGCTAAAACGGTTATCGTCAAAAACAGGGAAGCCTGTTATGTGCGCTGCTGATTTTATGCGCAAACCTCGCTTATTGTTTGAAGCCGATCGCAAACGTTTATACAAGAAAATGCCTGTCCCGGATGCATGGCATGAAGATTATGCAAGAGGCGAAGTTTCTACTGACGATTATCAGAATATGACTGAGTAATAAAACCATTGATGTAGTCGCCCACAATGGGAATGACTTGCTGGCAGTTGGGACAGCTCTTCTGAGCAGTTATGTGGTATGCCCTTATGTCAAAGACATATCGCTCAATCAAGAGCGTTTTGCAATGGGGGCAACAGGTATTCTCATAGGGGTGTCCAGGAACATTGCCTACATAGACATAGGTTAAGCCTTCGGCTACTCCCATATCCCTTCCTTGTTCCAGGGTAGTTACGGGCGTTGGCGGCGCCTCAAATTGGTATGCCGGATAATAGGCCGAGAGATGCCATGGCGTATCCTTGCCGAGTTCATTCTTGATCCTTTTTGCTATGCCTCTCAAAGAGGCATGATTATCATTTACGCCGGGAATGACTAAGGTCGTCATCTCTAAGTGAACACCCCATCTTTTAGCCTCCACCGCATTTCTCCAGACCTTGTCGACATCGGCGCCACAGTATCTCTGAACGGCCCCTTTGTCCCCTTTGACATCTAAGTTCATGGCGTTAAGGCCATGTTCGGCCAACAGCCTCAAGGCCCCTTTACTCATATAACCGTTCGAGACGTAGGTATTGTAATAGCCCTCATCTCTTGCCAAATCGAAGACATCCAGAGCATATTCCAGAAGAAGGGTCGGCTCATTAAAGGAGATGCTGCTTCCCTGGCAGTCGTATCGTTTCATCACCTTCACAAATTCTGAAGGGCTGATATAGGCGCCTTTCTTTGCGTCAGGATATGATTTGCTCAGCTTCCAGTTCTGACACCATGGACAGGTGAAGTTACACGACCAGGTTCCCACGGTTAGTGCTCGGCTTCCAGGGTAAAAATGGAAAAAAGGTTTCTTCTCGATAGGATTCGCGCTAAGAGAAGATATATCTCCGTAAACCACCGTGTGAAGTATACCGTCTATATTCTTTCTGGTTTTGCAAAATCCGAATCTATCCGGAGGTATCTCACAAAACCTCTCACAGGTCCCGCATTTCACCTTTCCATCCGCCAGCTTTCTGTAAAGAAGGGCCTCTTTAATCCTCGAATCGGTCGAGTCTTCAGGTTCCTGTGAGGATGACATATAAACAAAATACAGGATTCACGCCCGGTGGTCAAACATGGTATGAGGGATTGTAAGAAAAATCAGGATTTGTCAGCTTGACATGCTGGCTTAGCGGTTGTAAATGAGATTAAGGTATGAAAACTATTAGTATTTCTCCCAGTTGGAAAGTCGCGGCAAAGGCGCTCTCTCACATTTTTACCCCCTTAAGCTCCAAGGACGGGGAGATGGTCAGGACGGTTCAGGTAGGGAAAATAAAGATTCATCCCGAAATAGGGTTTTCGAGCGAGCAGAAGAAGAGGCATTAGTGCTCGAAGAGGCGGGGGTGGACGGGCTTCAGATTGAAAATATGTGGGACTTGCCATACTGCAAGCCTGAGCGCATAGGTCCAGAGACCGTGGCTGGACTTGCAGCGGCAGCAAGTGCTATTCTGCAGAAGGTGAAGATTCCGGTGGGGATCAATTGCCACATTAACGGGGTGTGTCAGGCATTAGCCGTGGCTGTGGCAGTGGGTGCAAAGTGGGTTCGGGCCTTTGAACGAACCTCTGATTTCATGAAAAGAATCCGATCGATTCGCAGCGACGGTTAACGGAGATTTGCATCAACACTGAAACACGGAATAATGAGGGGGACGTCCAAATGTACCTGCCGCCTCCAAGGGATGCCAAGACAAAGGAATTTGGGTGTGGATAGAAGTATTTTGAAATCTATCAAGTTTACATATTGGGATTCCATTGGCAGAAGCCTCGCAAGCGTTCAGGTTATTTTTGCTAAATTACTAAGGTGGCGCCATGCTCAGTGTAAAAGACATTATGACAAGAGATGTGATCACCGTTTCGCCTGAGACGGATATCGCTCATGCCGCAAGGCTCCTTCTGGAAAAAAGCGTCAATGGCGTCCCCGTGGTGGATGAAACGGGGACGCTGGTAGGGATCCTTTGCCAGAGTGACCTGGTCGCACAGCAAAAAAAGTTCCCTATTCCCACTATTTTCACGCTTCTGGACGGGTTTATTCCTCTGACTTCTATGAAGCATCTCGAAAAGGAGGTTCGGAAGATCACCGCTACGACCGTGGCCGATGCCATGAGTCCAAATCCAGTCACTGTCCGGCCCGATGCGAGTATTGAGGAGGTGGGCACTATCATGGTGGACAGGAATTTCCACACCCTCCCTGTGGTGGATAAGGGAGATCTCGTGGGAATCCTGGGAAAAGAGGATGTCCTGAGAACGCTCGTGTCCGGATCGTAAGCAAGATGACTTGCGGGCGGTAGTTCCCAATGCCTGATTGTCCCCTTCCAAACTAAACGTCCGAGGACTTTCGTCTTGACACAGCCCCCCTGATCTCTTAAGTTTTGTTCTTTGAAATCAGGGGCCTCGCAAGCGGTCTTCGTGAGGGTGTCCCTCTGCAAATAAAGAACGGAGGTAAAGCAGAATCATGGGGCTTTTATCATCTACTGTTTCTGTCACGCGGTACAGAGTTGAAGGCCAACTTGAGAAGCCTGTTCTTGAAACAATGGCCAAGTGCCTTAAGAAGAATGCCATCCCAAATGTAGATGATGATATTTCAGATAAGACTGTGGGTTGGACATCATTTGACAAGCCATTTGACCCTGATTTTGAAGGTTCGTCATTTCTTATCGGCGCCTATTTTGTCTTTTCATTAAGAATAGACAAGAAAACCGTGCCCTCCTCACTCATAAAAAAACACTGTGCCATGGAAACGGCCAGGCGGCTTGCTGCGACTGGACGAAAATATTTGTCACGCGACGAAAAAAGGGTGATAAAAGAACATGTCATAAGTGTTCTGACATTGCGTATTCCTGCAACTCCCAACGTTTATGATCTGATATGGAATTATGAAGAGTCATCTTTGTGGTTTTTCTCGACTCTGAAATCAGCCAATGAAGAGTTGGAGACATCGTTCTTCAGGTCATTTCAGCTTCCCCTTATCCGGCTCTTTCCATACACCACCGCTGATCTGGTGATGGGCCTTTCTGATACACAGCGTGATATCCTGGTCGGACTTTCTGCGACGGCCTTTACGGAGTAACCTATGCTTGATGTCGCCGTTTCATACAATCGTTATAAGTTTTTGGGGTACGAGTACCTGACGTGGTTATGGTTTGCTATCGAGAAGAATCAAGATGAGATAACAAAACTCGAGCAAGAACCCGTATCGCTGGAAATCGGCAATCGTATTGTACTTGTGAACAAGCAGAAGGACACGGTGGAAAGCATTACCATAAAGGGCGACGATGCAGGCCTTGAAGAGGGGATTTTGGCGATGAAGAAAGGGGCCGTCGTGACAGAGCTTAATCTTTCTTGTAAGACGGGTGATCAGGGGTGGCGCTTTACCGTCAAGGCAGAAAGCCTGCACATGGCCGGGCTTAAGTGCCCCCAGACAGGATATGTGGAGTCACAAGAGGATTTGGAGGGAGCGGTGCTTGAAAAGGTATACCTCTATGAAAAGGCCTTCCAGTTGACGGACAATCTCTTCAAGCAATTCATAACATTGAGGGTGTCAGAGGACTGGGACAAAAGGGTTGTCCCCCTCATCAGACAATGGATGTATTCATGAAATAGCTGGGTTCTGATTTGACGGCCTCTTCAAATCTTGTTATGTAGTGGATAAACCTGCAACCTTCGTAACAAGGTCATGCCCCATGAAGAGGATAGGCATTGTCGTCAAGGACCAGAAAGAGGCCATTGCCAAGGCGGATCAACTGGAGACCTGGCTGAAGGCAAAAGGAATTCAGGTCCTCATCCGCAAGAATATCCCTACGCCGATTACTTCACGTGACTGTCTGGTGGAAAACATTGAAAAGGCCCCTTCTGATCTGTCGTTTATTGTGGTGTTGGGTGGCGACGGGACTTTCATCAGCGCCATCCGATGGGTTCAGGACACGGGTATCCCTGTCTTGGGGGTAAACCTTGGGGCTTTTGGGTTCCTGACAGAGGTTCCGGTTGATCAGCTTTTTCCTGCCGTGGAAACAGCGATCAAGGACGACTATGCAACCCAAGAGAGAATCTTGTTGTCGGCAAAAGTTGTTCGTGACGGCGAGGAAGTCGCATGCCAGACCGTCCTGAACGATGTAGTGATCAACAAAGAAGCTCTTGCACGGATTGCCCACATTCATACGTATATTGACGATTACTATCTAACAACTTTCAGGGCGGACGGTCTCATTGTAGCCACCCCCACAGGGTCCACCGCGTATTCCCTTTCAGCAGGCGGCCCTATCGTATACCCCTCCCTGAAAACGATCATTCTCACACCGATTTGTCCCTTTACTCTGATTAATCGCCCTCTGATCGTGCCCGATACTGTGGCAATTACGATCAGTCTCGAAGAGAGAGACTCAGGCATATTTCTAACTTTTGACGGCCAGGCAGGCCTCCATATAACCCACCGAGACACCATCATTGTTCGCAAGGCGCCGCATACGATTCAGATGATCAAGATAGCCGGCCAGAGCTACTATGACGTCCTGAAAGCGAAACTGAGTTGGAGTGGACGGTAGCAACTATCATTCACCCACCTCGTTATTGTGTTAATCAGTAGGTTCTCAATAACCTGGAAGAAAAGGCCTTTATCCCCCGGCACTTATGGCAACCGCGCTGCCCGAACTTTTTGAGAAGTTGCGTTAATCAGAATCCCCCATGGCGGCAAAGATAATCGAAACAAGAATCCTGTCCTTATCCCTTGTTGCTATCGTGGCCGCTGAAACGGCTACCGGGATTTTCCTCGCCAAGACGTTGTATTCCCTCCTGATAGCACGTCTTCTTGAAATATTTCTCCTTGTTTTAGTTGTTTCAATCTGGAGCCAAGGCATGTCATCCCTCGGGTTGGCTCCAAACAAGATCTTTGCCGGACTGAAGAAGGGTGTGATCTGGTCGGCTGCTTTTGGGCTGTGCGCCATTTTAGGCTTTGCCATTCTGCATGCGGGACACATCCCTCCCTTGAAATTGATCAGAACCGATCTTCCGCACGGCACTCATGAGGTAGTTCTGTTTTTCTTTGTGGGCGGTCTGGTAGCCCCTGTGGCAGAAGAAGTCTTTTTTCGGGGAATTATTTACGGCTTCCTGAGACGATGGGGTATGTTGGTTGCGCTTTTCGGCAGCGCCTTGATTTTTGTCCTATGCCATGCCACCGGTTCCGGGGTTCCACTGAGCCAGATTGTGGGAGGCCTGCTTTTTGCCGTGGCCTACGAGGTGGCGGGGAACCTGATGGTTCCCATCACGATCCATGTGCTCGGCAATATGGCTATTTTCGGCATCTCCCTTGTGATGCAATGAATCGCTCTTGGATTTGGCTTCTTGGAATTTCAATGGCTTTGTTATCTCAAAGAAAATCTGACCGGCACCATGACCCACTGCCTTATGTTTTCTCCACTCCTTGTGCCCGGGGTGAAGGTCCAGTTCTTTACGGATTCCAGGGCCGCCTTGTCCAACACCTCAAAACCCGATGATGATGCTATCTCTATTCGTCCGACCTTGCCGCTTTCAAGGACCTCGACTTTAAGGCGCGTGGACCCGTCATAGCCCCTTCTCCTGGCAACTTTGGGATAGTTTGGGGGAGGATTCTCTTTGTATTTGGGTGTGGCATACGTGAGAATCCCCTTTTCTGATCCGTTCCCCTTAAGTGTTCCAACGATTTGCCGCTCACCGGTGACGGCGCCCTTCGGGATCGACGCTGTTTCAAAAGACGACCCTGTCCCGATCATTTTATCCGGCGTCTTTGATACATGGTCAATAGAAGGCTCCCCAGCCGCTTCATCCCCACCTGCGGGGCAGGGCTCTGGTACATGTTTCATGAGATCCTTAAGCCTGTTCACGCCAGCGCTCTTTTTCTTGGGGGCAGGCTTGGCCGCGAGGTCTTTTTTGGGGCTTCGCGTCGATCTCGGAACGAGGATTCGCTTACGCACGGCCCTGCGCTTTGGCAGGAGATGAGGCTTCAATCCGGTCTCAGAAGGCGACTTCCGGGGAGACGGAGCGGGCACGACCTTCTTGGAACGGATGATCGAGAGCGATACCGGGGCATGCGCATCCCATCCTGTGCTGCTGCTTCTCGGCAGATGTGCGCTCAACACGGATACATGAACTGCCAGGGATATGATGGCTGATAGGACAATGTCCCTTTTCATGATCAAGATCTCGCAATCAGCGACCGGCGTCGTCGGCTTCCCTCGGGCTTGCTTCCATGGAGACCTTTTGGAATCCCGCCAGCCTGACCTTGTCAAGAACATCCACAAAGACCCTGTACGGCGACTGCCTGTGTCCTGAAATAATGGCGGTCTTCTCGGGAAAGGCTGCATATTCCCTTTTGAGGCGGCAAAGGATCTCCCGGCTGGCAGTGGGCTCCTTGTCCACAAAGACATCTCCGTTTTCATCAATCGTGATGACGAGACTCTCCCCTTTCTGCGTTTCAATTCTATCAGCAGCAGGCAGCGTGACCGGTATTCCTCTGTATACAACCATGGAAAGCATGGAATATATGAAGAATACAAGAAGCAAGAAGATAATGTCGATGAGAGGAATCAGTTCGATACGCGGGCTTTTGTGTTTGAATCGCAGGTTCATTTGCTGCCGTCCCCTTCTTGGAGGATCTCGAGGGTTGTGGCATGCTTCTCAATCCGATTTCCTGCCTTTTCCACCTTCGTCACGAAGTAATTGTATGGAAACAGTGTAAAAATGGCTATCAGCAAACCTGCGGCAGTCGTGAGCAGGGCCTGGGCAATGCCAGCAGTGACGGCCTGCGGGTTCTCTATGCCTGCTCTTCCGAGCATGTCAAAGGAATGTATGATGCCGATAACCGTGCCGAGAATGCCAAGCAGGGGGGCGGCAGTGATCACGGTATCCAGTACGGGAAGATATCTTTTCATTCTCTTGATCTCTTCTATTGCTGCCGCCTCCATGGCCTTGGAAAGCGAGTAATTTCTGTGAACCAGGCCACACACAAGCACCCTGATCACATAGTCGCCAGCGCCTTGCGTGCTCGTCCTGATCTCCTCGTATTTTTTCAAGCGAGCCAGCTCAAGCACCTGATCAACGAGGGTTCTGTCAGCACGCCTATTCTCCCGTATCCAGAAGAGAGTTCTTTCCAGAATTATCGTTAGGGAGATCATGGAGCATGCAAGGAGGGGATACATCACGACTCCCCCCTTCTGGAACATATCAAAGATCATAACTCAAACTCCTGTCGTGATTGGCGCCATTATTGTATACACCTCGGGAAAATTCCTGGCCTCGCCACCTGGTGGCTGCAAAAAGCGGTACAAACAATGCGTATCCCGTGGTAAGAGCCTTATACAGCTAAATGAAGAGGTAATCAACAACAGGGCCACCAATCATACAGGTCTCCATTGCAGAATGAATAGAATCTTCTATGTTGCCAGGGCTGTCATCCTGGGGTTGTTAGCAACACAGATCCTGGCCACCCTGCACGTGTATCTTTCCAATGCCGGGCTGTACCGGACCGTCACAGCTATCGCAGCGGCAGGCTATCTCGCCGTTCCCAATCAACAGATCATGCCCACGCTCAAAGAACTTGGACCCGCCTTCTACGGAGGGTTGTTTTTCACGCTCAGTCTTGGCGCAGGTCTTTCTATCTTCTCCGTAGCTTGTGCCTGGGGTTGGGATCGCATCTTCAGACGAAACAAGGCCCTTTTGCTGCCCGTTGTGATCCTGTGGGCAGGCGCCATTGTCGCAGTGAACGGCAAGGGTCTTTCGCCAATAGTGGCCTCGTATTTCCTTGTGACTCCCCTTTTGGTCTTTACAGCCACCTTGAAGTGGATGCCTCCGGAAGATGAGAAGAAATTATGGTTTAACAGGCTGGTCCACATCGTTCCTATTCTCCTGCTGACCATAATATGGACGGCCCATGCGGATCGCTTCTTGTTCCTGGATATCCGAGATTACCTTCTGTTATCCAATCCCGTGGGGAGAAAAGTAGATGATTTTTACTATCGATACACTCTCTACCCGGCGGAGGTCTTTAAGACCCTCGATCAAAAGACGCTTAAGACATGCCGGCTGACCGCGATAAAGGACAAACAGGTTGCCCAACATATGGAAAATGCGCTGTTCAATTGCGACTATCTATCTCTGGAAGCAGATGTGCCGACCGACCTTGAGATTGTGGAAGCAAAAGATGGACTCGTTTTTGAGCATCATGGCAAAACCGTTATCCAGACCACCTTCAAAGAGTTTTTCGCCCGGCCGAATAACGTGCTGGGGCAATTTTCCGCAAAAACCGACAGACACGCCCTTTTTCGCCAGGCCACCATCGTCTGCCTTCTGGTGGGGTTTCCTGTCCTCCTGTATGTCATGGTCTTCGCCGTGATCCAGCTTGTCTCAGGCTTTTTGCTGAGCCCTATGCGTTCCTCGGCGGTTGCTGCGCTCCTCTGTTTCCTAATCGGCTTGGCCCTGTTGGCTCCCCTTCGTGTCGGACGCTCAAAGGCCCTCCATACAGCCGACTTATCCAAAGCCTTGGACTCCGACTGCTGGCAACAAAGGGTTGCAGCCTTAAGGACTGTGGCAAGCGAAAGCCTTGAGATCGGGAACCTTCAGTCCTATCGCAAAATGTTGACAAGCCCGCATCTGCCCGAGCGCTACTGGCTGGCAAGGGCTTTGGGCGCAAGCCGCGACCCAAAAACGTATCAAGATCTCCTGGCATTACTGGATGACCCTCATCCCAACGCAGTCTCCATGACTCTTCATGCCCTGGGTCAAAGGGGAGATCCGAGAGCTATCAAGGAAATCCTGAAAAGGATAGAGACATCCGATCACTGGTATAATCAGTGGTATGCTTACAGAGCTCTCAGGCATCTCGGATGGAAGCAAAGCAAAGAGAGTGCCCTGCCGCGCGGAAAAGGGCCATTTATGGATGGAAATTAAATCACGCCCTTTTCCGAAAGGTCATGTATTTCTTCTTTCGCATATCCGATTTCCCGGAGTATCGAGGCTGTGTTTTCTCCAATGAGGTCAAGGACACCTGAGACGCCCAAGAAGTTCACGTCGTGTCCTGCCCGATTCCTGAGAGTGAGAGGGCCTGTCTGGCCATACCCTGAAATGGAGCAGTATATGACTCCGGGGTTTATTTTTCTAATAGTGTCGTAATCAATTCCCAGTCTATGGACAACTCCAGGCCTGAAGCCCTCCAGGATTACGTCTGTCTCCCTGGCAAGACGAAAAAAGATCTTCTTGCCTTCCTCGGTCTTCAGATCCAGACTCATATGCTCCTTATTTCTGTTGACAGTGTCAAGAAAGAGCCCATCAGAGATGAAACGCTTGTGGGCGACCGAAATGACGCGTGCTCCATGGTCTGCGAGAATCATGGAGCAAAAAGGACCAGGGAGCAAACGTGAGAGATCTAAAACCTTTATTCCTGATAAAGCGCCCTGTGCTGACATGTTTTTACCTCCCTGTTTCAACATACCCTCAGCATAAGTTCACAATAACTGGGGCATGAACGATGAGCTGACGGTTCATATTATGTAATTGCCACCGGCAAGCAGCAATGCTATGCATAATACCCTATCCCAAACTCTTGTTTTGGACTCACTCCCGCAAGGTGTTCCGGCTATGAGCAAGGCAAGAAGATACAGACCTTATATATTCCCCCTAATACTCCTTTGTGTGGATGTCTTCCTCTCCTCACAGGCAATACCGCAAGATAAGGCGGCCTCCTCATCCAGTGCAGCGCCTAAGAGATTGACCCTTGTGCTCGCCACAATGTGTGAGCAGATAAAGGAGAACGCCCCCCAGAACCAGGCGGCTGTCTTTCCCATTGGAATCGGAAAGGTCTTGTGCTTTTCCTCTTTTGATCCAGTGCCCGAAGAGACATTGATTTACCATTACTGGTATCATCGCGACAGATACAGCACAAGAGTGAAACTATCGCTCAAGCCCCCTCGCTGGTCAACATTTAGCAGTGTCTACCTTCGAGAGGCAGACAAAGGACCGTGGCATGTAGAAATCAGGGACGAGGATGGCCGCATTCTTCAAACCTTGAGGTTCAGCATAACGGACTAACTCGCATGGATAAGCTTTTTCTAGTCCTCTCCAGTCTCCGATGGCAAGACGTTGTTGATATAGTTCTAAACAGCTATATCTTATTTCGCCTCTACGCGCTTTTCAGGGGGACCATTGTATTCAGGGTGCTTGTCGCGATTGCATCTTTCTGGTTTTTCCAAAGGATAGCTGTCTCACTGGGGCTGATTTTAGCAAGCTGGGTACTGCAGGGTATTACTGCCGCTGCCGCCTTCATCATCATAGTCATTTTCAGGAACGAGATTCGATCCGTTCTCCAGGCAAGGACCCTGAAGTCCGTCTTGTGGGGAGTCCCCCACAGGCCCGTGAACACTCCCATACAGATAATAGCGGAAGCGCTTCATGAACTCGCACAAAGGCATGTTGGCGCCTTGATTGTCTTTCCAGGCAAGGATCATCTGGAAGAAGTGGCCCAGAGCGGCAAGCCCTGGCATGGACTGGTATCCAAAGAGATGATTATGAGCATATTCTGGCACGACAACCCGGTCCATGACGGCGCCGCCATTATTCGGGGCGATCGTGTCACCCATGTGGGCGTTATCCTGCCTCTATCATACCGAGACGACCTCCCTTCACATTACGCGACTCGTCACAGGGCTGCGGCCGGACTGGCTGAAACCACAGATGCCCTGGTCGTGCTCGTGTCTGAGGAAACTGGCGATGTCGCTGTGGCAAAGGGTTCTCAAATACGGGTAATTGACCAAAAGGAAGAGCTTGTTCAGACATTGCGAGAACATCTCGGGACAACTGAAAGGCAATGGGGCTATTTGAGAAGAGAAAAGCTCGAGCTTGCCGTAGCAGCTCTTGTTTCAGTGGCATTGATAACAGCAGCCTGGTTTAGCTTTACACGGGGTCTCGAAAGCCTTGTGACGCTTGAAATTCCCATAGAATACATGAATCGTGATCCCGAGATGGAGATTGTTGAGACGTCCGTAAACACCGTTCGTCTTGATCTGAGTGGTTCAGGCGCTCTTATGAGATCCATTGGACCCGAGCAGGTTCGGGTGAAGCTGGACCTGAGCAGAGCCCTTGTCGGGCGAAATACCTTTGCAATTACACCCAAAGATATCGACGTGCCGCCCGGTGTGATCCTAAGAGAAATCGAACCCCCGAGTGTCGGGGTCGCTCTCGATGTGGTGGTGAAGAAGGAGCTGGCCGTACAGCTTGACTGGGCTGGAAAGCTACCTGAGCATTTAGTGCTTACGAAGGTGACGATGACTCCTGACACAGTAACAGTAATTGGCGGGGAGCAAACTCTGAAAAATATCTCAACGATCTATACGGAAAGAATTCGCCTTGATCACCTCAAAAGGTCCGGAACCGTTACCGCGAAGCTGGCGCTCCACCCACCATCTCTGAAGATTGCTACTGGGTCAAAGGACAGTATTACGGCTCAGTATGTGATAGAAGAAAAGTGAAAATCATCCCCCTCGAAGGCCCATCCCTCCTCGCAGTCCCAGGCAGAGAGCATGCCGGTTAAGGATGTCCTCTAGCCCGTCCTGGCAGGCCGCTTTTAATAATTCTCAATATTAACATGCCTTCCGGTGATTCGCTCAGCAGCCAATGCGGCCAAAGCGGTTGCAGATCTCCCCGGTTCCGCCTGTTATGTCCTTGTCTTCCTGTGCCATGTAGCATCACTATAGGTTATTATTAGTTCGTATAAGGTGCTCTATTTCTGAGTAAGTTTTATCTTGACAATAAAGCATCACTATGTCATAGGAGATATTTATATCCGGCCGGATATAATCCACATCGCTAGTGTGGTTTCACTTTTACCCTTGCATCCATAGACACGATTACAGGGTCAGGTGTTCTTTCTGTTTGGAACAGGCTTCTAACACTACGAAAGGAGGTAAATTGTGAGATTTGAATTGCGAGGCGTTTGCTTGATTATTGGAGTTACAATTCTTTTGCTCCACGGGGATTACGGCACCAGCCTAGCAGAGGAGAAGAGAGAAAATCAATCCGGGCAGAACCTTACATTCGGGGCCAACGTCCGCTTTCGGTATGAATATCAAGATAACTTCAATGCCAAGTATTATGGAGATGAGCCAGCGAAGGGGGAATCGAATGATGGATTCCTTCTTGGGAGATTCCGATTTGGGCTTGATTACTATCCGAATCAAATCGTTCACTTGGCCGTATGGATGCAGGACTCAGAAATCTGGGATTCAGCCCTTGAGGAGAGCGATTTCTATAACAGTCAGTTTGATCGAGAGCACAACCCTTATAAAGATCGTTGGGAACTTTACAATACTTACCTGGAGATCAAGAAAATTTTACCCTTCAGTATAAAACTCGGAAGGCAGGTTATTGCCTATGGCAACAAGAGGATCTTCGGGCCTGGCCAATGGGGAAACACAGGCAGGTGGATCTGGGATGCCGGAAAGCTTGCTTATAAATTCGATGGAGGATTTGTGGATGCATATTACGGAAGCACCCAGGTTCATGATCCTGATGTGTGCAGCCTCAATCACAATCACGGATTTGAAAGTTTCGGATTTTATGGCCATTTTGAGCTTCCAAAGAAGCTCTTGGGGATTTCTTTTGAGCCATTCGCTATGACCAAGGCCAACAAGCACGACAGGTATAAAAGCGAAGATGGACAATACGGAGATCTTGATTCGTATTATGTGGGAGCTAGAATTTTCAAGAAAAACTATGAAGGATTTGATGTGGATTTCACTTTTGTAAAACAGGATGGGGATTATGCTCATGATGATATCGACGCCTATGGTTATCATGTTTCAATGGGATATAACTTTGAACAGATTGGCTTCAAACCGCGTCTCAGCGTGGAATACAGCTATGCTTCCGGAGACAGTGATCCCACGGACAGCAAACGTGAAACATTTGACGGGGCATTCGGGGCCAGGGACAAGATGTATGGGAGACTGAACCTGTTTCACTGGAAGAATCTAAAGGATACCCAGATAAATCTGGAAGTCAAGCCCAAGGACTGGCTTTATTTTAAGGCAGAGTACCACCAGTTCTGGCTGGCCGAGAGCAAAGATGCCTGGTATCTGAATCGCAGCTATCGGGACAAGAGCGGCAATTCAGGCGACAAAGTGGGAAGGGAGTTTGATCTTATAGGAAGATTGAAGCTTCCCAAAGGCAATGAAATTCAGTTCGGTTACGGCCATTTCTGGCCGGACGAGTTTGCCGAAAACCTGGCCTCTGACAAGGAGGCCAACTGGGTCTTTTTGCAATGGATGTACGGATTCTCGTATCCTTTGTTTTGATCCTTACTATTGTTAGGTTCGTAGGGGCTTTAGTGATGAAAGGAGGATATATTGTGAAGACAAAAAAAACGTGGATTATTGGTGGGTTGATGTTTTTGGTTTTGGTTATGCCTGTCTCTACCCTTCAGGCAACAGAGTCTGAGAAACTAAGGTATGATGGGACTTATGGAGCCGGTGATATTGCCATAACAGTAGCTACTGGGAGCCCGGGGGCATTAGGTCTTCTGAGGGCATTGGCGGAACCATTTTGTCGGGTCAATCGCTGCAGAATCAACTGGATTAAGAAAGGCAGTGGTGCATCGTTAATGGCATTGAAAGCTGGTGAGGTTGACATGGTCATGGTGCATGCGCCGAAGGCAGAAAAGAAGGCTGTCAAAGAAGGGTGGGCTACCATGAGGACCCTTCTGGGCAGCAATGAATTTTACATTGTGGGCCCTGAGTCAGACCCTGCGGGGATCAGTAAAGCCAAATCTGCCAAAGATGCTTACACGATGATCGCCAAGGCCGAGGCCAAGTTTTTTTCACGCGGAGACAACTCAGGCACACACAAAAAAGAGATGAAAATCTGGAAAAGCGCCGGAATTAGCCCCGGAGGGGCCTGGTACATCATAACTGGGGACTTTATGGGACCAACTCTTATGCGTGCTGACAAGGAGCTTGGCTATTTCATGACCGATTCAAGCACCTTCTTTGCCAAGCAATCCAAAATCACGAATCTCAAGGTATTGTTTAAAGGAGATCCAGTTCTGGTCAATGTCTATCATGCTCTGGTCGCCTCTCCGGAAAGATATGCTCAGACCAATTATGCCCTTGCGGCCAGATTTGTGAGGTTCACAAGTTCTCCTGAGGGCCAGAAGATTTACAGGGAGTATGGCAAAGCCAAGTATGGATCAGCCCTCTATAACGACGCAGAATATGCCAAACAGCAAGAAAACTAAAATGTATGCCTTGTCTTCAAGGCGTTCAAGTAGTTAATCAACAGAGAAAAGGAGGCATTTATGATGAACTCGGATAAAGCCAAGAGATTTGATCGCCGAGATTTCTTAAAAAAAACAGGCACGGCCACCCTTGCTGCCACAACCTTAGGCGTTGCCTCGTTGGCCGGCGCTGAGACGAAGGGTGAAGATGAGGTTATTTCAGAATACTGGAAGAAGAGGCAGAAAGAGTACGAGGCCATGGAGGAGAAGCTAAAAAAGCCTTACAAAGCCTTTGATGCCCCTCCCAAGTATATTTACCGAGGGACGGATTGGGCTGATGACAAAGCTACCTTTTATGCCCCTTTACAGGAAGAGTGCGAGTACCTGCCAGAGTTCCAATCCATCTTTACTGATGGCACGGCAGGGCAGTACTTCAAGTACACCCTGAAATTTGGAATGAAAGACATCGTTCGCTTTCATGGCCATTCCTGTGAAGCATTGTACTATACGCCCGCAATCTGTCGTCTTATCTGTGACAAGCTCTTTCCAGATGGGGTTGTCGATCGGACGCTTTTGCGGGGGATCGGCGGGAAATCCCCGTGAATAGCCGATGCACTCGCCTATATCACAGGCGGAAGGTTCCAGTTTGGAACCTTAAATATTGATCCCAGTTTAGGTCATGCGGTTGTTCTCCAGAGAATTGACACTGAAGAAGCGTGGATGGGTGTGTGGAAAGATGGTGTTCAATCATGGAACGCCACAAAGATATTCGGGACACCAAACAAGGCCAATCCTTTGCCATACAAAAGATGGTCGGCCTGGAAGTACGAACCGGACACTCCGAAGGAACAGTTGAAGGACTGCAAGATCAAGTGGAAATACGACAAGCCTGAGTTGCTTCAAAGGCTGAGAGATATTAAGGACAACCTGAAATATCTACCCAAGGGCCAGAAGCCCACAATTGATCCCGATAGAATACGTGAAGAATTTACCTGGCTGCAATATAGACATCTGCGGAAGGTTTTCAAGCATCCTTTGGATGAAAGCTTCCAGATCAAGCGGGTGCCGGGATACAAATGGGAATATCCCCATTGTGAACCCTTGTGGGTTCCTAGGCTGGACCAGAAGGCCAAGTGGGCTCCATATATGACTCACCCGGTGAGAATGGAGAAATGATACTGCCCTTTCTCTTGAGAATGTCCACATATTATTGTTCAGCCATGTAGCCCTGAACTGAAGGGCTAGACTTCATACTGCACCTGCTTTTTTATTTTCGATAGAATTCTGTCAGGGGAGTCTTTACTATATAGTCCTTTTCTCTTGTATTTCGCGGGGGCATCTTCTGCCAAGATTTACAACTGAGCGTGGGTGCAGAGGTATGTCTCACGTGTCCAGCAGATAGCATTGAGGTTTTTTGATCGATAGGCTCTGATCGCGTTTATTGAGGCCCCTGTGTTGGAGACATCCTGCTATGTAAATTGCCAAGTTATCTTCGGAATTCCTCTCCTTTCTGTCAATCACACCGGGCCTTCAATATCACCAGGGAATGAGTATTGTGTTCCCGGAAACCGAACGTGCTGCAATTAGGGGTTGATTTTCTTTCGGCTCCTTTGTAGCCTGAATCCTGATTCTGTGCGCCACGGACGAAGTGATTCACCATTTGTGGAAGGCCGCTAAGCAGTCACTTGAGAGTTGAAATGAAGTCGGGACAGAACCAGGAAACGGTTGGCGCTGTGATGGTCGTGGGTGGTGGCATTGCAGGGATGCAGGCCGCTTTGGACCTCGCCGCCACTGGGTTTTACGTGTACTTGGTTGAAGCATCGCCTGCCATTGGCGGGACCATGGCTCAACTGGATAAGACCTTCCCCACCAATGAGTGTGCCATGTGAATTATGTCGCCGAAACTGGTCGAGGTCGGCCGGCACACCAACATCGAGCTTCTCACTCTCTCCGAAGTTGAAAGCATATCAGGAGCGGTGGGAAACTTCGAGGTCACACTACGCCAATCTCCCCGTTACATTGATACGGATCTGTGCATTGCCTGCGGCACCTGTGCGGAAAAATGCCCCAAGCGAGTGGCCGATTCGTACAATGCCGGCTTGACCAAGCGGAAGGCTGCCTACATTCCGTACGCACAGGCCGTTCCCTTGAAATATGTAATTGATGCGAAGTACTGTATCTATTTTCAAAAAGGAGGACGGTGCAAGGCCTGCCAGAAGTTTTGCCCCACCGGCGCGGTGAACTTTGAGGACAAGGCCAAGATTCACAAGATCCGGGTAGGGGCAATGATCCTGGCCCCTGGATTTGTTCCTTACTCTCCGACCAATCGTGACACGTTTTCCTACGGCCGGCATGCGAACGTTTTGACCAGCCTTGAGTTTGAACGAATATTGAGTTCTTCCGGTCCTTCCAAAGGACACCTGGTGAGGCCATCCGACCAAAACGAACCAAGAAAAATTGCCTGGCTCCAGTGTGTGGGCTCTCGCGATAGCCACCAGGGCGCAAACGCTTATTGCTCAACAGTGTGCTGCACCTACGCCATCAAGCAGGCGCTGATTGCAAAGGAACACAGCGCAGGATCGCTGGATGCAGCCATATTCTACATAGATATTCGCACCCAGGGAAAGGATTTTGAGAAGTACTACTGGCGGGCCAGAGATGAGAAGGGGGTTCGGTTTGTAAAGTCAAAAATCAGCACTGTCATGCCTGTGGATGACACGGGAAATCTCGTGATCCGATATACAAACGGAACCGGAAAACGGGTTGAGGAAGAATTTGACATGGTAATCCTGTCCGTAGGGCTGGTAGTGCGGGAAGATACGGCTTTCCTGGCCGAAAAATTCGGTATCAGTCTGGACAAGTATCATTTTGCAGCCACAAGCAGCTTTGCGCCAGTGGAGACATCACGCCCAGGGATCTACGTTTGTGGAGCATTGCAGGGACCCAAAGACATTCCATATTCGGTCATGCAGGCCAGCGCCGCTGCCTGTGCAGCAGGGACCAGGCTCGCCGAGGTGCGAGGCGCCCTGATGCGAGAACAACCTGAGGTTTCCCAGCGCGTTATTGCCGGTGAGCCCCCTCGTGTGGGGGTCTTTGTATGTAATTGCGGTGTGAACATCGGTGGGGTTGTGCGGGTGCCCGAGGTTGTGGAATATGCCCGGAGTTTACCCTGTGTGGCCTATGTGGAGGAGAATCTGTTCACATGTTCCCAGGATACCCAGGACAAGATGAAAGATGTGATCAAAGAGCACGGCCTGAACCGCATTGTGGTGGCCGCCTGCAGCCCACAAACCCATGAAGCACTGTTTCAGGAGACGCTGACCCAGGCAGGCCTTAACAAATACCTCTTTGAGATGGCCAACATTCGCAACCAGTGTTCCTGGGTTCACAGTGACGATCGGAACCCAGCGACAGAGAAGGCCAAAGATCTGGTGCGGATGGGTGTGGCCAAGGCCTCGCGCCTGGACCCTTTGGAAGAGGTGAGGTTGGAAGTGAACGAGGCCGGCCTGGTTATTGGAAGCGGGATAGCAGGTATGACTGCGGCTCTTGGGCTGGCAGATCAGGGCTTTCAGGTGCACTTGATTGAAAAGGAAAAGACCTTGGGTGGGCACGGCCAGGAACTCCTGAAAACATGGAGGGGCGAAGACACGGAGGCCTTTGTGACCCAACTGGCCAAAAGAGTGGAAAACCATCCGCTTATTTCCCTTCATGTGCAATCAACTGTGGTGGGGGCTGAAGGGTTTGTGGGAAATTTCAGATCTACCATAAAGATGGGCGAGAAGACCGAGATCGTTGAACACGGGGCAGTGATAATTGCCACGGGGGGCCATCAGCTCAGGCCCAACGAGTATCATTTCGGCAGGCATCCCCACATCTTTGTCTCCCTGGACCTTGACAAGGCTATCACAACCGATCCTGACAGGTTCAAGGACGTCGCCGCGGCCGTTTTTATCCAGTGTGTGGGCTCAAGAGAAGCAGAGAGGCCCTACTGCAGCAAGGTGTGCTGCACCCAGTCGATTCAGAACGCCTTGCGACTGAAAGGGCTAAACCCCGACATGGACATTTACATTCTTTTTCGAGATATTCGCACCTACGGCCACAGAGAAGACATTTACAGAGAAGCACGCTCAAGAGGGATTACCTTTATTCGTTACAGCCTTGAGGAAAAACCACAGGTAAGTATTTCAAACAATAACCTCAGTGTCACGGTGAAGGATCAGATGCTCCAGATGCCGGTCCGGATCGATGCAGACATCGTAACCCTTGCCTCAGCCATCGAGCCTTCGGCGGAGAACAAGCTTCTTTCACGGCTCTACAAACTTTCAATAAACGCTGAGGGCTTTTTCCAGGAGGCCCATGCCAAACTGCGTCCTGTTGATTTTGCCACAGACGGCATCTACATGGCCGGCCTTGCCCACGGTCCTAAACCTGTTGAAGAAATTATTGCCCAGGCCCAGGCGGCGGCTGCCAGGGCATCAGCATTGCTTGCATCAAAAATCATTTTTACGAGTGCAGTTGTGGCTTACAGTAATTCAGCCTTTTGTTCGGGTTGCGGCGTGTGTGCGGAAATCTGCCCCTTTGGCGCTGCAACTCTGGATGCCAAGACAGGCAAAGCGCAGGTCAACCCATCTCAATGCAAGGGATGCGGGCTGTGTGTGGCGTCGTGCCGTTCGGGAGCTCTGAACTTGAAGGGCTTTGACCAGGCCCAGACCTTTGCTATGATTGATGAGGCCATGGCGTCGTAGTTACTCGGTTGTGAAACCAGTCCCCTTGGTCACGTTTTCAGTGGTTGCTGTTTGGGGGTACCACACAACATGATGCCTGATACTCGATGCCGGATGAATGATTGGAGAAATCTGGAATTGGGAGAGAACCTCCAAAACATGAGTCAATGGGAACCAAGAATCATTGCCTTTCTATGCTCATGGTGCAGTTATAGCGCTGCAGATCTGGCAGGCATCACCAGGTTGCAGTATCCATCAAATATCCGGATCATCCGCATTCCCTGCACAGGACGCATGAGTGCCAAGTTCATCCTGGATGCCTTGCGTCACGGAGCAGACGGGATTTGGGTCTCAGGGTGACACCCCGGCGAGTGTCATTACCTGGAAGGTAATTATTATGCTCGAAGAAAATTTGCCCTGCTGAAAGGCTTGCTTGAATACATCGGTATTGAACCGGGGCGGCTTCAGTTTTCGTGGATTTCTTCTTCAGAGTCCACCAAATTTGTAGATGTGGCCAGGATGGTAACCGAGAAGGTACGGGAATTAGGTCCGGCGAAACGGCTTGTTAGCCAGAATGCAGTGGGCAGTAGGGAGTGGGCAAGGGGAAAGCGAGAAAGTGAGCAGGGGCCAAACCGGCTCAACCGGTAACTTAGATGCTGAACTACACATCAAAAATTCGTGAGACTGCAAGGCGATTGCTAACAGAGAACCGAGTGGACGCAGTGATCGGATTCAAAAAGGGCACGGTGCCCATGACGTGTCAGCCTGTGCTTATCACCACTCCAGAGGATGTTGACACGCTCTACTGGGACAGCTTCTGTGGCGTGAATCTGGCCAATTATCTGCCCAAACGTAAGGAACGTATCGCTGTTGTGGCCAAGGGATGCGACTCACGCAATATTGCGGTGCACATCTTGGAGAATCAGATCAAGCGGGACCAGGTATTCATCATGGGGGTCCCCTGTAAAGGTATGGTGGACCGCCGAAAGATCATAAGGGCCTTGGACAATCAAGAACCGCTGGAAGTAACGGAAGATGCAGACACGTTTGTGGCAAGGGGTCGGGATATTGAAAAGTCTTTTAACAGGGCCGACGTGCTCCAAGACAATTGCGCCATTTGCATCCGCCGCAACCCGGTAATCTATGATGAACTAATGGGAGACCCCGTTCCTGAGCAAGAGGGCATTGACCGATATGCTGATGTGCAAGAGCTTGAGACCATGGGGCCGGATGAGCGATGGAAGTACTTTGAAGTTCTCGTTGGTCCGTGCATCCGCTGCTATGCTTGCCGTGACGCATGCCCCCTTTGCTATTGCCCGACTTGCTTTGTGGATGAATCTCGACCCCAGTGGCTCGGGAAAAGCGCTGATCCGACGGATACCATGACATTTCATCTGCTCAGGGCCTTTCACTGCGCGGGTCGCTGCACCGACTGCGGGGCCTGTGAGAGGGCGTGTCCCATGGACATCAAGGTACGGCAATTTACCAAGAAGCTGGAAAAGGATGTGATCGAACTCTACGGCCATGAGGCGGGTATGTCCCTGGAAACAAGGCCTCCTCTGGATGCATATCGGCCAGATGATCCTGAGGATTTCATCAGATAGAGGTATCATTCTGGCACAAGTCATCATGCAGGTTCCAAGTGGATATTGTAAAAATACGGAAAGAAAAGCTCTCTGAATTCCTGAAGAAACTGAAGGACCGCTATCGGCTCTACGGGCCGGTGCCCCAGGGCAATATGGTCCATTTTTTGCCGGTCCAGGATGCGGCTGACATGGATCTTTCTTTCCAAAATGCCATTCTATCCGCCAAGTTTTTGTTTCTTCCCCAATCAGAGCGCCTTTTTGAATATAGTCTGGACTCTGCCAGGGATGATGCGCATATTCTAAAAGAAGTGCGCAAGGACTATTCCCCTCGCGCTGTCATAGGTGTTCGGCCATGCGATGCAAGGGCATTTAGGCTGGTAGATGTAAACTTTGATACAGAGAAATTTCGCGACCCATGGTGGGTGAAAGCCCGGGAGGCCACCACCCTCGTTGGCCTGGGATGCACGTCCCCTTGTTCCACCTGTTTTTGCACCTCGGTCGGAGGAGCACCCTTTGATGAGGCTGGGCTCGACGTGCTGCTCACGGATGTTGGCGAGGTCTTTTTAGCCAAGGCGCTCACAGACAAAGGGGAAAACCTGCTTAAGACCGGAAAGGCCTTTGAAACGGCTGAAAAAGAGCTGGTTGACAGGGCCACGACGATCCAGCAGGAAGCCGCAGCCAAGATCGTTTCAAGAGTCGATACATCCAGACTCGCGGAACTTGACACCCTTACGCTTTTTGAAGCTGACTTCTGGGAAGGACTGCATTTTGCCTGCATAAACTGCGGGGTTTGCACCTATCTTTGTCCCACCTGCTGGTGTTTTGATATCCAGGATGAGACCCACGGCAGTGCGGGAAGTCGAATTCGCAACTGGGACTCCTGCATGTTCCCCCTGTTTACGCTCCATGCCTCAGGGCACAACCCCAGGGGAGAGAAGATCCAGAGGGTACGGCAGCGCTTCATGCACAAGCTGAAGTACTATGTGGACAAGTATAAAAACGGTGTGGCCTGTGTCGGATGCGGGCGTTGCGTGCAGCACTGCCCGGTAAATATTGATATCCGCCAGGTTTTCCAACTAATGAACGAATACAAGTCATAAAATAGCTTCGCTATTTTATGTGACGCGGCTTCGCAGCTCAATAAGAGATATTGTATGTTTGAAAGAGGGATTGGCTTCGTGGAAAACCCTTATCTTCCTTATCCTGTTCGTATCGAAAAGATCACCATCGAAACAGAGGACCGCAACTTGAAGACCTTCCGGGTAAGCTTCCTAACTCCTGAAGATGAAAAGAAATTTGCGTATCATCCCGGGCAGTTTGCCGAGATCTCCGTGGCTGGCAAGGGGGAGTGCCCCATAGGCATTGCCTCGTCTCCAACAGAATCCGGATTTCTCCTTTTCACCGTGAATAAGGCCGGTGTTGTGACCACTCACCTGCACAATATGAAAGAAGGGGATATCATGGGGGTGCGTGGACCTCTCGGGAACTGGTATTCCCTTGATGAGATGGAAGGGAAAAACGTTGTCATTATCGGCGGAGGTTTTGCCTTTACCACTCTTCGTTCCACCATCGTTTACATGTTAGCTGAGGAGAACCGCAAGCGATTCGGCAAGATATCTGTGGTCTACGGAGCCCGAAACGAAGGAATGCTCCTTTACCAGGATGAGCTTTCTGCCTGGCAGGAGCGTAGTGACATTGAGATGAACATTACCGTGGATTGCAGCGATGATCCGTTTTGCAAATACCATATCGGTTTTGTTCCGACCATCACCGAGCAGAAAATCACCAGCGCTGAGAACAGCGTTGCGATTATCTGCGGCCCTCCCATCATGATCAAGTTTACCCAGCCGGTGCTCGAAAAAGTGGGATTTCCCCCGGAGGCGATTATTATGTCTCTGGAAAACCGCATGAAGTGTGGCATCGGTATGTGCGGTCGGTGCAATGTGGGTGCCGAGTATGTGTGCAAGGACGGCCCCGTCTTTACCCTTGCCAAACTCAATACCCTGCCGAAGGAATACTGACCGCCAGGATGCACATTCCGCAGCCACTCCATCCAGTTGGGCCGAATGGAAAATGAATCCATGGATAACATTCGGGACGAATTCTTGAGTGAAGAAGACCTGGATCTCCGGAATCTGTCGGAGGATGAACTTATTGCTCACTGGAATCTCTGGCTCAGAGAGGCACAGGCAACCAATGATCTTGATTGGCACACATATTCCCACGGCGTTTTTACCATGTCTCCTACAATAACATCGTCCGGCTTGCCATACAAGAAGTCACTCCGCGTTGATGTGGACACGGTTTTTTCTGTCGAAGGTCCGTCTGAGGATGGTCAGACAAATAAATAGATGTTTCCGGCGACACCCCACTCACCCATTCTGCCGCCCGAGCAGTACCATGGGCACTATAGAGCTTGACTTTCGTCTAAGGCTAATGAAAGAAAGGTAACCCTGAGCCGACTTCGCCATAGTAGCCGTAGGCTACGACGGCTGAAACGGTTCACCCCGTTGAATAGAGTTCCCTTCGGGAAATTTGACGGGTTAATTGTGAACCTGTGAACGCCTGCAAATGTTAGGTTTGCAGACGATGTCATAGGCTGAGTCTACTTGAGTTTGGCCTTGACAGATTGCCCTGAAATCGTGTATACGGCCAACTATATAAGCAGGCTATGAGGTCAGCCAGAACTGCCTCGGACTATTCGTGGACCATAGGCTGATGACCTCTACTTAGGGCTTGAGGCTCTGAGTAGAGGTTTTTTTATTTTGACGGGGGTTAAACGGGGGTTAAGATGGCTAGCAACTACGCTTCAATAAGGGAGAGTCTTATCGAGGTCGTCCGGAGGATGTCTCAAATAAACCCGGAACATGGAAACAACAGACTCCAAGAACTCAATGAAAAGTTGACTCAACAGCAGTTTAACCTGGTCGTCATGGGTCAGTTCAAGAGGGGAAAGTCAACCTTTATTAACGCCCTGTTGGGGGCTGAAATTGTGCCCACGGCTATCGTGCCTTTAACATCTATTAATGTTACCATTCTTCGTTTCGGTCAGGAGACCAAGGCCATCGTCCACTACCTGAACGGGCACGAGGAAGAAGTCCAACTTTCAGATATCCCTAATTTTGTCACTGAAAGGGGCAATCCGGAGAACAAACTTGGCGTAAAACATGTGGAAGTCTTATATTCTTGCGATTATCTCAAAGATGGCGTCCGCATTATTGATACTCCGGGGGTAGGCTCGGTTTTCAGACACAATACGGACATAGCCTATGCCTATCTGCCCTACGTGGACGCAGGGGTCTTCATTGTGACAGCCGATCCCCCTCTCGGCGAGTCAGAACACCAGTTTCTGAAGGAGATGCGAGGCTACGTAGATAAGCTCTTTTTTGTTCTAAACAAAATTGACGTGGTGGATGAAAAGGACTTGAACGAGGCCTCGGACTTTACCGGACACATTCTGACTAGAGATCTGGAGCAAGAAGTCAACATATGGCCGGTTTCGGCCAAGCTGGCCCTTGATGGGAAACTCAAAGGTGATTCTGAAAAGCTGGCCCGATCCCGGCTTCTGACCTTTGAAAACGATCTGAAGCATTTTCTGCACCATGACAAGGGCAGAGCATTCCTTCAGGCGGTTATCTCGGCTCTTCTCAGACATATCGCCGATGAAAGCATGGCATACAAGCTCGAACAAGAGGCGGCCAAACTCTCCCTTGATGAGTTAAAAGCGAAGATCGCGAAGTTTGAAGATCACGCCAGAGTTACCGAAAAGGAGCGGGATCAGAAGGCGTTTATCCTGGAAGGCCAGGTCAAGAAGCTGCACGAAATGCTCGATGACGACCTGGATGCGCTGAAAAAGGACAAAGCTCCGACCTTGGTGAGGGACGTAGAAGACATATTCGGAGAAAAAGTGGCAAAGAGCCCTGGTAGCCGCGAACTTGAGAAGGAGATGGAAAATTTTGTTTTTGGACAGATCCTGAACGTATTTTCCACCTTCAGGAACAATGAATCAGAAAAGATCGCCGAAGCCTTGGAGAGCATCTATGTCGATCTGGCAAACCGCACCAATGAAATTATTGAAAGGATTGTCCGGCTCGCCTCAGACCTTTTTGAGGTGGAGCTGAAGCCCTTCACCACGGTGGAAAAACTCACCGGCAAGAGTGATTTCTACTTCCTCCTGCGCGATGATCCGGACGCCACAGCGCTGATCCAGCTAGGGATTCGTTCAGCCCTGCCTACGTTTGTCACCAAGGGTGTAATTCTCAAGCGGATGCGCGCTATGGCTAAAGACGTTTTTGAAAGGCACTGTGGCCGGGTGCGCTATGACCTGATCAGGCGAACAGACGACACGACGAGAAAGTTTCGGAAAGACCTCAATGACAAAATCGACCTCAGCCTTTCGGCCATCAGAGATGCCTTGAAAAGAGCAGTTGCGCTAAAAGACCAGAGCGAACAGCAAGTCTCTCAGACCCTCACAAACCTTTCGGGCCGGCTGTCAGTCATTGAGAAAATCAGGGCTGAACTCCTCGATTATCGCCGGCAGGTAGAGTCTTTGTGACCAAGGGAAGCTGGCACCGTGCCCAATGAGATCTGAGAATCCAAAAAAGAGAGCCTTTCAATTCATCATTCTTTTGGGAATTGTCAGTTTATTCGGAGACATAACATACGAGGGAGCAAGAAGTGTTACCGGGCCGTACTTAGCTGTTTTGGGAGCAAGCGCTGGGATCGTTGGTTTGGTAGCAGGCCTCGGTGAATTCATCGGATATTTTTTGCGTTTAGCCTCTGGGTATCTTGCAGACCGCACTCACCGATATTGGCCTATCACAATCATAGGCTATGGACTACTCGTTTCCATTCCTCTACTGGCATTTGCCGGTTATTGGCAGGTTGCGGCCCTCCTTATTGTTCTGGAGCGAATGGGAAAAGGCATCAGGACCCCCGCAAGAGACGCAATACTTTCGCACGCCACAAAGCAAGTCGGGAGAGGTTTGGGATTTGGCATACATGAAGCAATTGACCAGATTGGAGCCATTATTGGCCCTTTGATCTTTTCTGCCGTCTTTCTATTTCAAGGTGGTTATCGTGAAGGGTTTACTATTCTATGGATACCTGCTCTCTTATGTGTAGCCATTCTTCTGGTGGCAAGGACGAAAGTTCCATCACCTGAAAAACTTGAGACTCCTGGTGGAACAAGCGGGCAAAATATCAAGGGCAAAAGCAGGCTCCCCAAGGTTTTCTGGTCCTACGCCTTGTTTAGTTTCTTGAGCGTGGCAGGATTTGCCAACTTCCAGTTAATCTCCTATCACTTCAAAGTTCAATCGGTTGTGTCAGATGTCCAAATTCCAATATTTTATGCAATCGCAATGGGCGTGGATGCATTGGTAGCTCTTATTATCGGCAAGACATACGACAAAATCGGGCTGGTGTCGCTGATAACAATCCCCGTGTTGACTCTTCCTATTCCCTTTTTTGCATTTTCGCACAGTTACAGCCTAGCAGTGACAAGTATTGTGCTCTGGGGCGCGGTGATGGGGATTCATGAAACCATCATGCGTGCGGCAATCGCTGATCTAACGCCTATCGAGCACAGGGGATTTGCATACGGTATCTTCAATACAGTATATGGAGCGTCCTGGTTTTTTGGAAGTGCGCTTGTGGGACTGCTGTATGATGTCTCGATCGGTTATTTGATTCTGTTTGTGGTTGCAATGGAGGTGGCTTCACTACCAGTGTTCTTCTTAGTCAAAAAGGAAGCGGCAAGAGCCCTTTGAAACAACGGCCAAATCAGAACCACGTTGCCCCGGACTTTAATGGGGGTGTCTCACTCCAGCCCACATACCCTCCCGCATTCTCTCCCGAATAGAAAAAATCTTTCCCCTGGCGCAAGTTTTTCTGGTCTCAGGTGTTTAACATATCAGATAGCGCCCAATAGAACGAACAAAAAAAGGGGGGGAGAAAAGGAGAAAAATGTGTTCACAACTGCCAGGCAATCTATTAGACAGGTTGGAACATGTTCGTTATGCCAAAGAGCTCCGGAGATTGCTTTCAGAAGCCTCAAACTGCGCTGCATGCCCTCACGGAAGGATTTCGATTCCGGTAGAGTGCGTGGTCTTCTCCGGGAGCTGATTCCACTGTTTACCGATCAATGATAGATAAAACCATGAAGGATGTCGTAAAACATCAAACAGAGCTTGAAATGGAGGTGGTGGATCACATCCTGGAGGAAAGAGAGTTGTTGACCCCTGCCCAGAAAGAGAAGTTTTATGAGATAATTATCGAACAATTCCGTGGCGGCGGCCTCGGGGTTCATGATGTTAAGGGCAGACAGTAACAGAAACCATTAGATAGTAATGTCAATCTCTTAAAGGAGGTAACAGCCATGCATTTTCCAGTATCAGGCGTAGACGTTTTTCCCCTTGTGCCCGTTGCGGTTGCCTTTTGTGTTTCATTCTGTACCTCCATGGGCGGAATCTCGGGCGCTTTTCTTTTGCTTCCCTTTCAGGTGAGTGTTTTGGGTTTCGTTAGTCCGGCAGTAAGCCCAACCAACCTTGTTTATAACATAGTGGCCATACCAAGCGGGGTATATCGGTATATCAGGGAGGGGAGAATGGCCTGGCCCCTTACCTGGGTCATAATTGTGGGCACACTTCCAGGGGTTTTTATCGGAGCCATACTGAGAGTCAAGTATCTTCCCGATCCCGAGGCATTCAAGTTCTTTGTGGGATGTGTCCTTCTATACATAGGCGTACGCTTACTTTATGAACTCACTGGACGGGCCATAAAGGGAAAGGAGAAGATCAAGGCCCTGGACGCAAAGTTTAAGGAGAGAGCCAAGAAGATCCAGGAGGAACGAAAAACAAAAGTGGCAGCGGGCCTCCCACCAGAGGCGGTGGTGAGGACTGTACATTTCTCGTTCACCAAGTATGAGTATGAATTTTACGGTGAGACATTTTCATTCAATTCCATAGCCCTTTTTGTCCTTACCTTTGTGGTGGGTATAATCGGCGGAACCTACGGGATTGGCGGTGGAGCCATTATTGCCCCTTTTCTGATAGCGGTTTTTGGGTTGCCGGTTTACACCATAGCCGGGGCAGCGCTGATGGGCACGTTTTTGACCTCGATCGCCGGGGTCGTTTTTTACACTCTCATCGCCCCCACGTATGCTCACACAGGTCTGGCCATCGCTCCTGACTGGCTGCTCGGATTTCTCTTTGGTGTTGGCGGATTCGCCGGTATGTATTGTGGGGCAAGGGTCCAGAAGTTTGTACCCCAAAAGGTCATAAAGCTGTTTTTGGGTCTTATCATAACGTTTCTGGCCGGACGCTATATTTTACAATACTTTACGTAATAAGACCTTTTTTACACTGTTTTGATTCCCACCGCGGCCCTCCCCCTTGATGGGGGAGGGAGCGGGAGATTGCTTCGCTCCGCTCGCAATGACTGAATAGCACTGTTACTGTCATTGCGAGGCATCCTGAACGAAGTGAGGAAGCAGCCGAAGCAATCTCCTCGCGCAATATTGTTGGAACAGCCTCTAACCTGGCGACATCCATTTGCTGTAATTTGCGGAGTTAGCGCCTCTTGCGTTTTGCTGAAATTGTTTTTTGCCAGAAAGCTTCTTGACAACCGACATTACATCGTTATAATACGATATATGAAAACAATGAGAGACTTCTTAAAGGTGACAAAAGCGCTTAGCGATAAGACCAGGGTGCGCATATTCAAGATGTTGCAGCAAAAAGAGATGTGTGTATGCGAAGTGCGGGCGGCCCTCGGCATAGCCCAATCTACCACCTCCAAGCATTTGAATATACTGGAAGATGCCGGGCTCATCGCGAGACGCAAAGACGGTCTCTGGGTGAACTATGGAATAGACAAACATTCTTATAATCCTCACGCCGAACCGATTATCAAGTACTTAAGATCCATTTTGGATGATGATCCGGATGTAAAGGCGGACGTCCAAAAGGCTCGCACAGTAAACCGGCTTGAGATCTGTAGTAGGTAGTTTTTTTGGGCGGAACGCATCGTTAATTCGAGATATCTCTTTATTGACAAGGTGTGAATTCATGAAGGAACGCACAAAGTTTATTCTGATCGTGCTGGTCTTCGTTGCGGCTTACTACATGCCGTTTGGCAAACCAAATATTCGCTATGGCATAATGGAGGCCTTTTTCATGCTCCAGGAATATGCCCGGGAGCATGTGCTGGCCTGCCTGATCCCGGCCTTCTTCATCGCAGGCGCAATCGCCTGCTTTGTCTCCCAGGCTGCTGTTCTAAAGTATTTTGGCGCCGGGGCGAAAAAAATCCTCTCGTACAGTGTTGCTTCGGTATCCGGTTCTATCCTGGCCGTCTGTTCCTGCACTGTACTTCCTCTGTTTGCAGGTATCTACACACGAGGGGCAGGGATCGGCCCTGCCACGGCATTCCTCTATTCAGGCCCGGCGATCAATGTGCTCGCGATAATTCTCACGGCTCGCGTTCTCGGCTGGCAGCTTGGGCTGGCCAGGGCCATTGGCGCAGTTGTCTTTGCTATTGCCACTGGCCTCTTAATGGCGCTTATCTACAGAAAAGATGATCGGGCCAGAGTTACCGGTGACATGGTGTTGCCTGACCAAGAGGAGAAAACCCGACCCTTGTGGAAAGAGGCGACATACATGCTCGTGATGATTTTAATTCTCATCTTTGCAGCCTGGGCAAAGCCCAAAGAGCCTGTGGGCTTCTGGATGGCCGTCCATCGTATACACTGGCCCTTAGCCGTTGGCCTTATCATCTTGCTTGGCGCCATAGTGAGGTCCTGGTTTTCAAGAGATGAAATTGTCATGTGGGGGCAATCCACCTGGGGCTTTGCCAAGCAAATACTTCCTCTTTTGTTTGCCGGGGTGCTTGTGGCCGGTTTTCTTCTGGGCCGACCGGGCCATGAGGCACTGATCCCGGGACGCTACATCCAATTACTTCTTGGCGGAAACTCCATTGGAGCCAATCTCTTTGCGTCCGTGGCGGGCGCGCTCATGTACTTCGCCACCTTGACTGAGGTTCCGATCCTACAGGGGCTGATCGGAAGCGGCATGGGTCAAGGACCAGCACTGGCCCTTTTGCTTGCAGGACCTGCTTTGTCGCTACCCAATATGCTGGTCATAAGGAGTGTCATAGGAACGCAAAAGACCCTGGTGTTTGTTATCATAGTCGTGTTTTTGTCTACCCTAGCCGGTCTTATTTTCGGGGCACTCATCGGATAAACGGGGGGAGTATGACGAAAGATCACAGACTGATTCGAGTGGGAAAATCCAAGATTGGCATTGTGGGGCTTCAAGAGGTCATCGATGAAGTGTCCGGGAGTTTTGATGGCCAATCACCTGAGGTGATAAAGGAGGAATTGCTCAAACGCCTCCAGGGCAGAAACTTTATTCCAGAGCCTGCCAAAGAGAGCTATATGGAGGCGTTCTGGCGCGAATATCAGAGATTTATGGGGGTTGAAGTCAAAGAAGAGCATGAGGGCCTGGAAATCAAGGTTCTCGGCCCAGGGTGTCCCAATTGCGAGCGGTTGGAACAAGAGATTTACAAGGTTCTGGGGGAGCTTAATTCAGGCGCAGACGTGGAACACGTCCGAGACCTCAAGGAAATTGCATCATATGGCTTCGTGCCAACACCTGGCCTGGTCATAAATGGCAAGCTGGTTTCCACAGGCAAGGTCCCCAGTAAAGCCAAGATCATTGAATGGCTGGAAGAGGCCAAGCCCGAATGAGCAAGACATGTATAGTGAGACACTGACAATGTGAATTGAAGGAGGTTGGAAAAATGGAAATAAAAATTCTGGGGCCCGGGTGTCCCAAATGTCAGCAGACAGGAAAAGTTGTGAAGGAGGCAGTGGCTGAGGCCGGGATGGAGGCCAATGTGGAAAAGGTCACCGACCTCCTGGAGATTGCCACATACGGGGTGTTAGGAAGTCCAGCCGTGGTTGTGGACGGCGAGGTGAAGTCGGTAGGAAAGATCCCCAAAAAAGAGGAGGTAAAAGCCTGGCTGGAAAAGTGAAAAACCAACATTTTTGATTTTTGCTTAAGAAATTGATCAGAGGCGTTATACTTTAGAGGCCACGCGGTCCTAATCCACTTATCCTTGACCATTAACCCATTATGACTCATGAAAAAGAGACTCATCTCCGACATGCCGTTATTCCATCTCGAGTTTTGATGCGACCCTATCTTCCCACTGTCCTGAGAGTCAGTCTTGCCATGTTTTTGCTCATCTCCTCTGCAGCCATAGTCTACAGCACAGCCCAAAACTTCCATTCCGTTCAAGTGCTGTCCACACGGGCACTGGAGAGCACTGCTTTGGCTCTATCTTCTTCTGCGGAAACCGCTTTGCGTGCAACCGGAAACATAGCCAGCGCAAAGATCCGGGAGATTTTTTCCGATAGGGTAGTGGCCTATGCGCTGATACTCGGACAAGATGGGACAATCCTCTTCCACACGAACCCTCGCCTGGTTGGGTCTTTTCTTTCAGGGGCGAGCAGTGAAAAGTGGCCATCCACAACGGCCTCAGGTAGAAGGATCAAACTCCTAACCGGCTTGCCGGCGTACCAGTTCAACTATATTATTCATCTGGCCGACGGCGGCGAAGAATTGCTCCGGCTTGTTCTATATGCCACTTCTGCGGACCGTATTGTTTCCGATGCGCGCAGGATGTGGTGGATCGTGGGCGCTATATTGATCCTCCTATGGACCGTTGGGATCTTGCTCGAACGAATATTTAGCCGTCATTTGCGGCTCCAAGAGGAGTTGGAACGACGGAATCAACTCGCTCTCATCGGCCAAATGACAGCAGTGCTTGCACACGAGATCCGCAATGCCCTGGGAAGCATTAAAGGTTATGTCCAGTGGGTGCATGAGAAGCTCGAAAAACCGGACCCAAAAAAGGATGGGCTTTCGGTTGCGCTCCAGGGAGTTTCGCGCATCGAAACACTGGTCAATGACCTCCTGGGCTTTTCCCGTAAGGAGAAATATCGTATAGAACGTCTGAACCCCGTGCATTTGATTAAAGAAGCGATCAATACTGCGGGTTCTTCCTGGAAAGGAAAAGTGGAACTGGAATCAAAGCCGGGTATACGGGCCATGGGTGACAGAGAGAAATTGTATCTAAGCCTCGCAAACGGAATTCGCAATGCAATCCAGGCCATGGAAGGTGATGGCAACCTGAGGATATCAGTGTACCCGGATGGGCGATGGGTAAACATCCTGATCAAGGATACCGGCCCGGGAATTCCAGCTGAAGAGATCCCTCGCCTGTTCACCCCATTCCATACCACAAAGACAGATGGTACAGGTCTGGGTCTGGCATATTCAATGAAGGTTGTTGAAGGAATGGGAGGAAAGATAAGTCTTGCCAACCGGAAGAAAAACCGCGGGGCCGTCCTGACCATCCGGCTTCCAAGGACAAGAGAGAGTGACAGTGAGTAAATCAATCCTAATCGTTGATGATGATGAATTGATGCGATCCTTCCTTTCCACTATTCTCAAGGAAGAAGGGCACCGTATAGAGGTGGCCGGCAACGGGAAGGAGGGATTGGCAAAACTCCAGGCTGCCGAGTTTGACCTGGTCATTACAGACTTGCGAATGCCTGACATCTCCGGACTCGACCTTATGCGAGAAGGAGGCAAGGCAAAACCTGACACAAAGTGGATAGTGATTACTGCCTTCGGTTCAATCGGATATGCCGTAGAGGCCGTGAAAGCCGGGGCCTCTGATTACTTGACCAAGCCCTTTCACAACCCGGATGAGCTTCGCCATGTCATCAGGCGGGTTTTGAGGGAAGCCGAAGCAGAACGAACAATTTCTCTTCTCGCTGAGGAACTGGGAAGACAATTTCCTCCTGTGGAGATGATCTTTCTCGGCGAGAAAATGCAACAGGTATACCGAATGGTCCAGGAAGTCGCTCCCACCCCTGCAACTGTCCTCATCAGCGGGCCCAGCGGAACTGGAAAGGAACTCGTAGCCCGGGTGATCCATCAGTTGAGCCCGCGGCAGAACAAACCGTTTGTGGCAGTTCATTGCGCAGCTCTGGCAGAAACACTTCTTGAAAGTGAGCTATTCGGGCACGAACGGGGGGCATTCACCGGAGCCGTTTCCACTCGAAAGGGGCGATTTGAACTGGCCGACAACGGCACATTGTTCCTGGACGAAACTGGAGAGATTGCCCCTTCAATCCAGGTGAAACTCCTCAGGGTGCTGCAGGAACGCGAGTTTGAACGGGTCGGCGGAATGAAATCGTTATCGGTTGATGTCAGGGTCATATCGTCCACAAACAAAGACCTCAAAACCGAGGTCTCCTCCGGCAGGTTTAGAGAGGACCTCTTCTACAGGCTGAACGTTTTTCCTATCAGGCTTCCGCCTCTTGTGGAGCGACGCGAGGCCATCCTTCCTCTTGCGGATTTTTTTGCCAAGAAATTTGCGGCTGCCTTTGGCAAGAAAATGGACGGCTTCACTCCCTCTGCAAAATCGGCTCTCCTTGAATATGGCTGGCCGGGAAACATCCGAGAATTGCAGAACGTAATTGAGCGGGCGCTTATCCTCTCCAGCGGCAAGATTGATGTTCTTCACCTGAATCTTGAAACTCCCACGGGAACGCCACCAGCCGCTGAGGGATTGTTGAAGGCAAGCGAGCGGGAAACAATCCGGAAGATCCTCTCTGAGGTAGGAGGAAACAGGAAGAGGGCCGCAGAAACACTAGGGATATCCCTCAGGACCCTCCAGTACCGCATCAAGGAATATGGACTGTAGGAGATAGTGCAAGATTTGCAGATACCGATGCAATGGTTGCACCCTTAGTCAGGTGTTTGCTCATCTTGCGATGAAAAGGAAAGAGAATATTGGCATAAATTCAAACAATTACGGTTTTCCTCCCCGTTGGCATGCCCATTGCTAAGTATTTTGGTAAATTCATTCCAAAAGGAGGAAAAGATGAAAACAAGAGTTAAGGCAGCAATTTTGGCAGGAGCTTTTCTCATGACCACGGCCGTTCCCATGACAGCCCTGGCACGCAGGGGTGGCGGAAAAGGGGGGCAGGCAATTCAAAAGCAGACCCAAACCGATCAGGTAAGAAGGAAGGGGCAAAGGCTGCGCCTCCGGGACGGTTCCTGCCAGGATGCCGCCAAAACGCGTTCCGGCGCCATGAACAAGAAAGGAAAAACCTATGACCCTGGTGACGGTACGGGCAATGCCGGCAGTGGCCCGAAGGATGGCGCCGGATATGGTGCGCCTTCTGAGAAGTAGCAGCCACAGCTTTCCGGGACGCAAGGCGGTCTTGGCCGCCTTGCTTTTCCTGGCTCTTTGGGTTGTCCCCTTGCTTGCTCAGGCACAGGAAAAGGAGCAAGTGCTCCCGGAATGCGGCATCCATTACCCGGGAGGCTTCGATCCGAACACTGTGGGTCAGGTTGAGGGGGAAGTTTGCGGGTACTTGCAGCCGAAAAGAGGTCCTATCAGGTTCCAGGTCATATCGGGAAGAAAAAAATATATAGTGCTGGTCTCGCCTGCATGGTACTGGGAAGCTCTGGGAGCAAAGGTCTCGGAAGGAACGAAAATTTGGGTCCAAGGCTCAAAGTCCCTTGGGAAAGACGGCAAGCTCTATATCATCGCCCAGGAGATACGGATTTTCCCCTCCGGGCAATCCATGGTCTTTCGCAGTGAAGACGGGTTTCCACTCTGGAAAGGGTCGAAGCGAAAAACCATGGACACACGTCGGGGACTTGGCTCATCTGAACGAGGAGCGGGGCCAATAAGAGGCGGCGCGGGCGGCATGCGCCGTGGACGTCATTAGAGGGGGTCACAAGGAGGTCGGCTATGTCGTTAGTCGTGGCGGAGAATATCAGCAAATTCGTGACTTTGTGCGAAGCCGTGAAAAAAGGGATGCTGAATGTTTCAGCATCCCTTTTCCTCTTCTTCTATTCCTGATTACCCAGGTAGTCGGGTTTAGTACGCGTCTGCTTCTAAGTCGATTTCATCCCTTTCATACTGCTTATCTCGTTCTTCATGGGACTTTTTGACCTCTTCTTCACTCCACGGTTCCATGATCACGCACTCTGATACCAGCTCCCAGATGTAGTAGGTCCTCTGGGGGAGATTGAACTCCTTGGTGAGGGCTTTCATGATCTGGTCCCGGCAGTTGTGGCAGGGGGCGCATATCAGGTCGGCGCCTGTAGCCTTGATCTGGTCTGCCTTGAACTTGCCGTAGTCAAGCCGTTCTTGCACATATGGCATGGCCCAGGCCCCGCCTCCAGCCCCACAGCAAAACGCGTCCAGCCCGTGGGGATCCATCTCAACTATGTTCGGGCAGCACTGAGCCGTCACCCACCTGCACTCATCCAGAAAGTGTTGTCCAAAGGACATCAATGACTTTCTGTGATAGTTGCAGGGGTCATGGATGGTTATGGTCTTGTCCACAAACTGGGAGTTGTCGAGCTTGATCCTGCCCGTTTCAATGTATTCCTTCAAAAGCTCAAAAACACTCACGCACCTGAATTCTTCAAAAACCTCTGGAAAGAATTTCGTGAAACCCAACCGGGTCGCATAGTAGGCGTGCCCTCATTCCGGATAAAGAATTGTCTTGGCACCCACCTTTCTGGCGTTTTCAATAATACGCCGGCACTGCTCTTTGAGTGCATCGTCATCACCCGTAAAGAGCCCCCAAAGGACCCCTTCCCAGTTTTGCTTGGGCACGGTCCAGCTCTCTTTGGCCGCATAAAAGATCCGCCACCAGAACATCATGTCCTCCGGCTCGCCCATGGGCTCCTTGGAGTTGATGGTGATTATAATGTTTGCCCCTTCCTTATCAACAGGGCAATAAAATCCCGGGTAGGGAGGATATTCCTCACCGTGGTGTCCCTCAACAGTTCCTTCTTCCATCTCCTTGCTCAGATCAGCCAGGAGAAAGAGGTAGTCGAACTCGGGAATACCAAGGTTGTTCCCCCTTTCCAGGCACATGGCCACCCCTTTGTGCATGACACCGGGGACCTCATCGCGCGGCCGGAGCGTGCGGGCATATCTGAGAAGGGACAATAAGTCAACGCCCTGTGGACACAGCCACTGGCAACGGCCGCACAGGGTACAGATCCAGGTCCATCGCGCGTCGATCAGCTCCTGTTCCAGGCCCAAGACCGCAGCGCGAACTGCCTTTCTCGGGTCCCAGCCGTCCACGCCGGCCACTGCACAGCCGCTGGTACAGGTTCCGCACGTAAAGCACACATCCGCCCATTCCGGCTTCAGTCTCAGCTTGCTTTCTGCTCGCTTGCCTAATTCCAAAGGTTCCATACTATCTCTCCTCGGATAGCTTAGCAGGTTCACCTCCACGGGAGAAATCCAAAGGCTCGATGAGCCCGGGAGGCTATTCCATTGATGACTTCGGGATTATGATGTTACGTGCCAGTTATCAGATGTCACAGACGGTGTCAAACAAAAAACTGAGTCTATCCTTACGCTTCACTTCCTTATATTAGGCTTGATTTCATCCAAAAAAACATTCCAAATACGTGTTGACACAATCCGAGATTTAGTATAAGGGAAGTCACGTTGCATAACTGACCATTACAAGTAACCTTTGCTCGCAATTGCAAAGATGGCCACCATTCCGACATACCAATTGCGGAGCTAAGTTTGAGACTGACTCACATTGCCAGGAGCCAAGATGAATTCTGAACAAACCAATGAGCGTGTTGGCGCTGTCATGATCGTAGGGGGTGGTATCGGAGGGATGCAGTCCGCCCTTGATCTTGCAGAATCTGGCTTCTATGTATACCTGGTTGAAAAATCATCGTGTATTGGCGGCCGGATGGCCCAGTTGGACAAAACATTCCCTACCAATGACTGTTCCATGTGTATTATGGGACCAAAGCTGGTGGAATGCGGCCGACACCTAAATATCGAGATATTGACCCTTTCTGAGGTAGAGAGCATTTCCGGAAATGAAGGAAACTTCAAGGTTAAGATACATCAACACGCCCGCTATATAGACCCTGATAAATGTACGGGATGTGGGGATTGTGCTAAAGCCTGCCCTGTGAGCATCCCGGATGAATTCAACATGGGTTTGGGGCTCAGAAAGGCTACCTATCTATCTTATCCTCAAGGTGTCCCCAGGGTCAATGCCATTATTAAGAAAGACAGGGCCCCCTGCGGAAATACTTGTCCGGCGGGCATCAATGTACAGGGGTATGTACAGCTTATTGGTGCCGGCAAATACCGAGAGGCTATTCAGTTGATCAGGGAGCGCCTCCCTTTGCCTGGGGTCCTGGGGCGAGTCTGCCCACATCCGTGCGAATTTCAATGCCGGAGGGTGGATGTGGATGCACCTATTGCCATTAGAGATTTGAAACGCTTTGCGGCCGATCAGGTGGATCTGGATGAGCTCCCGCTGCCCGAGATCGTAGAGCGATCGGAAAAGGTGGCAGTGGTTGGTTCAGGCCCGGCTGGCCTGACTGTGGCGTACTATCTCAGGCTTATGGGGTACCAGATAACTATCTTTGAGGCGCTTCCGGTGCTGGGCGGTATGCTTCGAGTGGGCATCCCTGATTACCGGTTACCTCCGGAGTTATTGGACCGGGAAATTAATTACATTCTTGGACTCGGAATAGAGACGCAAACCGGCAAGCGCCTTGGCATGGACTTTACCCTGGATGACTTGAAAGGGGAGGGCTTTAGCGCTATTTTCCTTGCGATTGGCGCCCATCTTGGCATGAAATCGAACGTCAAGGGCGAGGATGAGTTCGAGGGTGTAATAAATGCGGTCGATTTCTTAAGGGACGTAAACTTGGGCGGCCGGGTGCGGCCCGGCAGACGTGTCGTAATCATCGGCGGGGGAAACGTGGCCATCGACGCGGCCCGGGTTGCCAGGCGGCTCGGCTGTGAGGAGGTTGCCCTTGCTTATCGGCGTAGCGAAAAAGAGATCCCTGCTTGGTCGGAAGAGATCGAGGGTGCCCTGGCCGAGGGGGTCAAATTTCATTACCTGACGGCACCTGTGCGTGTCTTGGGTGCGGGTGGAAGGGTCACCGGTTTGGAGTGCGTCCGGACCGAACTCGGACCACCTGATGCAAGTGGCAGGCGCCGACCGGTGCCTGTAGAGGGCTCCGAGTTTGTGATGGACTGCGATGGGGTTATCCCTGCCATTGGCCAGCAGATAGACGTAGGCTGGTCCAAGGATGGCGACGCCTTGGATGTCACCCGCCGCAGCACTCTGGTGGTGAACCAGCACACTATGCAGACATCCATGCCACATGTCTTTGCCGGTGGCGATGCAGTCACAGGCCCTGCAACGGTGATCGAGGCAGTGGCAGCCGGTCACAAGGCAGTAGAGGCTATTCATCTTTACATAAATGGCGAGGATCTGGACAGTTATGCAGAGCAGTTGGCGGTCCAGGAACCCCTGGGCCAGGATTGGGCGGAGATTCCCGAAGGCCTTGCCACAGAACCCCGGGCACAGTCGAAGCATTTGGAGCCACAGGAAAGGGTAACTTCCTTTGAGGAGGTGGACCTTTGCTTTTCAGAAGAGGAGGCACAACGAGAGGCACACAGGTGCCTTAACTGCGGTGTATGTTGTGAGTGTTTTCAGTGTGTTGAGGCGTGTAAGGCCAAAGCCATAGATCATGATATGGCAGACAGCTTTGTAGATATAGATGCGGGATCGATCATCCTTGCCCCAGGTTTTAATCCTTACGACCCCAGATTTTACGATACCTATCAATATAGCCAATTCCCTAATGTTATTACCAGCCTGGAATTTGAGCGGCTGCTTAGCGCATCCGGCCCTTATGGGGGGCACCTTATAAGGCCATCTGACGAAAAGGAACCGAAAAAGATTGCCTGGATCCAGTGCGTGGGTTCAAGGAATACCCAGATAGGGGCCAAAGGTTATTGCTCGGGGGTGTGTTGCACCTATGCCATAAAACAGGCCATGATAGCCAAAGAGCACTCCCATGAACCATTGGACACCGCTATCTTCTACATAGATGTGCGCACCCATGGCAAGGATTTTGAGCGGTACTTTAATCGTGCCAAAGAGGAGTCGGGGATCCGTTTCATAAAGTCCAGGATAAATAATGTGCTGCCTGGGGATAAGCCCGGAGAACTCAAGATCAGGTATACAGATGAGGCAGGAAGAATTGTCCGGGAGGACTTTGACATAGTAGTCTTATCCATCGGACTCGATATAGCTCAGCAAACCATTGATTTGGCTCAAAAAATTGGCGTTGAGCTGGACCATTACAATTTTGTAGATACCACTAGTTTTGAACCCGTCAAGACATCAAGACCGGGGATCTATGTGTGTGGCGCTTTTGAGGCGCCCAAGGATATCCCCGAGACCGTTGCCCAGGCAAGCGCCGCTGCAGCCTCGGCTACATCTGCCCTTTCAGACGTAAGGGGGACCAGGATTAAGATAAAGGAGTATCCCCCTGAACGTGACGTCAGCAAAGAACCGATCAAGATAGGTGTCTTTATCTGTCATTGCGGTATTAACATAGGCGGGGTTGCTAACGTCCCTGAGATCGTGGAATATACCAAAACCCTTCCGTATGTAGATTATGCAGAAGACAATCTCTTTACTTGTGCGGAAGATACACAGGTAAAGATGCAGCAAGTTATTATCGAAAGGCAGTTGACCAGGGTGGTGGTAGCCTCCTGCACCCCAAGGACCCATGAGCCATTATTTAGGGAGACATGCAGAGAAGGTGGCCTTAATCCATATCTGTTTGAAATGGCCAATATCCGGGATCAATGTACCTGGGTACACATGCATGAACCGGACAGGGCAACTGCGAAATGCAAAGACCTGGTGCGTATGGCAGTGGCCAGGGCGGCCCGCCTGGAGCAACTTTATCAGATTCCCCAGTCTATCACTCAAGAAACCCTGGTAGTCGGTGGGGGTGTGGCCGGTATGACGGCGGCTCTGGGATTGGCTGATCAAGGATTTAAGGCATATTTGATAGAGAGGGAGGAGAGTCTGGGCGGTCAGGCTCTTTCATTACATACCACATGGAAAGATGAAAGCATACAGGCTTATGTTGAAGAAATCGTTAAAAGGGTCAATGAACATCCTTTGGTAGAAGTACATTTGCAGACTAAGATCAAGCTTGTAGAGGGCATTATTGGGAATTTTAGCTCCAAATTGGTCGATCTCCAGGGCAAAGAGACAGAGGTGAGTCACGGTGCGGTAATTATAGCCAACGGGGGAGAGAGTTACAAGCCTGAAGAGTATCTATATGGAGAAGATCCCAATATCTTACTATCATTGGATCTCGATCAGGAAATTATGCAAAATGCCGACAGGCTGAAACACGTAAATACCGTTGTTTTTATCCAGTGTGTTGGCTCTCGAGAACCGGACAGACCTTATTGCAGCAGGGTGTGCTGCACACATTCCATCCACAGTGCATTGACCCTGAAAAAATTAAACCCTGATATGGATATCTATATCATATACAGGGACATAAGAACCTATGGGGAAAGGGAAGATCTATATAGAGAGGCACGATCTAAGGGTGTTAACTTTATACGTTATGAACTGGACGATAAACCCAGGGTTGAAAAAACGAATGGTAAACTCAGGGTGACTGTTACGGATCAGGCAATCAATATACCTGTGGAGATAGATGCCGATATTATAACCCTGGCTTCTGCCATTGTGCCCCGGGACGATAATGTAGTACTTTCCAAGCTCTTTAAGGTGGCTATGAACCAGGATGGCTTTTTCATGGAGGCCCATGCAAAGCTCAGGCCTGTTGATTTTGCCTGTGCCGGTGTGTTTCTTTGTGGATTGGCCCATGGTCCAAAATCTATTGATGAAGCCATCTCACAGGCAAAGGCAACGGTTTCCAGGGCATGTACCATTCTTTCAAACAAAGAGAGGATGGTGGGTGGAGTTGTTGCTGTGGTGGATCCTGAGCGTTGTGCCATCTGTTTGACCTGCGTCAGGGTATGTCCTTTTGGAGTCCCAGAAATCGATTATGAGAACGGAGTGGCAAAGATAGACCCGGGAGCCTGCCAGGGATGTGGTTCTTGCGCCGCTGCATGCCCCAGGAACGCAATCCAGGTAATGCATTATAAGGACGAGCAGCAAATTGCTAAGTTGATGGCTGTATTTTAAGGGAAATAATAAATGGTCGATTATGAACCAACAGTAGTGGCCATGCTCTGTAATTACTGTGCCTACAGCGCTGCTGATTTAGCAGGCGTTGGAAGGCTTCAGTACCCCCCTAATGTCCGTGTAGTATTCTATCTTTGCACGGGCAAGGTGGAGATACTCCATATCCTAAAAGCGTTTGAGGCGGGGGCAGATGCCGTATTCGTAGGCGCTTGAGAGCCCGGTACATGTAATTTCCTGGAGGGAAATTTGAGGGCACAGGAAAGGGTTGAATACGCAAAGAAACTGTTAGACGAGATCGGGTTGGGGAGTGACCGTCTTGGGTTTTTTCATATCGCGGCTTCTGAAGCACCATTGTTTGCAGAAACAGGGAAGAAGATGACAGAGCGTGCTAGAGAAATGGGGCCAAATCCGTTGAGGAGTGCCAAATGACCAAACCGGGGGTAGCATAAATGATTGTAGCAAAGAGAAAACCCTTTAATGAGATCAAGGAATCGGTTTCCGGTGCGAACAGGATTCTTATCCTCGGATGTGGCACCTGTGTAGCAGTGTGTCTGGCAGGAGGCGAAAAGGAAGTGGCCATTCTGGCCTCGCAGTTGAGGATGGCCCTCCAACTGGAAAATCAGAATGTCCACATTGACGAACTCACCATTGAGCGGCAGTGCGACCGCGAGTTCATAGAGCAAATAAATACCAGCGTGAATGTGGATGATTATGACCTGATCCTTTCCACGGCCTGTGCCGCAGGGGTGCAACTCTTAAGTGACGTATTTGACCACAAGGTGGTGGTGCCAGGGCTCAATACAACCTTTATTGGCGTGGCCGAGGGTCCCGGTGTGTGGACCGAGCGGTGCCGCGCCTGTAGCGACTGTGTGCTGGCAGACACAGGGGGGATCTGTCCGGTCACTATTTGTGCAAAGGAACTGTTGAATGGGCCCTGCGGAGGTGCCCGAAATGGCAAGTGCGAGGTAGACCCTGAGAAGGACTGTGCCTGGGTGCTCATTTACAACCGATTAGAAAAGCTTGGCAGGCTCGATAGGATGAAGCAAATCCATGCCCCCAAGAGACATTCCGTCCAGGAACACCCTACTACAATCGTCCATGAAGCGTACAGGCAGAGATACACCGTGTAGAGGTGCACCCGAAAAATTATCCACAAGGCCTACATGAGGAGATATGAATAATATGGCAGAATCCTTTCAAGAGGCACTGACCTCAGGCAAGTTTTTGATTGCTGCAAGCCTTAATCCCCCCAAGGGTACGGACCTTGAAGGCACTGCCGGGGTGATTGGAAAGCTAAAGGGCGTGGTCAACGCCTTGGGAGTCTATGACAACCCGAGATCATTGATGCACATGAGTCCTTGGGCGGTATGCCGGCTGGTCCTTGAACAGGGTGTCGAACCGATTATGCATGTGTCCTGCCGCGACCGGAATCGGCTTGCCCTCCAGTCCGATCTTCTGGCAGCGGCGTCCATAGGCATTAAGAATATCCTGTGCGTAAGCGGCGACCATGTTAAGTTTGGGGATCATGTGGATGCCAAGCCTGTTCACGATATCGATTCAGTACACCTCCTGTCAGCAGCTAAGTCCCTTTCAGAAGGAAATGATATGGCCGGAAATCCCCTGAAAGGTTCTCCGGCGTTTTGCCTTGGGGCGACAGCCAATCCTGAGGCAGATCCTTTAGAGCCTCAGTTGATCAAGGTGGACAAAAAAATACAGGTCGGCGCCTCATTTCTTGTCACCCAGCCGGTCTTTAATATGGAGAACCTGAAAAGATTCGTGGATCACGTGAGGGAAAGCAAGGTGAAGGTGATCGCAGGCATCGACCTGCTTGTGCCTGAAGAGGTGCCGAAATATAGGGATGGCAGCTATCCCGGCCTATTTGTCCCAGAGAATCTCCTTGAGGAGATCGCAGGGGCTGATATAGAGAAATGCGTAAAGGTCGCAGGCGATCTTATCAAAGAGATAAAGTCCGCCAACCTCTGTGACGGTATCCATATCAGTGCACCAGGATATGAGGACAGGATCCCGGATATTCTGAAAGCAGGCGGGTTGTAGTCCCAGGAACCGTTCATAGCCTATTGGAATAATGGAGTAGTGGAATAAGAGTATTATGAATGAATCCGTAAACAGGTACTTTCCTTTTTTTTGGCGACATAGTCCTGCCAACGGCGGGATTATATAAAATCGTGGAACGATTTTATTGGAGGATTAGTTGAACGAAAGTTCCCACAACCAAACATCCAAGAAGGTTCTGGTCATCGGTGGCGGGATTGCTGGCCTGACTGCAGCATATGAGCTGGCACGATTAGATCTTGATGTAGATCTGGTGGAAAAGAGCAATTTCCTTGGCGGCCATGCCATTCAGTTTTGCTGCAAGGCAGATGACGAATGTCAAAAGTGCGGTGCCTGCTCAGTGGAAAAAAGGCTCTTAGAGGTGATCGAGGAACCGAGGATCAAGGTTTCTCTTGGGTCAGAACTAACAGGGATGAACCGCAACAGCAGGTTTTCTTACACCCTTTCTCTACGACCCCTCAAGATTGATCCACAAAAATGTACTAACTGCGGAGTCTGCCTTGAAAAATGCCCCGCAGACGGGGCGATCGTTCGGGGATATTCCAAGAACAATGTGCCGCTTTATGCCATTGACCAAAACCATTGCCTGTTCTTTAAAGACGGAAGTTGTAAGGTCTGCCAGGACGTATGCCCTGAAAAGGCCATCACCCTGGATCAAGGCGATAGCCAGGCTTCTGGCGAAGTCGATGCGATAGTGGTTGCTAGCGGTTTTAAGGCATTTGATCCTGTGGACAAGCCCTGGTATCGTTACGGTATTAATAAAAACGTGATCACTGGCCTGGAGCTTGAACGCATGTTAAGGGAAAAGGGGGAGGTCTTGCGCCCGTCAGATAATAAGTTCCCCGAAAGAATCGCCTTTATACAGTGCATCGGGAGCCGTGAGCCCAAATTACAGCATGGTTTTTGCTCCCAGGTATGTTGCAGCTATGCCATGCGTATGGCCCAGGCCATACGCCACCGCTATCCCGAGATAAAGGCAACCATATTCTATATGGACATTCAGAACTGCGGCAAGGATTTTTCCAGTTTTTATACAAAATGCAGAGACAACATACATTTTGTGCGCTTTACGCCCAGCGATGCCTGGCAAGGAGAAGGGGACCAACTGACCCTTCGCTATTCAGACGAAAAAGATGGGCATGTTATAGAGGAAGTCTTTGATATGGTGGTGCTCTCCGTTGGAATCATGCCCGGGTTAAGCAATGCCGGTTTGGCTGACCTGTTGAAGATCGACCTTGACGAGTACGGTTTCTTTGCCTGCTCTGATCCCCTGGATAGTACCCCGACGAGCCAGCAGGGAGTCTTTTTGGCAGGTACTGCCCAGGCGCCCAAAAATATCGCCGATTCCATGGCCCATGCTGGTCAGGCAGCCCAGCGGGTGGCACAGTATTTAGGGGTGATGCCATGCCCGAAGTAAACAGCGTATCGTCAGAAGTGATACCTATGGAAGAGATACGTATCGATACCACCGTACTTGTTATCGGTGGGGGGTGGAGCGGTATCAAGGTTGCCTGTGAACTGGTAGACCTAGGCTATAGGGTGATCCTTATTGAGGATAGTGCAACACTCGGTGGGAATGGCCTATTTGATCATTTGGTTTCCTCCAATAAGGAAGAGCTGTCAAGTCTGTTGGCGAAGGTCAAGGACCATGAAGCAGTTGAAGTGCTGGTCTCGACCAGACTTGTCTTTCTGACTGGCGTCCCGGGGGATTTCCGTGTGTGGCTGGAACAAGAGGGCAAGGTGTCGGAGAAAACTGCTGGTGCTGTGGTTGTGGCACTGGAAGCCGAAATAGTCTCATTGTCGACTGCCTATGGATTCCAAGCTGCTGAAAATGTTTTAACCCAATCTGAGGTGGAGGCCAGGCTGGCTTCTGGCGGAGCTGGTGATATCTCCAAAGATGTCCTGTTCCTGGTTGGGCTCCAGCAGGAAGGCAGTCCGCTCGTCATGGAGCGAGCCATACGAAGCGCCTCTGAAATCCAAGCCCTTGAGGGGTGCCAGGCAAAGGTACTGGTTGGAAACGTTAAAGTCGCAGAGCATGGCCTGGAATCCCTTTACAGGCAGAGTCGCGAAAGAGGAATCATCTATATAAAGGTCAAGGAACCGCCAAAGATCAAGCAGGATGGATCGAGCCTTCAGATTGAAGTTTTTGATAACGTGTTGAACCGCGATATAAAGCTCACACCCGACATGGTAGTGGTTGAGGAGGCCTTCCGGCCTCATCCGGATGCCACACGTGTGTCCCAAGTGCTGGGAATCGGCACCGATTCTGAAGGTTTTTTTCAGCAGGCTAACGTTTACTATCTTCCGATCCGTACCAACCGGGAAGGCATCTTTGTGATTGGTTCGGCAAGGGAGCCGCGAAACCTCATGCACGGGTGGACGGATGTGGGAAACACCGTGCTGGAAGTCCGTAATCTTCTTGGTGAAGGCAAGAAGCTTGTTCCCATAGAAAGGGCAAAGATCCACAGAGGCAAATGCACCATATGCCTCACCTGCGTCAGGGTCTGTCCTCATGGCGCCATTTATTGGGACAACCGGGCGATTATATCACCTGTGGCCTGCCAGGGGTGTGGTATTTGCGCCAGTGAGTGCCCTATGGATGCCATACAGCTTGTGAACTACACGGATGAGGAAATGGAGGCGCAAGTGCTCGCCTCCATAGAGAAAAAAGTGGAAGCGCCGCAGATCATCGCCTTCTGCTGCCAGAATTCAGCCCATGAAGCGAGCCGGATGGCGCGCTTGTTTGGAAGCTCCCTGCCCGAGGGGCTACAGATGATAAAGGTTCCTTGTGCAGGCAAAGTAGATGTGGACTATATCCTTACTGCCTTTGAAGCCGGTACGGACGGAGTGCTGGTCCTGGCCTGCCACAAGGACAACTGCAAATCACAACATGGAAACACCTTTGCCGAGTGGCGGGTAGAGCATGTTGGCAGGATGCTCGAAGAGATCGGCCTGGAAAAAGAACGCGTCCGTTTTGCTACGGTTGCCTCGAACATGCCTGTGGAGTTTGTTCGGATCACGAACGAGATGGAAGACACACTCAAGGGTCTGGGACCTAGTCGTATAAAAAAACAGGCTGCTGCATAATCACTTTGTGGGTAGTACCCACAGGAATGCCGCTGTGAATATCTAGTTAAGCAGGCGGCGAAAGTGGAATTTAGGGGCTTTGCCCCAATTGGAATGTTGGAATAATGGAATGATGGAATAATGGGTTGTAAGGAATGAAAACAATCAAAAATGATCCCTTTCCGTTTTTAGACCCACTATTCCACTATTTCATGTGTCAACAGTAGATAATAGCGATCAGAAAGAGCTAGTATTTCAATAAGTTGCAGAAATTCCCAGACGTTTAATTAAGGACGGAACGTATGTTTTACACGATCACCCTATATGCTTCCCTGGTTATTTTTTGTATCGGTTTGGTCTACAAGATATCGAACTGGTTTCGATTCAACATAGGCCAACCTGCCGGAAACATGTCGGTCTCAACCAGGATTGGTGCGGCTATTAAAGGGATTTTATCGACTTTTTTTAGTGTAAAGGTCTTTACACTGATAAAGGTCTTTGTCCTGGATGTACTCCTCCAGGCACGGTTATTGAGAAAGGACTTTGTCCGGTGGTTGGCCCATATATGTATTTTTGGCGGTTTTATGCTGCTGCTTTTGATGCATGCGCTTGAGACGCACATTTCCTCGGCCTTGTTTTCAGACTATTATTCGACCCTAAACCCTTTTATGTTCTTAAGAGACTTCTTTGGTCTCATGGTGTTCTTTGGGTTAGCCCTTGTCATTTTCCGGAGATTTCTTTCTAAGGCACCACGTCCCACAACAAACGGTATGGATTACTATGCCATCATTATCCTCGCTGTTATAATGATCTCTGGTATACTCTTGGAAGGGACCAAGATAGTATCGCATTCCGTGTATGAGGAGATGGTGGAAGAATACGCCGTGTTGGATGAAGAAGAGGAGATCCCTCTAGAGTCCTATTGGGTTGATAAATTTGGCGTGGTTTCCCCTGACGTAAAAGGGCCTTTTGATAAGGATACCCTTAAAGAGGGTAAAGAACTACATGAAATGAGCTGTGCCGACTGCCATTCCCGTCCGCAATGGGCATTTCTGGGCTATGGCGTGGCCACGGTGTCAAAACCGATAGCCTTGTCCTTGGATAGGGCAAAGATACATACCTTGTTATGGTATGTGCATTTTCTGGCGTGTTTCATTGGCTTGGCCTATCTTCCGTTTAGCAAGTTCTTTCACATCTTTGCCACCCCTGCGACCTACCTCCTCAATGCTGTGATGGAGCGTGAAAAATCAGACCCAGCCAATTTAGCCACAAGGCAGGCCATTGAACTGGACGCCTGCATCCACTGTGGCGACTGCACCGCACGCTGCTCTGTTGCCGTGGCTTTCAAACAAATTCCAAATCCGAATATACTCCCGTCTGAAAAGCTCGTTGCATTAAGGGCTCTTGCTTCTGGCAAGGAACTCCCCGAAGAACAACTTCGGGTTATTCAGGAAGGGAGCTATATCTGTACTGACTGTCATCGTTGCACGGATGTCTGCCCGGCAGGCATCAACCTGGAGGAGCTCTGGTTTAGCATGAGAGAGCACCTGGCTAAACTTGGGTATCCGAAACCAGAGGTTTGGGCCAGACAAGGGATGGGTGCTAATTTCGATTTGACGAAGTTGAAGGAGCAGACTTTGTCCCTCACACCCGTTGACAGAAAATTCCTAGGGGGATTAGGGACTTCGGCACAGGCAAGTACCTTCTCGGTTTGCTTTGGATGTGAGAATTGTACCAATGTGTGTCCTGTGGTAGGCAACTATGAGAACCCGCAGGAAGTTCTCGGTTTAGTGCCGCATCAGATCATGCACGCCCTTGCTCTGGGTCGCAGAGATCTGACTTTTGGCTCCAGGATGCTATGGGATTGTGTGACCTGCTACATATGTCAGGAGTACTGTCCCCAGGGGGTCAGTGTGACCGATGTGTTCTATGAGCTGAAGAACCTTTCGTTCATACATCTAAAAGAAAAGGCGTAATTGATGGAATTTGCATTATTTTTGGGATGCACCACCCCTTCCCGCTTGAAACAGTATGAATATTCTTCAAGGGCTGTCTTGGGGGAGTTGGGTGTCACACTGGTAGATATCGATGAATTTAAATGTTGTGGATATCCGTTGAGAAATATTGACTTCAAGGCCTTTGTGCTCTCTTCAGCCAGAAATTTGGCCCTGGCTAAGAAGGAAGACCTAAAGCTTATGGCGCTCTGCAAGTGTGGCTACGGGACCTTGAAGATGGCCTCGCATCTCATAAAGGAGAATAGTTCCTTACGAGAAGAGATCAATGAGATACTGGCCAAAGAAGGCCTGGAATATAAGGGAGACGTTGACATCCTGCATTTTCTCACCGTGCTTCACAAGGAGGTGGGTCTCGAGGCCATAAAAGATAAGATAACGAGGCCTTATGAAAACCTCAAAGTTGCCACTCACTACGGTTGTCACGCCTTGCGCCCAAGTCAAGTCACCGAATTTGATGATCCTGTGGCCCCGACTTTATTTGACGAACTGGTAAGCGTCACAGGTGCCAAGAGCATTGAGTGGCCCATGAAGCTAGAATGTTGCGGCGGCCCGTTGTCCGGGGTTAATGATGAGCTTTCTTTTGCTTTCACAGACAAGAAGCTGTTAGATGCCAAAAAAGCGAGTGCTGACTATCTTACTACTGGGTGCCCATTTTGCCAGATTCAGTTTGACACATTCCAAGACCAGACCGGACACGGGCGGGGTACAAACCATCACGTACCGGCCATTCTCTATTCACAATTACTGGGGCTTTGTCTGGGGTTGGATAAAGAGACTCTCGGGTTCGACAGCAAACGTACAGATATAGCAAAGATAGAGAGCTTCCTGTCGCCATAGAGACGACTCCCTGCCCCACGTATCCCTTCTTCGTCATCTCCACAAATGCTTGTTGCCCAACGGCCGTCTACGCTTGACCTCTTATCTCGTTTTGCGTATACTCGCAGGAACTAGTGCCCCGTCTCATAAATTCTGCATCTTGAAATGGCAAAATGAAATATCGCAGAAGTATATACATTTCATCCATCTGTCATAGACGGGGAAAGGGGATGTCACCATGAAGGATAAGGACGAGAGCATCGAGTATGCTCCTGACAAATTGGCTTTGAACGTGGCGATCGTGGGGGGAGGCAGGGCGTGCAAATTCTTCCTCAATCTTCTTGAGAACAATCCCTTCCCTTTCCTGGATATCAAGATCGTGGCGGTCTGCGATATTAATCCAGATGCCGAAGGCCTTCGTATGGCCCAGGAAATGGGGATCTACACCACACAGGACTTCCAAGACCTCTTCAAAATTGAGGGTCTCGATAGTGTGATCGAAGTGACAGGGAGCAGAGGAGCCCTTCTCGAACTTATACGACTCAGACCCAAGGGACTCGGTGTGATCGAGCACAACATCGGAAGGCTCTTGAGAAGCTTTGTCATGTTAGATCAGTCGTTAAAATCCGCACAGCAACAGCTACTTCTCAAGGACATGGTTACCGACTTTATCATGCAACACACCAATGAGCCAGTTGTAGTCATGAGCCCGGATTTCACGATCTCGGACGCCAATGAGGCGTACCTCAAAACTGTCGAAAGATCCAAAGCCGATGTGGTTGGAGCACACTGTTATGAAGTCTCACATGGGCTGAGTGTTCCCTGTTCAGATTGGGCGCCGGGAACAGGATGCCCTGTGGAGGAAACCCTGAGAACCGGCCAGCCCGCTCATTCTCTCCACGAGCATCCAACCGCCGGAGGTAAGACAATATACTGCGATATGATCACCTATCCGATAAAAAATGCGAACGGCGACATCGTGCGGGTCGTCGAGATCTGCAGGGATGTTACCGAGGAACTTTCATCACGAATTAACAAGCGGGTCGAGGAGTTGAAGGCTGACATGCCGAAACTGATCCAGGAAGATCGGATGATCTCCCTTGGAAAGCTTGTGTCCAGTTGCGTCCACGAAATCAACAACCCCATTCAGGGGTTGTTGACATTCTGCCGTCTCATGCAAGAGATCATGGCCGAAGGAAAACCCAGCCAAGACGATCTGGAACAGTTCCGAAGCCACCTTTCCCTCATGTCCGGTGAACTGGAACGCTGTGGAAATATTGTCTCTGGGCTCCTTTCGTTCTCCCGTGAAGCCGCGATAGAACGGAAGGATATCGATCTCAACGAAATCCTTCAGTCAGTCATTACGCTGACTCGACATAAGATGGAACTCCAGAATATCGACCTGGATGCAACATTCTCCAGTATACCTTTGATCATACGCGGAGACATCAATCAGATGCAACAATGCTTTCTTAACCTGATCTTTAACGCCTTTGAAGCCATGCCTGAAGGGGGCCGGCTGACCATGACCTCCAGGCTGGACACGGCCACAAAATATGCCCGGGTGGAGATTCAGGATACGGGCTCCGGGATACCCGACGAAAATCTGAACCGCATCTTTGACCCTTTTTTCACCACAAAGGGAGAGGGCAAAGGTACTGGGCTTGGATTATCTATCGTATATGGCGTCGTAAAAAATCATAAAGGGAATATTGAAGTGAAGAGCGAGCTGGGAAAGGGAAGCGCTTTTATCTTAACCTTTCCAATCGAGTAACCTCTCTGCAACATGCTGGAGAAAGCCCATGGATGAAAAGATGAGCATCATGATCGTGGACGATGAAATGATCGTCCGGGAATCCCTTTACCATTGGTTCAAGAAATATGGCCATGTAGTGGAGACAGCCTCATCAGGTCATGAGGCCCTGGAAAAACTGGAAAAGTTGCCTTTTGAGGTCCTGTTTGTTGATATCAAGATGCCGGTAATGAATGGCATTGAGCTGTTAGGTAAGGTAAAGGAAGAGTATCCTGACACGATTGTTATCATTATCACAGCATACGGCTCCATAGATACGGCTGTGAAGGCAATGAAAACAGGCGCCAGCGATTACTTGCTCAAGCCGTTCGAACCCGATCAGCTTTCCCTTATGTTGGAAAAGATAGCCAGCCAAAGGAGACTAGCTTCCGAGTACCAGTATATGAAGGGACAGTTGGAAGCAATCACCCGTTTCGACAACATCATCGGGGAATCCCCGTCCATGCAGGCGATGTTCGATCTCATCCCCGAGATCGCCCAGAGTGACTCCTCCGTCCTGATTACGGGAGAAACCGGTACGGGAAAAGAGCTGGTGGCCAAGGCGATCCATGCCAGGAGTCCTCGATCTAATGGCCCCTTCGTTGCCATCAACTGTGGTGCGATCCCTGATACCCTCCTGGAAAGCGAGCTCTTCGGCCATCAAAAAGGGGCCTTCACCGGCGCGGTCCACGCCCGTAAAGGCTTCTTAGAGGTGGTCACCGGTGGGACCCTCTTCCTGGACGAGATTGGAGAGATCAGCCCCAAGATGCAGATCGATCTATTACGCGTTCTGGAAGATAAGAAAGTCACCAGGATTGGAGACAGGCAACCGATCGATGTTGATTTTCGGTTGATTTGTGCCACCCGCCGGGATTTGGAAAAAGATGCCGCCGCCGGTACTTTCCGAGAGGATTTTTTCTATCGAATCAATGTGATCGCCTTCCACGTCGCTCCACTCAGGAAAAGGAAGGGAGATATCCCCTTGTTGGTTGACCACTTCCTCAATAAATACAGCCATGAAACCACAAAGCAGGTAGATCATGTCAGGCGAGATGCCATGGAACTCTTGAAGCGCTACGATTGGCCGGGAAATGTGAGGGAACTGGAGAATGCTATTGAACGGGCTGTAGTCCTTTCAAGATCGAGGACACTTGGTATCGATGACTTCTCCTTCCTGAGGCCTTCCAGGACACAGTTATCGGGACCACGATCGCTCCAGGAGATGGAAAAGGATCATATTGAACAAACCCTGGAGGAATGCGACTGGAATGTGACCGGGGCTGCCAAGATCCTGGGAATCAACCGGGTCACCCTCCATAAGATGATCAAGCGGTATAATCTCCAAAGGCCGCAAGAGCAGGTTCCTGGAATGCCCTAACCAATGGATCAAACAAAGAGGTGCATCGGAGTGGTCCCCTTTGGAGAGGTTCCCGAAGTCGCCTTGAAGGTCATAGCAGCCCATGTCCTCGGCTATTTCAATCTGGATGCAGGTATCCTCCCACGCCTAAAAAGCCCTGCCTACGCCTTCGATGTGAACAGGCATCAATACAATGCAGCTACCATTCTCAAGGACCTGGGATCCATGCCATCTCATGATTATGTGAAGGTGATCGGTCTCCTTGACGTCGATCTTTTCGTTCCTATCCTCACGCATGTCTTTGGGGAGGCAAAGCTGGGTGGAAAATGTGCCGTGATTTCGCTCCACAGGCTGAAAACAGACTCTGACGGAAGCAAGGCCAGCGAGTCTCTAATTTTAGAGAGAGCCGCCAAGGTGGCCCTTCATGAATTGGGTCACCTCTTTGACCTTGTCCATTGCATGGATAGAAGGTGTCTCATGCATTTCTCGGGGGGGCTCCAGGAGCTTGACGAGACGCCTTTATATTTTTGCCGGTACTGCTCGAAATCCCTTGAAGATAAGCTGCATCGGCACGGGATAGATGTATAGATGGCCAGACCCGCACCCCGGCCCTCTCCCCCATTTTCATGGGGAGAGGGGCTAGTGAGGGGGGATTTGGAAGTAAATTATGAGCGGTTTAGACTTTTTC
>Ga0209986_10000076_pt1 | contig 81660 bp, 75 predicted proteins | sample BlataG_FD_183168 | JGI IMG/M metagenome (GOLD analysis project Ga0209986, IMG submission 183168) | Deep subsurface microbial communities from Black Sea to uncover new lineages of life (NeLLi) - Black_00105 metaG (SPAdes) (version 2) | ecosystem: Environmental > Aquatic > Marine > Oceanic >...
GCAGTTCGATCAGCCAACCGATAACAAAGGGATGCTGGTGGTCGGCAACTACGGCACCGGGAAGTCCCATCTTATGTCGGTGATCTCCGGGCTTGCGGAGAATCCCGAGCTTGCCGCTAACCTCAACAATGCTGATGTAGCGGATGCCGCCGGGAAAATCGGAGGTCGGTTCAAAGTAGTCCGCACCGAGATTGGCGCTACCACCATGTCGTTACGGGACATCCTTGTGGCCGAGCTGGAAGAGCATTTAGCCTCGGTTGGCGTAAGCTACAGTTTTCCTTCCACTTCCGAGGTGTCCGGCAATAAACATTCTTTTGAACAGATGATGTCTGCCTTTCACCAGGAGTTTCCAGACCACGGCCTGCTCCTGGTGGTAGACGAGTTGCTCGATTACCTGCGCACGCGCAAGGATCAGGAGCTTATCCTGGACCTGAACTTTCTCCGAGAGATCGGCGAGGTTTGCAAAGACCTGCGTTTCCGTTTCATGGCAGGTGTCCAGGAAGCCATCTTCGACAGCCCCAGGTTTTCCTTTGTAGCCGACAGCATCCGCAGAGTAAAGGACCGCTTCGAACAGATTCTCATCGCCCGGAAAGATGTCAAATTTGTTGTAGCCGAGAGATTACTTAAGAAAACCGGAGAGCAGCAGACCAAGATAAGGGAATACCTCACCCCGTTTGGAAAGTTCTACGGCCATATGAACGAGCGTATGGATGAGTTCGTCCGCCTCTTTCCGGTGCATCCTGATTATATCGATTCCTTTGAGCGAGTCACCGTGGTGGAGAAACGCGAAGTGCTAAAGACCTTGTCTTTGGCCATGAAGAAGCTGCTTGGCCAGGAACTGCCGGATGACCGGCCAGGCCTCATCGCTTATGATTCCTATTGGACAAACCTACGAGAAAACCCGTCATTCCGAGCGGTGCCGGACATCAAGGCGGTCATCGACTGCAGCCAGGTGTTGGAATCACGCATCCAGCAGGCCTTCACGCGTCCGGCATACAAATCCATGGCCCTGCGTCTTATTCATGCCCTGTCGATCCACCGTCTCACCACCGGTGATATTTATGCCACGATTGGAGCGACACCCGAAGAGCTGCGCGATGGGCTCTGCCTTTATCAGCCGGGTATCGAGGAGTTAGGCGGCGACCCGGCTGATGATCTGCTCACCCAGGTGGAGACTGTCCTTCGGGAAATCCATAAAACAGTCAACGGACAGTTTATCTCCTCCAACCCGGATAACCGCCAGTTCTACCTTGACTTGAAAAAAACCGACGACTTCGACGCGCTGATCGAAAAGCGCGCCGAGAGTCTCGATTCATCTCAGCTCGATAGGTATTACTATGAGGCTTTGAAGCGGGTTATGGAGTGTACGGACCAAACGTACGTCACTGGGTATAAAATCTGGCAGCACGAGCTGGAATGGCTGGAACGAAAGGCTGCGCGGCAAGGGTATCTATTTTTCGGTGCGCCAAACGAACGTTCTACCGCCGTCCCTCCACGGGATTTTTACCTCTATTTTATCCAACCATTTGATCCACCCCATTTCAAGGACGAGAAGAAGTCCGACGAACTGTTTTTAAGGCTTACAAATAAGGATGATGAATTCCGCACCACACTAAGCAATTATGCCGCTGCCCTTGATTTGGCGTCAACATCATCTGGACAAGCCAAATCCACCTATGAATCTAAGACCTCTAATTTCCTGCGAGATCTTGTACAATGGTTACAAAAGAATATGGCCACCGCTTTTGAAGTTACCTATCAAGGACGTACCAAGTCGCTTACCGAATGGGCCAAGGATAAATCGATCCGCGAGCTTTCCGGTATCGGCTCCCATGAGCGCATCAATTTTCGCGATCTGATAAATACCATCGCCGGTATTTGCCTGGGAGCTCATTTCCAGGATCAGGCGCCCGAATACCCCTTCTTCTCAGTGCTCATCACTGGGGCCAATCGTGATCAAGCCGCACAGGATGCTCTGCGCGCCATTGCCGGACAGAACCGAACCAAACAGGCAACAGCGGTTTTGGATGCCCTGGAGTTGCTCGACGGTGAACGGCTCGATCCCTACAAATCGAAATATGCCAAGCATATACTTGCCCTACTAAAAAAGAAGGGTCCCGGCCAGGTGGTTAATCGCTCTGAGATTATCCAGGACGATAAGGGGCTTGAATATCTGGACAAAGACCGGTATCGGCTGGAACCGGAATGGGTGATCGTGGTTCTGGCAGCGCTGGTCTACTCCGGTGATCTGGTGCTGGCCATACCGGGAAAAAAATTCGATGCCACTGGCCTTTCCCAACTGTCAGGGAACAGCGTGGATGAATTGATTCAATTTAAGCACATTGAGCGACCCAAAGACTGGAACCTGCCTGCCCTGAAGGCCATGTTCGAACTGCTCGGTCTCACGCCCGGTATGGCCCAGTTGGTTACACAGGGAAATCCAGACCCTGTCACCGAGATGCAGACGCGCATTGCCAAACTGGTAGAACGCGTCGTCATGGCCCAACAGGCCGTACAGCAAAGCATCATTTTCTGGGGGAAGAATCTTCTGAACGAATCAGCACTCAGCTCTCAGTCCGCAGCACTCGAACGTTTGAAGTCTTTTCTTGAAAGCCTTCAAGCGTTTAATTTGCCCGGTAAGCTCAAGAACTTCCGTTACGACGCCCAGGAGGTGAACAGCCATCGTGACGGGCTCAATTCCCTGGCAGAGATCGAATCCCTTCAGGAACTTGTGGCAGATCTTGGTTCCAAGGCGTCGTTCCTTTCCACCGCTGAAGCGGTGCTGCCCGCAGAACATGCATGGATAGACAAGGTGAAAAAGGCTCGTGCGGAGGTACTCGCCCAACTCAGCGAGTCCGACAAGCGCGGCGCTGCCAATTTTCGCCAGCAGACCCAGCGTAAACTGACCGACCTTAAGAAAGCCTATGTGCAGACTTACTTGGCCCTGCACGCCAAGGCGCGGCTGGGGGTGAATGAGGACAAGCGCAAGACCAAGCTGATGGCCGATGATCGCCTTAAGGTTCTGCAAAATCTTTCCACTATTGAGCTGATGCCCCGACAGCACCTGACCGATTTCCAGAATCGTCTCGCTGGTTTGAAAAGCTGCTTTGCTCTCACCGAGCAGGAACTAAACGCTTCGCCCGTTTGCCCGAATTGCAACTTTAAACCCGGCTCGGAGCCGCCCGCTGCACCTGCTGGCTCGGTCCTGGATGGTCTTGACGAAGAGCTGGACAAAATGGTGGAAAACTGGACCCAGACCCTCCTGAACAACTTGGAGGACCCAACCACCAAGGGCAATCTGAACCTGCTAAAGTCCGAACCAAAGAAATTGGTAAACGGCTTCATCAAGAAGCTGGCCCTGCCGGATGAGCTCGACCAGGACTTCATCCACGCCTTGGGCGAAGTGCTTTCAGGTCTTCAGAAAGTTCCGATCAAGATCACAGATTTACGGGCAGCGCTGCTCTCCGGTGGTTCGCCGGTCACGCCTGCGGAGATGAAACAACGGTTTGAGGATTACCTGGATCAACTCACCAAGGGCAAGGAACCCGGAAAAGTTAGAATCGTACTGGAGTAGACCCATGGTCACAAACAAACGTATCCCTATGCAGCCAGAAGGCGACAATCTGTTTGATCGTGTTGTCTCTATTCTTGAACAAGCGCGTTCCAACATTGTTCGAGCCGTTAACAACAATATGGTAATAGCTTATTGGCTGATTGGCCGGGAAATCATACAGGAAATTCAGGCCGGAGATGAAAGGGCCGAATACGGCAAGCAGGTAATAGAACAGCTTTCTGCCAAGTTAAACCATAAATACAGCCGCGGTTTTTCCACCACCAATTTGCGCTACTTTCGAACCTTTTACACGGTCTATTCCAATCGGATCCCTGAGATTCGCCACATCGCATGTGGCGAATTCAAATCGTCCGGAAAACGCCACACCCAAAGTGGCGTTTTGGATGCCATGGCGTTGGCAGTCGAGCAATCTGGCATCGAGTGCGGGTTTTCGCCCAATTTAGGCTGGTCTCATTACAGGGCTTTGATGAATGTAGAACATCAAAATGAACGCCTTTTTTATGAGATCGAAGCAGAAAACGAAGGCTGGGAGGTCAAACACCTCAAACGTCAGATTCATACCTTTCTCTTTGCAAGGCTTCTCAAGAGCCGAGATAAAGAGACCGTTATGGAACTTGCCTGCCAGGGGCAAAGGATCAGCACGCCTGCCGATACTATTAAAAACCCCTATATTCTCGATTTTCTTGGATTGCCGGATTTTCAAGTCCATCATGAGTCAGTCGGAAATCGAAAAGGCGATTATTGAGAATCTTCAGTCATTTCTCCTTGAACTGGGCAAAGGCTTCGCTTTTGTCGGTCGTCAAAAACGCATGCAATTCGACGATGACTACTTTTATATTGATCTGGTTTTTTACAACTGCATTCTGAAATGCTACCTTTTGATTGACCTCAAGATCGGCGAACTGACGCATCAGGATGTCGGCCAGATGGACAGTTATGTCCGGATGTTCGATGACAAAAACCTCACAGAGGGGGACAATCCGACCATTGGTCTTATTCTCTGCGCAAAGAAAAACAAAACCATCGCCCGATATTCCGTGCTGAACGAAAGCAAGCAACTCTTCGCTTCCAAATACATGCTTTATTTGCCTACCGAGGAAGAGCTGGAGCGAGAGTTGGAGCGGGAACGACGGTTGATTGAAGAGAGACAGCAATCGGGAGACTACAGTGAGCAAGATAGTGACTAAGGTTTTTGCTATTTTGGCTGTGGTGTGACCAAGTTCAGGTGAAAGAGAAGAAGAATGGCAAAACATAAACAGACTTCAAGACCTGCTGAAAAGCTCTTTGCGGATAATCAAATAGATATGTTTGAGAAATCCTATGAGGAGCAGCTTAAAGAAGATAAGAATAGGCCGGTGGAATGTCTTGGCATGACCTTTGAGAACGACGAGAAGCGCCGGGAGTATTTTCTCGAGAAGCTGTGCGACAAGCTCAAGGACCCGGAGTTCCGCAAGATCGAGGGATTTCCGATTGGCGAGGACGAGGACATCCTGGCGCTGTCCGATCCGCCGTTTTACACCGCTTGTCCGAACCCGTTTATCGAGGATTTCATTAAGCACTACGGGAAGCCGTATGACCCGAGCAAACCATATAGCCGTGAAGCGTTAGCAGCGGATCTTCTAGGCAGAAAATCCTCAAAGATCTACATGGCGCATACATACCACACAAAGGTTCCACCGGAATCCATTCTTCCAATTATCGAGCACTATACCCAACCGGGGGACATAGTCCTCGACCCTTTCTGCGGCAGTGGAATGACAGGCGTAGCTGTACATATGTTCAATGAAGGTCATCCTAGCGAAAAACCTCGACTTGCCATTGTCTCAGACCTATCTCCGTTTGCGTCTTTCCTCGCGCACCAGATGACACATGCTGTTGATGTAATCAGGTTCAAATCTGCAATACGAGACCTCATCGAACGATTGCGTAGTGACATAGGCTGGATATACAGACGCAAGGACGGCAGCCAGATAAGTTACGCTATCTGGTCTGACATCTGGATTTGCCCAAACTGTGGTTACGAGCAAAGCGATTGGGACTTGACCGTCGACGAGGATGAACTAACAGTAAGGAAACCTGTCTGCGCAGGTTGTCGATCTCAGCTCAAACGTAAAGAGTTTGAAAGGCGGAAGGTTAAGGTTTTCGATCCGTTTCTAAATATGACACGCGATCAAAATATGCAGGCCATATCGCGGCTGGGATTAAAAAACGGCAATCGTACCACGCTGGTTAGACCTGAGGCCGAGGACTTGGAACTGTTAGACAAGATCGGTCGTCTATCCAATGAGATTCGTATCCCCATAGTCGAGCTTCCTAATGGCTTCAACACACAACAGCCGAAGAGCTCGCATAACTTCACGTATGTTCACGATTTTTACACAATACGCAATTTGTACTTTGTCGCTCGGTACTTGGAGGAAGCTCGAAAATCTCCCGTATATCACGACCTTTTATTTGCTCTTACGGCGACACTTGTCAAGACAGCGTCCAAGCTACATGCAATTGGATTTGGGGGCAGCATCAACCTTGCAGGTCAAGCACCCAATACCTTACAGATACCCAGTTCAGGGGCAGAGCGGAACCTGTTCCAGCTGATAGAGCGCAAGTCCAGGGACTTGGAGGTAGTATTCACCTACCCCAAATACGCCAGCACTGTGATTGTAAGCACTTCTGCCGCCCAGGACTTGCGGAGCGCCCCTTCCAATACGATCGATTACATTTTCACCGACCCACCATTCGGCGCGAATATCAACTACTCCGAGGTGAGCTATTTGTACGAGGCGTGGCTTGGGGTATATACAAACACTGGTAAGGAGGCCATTGTAAATAAATCCCAGCAAAAGAGCGTACAAGATTACGAAACTCTCATGATGCAGTCGCTGAGAGAGTGTTTTCGGGTTCTCAAGCCTGGTCGCTGGATTACGGTTGAGTTCCATAATTCTGCAAATGCAATCTGGAATGCGATTCAGAATGCGTTGGGAGAGGCTGGTTTTGTATTGGCAGATGTAAGGATATTCGACAAGGGCCAAGGGACATGGAAACAAATGACATCGAGCGGAGCCGTCAAACAAGACCTTATCATCTCCGCCTACAAACCCAATGGCGGCTTAGAAGATCGGTTTGAGATAGAATCCGGAACAGAAGAAGGTGTGTGGGATTTCGTCCGCACGCACTTGAAGCAGCTACCGGTTTTCGTCTCCAAGGACGGCCAGGCCGAAGTCATTGCTGAACGGCAGAACTACCTGCTCTTCGATCGCATGGTCGCCTTCCACGTCCAGCGCGGCGTGACTGTCCCCTTGTCCGCAGCGGAGTTCTATGCCGGACTGGAACAGCGTTTCCCACCGCGTGATGGTATGTATTTCCTGCCCGACCAGGCGGCGGAGTACGACAAGAAGCGCATGACCGTCAAGGAGGTCCTTCAGCTTCAGCTTTTCGTCACCGACGAAGCATCCTCAATTCAGTGGCTCAAGCAGCAGCTTACAAAGAAGCCGCAGACATTCCAGGACATCCATCCGCAATTCCTAAAGGAGATCGGTGGTTGGCAAAAATACGAAAAACCTTTGGAACTGTCTGAGTTATTAAAAGAAAACCTTTTACCCTACGACGGTATGGGCGAGGTGCCCAGTCAGATCCATAGCTACCTCTCCTCGAATTTCAAGGAGCTGCGCAACCTCGCCAAGGACGATCCGGCACTCAGGGCCAAAGGCAAGGATCGTTGGTACGTGCCCGATCCAAATAAGGCCGGCGACCTGGAAAAATTGCGAGATCGAGCACTGATGCGTGAGTTCGATGAATACCGTGAATCCAAACAGAAACGCCTGAAAGTGTTCCGATTGGAGGCGGTCCGAGCAGGGTTCAAGAAGGCCTGGCAGGAGCGCGATTACGGCACGATCATCGCCGTGGCCCGCAAGATTCCAGACAAGATCCTTCAGGAAGACCCAAAGCTGCTCATGTGGTACGACCAGGCGCTCACACGTACAGGAGAAGATATATGATAACTAAATGGACAGTTTCAAATTTCAAATCCATCATGAAGGAGACCCCGCTTTCATTGGCACCTTTAACTGTTTTCGCTGGACCGAACAGTAGCGGGAAAAGCTCAATTTTACAATCACTGCTTCTTGTGAGTCAAACCTTATCACATAAAGTCAGCAGTCGTTCAGTTGTACTCAATGGTACCCTTACTCGGCTTGGCCAGTTTGATGATTTAAAGTCCCATGATAGTGAGTCTGACCAGATAACTATTGGCTGGGAATGTCATCCCGTCAAAGATGGACAGCAGACAATAATTGAAGGCGGGCAATCCAATATACCCATCACGGTCTTCGGGCGTCGAATCGATTCAATAAAAGAAATTTCCTGCAAATTGGCATTCGACGCAAATCCTGGAAATCCTGACAGCGATCTGTTTCAACTTCAACCACAACTGTTTTTATTCAACATGTCTGTTCTATCGCGCGCTGAAGACAATACCGATAAGCGATACGATGTGACAGTGTCCAGGAGCCACTTAGGAAGCGCCAAAGCCGGCCAGTTGATAATTGATGAACGCGACAATGAATTGATGCGCGCCAGCTTAGAGTATGATATCGTAATAGATGACAACTCGCTATCGGAACTTCGTGAAGACTTCACTACTGTAAAACCCGTGGGATGTGTTCTTCGGCATTTTCTTCCTGAGCGTATCTCAATTCGCATTAACATTATTGAGGAAATAGCCAAATTTTTGTTTTTAATCCTCAATGATGATATCCCAAGATATTTTCGCGGAGCACTATTCACGAAACGCGAGCTTATCATACCTGAAAAGGTACTAATATATCTGAAAGATACGCTTGATGATAAATTTGATTCCCTATTCGATATGCAGCAGACGCTTTTTGAAATCCAACCTGGAATGCCTTTCCAAGAATGGATTGATCGTACTAGGCACCTTCAGCCAGCCAAGAAACGTGAATTAAGGCATGCTATTGCGGATTGTGAAGATCTTCAGAAGATCATAATCGAAGCTTTACATTCTGAATGGAAAACTGGGGAACCGGAACACAAACTATTACCCCATCGTTTGCCGATAGGTTTGCTAAATGCATCTGGTTATCTTGGACTACTGTTTTCGAACTCCCTCAAATATCTAGGCCCGTTGCGTGATGAGCCAAAACCTTTGTACCCTCTTACCGCCCATGCAGACCCAACAGATGTCGGCCTGTGCGGCGAAATGACTGCAGCAGTCCTCAATCTTCATAAGGAGCGGCGTATCCGCTTCATACCTTCGTCTTCATTCATCAAAACACCTTTTGAACCGGCACCTATTGTACGCTCACTTGAATCGGCAGTTACAGATTGGCTGAAATATCTCGGTGTAGCGGAGACTGTAAGGAGCGTGGATAAGGGCAAACTTGGCCATGAAATAAAGGTATCTTTGACAGAAAGAGGCCCAGACCATGACCTTACACATGTTGGTGTTGGTGTAAGCCAGGTACTACCGATTCTCATTATGTCGTTGCTATCAAATCAAGATACTACGCTGATATTTGAGCAACCCGAAATACATCTTCATCCTAAAGTCCAAACACGGCTTGCCGATTTCTTTTTGTCAATTGTGCTTATGGGTAAACAGTGCTTGATTGAAACACATAGCGAATACCTAATTAACAGGCTCCGATATAGAGCTGCCACCGAAGGAGAAATCAACCGGGTTACCTCCCAGCTAAAAGTCTATTTCGTAGAAAAGGACAGCAGCGAATCAACTTTTCGAGAAGTAAAAGTTAACGAATACGGTGCAATATTAGATTGGCCAAAAGGATTTTTTGATCAAGGTCAGCGCGAGGCAGAGGCAATTCTTCGGGCTGCGACGGCCAAGAGAAAGAGCAAGAGGGAAAAATAGATATGTCTTCGGCCAGTGTAACAATAGATGCAGGTGTTCTCGCCGCTCCGCATCATAATGACACATCGGAGGATGCCTATCATTATGTTGAGACACTCCTCGATTGGTCGATTCTCCTTGATGAACCATGGGTGGCGATTTATATGAGCGAACGCGCGTCAGAAGTTCTTTTTAACGACGGTTTATACCCACTTCGGGACCAACTGATGCGGCTTTTCGAAGTCAACGGAATTGTTAACTACGCCGCTAACGACGTTGTTCAAGTTGTGAACAGACTGCTTCAGTTAACGCCTCACTTTGAGGCGAACTTCAAGGTACAAGAAGTTCTGGCTGACAATATAACGACCATACCAGATATACTTCAACCGGCTCGCGGCTCACATTTGCAGTCCGACCTTGCCAGATGTGTAGTGCTCATCGCTATTCTTCGCGTACATTGCCGGAACCCCATCTTGGAACATTCTTTGATTCTGCGAAATGCGCCAGGGCGGATAGTCAATGTGCGGGCACTGATACATGAATTGGAACATGAACGAAACGACCTCAACGCAATACCGGTGCCACCGGAGTTCTTCGAAGGTAACGTCTTAGCGTGTGATGATTTTAGAGGGCTTATCGAGTGTTTAGACGAGTCGGCAATACTTCTTAGCTCGAAGAATGATATGGGGATTGAAACGGCTATTCGTGTTGCCCTTTACAAGTCACGGCTTGATAGACAAGAGGAGCCAGATTGGGATGACATCCGATGCCTGAGAATTGGCCGCCATTTTCACGAAATAGCTACAAGTACTTGCCATGGCCAAGCTGAGTCGTTTCCCGGTCGGGTACTTCGCGCAATTGTCGAAACTTTGGACGGTATTAACTTGGGTGACGTGCACTCACTGAGAACAGGTACTGGTGGTGGAAATCCTCAGCGAATGCGAGGTGAAGATAAGGCGATGCGTCGCGACGTCGATCAAGAATACCATTTGCACTACTGGCAGTGTCAGGACGGTATAGTAGAGCTGGCATCCATCGTGGTGCACAATGACTTCTCGATACCGGAGTAACATGAGCTTGAGCAGAGAATGGAGATACAGTGTCGAGCATGGACAGCCTTGCAAGGTTATCGAATCCCAGACTCTTTGGGGCGAAATGACTTGCCGTGTGTGGTTGCCCGGCAGCGATTCTTTGGTTCGCGTACCTGCGTCCAAACTCGCTCCATTGGGAGATTCCGGAGCCGGTACCGCTGAGAGTATTGCCTATATCGCCGCTGCCGCACGAGTGGCCGATGCCCTGACCCAAGACATGCTACTAGCACCAATTGAGTCATCTGTAATACCACTGCCCCACCAAATCCGGGCCCTATCCCGAGCCATCGCAGGTGATCAGACTTCGTCCGATGGACTACGCCGGACAGGCCGTGTTCGTTACCTGCTTGCCGATGAGGTAGGCCTGGGGAAGACCATCGAGGCCGGACTTATTCTGCGTGAGCTCAAGCTGCGCGGGCTGGCCAAGCGGACATTGGTTGTCGCTCCAAAAGGCCTTGTGACCCAATGGGTGGCTGAGATGCGTACCCACTTCAACGAGGACTTCCGGCTTCTCATCCCCAGCGATTTTTCGGCCTATCGGCGCATCGCCAAAGAGGACAACATCTGGCAGAGCCATCCGCAGGTGGTCTGTTCCATGGATTCGGTCAAACCGCTGGAAAGTCGTCGCGGATGGTCGGACAAGCAGATGGCCGAGTACAACCAGGAACGGTTTGAGGACCTGATCTCCGCAGGCTGGGATCTGATTGTTGTGGACGAAGCCCACCGGCTCGGCGGCAGTACCGACCAGGTTGCCCGGTTTAAGCTGGGCCAGGGGCTCTCCGAGGCCGCACCGTATCTCTTACTGCTGTCGGCAACCCCGCATCAGGGTAAAACCGACGCTTTCCATAGGCTGGTCTCTTTGATCGATACCCAGGCGTTTCCTGACGTGGGCAGCGTCACGCGGGACCGAGTTCAACCCTATGTGATCCGGACTGAAAAACGCCGTGCCATTACCGCCGAGGGCAAACCGCTCTTCAAACCGAGGAAGACCGAGCTTGCGCCTGTCTCTTGGGGAGAGACGCATCGGGACCAGCAGCAGCTCTACGAGGCGGTCACAGAGTATGTGCGGGAAGGTTACAACCAGTCCAAGCGCGAGAAGCGCAGCTACATCGGATTTCTCATGATCTTGATGCAGCGCCTTGTGGTTTCCAGCACGAGCGCTATCCGCACTACGTTGAAACGTAGGCTGGAAGCGCTCGAAGCGCCGCAAGAACAGTTGACCCTCTTTCCGATGTACTCCGACGACGAGTGGGCCGATCTCGACGGACAGGAACAGATCGAGACACTTCTGACCACACGTTTGAAGGCGCTCAAGAACGAACGCGCCGAGGTTAAGTTGCTCCTTGATGCCGCCACCCGCTGTGAACAGGCGTGTGCGGATGCCAAGGCAGAGGCCTTGCTCGATTGGCTCTATCGTCTGCAGGCCGATGAAAACGACCCTGAACCGAAAGTTCTGGTATTCACCGAGTTTGTGTCGACTCAGCAGATGCTGCAGCAGTTCCTGGTTGAGCGTGGCTTTCCGGTTGCTTGCCTCAACGGTTCAATGGATATGGATGAGCGTAAAAAGGCCCAGGATACCTTTGCAGGGGAGGCGCGCATTCTCATCTCCACCGATGCAGGCGGCGAGGGTCTGAATTTGCAGTTCTGCCACGTGGTAATCAATTATGACATCCCCTGGAATCCAATGCGGCTTGAACAGCGCATCGGCCGGGTGGATCGTATCGGCCAAAACCATGTGGTGCGTGCCATTAATTTCGTTTTTGAGGCTTCGGTCGAACACCGTGTCCGGGAAGTGCTGGAGGAGAAGCTTGCGGTTATCTTCGAGGAGTTCGGTATAGACAAGACCGGTGACGTACTCGATTCGGCCCAGGCTGGACAGATCTTTGATGACTTACATGTGGAAGCCATCCTCAATCCGGATGAGATCGACACCTCTGTAGACAAGGTCATTGTTCGTTTGCAGGAGCAGGCCCGGGATGCAAAGGCGAGTTCATCTGTCCTGGGAGCCACAGAGGAGCTGGAACCATCTGAAGCCCAACGACTTATGACCCACCCCTTACCACACTGGGTTGAACGGATGACGGTGAGTTATCTGAATGCTCACGGAGGCAAGGCTGAGCGGAAGCGACGAACCTGGAATTTGACTTGGCCAGACGGCGAAACAGTTGCCAATGTCGTCTTCAGCGGCAAGGAAGCCGACCAATCCCCTACAGCCCGCCATTTGACATTGGAGGATTCCAGGATTCGAGGGCTGGCCATGAGATTGCCTCGATTTGTTCCAGGACAGCCGATCTCCGTTGTCACAATCCCAGGGATCACCAACGAAGTTACGGGCCTATGGTCTCTCTGGCGAATCGGCATCACTACGATGGAATGGAATCGCCACCGGATCATGCCTCTGTTCATAGCTGATGGCGGGAAGGTGTTTGCACCAACCGCCAGGCATCTCTGGGACAAGCTTTTGGGTGTGATGCCTAATGTCCGGACGCATCTTGACGTGGAAGAATCCAAGGAAGCCTTCGATATGCTGGCAGGGATTGCAGAAGAGCAAGGACGAACCATCTATGATGAGCTTGTTCAAGAACACCAGTCGCGTCTGACCCGAGAAAGAGAAAAAGGGGAATATGCCTTTGCTGCCAGGCGTAGTGTTATCGAACGAGTCGGCCTTCCCCAGGTTCGCGACCATCGGTTGAACCTCCTGCGGCAGGAAGAGCAGGCGTGGAACGAGGAGCTTAAGCGTAAAGCCCAAGTGTATCCGGAAATGGTGGCTCTTATCGTTATCCGCGTTGAGGGAGGTGCCCATGAGTAGCTGGCGCGACCAGATTCTCAAGGAGTTCACTCCAAAGGTTGCTCGTCTGACCCTGGTTGCCGATCCCGACGGGCTTCTCCTGGAGGAAGGGATTCTTGAAGGGATACGCGAGCGGGGATTTGAACTGATCCCATTTGAGGATCACGTTGCCTTCCGCTATGCCTATGAAACCAAGTTCCGTTCCCGCTGGGATAAGGGAGAGCAGACGGATTTGGTCGTTGCACTTCGCTCCGGAGCCAGCGACCTTGGCTCCTTGCCGTACGATCTGCTCCAAGCTGGTCGCCGGTTATCTTTCAACCTTGGAGAGATATTCCCAAACTTGAGCTATCCGGTGATAAGCGCCTTGGACCGCGGAGATCTTGATGCGCTTTTTGACGCCCAAAAACGACATGCGCCCGGTGTCTTGGGTGACAACGCTACCAAAGAGTTCGTTCTGCGGCATGTATTTGAAATCGCGCCTGAACTGATCAGAAAGCCGTCTGATTTGCTTCGCGTACTGCTGCGTCGCCATTACCGTGAACAGCGTATTCCAACGATTCTGGATAAACGTTTCATCCAGATCCTTCGCCAGAACGATGGCTTTGAAGACTGGCCGCTCGATTCCATTATCCCGGACCGAGAAGCATTTTTCACCTTCCTTCAGGAACGCTGGCCCATTTTTCTCGACCGGTCCGCAAAAAAAGATAGTTTAGAGATCAGCGAGAAAAGGGAAGTCTATGGTCTTGAATTTTCGGGCCCCTCGGACTTGCCTTTCGAACACGATGATATCCGGGTCTACATTGACAATCTGTTCCTTGAAGGGCTACTTCAAGCCGTTCCCCATGAGCGAGCCGATTCTCTGTCCAAAACCTGGCTCGCCATTGGCATCCGTACCTATGAGCAGGCAGACCGAACGCGTCGCGTGAATGGTCTTTTTGACAATATAGCGACTACCATCCCGAAAGAGGATACACGGCATGGTGACTGGTTTCACTTTGCCAAAACCTGGGCTGAGCTTATGGCGCTTGTTTTGGAACCAGATGCGGGATTGCCCGAACCGACCTATCAGAGGATCCAATCCTTACAAACCAAAATTGACGCCGTGCTTGTGACCTGGCTGAAAAAGCGATACGCAGGACTGTTCAATCTGCCGCCGGTACCCCCAGTCATGCTTCACCACATTCCCCGATTCCTCGCCCGATACATAGGTAATGCCAAGGGAAACAGGGTCGCATTCATTTTGGTTGATGGGCTTTCGCTCGATCAGTGGATTGTCATACGCAAGGCGCTTACTAAACAACACCAAAGATACCGATTCCGCGAAAACGCGGTCTTCGCCTGGATACCGACAATCACATCAGTCTCACGCCAAGCTGCCTTTGCCGGCAGACCGCCTATTTACTTTCCTAACAGTATCCATACTACAAATAAGGAATCCGCCCTATGGACGCAATTCTGGGCAGACCAGGGCCTGACACAACATGAAGTCATATACGCTAAGGGATTAGGCGACGGCTCCCTTAACATCGTGGAAGAGCTGATTCCAAACCCAAAGATACGGGTTGCCGGTCTGATCGTAGACAAAGTGGATAAGATCATGCACGGTATGGAGCTCGGTGCCATGGGGATGCATAATCAGATTCGACAATGGGCTTTACAGCCTTTCATGACGAATCTCATCGAACTGCTTTTAAACAACGGGTACCGTATTTACCTGACATCGGACCACGGAAATGTGGAGGCTGTCGGATGCGGCCGTCCTGCTGAAGGAGCAGTTGCAGATCTGCGCGGTGAGCGCGTACGCATTTATTCCGATTCTATCCTTCGTGGTCAAATTAAGGATCGCTTTCCAGATGCTCTGGAATGGCCTCCGGTCGGCCTGCCGGAAAACTATTTACCCTTGCTTGCCCCAGGCCGCTCGGCATTTGTCCGCAAAACAGAACGCCTTGTCGGACATGGCGGTATTTCCCTGGGAGAGGTCGTCGTCCCTCTCATTCAGATTGAAAGGGGGGGCGCATGAACGCACGGGCAAGCCAAACCTGCCTGCCGAAGCATCGGCGCAGGCAGGTCGGGTTCAGCCAACGCATCCGGCTTGAATGGCTTGAACAGACAGCCAACCTGGTATTGGCCGGAAACGATAAAGCCGCAGTCAACGATTCTCTCCAGGAACTGCTAAAGGATAAAGTCTCCATTGGCGGTCAAGCCATCCGGGGAAATCGAGAGAAGATCATCACTATCCTGATGAAGACATGGCTCACCGTACCCCGCGGCTTGGGAGCGCTCCGCGACGAAGGCTTACAGATACATCAGGGGCTGCCTCGAAAAGAACGCATTGCCATTCACTGGGGCATGGCATTGGCTGCTTATCCGTTCTGGGGAGCGGTCGCCGCGCACACTGGGCGTCTGCTGCGACTTCAGGGAACGGCTGCGGCAGCCCACGTTCAGCGTAGGGTTAAAGAACAATACGGAGAGCGCGAAACCGCCTCTCGGGCAGCCCGGCGTGTCTTAAGGTCATTCATCGACTGGAACGTTCTGAATGAGACGGAGGATAAGGGCGTATACGCACAAGGTAATCGCTATTCGATTCAAGACCCCAGGCTCATCGCCTGGCTGGTAGAGGCATCATTACACACTCGCGCAAACGGTTCCGCCGCCATCAAAGACTTACTTGATGGCCCAAGTATATTTCCCTTTCGTCTGGCGCACGTCTCTGCAGAGCACTTGGTATCCTTATCGCCTCGTTTGGACCTCCTGCGGCATGGTTTGGATGACGATTTAGTGATGCTGCGCGAAATAGGCTTGGTATCAAGGAAGGGAGGTCACAAATGAGCACCGCAGATCTCAGTACTCGGTCCAAGAGACGTCCCAAGTAGTTGCAGAAAACACCTAAGGAAATGCTGGAGAAGGATCACCTTAGTGATTAGGACATAATTTGTTTTGCAGGATTCTTCCGCCAAGAAGCGATAGGCGGTTTGGGAGAGTTTGTGTTGAGGAGTGCGTAATGATGAACAACACAAGGGCATGGAGGGGAAACACACAATGAGCTTTCGCTTTCTGCATACAGGTGACTGGCAGTTGGGAATGACCCGGCACTTTTTCTCGGAAGGGGTTCAGGAGAGATTTGCCCAGTCCCGATTCGATGCAATCCGTGAACTTGGGCGTATTGCCAAAGAGGAGGATTGCCAGTTTATGGTGGTCTGCGGCGATGTGTTCGGGTCAAACCTGGTTGATCGAAAGACTGTCTTGCGCGCCATCGAGGCTTTGAATGCAAGGAGGGCCAGGGGATGAATGAACTTGCGCCCAAAGAATCGAGACGCGGGGACACGGAGATGGGGAGACACGGACTTCAGAACGGCGCGTCACCGTTTCCCCCTTTCTCCGCTTCCCAGAAAGTGTGGTACGATCAGGCGCTCACCCGCACGGGGGAGGATTGAAACATGGTTGGACACAAAGTGACGCGAATGGAGGAAGATGATGTTTAACAATACAGCGGAGTTATTAAAGCAAATCGCCATCGGCGAAGACTCTGTTCTTGAGTTTAAGACTATCGAGTTTAAAGGCGATCAGGTTGCAGGTCCGCATCGCAACAGCATGGCTGATGAGCTGGCAGCTATGGCAAACACGGCTACAGGCGTTATTTTGCTCGGAGTGGATGATAAATCAAAATCCATTATCGGCATTCCCATGGATAAATTGGATGTTGTTGAAACCTGGCTGAGCGGAATTTGCAATGACCTGATTGTCCCCCCCTTAGACTGCGTCATTCGCAAGACCCCGGTCATGGCCGACGACAATAGCGAAAAAGTCATTATTCGTGTTGATGTGCCCAGAAGTCTGTTCGTGCATCAAAGCCCGGGCGGGTATTTTCGTCGGATCGGCAGTTCAAAACGTCAGATGAAACCGGATGTGCTGGCCCGACTGTTTCAGCAGCGCAGTCAGACCCGCTTGATACGCTTTGATGAACAGCCGATTGCCAATGCCGATCCTGATGTGCTTGTCCCCAGCTTATGGGAGCGGTTCAGAACCGTTATATCTCCGGTTAATGATCAGGAATTTCTGCAGAAAATCCATCTCGTTGCAGTAGATGAAGACGGTGTGTTCCGACCGACCGTCAGCGGTGTGCTGATGGCTACGGAACACCCGCAAGAATTCATCAGGACCGCTTATATTCAAGCGGTTTGCTATCGTGGCGCTGAACGAAACGCATCCTATCAACTCGATGCAAAGGATATCACGGGGCCGTTGGATATGCAGGTGCGGGAAGCGTGCAAATTCGTTGAGCGCAATATGCGCGTTTATGCCGTTAAGGCGCCAAATCGTATTGAAACGCCGCAGTTTTCGATGAATGCGGTGTTCGAAGCCGTTGTCAATGCGGTTGTGCATCGCGATTACTCCGTTTATGGATCGAGAATCCGCCTGCATCTTTTTACCGACAGGCTTGAAATCTTTTCACCGGGAACTATCCCTAATACTATGACCATTGACAGCCTTTCGGAACGGCAATCGGCACGCAACGAGTTGCTGAGTACCCTGCTGGCGCGTTGCCCGATGAATGTCAATGCCATCGGCAGCCAGCGCAGTTATATCATGGATAAGCGAGGCGAGGGTGTGCCGATCATCATCACCGAAAGCGAAAAACTGTCAGGGCGTAAGCCGGAATATCAGTTGATAGATGATGCAGAGCTGGAATTAACCATTTTTGCTGCAAAGCCCCCTCATGAAGAGGAATCAGATTGATCGCGGTTGGCTGCGGAGATAAGATCACTGGATTGGGTCTGTCCTATTAGTAAAAAACGGTAACAACGCGCATGACCAGGAAAACTGTGTCCCCCACAAACCATGAACTGCAACTCGCCAACGACTTTGTTCAGTACACTGGCTGCAATATTTTTCTGACGGGTAAGGCGGGCACCGGCAAAACAACCTTTCTCCATAATCTGCGTAAGAACACGGCGAAGCGGATGATTATCACCGCTCCAACCGGTGTTGCGGCTATCAACGCCGGCGGAGTAACACTCCATTCTTTTTTTCAGCTGCCCTTTGGCCCATTTGTGCCGGGCAGCGAGACATATGAGCGCAATAAACAGCGCCAGTTCAGGTTCAGCAAAGAAAAAAAGCGGATTATACAAAGCCTTGATTTGTTGGTGATTGACGAAATAAGTATGGTACGGGCAGATTTACTCGACGCGGTGGATGCTGTTCTGCGTAGCCATCGCCGTAATAATCAGCCCTTTGGCGGGGTGCAGCTGCTTGTGATCGGCGATCTGCATCAGCTCTCTCCGGTGGCAAAGCAAAATGAATGGCACCTTTTGCAGCAACATTATGAGTCGGCTTATTTTTTCAGCAGCAAAGCGCTTGGTCTTACTGAACTGCTTACCATTGAACTGAAGCATATTTATCGCCAGTCAGACGCCAGTTTTATCAACCTCCTGAATCGGGTACGTGACAACCGGCTTGATGAATCATCCATAGCAAATCTTAATCAGCGTTACATTCAGGATTTTACACCGGGCGAAGATCAGGGCTATATTACCCTAAGCACCCACAACCGCAGCGCCGAATCCATCAATCGGACCAGACTTCAGGCCCTGTCCAAAAAAGAACACCGTTTCAAAGCTGAAATTTCCGGAGATTTTCCTGAACATATCTACCCGACCCTGGCCACTCTTCTGCTTAAAGAGGGGGCACAGGTGATGTTTGTGCGCAATGATCCCTCTGCTGAAAAACTCTATTACAATGGTAAAATCGGGAAAATAACCAAAATTTCGAGCAACAACATCAGCGTTATCTGCCCCGGCGACAAACAGGAAATCGTGGTTGAACCAATCATTTGGGAGAATATCAAATACACACTGAACGAAGAAAATAAGGAAATTGAAGAGAATATAATCGGTAAATTCAAGCAATACCCCCTGAAACTTGCATGGGCAATCACCATCCACAAAAGTCAGGGGCTGACTTTTGAAAAGGCCATTATTGATGCCAAAGCAGCTTTTGCCCATGGTCAGATTTACGTGGCCTTAAGCCGTTGTAAAACTGTAGAGGGCATGGTGCTGAGCTCTCCCATCTCATCTCGGGGAATAAAAACGGACGAAGCAATAATGTGCTTTGACGAAAACGCTCACCAAAACCCGCCCTCCGAAAGCCGGCTTCAGGCAGCCAAAATCAGCTACCAGCAGCAGCTATTGCTTGATTGTTTCGATTTTTCACTATTGAACAACCGTCTTAATTATCTTGCCCGGCTTTTGCTGGGTAACGCCAGAGTAGTTCAGGTTTCAGGCGTTGAAGATATCAGCCAACTGGAGAAAAAGGCTGCGGAAGATATTTTTATTGTCAGTGAAAATTTTAAGCGGCAATTACGCGCATTTTTTACGGATGGCGGCTTGCCCGAGTCAGATGCAGTTATTTTGGAACGGATCAGTAAAGCGTCAGCATGGTTTCAGGAAAAGTTTACCGAGATTTTTGAGGAGTCAGTGCCAAAATTGCACGTAGAAACAGACAATACCGAACTCCGAAAAAAAATTGACAACGCCTTGAATAATCTTAAAAAAGAAATTGCCGTAAAGGTAGCTGGAGTACAATGCTGTGAAAAAGGATTTACACCGTCAAGTTTCCTGCGTGCTGTTTCAGCCGCTGAAATTGACTTTACCCCTGAAAAAGAAAAAAAGCGCCGGCCCCTGGCCTATACCGAATCGGACGTTGCCCATCCGGAGCTGTTCCAGACCCTGAAGGACTGGCGTTCCCGCAAGGCCAAGGAGGAAGAGGTTGCCCATTTTCAGGTTTTACACCAACGGATATTGATCCAGATTGTGGTATGCCTGCCTGACAATACTGCTGATCTAAGGAAAATAAATGGAGTCGGCAAGAAAACCATTGAGAAATACGGTGAAGAACTTGTGAAACTGGTTTTGGCCTATCGCGAAAAACACGGGATAGAGAAGGTCGTACTGCCGGAGCCTAAAAAACTTCCTGAAGAAAGTACCCCGGCAAAAGATGCGGCTCCACCTTTCGGCACGAAACAGACAAGTTTCGATATGTTCAATAACGGATTAACTATTGCCCGGATTGCACAAGAAAGAGGCCTGGTACAATCTACCATTGAAGGGCATCTGGCCTTTTTTGTGGAAAAAGGCAAATTAGATATCAACAAATTGCTTTCACCTGAAAAACAACAGGCCATTGAAAAGGAACTTGCTACAGATCACAATAATTCCCTCAGTGAAGTAAAAAATGCCCTGGGAGCTGACTACTCCTATGGAGAAATCAAAATGATGTTGGCCTACCAGAAACATCTGGCATCTGAATAGGGTCACATTGGATCTAAAGGGGGCTGTCGTTGACCGGCAGCCATGGAAAGGGATGAACACGTGACGCGCTTCCTCCATACAGGCGACTGGCAGTTAGGAATGACCCGCCACTTTCTCTCAGAAGGGGTCCAGGAAAGATTTGCCCAGTCCCGATTTGATGCCATTCGTAAACTTGGTCGCATTGCCGAAGCGGATGGCGGGAAGCCCTGGCCTTTGCCTGCGAACTTTCCACGAAGGACAATCTCCTGACTGTTTTTGCTGATGCGATTGGCCAGCTTCCACCAGACGAGTGGCAAGATCGACTCGACGAAGTTCGAACGATCTTTTCCGAGCGCGGTTTTAGCCTCGATGCGGCAGAGATGACCCAGATCCTCGTTAAAGCCCTGCGACGGGCTCCCGAAGAGGTGTCTCCCGAGGGCTTGTCAGTGGCCAGGGGGCTGGTGGGTGATGCGGACTACCGTCAACTCCTTGCTGATCTTGAGGCCGAAAACCCTGGAAAGGTTTCGGATCTGGCTGCACCATATTATGCTTCCCCTGGAAAAATGACCCAGAGGTGCGGTGAGAATTGATAAAGGCTTGACATTTCGTACATGAACAGGGGAAAATACCCCCCCATAAGCCCGCGAAATGTCAAGCAGGATAAACCCGTCAGAGGTGCCCATTGTTGTTTCACAGGAATGACCGTCCGGTGGCTCAGGGATTTTTTGCAGATTCATGAAGCAAAGTCCCCCAAAACGCCTGCTTGACGTTTCGTCATAAAAGAGGGAAAAAGATTCCCCATAACTGCACGGAGTATCAAGTGAAAACCGCTGAATTCTTTGCCACCCATCCTGTCTTCTCGCTCGACGAGGCTAGCACGGCCCTTGCGCCGAAGGGGGGACGTTTGGGTACGGTGGAGCGGTTGAAGTACCACCTGAAAGTCGGCACATTGAAGCTCGCTGCGCGGGGCGTGTACGCAGTAGTCCCGCCTGGGGCGCCGGCCGACCGGTTTCAGCCCGACCCGGTCCTGGTGGCATCAGCGGTTCGGCCTGACGGCGTCTTTTCACATCACAGCGCCCTGGAGCTTCTGGGGACAGCGCACTCGGTGTGGCGTCAGTGCACCATCTATGTCGAACAGCGCCGCCGGCCTTTGCGCCTCAATGGCAATACTATCCGTTTTCTTGAATACCCCGGCCCTATGCGGTCAGCCGCCAATAAGCACCTCGGTACGTTGCGTGTTGAGCGGCAGGGCCGGTTGTTGCGCACGACCGGACCCGAGCGTACGCTGGTCGAGGGTTTTCGCCGACCGGCCCTGGCCGGAGGGCTGGAGGAGCTGGTACGTTCGGCAAGCGGTTTTTCAACCCTCGATCTCGACCTGCTCGAAAAGGTCCTGCATGGATACGCCATCGCCAACCTATGGGCGGCGGTCGGTTGGTTCCTGGAGCGATTTCAGCAGGCCTTCTACGTTCCGGAAAAATTCCTTGAACGTCTGGCGCAGCATCGTCCCCGTTCGCCCCATTACCTGGAACGGGATCGTCGCGGTGGAGCCCTGGCAGCGCGTTGGAACCTGATTCTACCTGAAGCGCTTGCAAGACTGGGGGGGCCGGATGAACGTTAGCCTGCAATACCTGCAGCGTTGTTCCTCGCAGACGGGCTATCCGGTCCCGCCGTTGGAGAAGATCGTCCGGCTGGGCGAGATGGCCGGAGACGTCGCGCGCCATCCTTTTCTGGGCAGTGTCCTGGCCCTCAAAGGGGGCACGGCGCTCAACCTCTGCTTCGGTCCGCCGAAAAGGTTGTCCGTCGATCTGGACTATAACTACATCGGACACGCAGATCGCGAAAAGATGCTGGAGGACCGGCCAGGGGTGGAGCAAGCTGTCACCGAACTCGCAAGGCGCAAAGGGTATCGCGTTCAACAGTCGGCGGACGCCTTTGCCGGGCGCAAGATCTACCTGATCTACCGGTCCGTCCTGGGACCGGAAGAGCGGATCGAAGTGGACCTGAACTTTCTGTTTCGAGTGCCTATTGCCGGAACGGAGCAGGGCGAGCTGTGGCAGCCCGGTGAACTGGACCGGCCTGAAGTCCGCGCGGTGAGCCTGCAGGAAATCGTCGTGGGCAAAATGCTGGCCATGCTCCACCGCGGTGCTGTCCGGGACGTTTGGGACCTGGCCAATTTGCCTGCACCGGCGAACGATGTGAAGGGGCTGTCTTCTTTCAGGACCTGGTTCATAGCATTGGCCGCCATCCTCGATCATCCATTGCCGACCTACACTCAGAGTCGTCTTGAGCGTCTCGTCACCGAACGTGCCGTGGTGGAACAGCTTGCCCCGATGCTGGCTGTGGACGCGCCGCCCCGAGCCGATGGTCTGGTTAAGCAGGCGTGGGCGGTACTCAGCGAGTTCATGACGCTGAGGCCCAACGAGGCGGCCTACATCGCTTCCATTGAATGCGGCGAACTGCGCCCGGAGCTGCTTTTTACGGATGATCCCGAAGCGGCTCAACGTATAGCCGGGCATCCTGCGATTCTGTGGAAGGTGACCAACGTCCGCGCACACTTGGCGCGGCGTGCCAAAAAGCATAGCGGTGCTGCCCATCAGTAAATAAAGAACGCCTTTAACTTACAGAAAATACAGAAGAAAAAAGACAGTTCAGGGGTATGATGTAAGGGGTAAAGATTTTTTATCGGAGCAAATCCAATGCAGTTACAGGACGTTGAAAAACTGATCCAGAACGGCGAGTCTGAGACCGTTGAATTTAAAAGGTCCACGGGTCAGCGCACAACTGCCGCTAAAACCCTTTGCGGTATGCTGAATGGAACAGGAGGCATGGTTCTCTTTGGCGTAACCGGTAAGGGCAAAACGGTCCAGTCAACGCTGTTCGATTTCATGGAAGGGGGGCAAGGGGATGAATGAACTTGCGCCTAAAGAATCCGGCGGAGAGTTTCTGCTGTATCAGACCGAGGATGGCCGCATCCGAATTGAAACCAGGATGCAGGAAGAAACCGTGTGGTTGACGCAGAAGTTGATGGCCGAGTTGTTCCAGAAGGATGTGCGAACCATCATCGAACATATCCAAAACATCTACAAAGAAGGCGAACTCTCGACTGATTCAACTATCCGGAAATTCCGGATAGTTCAAACCGAAGGCAGACGGCACGTTTCGCGTAAGGTGGATTTCTACAATCTCGATATGATCATCTCTGTTGGTTATCGGGTCAACAGCATCCGCGGCACGCAATTTCGCATCTGGGCTACCCAGCGCTTACGGGAATACATTATCAAGGGATTTGCCCTGGATGATGAGCGCCTCAAGGAGGCCGGCGGCGGTAACTATTTCGACGAGCTGCTCGCCCGCATCCGGGACATCCGCTCATCTGAAAAAGTTTTCTGGCCTGCGTATGTGAGATCGTCTCCTTGAGTTGTTCGACGCCCAGGACGCCATTGATGCATAGCGCGAAGAATTGATTGTAAACATAGAGAAGCACTTGAACAAGCGGCGCAGCGTGCATGCGCTGTTTACATGATGCTTTGGGATATACAGACCCAGAGCGGCTTAATCGAATTTTTCATGATTTCTTATTGACATCCTACCTCTTGGACTTAAGTGAAAAAAACCTGATTTATGGATGGAATAGCAGCGGGCAATCAACCTTATTAAAAATATTGCGTGCTGTCGAGAAACGAGAATAAAGGGACAAGTCATTTATTGCTATGCCGAACACCGGATTACGAGGATGTGGCTGAAAGGTTGGGGGTATTATGAATTTTGAACGCCTGATTTCAAGAATAGAACCAATAGCTGAAGAAATGCAGACACTGGCCCGAAAAGCAGAGGAACAGTACAAGCCGATAGTGAATCATTTAATTAACACGAAATCCAAGGATATTCAGAAGATTGAATACACGTTGGATTTGCTGCTTGACTTTGCGTGGGACGACCAGGTTTTGAGCCTTTTCAAGCTGCTTTGCAGACACATGTACTCTATAAATCCTGAATCTGCCGCCTCATACGTCTACACATGGAAAGAAATGTGGGATGAAGAGGCTGGTATAGCGGTTGAAAATAGAGGTATTCAATGACCGACAATCTTCCTGAAATAACCGAGTTCCTGCTCTATCAGACCGAGGATGGCCGCATCCGAATTGAAACCAGGATGCAGGAAGAAACCGTCTGGCTCACCCAGGATCAGATGGCACAGCTTTTCGGCAAAGCCAAATCCACCATCAATGAACACATCAAGAACATCTTTAAAGAAGGGGAGCTTGTTGAAGAACAGGTGATGAGAAAATTCGGAAATTCCGAATTTTCTACCAAACCCACCCATTACTACAATCTGGATGTCATTATTTCGGTAGGTTATCGCGTCAAGTCACTGCGCGGCACACAATTTCGCATCTGGGCCACCCACCGCTTACGGGAATACATTATCAAGGGCTTTGTCATGGACGACGAGCGACTGAAGAATCCACCGGTTAAGGGCTCGGCCGTCCCCGATTATTTTGACGAACTGCTCGCCCGCATCCGTGATATCCGGGCCAGCGAACGGAGGATGTATTTGCGGGTTAGAGAAATATTCGCCATGGCGGGTGATTATGATCCGTCATGGAACGAAACCACCAGGTTCTTCAGCATCATTCAGAACAAGCTTCATTTTGCCGCTACCGGCATGACCGCCGCCGAACTGATTCAATCACGCGCCAATCATCTGCTCCCCAATATGGGCCTCACCAGTTGGAAGGAGGGAGAAGTACGCAAAACCGATGTCACCACAGCCAAGAACTACCTCAATGAGGGGGAAATAGACGAACTGAACCGGATTGTGGTCATGTGGCTGGATTTTGCTGAAGATCAGGCCAAACGCCGCAAGCAGGTTTTTATGAAGGACTGGGAGCAAAAACTTGATGAGTTTTTGCGCTTCAATGAGCGCAAGGTGCTTCCCAATGCGGGCAAGGTGAGCAAGCAGGATGCCGAAGGGCACGCGAAAGCTGAATATATGCGGTTTGAAATTCGTCGGCGTGCATACAAAGAGTCTGTCGGCGAAGCGGAAACCATCAAACAACTGGAGGAGGCTGTTAAGGAATTGAAGCAACTGGAAGAATCACGAGACCCTTCAGATAAGGAGGGTTCAAGATGAGCATTCAAGACGCCAACGCCATCAGCAACCGCCTGAGCCTGCGCCCCCCGCAGCGGGATTCGCTGGAGATTCTGGCCCGCGTGTGCGAGATGGTCTCCCTTGACCTGTCTGCATGCGGGCACGCACAGGCAGGGATGGACGGGGACCGGCAGCCATGGAAAGGAATGAACACGTGACGCGCTTTCTGCATACAGGCGACTGGCAGTTAGGGATGACCCGCCACTTCTTCTCTGAAGGGGTTCAGGAGAGATTCGCCCAGTCCCGATTTGATGCCATTCGTAAACTTGGTCGCATTGCCGAAGAAGAGGATTGCCGCTTTATGGTGGTCTGCGGTGATGTATTCGAGTCAAACCTGGTTGATAGAAAGACCGTCTTGCGCGCCATCGAGGCTTTGAAGGATGTGCATGTACCTGTATACCTGCTTCCCGGCAACCATGATCCGCTCAACGCTGCATCCGTCTATCGCAGCACGACTTTTTTAGAACGAAAGCCGCCCCATGTCCATGTGATTGAGAACACGAATCCCATTCGCGTTGACGAAGGCATTGAGATAGTAGGAATACCCTGGGCATCGAAACGCCCTCTGCAAGATCTGGTCGCATTGGCAACCGGACAACTTGAAGCCGCTGTCAATACTCTGCGTGTTTGTGTTGCCCATGGGATGGTGGACAGCCTCTCTCCTAATCTTGATGATCCAGCTCTTATTTCTCTTCGTTCAGCCGAAACCGCGATAGCACAGAACAAGATTCATTACCTGGCTCTCGGAGATCGACATTCTCTCACCGAGGTCGGTGACAGCGGTTGCGTGTGGTACGCGGGCACTCCCGAGCAAACGGATTATAACGAGGTGAAACCAGGTTTTGCCCTTGTCGTTACAATCAACGAAGATGGTGTAACCACAAAAGAGGTGAATATCGGAAGATGGAAATTCATCGAGCGTGATCAAATAGACCTCAATTCCAAAGAGGACATCGATGCACTCCGTGCCTGGGTTGAAAATTGTGGGGATAAAGAACGAACCGTTGTCAAATTGCGTTTTATCGGCAGTCTCTCGCTATCACTCCATAGAGAGCTTGAAGAGCTTATGTATCATGCTCAAGAGATTCTTGGAACACTCGAAACACGTATGGACAATCTCGTCGTAATTCCGGAAGATGCCGATTTCACAGACCTTGGGTTTTCGGGTTTTGCCAGTAATGCTGTTGAACGGTTGCGGTCAAATGTTGAAGCTGCAGGTCCCGATGCTCTCACTTCACGCGATGCCCTTGCTCTCCTCGTTAGACTTGCAGGGAGGGAATTATGAGACTTCTTCGCCTCCGCCTGGCCAATTACCGGGGAATCGATGAATCCGAGGTGCACTTCGGCCCCAATGGCTTAACCATTGTGGAGGGTCCGAATGAAACGGGAAAAACCAGCCTTAGTGAGGCAGTAGGGATTCTTTTCGATTATCTTGATTCGAGTAAGCACCGGGGTGTCGACGTAGTCAGGCCCGTACATCATGACGCAGGTCCAGAGATTGAATTAGAAGCAGAAAGCGGCCCTTACCGGTTTACTTACTTCAAGAGGTTTTATAAGAAGCCGGAGACTACCCTAACCATCACAAGTCCCAACCCAGAAAATCACACCGGGCGTGAAGCCCATGAACGTGCCACGGATATCCTCCGAGAAACCATAGACATTGATCTGTGGAAAGCACTCTGCATTCAGCAAGGTGAAGCAATCCAGCAGGCCAATCTATCAAGGCAGACATCATTGTCTGCTGCGCTCGATATTGCTGCGGGTGGTCACCAAGCAGATCCACGAGAGGAAAGCCTTTTCGATAAGGTTCGGGAGGAGTACGGACGCTATTTCACGGAACGCGGCAGCCAAAAAAAGGAATTGCAGGAGGCCCAAAAAGCCCAAGCGGAATCAGAGACAGAAGTTGTTTCACTGGAAAAACAGATCCAGAACCTGGAAAAGGATATAATTCGGGCTGCAGATCTCGGCCTGGAACTGGAACGATTGAAGAAACAAGAGCAGGATCTCCGAAGGGATCTTTCTGAATACACGAAGTCCCTCGATGAAATCAAAAACCTGGAAACCGTTCTGGAAACCGCTCGTCTTAAGTTGGAGTCGGCACAAAAATCTGAACAGGCCGCAAAGCGCGATAAGGCGGTGCGCCAGGACCTTATCGACGCTGCCTCCAAAGCCCAAAAAGCACACGTAAAACTCGAAGAAACCAGCAAGTCATCGACCGTATCCGTCAAGAAGGCGGAGACCGATATGGAGAAAGCACAATCGGATTCGGCCATAGCCGAAGCGCAACGCAAAGAGGCCGAATCACTTCTTAATCTGCATCGTTCAGATTTTGATTACTTCAACAATAAGCTGCATTTGGAACAACTGAAGGAACGTAAAGAGCGCATAGATCGTGCCCGGGAAGAGGCGGCCCTTGCTGATGAAGTACTGACGAAAAACAGTGTAGACGAAGAAACTCTGAAAGCAATACAGAAGGCTGAGCGCTCGCTAATTACAGCTCAGGCGATGTTGGAGACAGGCGCACCGAATGTTCTGCTGCGAGGGCTGGCCGATCTCGACTTCCAGATAGATGGTGAGCATACTCGTATCGCAAAAGACGAGAAGCGTAGTCTGACAGTGTCTGATCGGGTTCGCGTTACGATTCCAGGATCTTTGCAGATGGACTTGGCAGCTGGATCAAGTTCATCTGATCTCCTAAAAAGGGTCGAGAAAGCAAAGCAAAAGCTTGATGCCTCATGCAATAATGCAGGAGTGAGCAATGCGGATGAGGCGAGACAATCCTTTGAAGCGAGACGGAAAGCACAGCAGACTATAGCGAGACGAAAGGAAATCGAGAAAGAAAACCTGCGCGATCTCACTTATGAAGAACTGGAAAGAAAAGTCATAGGACTGGGAAAAGGTGTTCCTGCTTATCCCACTGCCCGGGTACCGGAACCCAATCTTCCTCCGAACCTGGAATCCGCAAAGGAGGAACTACGAAATGCGGAGGCCGGGCTTGAAAAGGCCAACAAGGCATGGGAAGAAGCCAGGACAGAACTGGATTCGGCCCGCAAGGTGCGAGATGGACTGAGAGAACGATACCAGAAAGCAAGGGTGGAGCTTGACCTTAAGGCTGATGAACTAAAACGCGCTGAAGACGAGCTTTCGCGATCCCGGAGGGACACCCCGGATGACGACCTCGAATCGGAGCTTTTCAAGTGCACCAAGGCTGTCCATAAAGAAGAGGAGAACGTCAAGTCTGCCGAGGCAAATCTTCGCGGCAAGGAACCTGACCGAGTGAGAACCCTGGCGGAAACCGCGAAAGGTTCGCTGCAAACGGTAGAAAAAAAGCGTGAAGCGGCGCAGCAAGAAAACACAGAGGTGCGAACTCGCCTCAAGGTATTCGGTGAAGAGGGTTTGCATGAAAAGCTCCAAGCCGCACAGAGTCATCTCAATTACATACGGCAAGAAAATAAGGCGATGATACGGAGAGCATCGGCAGCTAACTTGTTGTATGTAACCATGAAGGAGGAACGAGATAAGGCGCGTAGGGCCTATGTGGCTCCCCTCAAAGAGAAAATCGAGAGGCTCGGACGATTGGTATTCAATGACTCCTTTGACGTTGAGGTGACTGAAAATCTATCGGTTGCCAGTCGGACGATGGATGGTTGCAATGTCCCATTCGATTCCTTAAGCGGGGGCACCAAAGAACAGATCTCTCTGATATCTCGTTTGGCCTGTGCGATGACCGTTTCAAAGGACGGCGGGGCCTCCCTCATTTTAGATGATGCTCTGGGATATACAGACCCTGAGAGGCTTAAATTGATGGGAGCCGTTCTTGCGAAAGCGGGACAAGAATGCCAAATCATCATCCTCACTTGCGTCCCGGACCGGTACAGCAACATCGGTGAGGCAACAGTGGTTCGATTGGGATGATCGCGGCGGGTTCAAGGCTGTCTGCACAGCAAACTTGCCTTTGGCGCTCTATGAGCTTTGTGAAGTTTCAGATGTAGGAGGACAATCAATACCTGAAGCAGGTTCATATTATGGTATTACGAATGAAAAGGAAAAAACCAACCACCGTTGGAACCGGTTCTAACTCTTTTTTGCTCACTATCTTATTGACTTTTAACCTTGCATCGATGAAATAATTGAAGTAAATTAGTTTATAAACTAACTTATTATGTGGATTCTATGGAGGTTTTTCATGGAACAGATAGGAACACACGAAGCCAAGACTCGCCAAAGGGCTTAAAATACCGTGTTTGTTATAGCGTACACCCTGTATCAGGGTCTTTTGATGCCCAATTTCTTCATCCTATGCTGGAGCGTGCTCGGTTTTGGCCCTAATATCTCGGCCGCTCCATTCCTTCCGTAGACCCGCCACATTCCGACTTTTATCACTCCCGATTTTCTGGAAGTGCCCTAATTTGATCTCGGATAAACCGAAATTGAAGAATTGCGAATTCCACAATCCCGGACCAAGGCCTGTTAATATTAGTTGTCTTTCGTACGTATAGCCCTTTTCTCCCCTAGCTGGCTTTTGTGCTTGACAAAGTCTAACTTGAACTGTAGTAAACGGTTTCATAATCCTGAGTAACGGATGTCGCATGGAACCTGGAGTGTTGGAGTAATGAAAAAAAGCAACGACCAACCCTTTCTCAGCACAAAAGAGGTGGCTCAGTTTCTGGATGTAAACGAAAAGATGGTCTATTCCCTTGTCTCTGAAAAGGGACTTCCAGCCAGCAAGGTTACGGGGAAATGGCTTTTCCCCCGCCGTCTGGTGGAACAGTGGCTGGAAAGCCATATCATCAACTACCCCAGATCAGCCCACCTTCCCTCATCCCAGGGGATGCTAATACTCGCCGGAAGTCACGACATCCTTCTGGACAGAACCATAGCTCTTTTCAATCGCGTCTACCCGGACCATTTGGCCGTCTTTGGTAACGTGGGCAGCCTTGGAGGACTCAAGGCCTTGGGCCGAGGCCTCTGCCACGTTGCATCAAGCCATCTTATGCAGGAGGATGAAAAGGAATATAATTTTGACTTTGCCTACCAGGAACTCGGGGGTGAATTGCCGGCTGTGGTGAATTTTTGTCGAAGAGAACAAGGGCTCCTGGTAGCCCAGGGAAATCCCAAGGGGATCAACGGTATCTCTGATCTGGGTCAACCTGGCATAAGGATCGCCAATCGTCCTCAAGGCACAGGCACGCGGCTTCTTCTTGACCGGGAACTTGAAAAGGCCGGCCTTCAAGCGACGCAGATTCAAGGTTACAAGCAGGAATTCAGAAGCCATCTCGATGTCGCCATCGAAGTGCTCTCAGGACGAGCAGATACGGCCCCTGCCATAAGACCCGTTGCAGGGCTTTTGAGTTTGGACTTCATTCCCCTGCGCTGGGAGCGATACGATCTCGTTATCCCAAAAGATCGCTTCTTTTTGCACGAAGTCCAGCTCTTCTTGGGCCTTCTCTCTGAGTCTGAGTTCCGCGAGATGGCTCAGGAACTAGACGGATATGACCTGAGTCTCCGTGGCAAAATGGTCTTCCCGCAGCAATCGAAATCGAATAGGGAGAAATAAGGGCAATTCTAAAAGGAGGAACAAGCCATGACAAGAGTTGACAAATCGGTAAAGAGCTTTCTGGTGGTTGTTTTTCTGGCAGCATTGGTATTTTCGCCTTTCTCCGTTAGCGCCGAACCTAAGGGCAAGGTTGTCATCTTCCATGCAGGGAGCCTGACAGTGCCTTTTGCCAAGATGGAAAAAATCTTTGAAGCCAAGTATCCCAAGGTGGATGTACTCCGTGAGGGAGGCGGGAGCACCAAGATGGCACGTATGATTTCAGAACTTCACAAGCCTGCCGATATAATGGCTTCTGCTGATTTTAAGGTTATAGACAAGACCCTGATTCCCGAATATGCGGTGTGGAACATCCGTTTTGCAACCAACCAACTGGTTCTCTGCTATACGAATAAGAGCCGATTTGCAAACGAGGTTAATGCCGACAATTGGTACGACATCCTGGGCCGAAAAGGCGTCGTCTGGGGACATTCGGACCCTAATCTTGATCCCTGCGGCTACCGGAGCCTCATGGTGCTCCAGTTGGCTGAAAAACACTACAAAAAGCCAGGGCTTTATGAAAGCCTGATCGCCAACCGGCCCAAGGAAAATATCAGGCCAAAATCAGTTGAGCTCGTTTCCCTCTTAAAAACAGGGCACATGGACTACGCATGGGAGTACCTCTCCGTGGCGGTCCAGCATGAGCTAGAATACGTGGTGCTTCCTGATAAGATCAATTTGGGCAATTACAAGAATGACAGTTTTTACAAACAGGCCTCCGTGAAAGTGACCGGGAAAAAACCGGGAACCTGGACGACGCGCACAGGCAAATCCTGCACCTACGGAATCACCATGATCAAGGATCGACCCAATGCGAAGGCTGCCCTGGCCTTTTTGGAATATGTGCTTGATCCTGATGGCGGCCTGAAGATCCTCAGGGAAATGGGCCAACCGCCTTTTGTTCCATGCAGGGTCCCCACCAAAGAAATGAAAGCCGTTCTTCCGCCATCTCTTCAGAAGCTGGTGGAGGTTAGAAACTAGAAGTGTAAAAACATAAAATGCGGAAGAAACCTGACCCATTTGTATGGTTGACCATTTTCTCCACCTCGATCATCCTGTTCTTCATCCTGCTTCCCCTGATCGAGATGGTCGCCCAGCCCTCATTTAGTAGTCTTAAGGAGGCTATAACCGACAGGGACGTAGTCAACTCCATCTGGCTCAGTATCTATGCGTCAGGCCTGGCGGCGATTATATCGTTTGTTATTGGCACGCCTTTCGCTTATCTCATAGCGCGCAAGACTTTTTTGGGGAAAAAGTTCATAGAAAGCGTTGTGGATCTCCCCATAATGATTCCCCATCCTGTTGTGGGCATTGCTCTTCTCAGTGTTGCCGGCAGAGATCACTGGCTGGGCCAGTTTATGCATGCGTTTGGAATTCGTATCATGGGAAGCGTGACAGGAATCGTCTTGGTGATGGTGTTTGTTGGGTTGCCATTCTACATAAACACAGCCAAGGCAGGATTCGAAACCATTCCGAATCGCCTTGAAAAAGTCTCACGCAGTCTCGGAGCATCCATGACCGGCACCTTCTTCCGTATCACATTTCCACTGGCCTGGAGAAGCATGCTGGTCGGGATGATCATGTGCACAGCCAGGGCCATCAGTGAATTCGGGGCAATAGTCATTGTTGCGTACCACCCCATGATTGCGCCTGTCATGATCTACGAGCGTTTCACTGCGTACGGACTCAAGTATTCGCAACCAGTGGCCGTCTGGCTAATTCTGGTTTCTCTTTTGCTGTTTCTCCTTCTGAGAATCGTTTCACTTCCGAAACAGGTAAAAGCATGATCCAACTAAACAGGCTCCGCATTGATTTGCCGAGATTTTCAATCCAAGACATTGATCTGTCTATTGAAAAGGGGGAATTCTTTATCCTTCTCGGTCCGACCGGAGCAGGCAAAACCCTCGTGCTGGAGGCCATCATGGGATTGGCGCCGGTGACCAGTGGACAAATTATAGTGGCCGGAAAGGATGTGACTCATCTGCCTCCTGAAAAGCGCGGCATGGGGATCGTCTATCAGGATTACGCACTCTTTCCCCACCTCACAGTGCTCAAGAACATCACCTACGGTTTGCGCTACCGCAAAATCGATGAGCAACCCACAGAGAAAAATCTGGACAGACTGATTGACCAGTTGAATCTCTCGCACCTGGTTGACCGCTCCATCCACAATCTGAGCGGGGGAGAAAAACAGAGAGTCTCCCTGGCCCGTTCCCTGGCCGTGAATCCCTCAGTATTGCTTCTGGACGAACCGCTCTCTGCTCTGGACCCGAATTTCCGAGAAGACATCCGGCAAGTGCTCAAAAAACTCCATCGAGAGTTACGAATCACGTTCTTGATGGTCACCCACGATTTTGCTGAAGCGCTGTTCCTTGGTGAACGAATCGCCATCATCAATCTTGGCAAGATCGAGCAGATCGATCCTGTGTCTCGAGTTTTTCAACGGCCGGCCACCCCTTTTGTGGCTGAATTTGTTGGCATGAAGAATATCTTCCCGGCTACATTCAATAAGAACCGGGCAATTGTGGACAATCTGGAGTTATGTCTCCAAGCCCCGGCTGAAGGCCGTAAACGCTACGTAGGCATCAGGGCGGAGGATGTTTCCATCAGCAAGATAAGGCCATCCAACAATGGCCTTAACGTCTTTAAGGGAAGAGTATCTGACATAATCGATCGAGGTCTTTACTACGAAGTCTCTGTCAGCACGGAAGAGGTAGTTTTCAGGGCCATGCTCACAAAGAGCGCTCTTTTTGAGATAGATCCCTCGGAAACAAAAGGAATCTACATTGCAATACCATCATCTGCCATCCACGTTTTTTGAAGTTGACATATCGGCAGTCTTTTCCTATACTAATAAAAATAAATAAGAATCTTTTTCAATACTTACACACCTTAGAGGATTATTGTGCCCATCGATTTTCAAGGCAGCAGAGTCGTCTCATTTGCAAGTCGGCAGTCAACTGAGATCGCCGACCTCATCAGACAAGCAGGGGGAAAACCCGTCAATGCTCCAAGCATGCGCGAGATTCCTCTTGAGCATAACGCTGAAGCCCTCAAGTTTGCCAAGCTGCTTCTAGCCGGTTGGATCGACGTGCTGGTCCTCATGACCGGTGTTGGCACGCGGCTTCTAATCAAGACAATAGCCATAAAATATGAGACCCGGCAAGTTATTGAAGCACTCAGGTCGGTCAAGCTGGTTGCGTTGGGACCAAAGCCCGCTTCTGCATTGCGGGACATGGGGTTGGCGCCTGCTATTCTGGTTCCAGAACCCTACACGTGGAAGGATTTACTGACCAGACTCGACGAGACATATCCAGTAGACAAAAAAAGAGTGGCGATTCAAGAGTACGGCAACTCGAATCCCGATCTGATCAAAGGGTTGGAGGAGCGGGGAGCTGAGGTTGTGGCTGTGCCTCTTTATCGATGGGATCTGCCGGAAGATCTGCAACCACTCCACCAGGCTATCCGGGATATCATTGCCGGAAAGAGTCCGTGTGTGGACTTTGCATTGTTCACCAGCGGGATCCAGGTTCAGCACCTTTTCAAGGTAGCCAAGATGGATGGCGTCGAAAGCAGATTGCGGGAAGCATTCAAACGGATCTGCATCGGATCTGTGGGACCTGTTGCCAGCCGAGCCATTGTGGAACAAGGACTAACCGTTGATTACGAACCTGACAGAACGAATATGGCACACCTTGTCCGTGAAATGGCTCGACGCGGACGCGATTTGCTCTCCAAAAAACGCGCGGCCTGCAAGAAGGGTATCAATACAAACCAATGGCAGCGTATTGACATGGTTTGGCAACCGGGCGACAGCGGGGAGGCTTCTGCAACGGATTCTGTGTTTGTAAAGGCATGCCGGCGAGAACCGACCCCATACACGCCTGTCTGGATCATGAGGCAAGCCGGCCGGTACCAGCGTGAATACCTGAAGATCAGGAAAAAAGTGACCATGCTGGAATTATGTAAAACCCCGGAGCTTGCTGCTGAAGTGACTTTGATGGCCGTAGACCGCCTCGGTGTGGACGCGGCAATTATTTTCGCAGATATTCTTCTTGTCACAGAGCCTATGGGGTTGCATCTGGAATTCGTAAAGGGTGAAGGCCCGGTTATCCACAACCCAGTGCGGACACGGGAAGACGTGGATCGACTAAAAGAACCCGATGTGAGTGAGTTCGCTTATGTATTTGATGCCCTGAAGATCACACGCCGTGCCTTGCGGCCGGATATCGGATTGATCGGTTTTGCCGGAGCCCCGTTTACCATAGCCTCGTATATGATCGAAGGCGGCAAATCAGCCCACTACGTGAAAACCAAGACCATGATGTACAGTGACAAGGCTACGTGGCATGCACTCATGGAACGTCTGACAGATGTCTTGATTGAATACCTGAACGGCCAAATCGCAGCAGGGGCTGATGCGGTCCAGCTTTTTGATAGCTGGGTCGGCTCTCTATCGCCTGATGATTACAGACAGTGCGTCATGCCCCACGTTAAGCGACTTATTCACGGGATCGACAAGTCCGCGCCGGTGATCAATTTCAGCACAGGCAACCCGGCATTGTTGCCGTTGATGAAAGAAGCCGGTGGCGATGTTATCGGGCTCGATTGGCGCTCCGACCTGGCAGAGGCATGGTCCATACTCGGTGATGACGTGGCTGTTATGGGCAACATGGACCCCATTGTGTTGTATAGCTCCCCCGAGGAGATCCGGGCCCATGTTCAAGCGATTCTGGACAAAGCTGCAGGGCGGCCGGGCCACATTTTCAACCTGGGCCACGGCATCTTGCCTGACATGCCGCCTGAAAACGTGGCTGAACTTGTGGATGCGGTCCACGAACTGTCGGCAAGGTGAGAACAGATAGGGCACGGGGAAGAATGGATGCCCCATATGACAAAAAAACCAAACCCCTTTGACGCTGTACTAGTAATCGCCTTTGGCGGACCGGAGACGGTCGAAGATGTCCGTCCGTTTCTAACAAGAGTTACACAAGGCCGCGTCCCGGTAGAACGTCTCGAAAATGTTGCCCGTCACTATGATCTCTTCGGGGGCAAATCGCCCGTAAAGGAGATCACCTTCCGCCAGGCAGAGGCCTTGAGAGCAACACTGGAAAACCGCGATATGCCTCTACCCGTTTACGTGGGCATGCGCAACTGGCGCCCATTTTTGACAGACACAGTGCGACGGATGGGCCAGGATGGCGTCAAACGGGCAGTTGGGGTGATCATGTCCGTTTACCAGAGCAGATCAAGCTGGGGTCAATATCAAGCCGATGTTGCCAATGCCATAGCCGAAACAGGGGTAGAGCTGAATGTTTCCTATACTCAACCGCTCTTTGATCAAGGCGGATTCATCCAAACCCTTTCAAACCGTGTGAGGGAATGCCTGGAAGAGGTCCCTGAACTTGATCGCAAGGAGGCCCATATCCTCTTTACGGCACACAGCCTGCCCTACAGTGATCCCCAGGTCGAACTCTATGCCAAACAGCTAGATCTTTCGGCAACACTGGTAAGTAATAATTTGAATCATGCTGACTGGCAAGTGGCCTACCAAAGCCGCAGTGGCCGGCCTCAGGATCCATGGCTCAAGCCGGACATCAACGATGTTTTGCGAAACTTGCAAAGCCGCAGGGTCAAGCACGCAATTGCAGTGCCCATCGGGTTCGTATGCGATAATATCGAGGTCTTGTACGACCTTGACGTTGAAGCCAAAGAGACAGCAACACAAGCAGGCATCACCCTGCTCCGTGCCAAGACAGTGAGTGACGACCAGGTATTTGTAAATGGCCTGGCTGATATGGTAACCATGGTTATTTCATAATGAATTTAGCGCCTTTTCTGGGAGTAAATTTGTTGTCAAATATTGTATGGAACCGAGCTGAACTGAACTGCCTAAAATGAGCTAAAGTGCCTAAAATGCCTAACGTGAAATACAATGAAATAAAACTGTAGATAAAGTTGTTAGTAATTTAGGAATACAGTTCCTAACTCCCTAACTTCACTTAATTTTAGGCATTTTAGGCACTTTCAATTTTAGGCATTTCTTCTTGGTGGCGCCGTGCAGGCATCAAGGTAATTGCACAAATGGATAGTCAAGAAAAGCCAAAACGCGTTATCATCATCGGAGGAGGCATCACGGGCCTGAGCGCTGCTTACCGGCTATCGGAGTTGAGTCGAAAAGAAATATACCCGCTGGACATCACGTTGATCGAGGCTCGTGATCGCTTGGGCGGTGTCATTCATACGATCAAACGAGATGGTTTTTTGATCGATGCCGGCCCTGACAACTTTGTCACCGCCAAACCATGGGCCCTGTCCCTGGCTCGCCGTCTTGGCTTGGAATCCGAACTGATAAACACCAATGAAGCCCACCGCAGCGCCATGGTAGTGCGCCGGGGCAAGCTCATGCCAATTCCCGAAGGGTTTCTTCTCATGGCGCCCACACGATTCATGCCGGTTATCACCACCCCGATCTTCTCATTGCCCGGAAAACTCAGGATGGGAGCAGAGATGTTCCTGCCCGCGAGAAAAGTCAATGAGGATGAATCACTGGCTTCCTTTGTCATCCGACGATTCGGACGCGAGGCCCTGGACCGCGTGGTCCAACCCTTGATTAGCGGCATCTACACCGCAAAGCCGGAAAGGCTCAGCCTGAGAGCAACTATGCCCCGCTTCCTCGATCTGGAAAGCAAATACGGCAGTGTGATCAAAGGAATGCGGGCCGAAGGGAAGAACCGCCCGACTGCCGGCAGTGGCGCACGTTACGGCATGTTTGTGACCTTCAGGAACGGCCTGCAGACACTGACTAATGCTCTCAAGCATCACTTGAACCATGTTCGCTTTCGATTGAACGAACATGTTGTTCGCGTGACAAACAAAGCCAATACTGATGCTATCCCATGTTGGACGGTTGAACTGAAAGACGAGACATTCGTTGAAGCAGATGGCGTCATCATCGCCGGACCATCCAAACACGCGGCGCGATTGCTCGCAAGAGTGGATAAGGAACTGGCCGAACAGTTGTCAGCCGTGCAATATGCATCCTCCGCAGTTATTTATCTTGCCTACAGACGGGAGCAAATAGCACATCCCCTGGACGCCTTCGGATGCGTTGTTCCCGTCGCGGAAAAGCGCAATATCATAGCAGCATCCTTTAGCAGCGTAAAATATGAAGGCCGGGCTCCGGAAGGACACGTCTTGCTCCGCGCCTTTATGGGCGGGGCGCTGAGGCCGGAGATCCTGGAGCGCGATGACAAGGGGCTCATTGAAGCCGCTCGTCTCGATCTGGATAGTCTGCTGGGTATTGCCACGCCGCCCCGCTTTGCCATGGTGTACCGCTGGCCTGAATCCATGGCACAATACGATGTTGGTCATCTTGATCGGGTGGCAAGCATGCGACGGCGGATTAGCAGATATCAGGGCTTGCAACTGGCAGGCAATGGTTTTGAAGGGGTCGGGGTTCCGGACTGTGTCCGAGCAGGCGAACGCGCCGCTGAAGATCTGCTGCGCGACTTAGCTCGTTAGTTGTGAAATCCCTGTTTTCTCTGTTTGCTTAATTCCAATTCCTGAATGCCTCAATCTCTTTAACTTTAGGCATCTTAGCTCACTTTAGGCATTTCCCTATTCGTTCTCCCTATCCAGAATCTCCATTATCTTGTGAGATAGCCGTTTCATGTTGAAAGGTTTTTGTATGAAGCCATTACAACCCTGTTCCAATATGTGGGTCACTTGGCTGGTGACGCTGTATCCACTCGCAAGCAGAACCTTGACATCAGGATCGAGCTCCTTCATTCGCTCATAGGTCTTGCCGCCGTCCATGCCCGGCATGATCATATCCAGAATCACCAGGTCAATCTCACCCTTGTTCTTCTCATAGAGATCCACCGCTTCCTTCCCACCTCTGGCCAGCAATACCTTGTAGCCCATCTGTTTCAGCATCTCCTCGCCAACTTCAAGGATTATGCTCTCGTCATCTACCATGAGAATCGTCCCGGTCCCTGTCAGTATCTCGGCTGATCTATCTGTCTCTTCTGTGACTTCCTTCTCGGAGACCGGCAAATAGATATTGAACGTCGTGCCGTGGCCCTGCTCACTGTAAACGTTTATGACGCCTCCATGGTTTTGGACTATTCGATAAGCAAAGGCAAGACCCAGACCAGCGCCCATTCTCTTGGTTGTAAAAAATGGCTCGAATATCATCGCCTGCGTTGCTTGATCCATCCCAATTCCCGTGTCAGTAATAGAGATCCTTACATAATGACCCCGTCTCACACCGAAAAACTCGGCATAGTCATCGTCAAATTCAACGTTTTCGGTTTCAATGTTGAGTTCGCCGCCTTCGTTCATGGCCTGCCAGGCATTGTAATAGATGTTCAAGAGCACTTGTTCTATCTGGCCCCCGTCAACTTCAGCCCTCCAGACATCCTGCTGAAACCTCGCATGCATCTTTATCGCTTCTCTGGTTGACCCAAACACTCCAGAACTCCTCTTCACCAGTTCATTGAGATCAGTTGGTTTGACCTCGTAATCGCCTCCGCTGGTAAAACCCAGGAGTTGTTTGGTGAGTTCATGGCCCCTTCTTATGTATCCTTCGACCTTCTCCATTTTCTCGTACACTGCATTGCTGTGATCAGCGTCAGCCATAATTAAAGAGGCATTGCCCTGAATACCCATCAACAAATTATTGAATTCATGGGCTATGGCGCCTGCAAGTGCGCCCACTGCTTCCATCTTCTGATCATGCTGAGCTTGTCTTACGAGACGTTTCTCTTCGGTGACATCCCTCAGTGTCAGGCTGTAACCTCTCAGTTTGCCTTCCTGATTAAGGATGAGCGAGGTAGAGCACATGAATGACCCGCCCATATTGGACTCGTTTATCTCTTTGGTGTGCGGCTTCAACGTCTTTTTGGTAAGAACCAACGGGCAGTCCTCAATTGGGTGCTCTCGTCCGTGTATTACCTCATGACACTTCCTGCCCACAAGCTTTTCCTTCTTTGTATTCAGGGCCTTAGCTGCCGCAACGTTTACGCGTGAAATGCGGCCACCATCGTTTAGGACTATGACGATGTCGCTTACCGCATCGAACATGTTTTCCCAATCCTCTTTGGCTCGATCCAGCGCCTCCAGGGCCTGACCTTGATCAGCGAGTTCCTGTTCCAACTCCTCAACCCATTGTTCCAGTTCTTCGTAATTCAACATGTAGGCCATTGCAATGTCCCTCAGTCAAACTCCCTTTATCATGTCCCCAATTCTCTCCGAAAGCACTCCCTCAGAGTACCTTGCAAGCACCGGCGCCACTGGTAAATGCAATGAGTTGCCCCTTTTCTTCGTTGCTATTAATGTGCCAACAATCAAAATGCCGGTCTGTTTCACCAACATACAAAAGGTCGAATACCGTAATCGGGATATACATCAGATCAAAGAAGGGAAGAAAGCCGTGGAGTCTCAGGATGGGCCGGCATTTTGACGGCGTGGTTTCCCGTCAATGTTTTGACACACCACGGCATACTATTTGACGGCGGGAGAAATCCAGAGGGCTCAAGGCTCAGAGGGAAAAACAAAGAACCAAAGAGTAAAGATTCGACACTTGATGCTGGATGCCAGATGCCAGAGACTGGATATTCGTTGTCCTTCAAGCCCGCAAGAAATATGGCCGACGTACAGCTTTCGACTTTGAGCTTTCAGCTCTAATCAGCTTCCAGCTCTAATCATTATCTCCGTCAAGCAAGCCACCCAGGCCACCCAGGATGGAGCCCTCGCCCTTTCTGCCGCCGCGCTGCGGAGCTGCCTGGAGCATCCGTCCTGCCAGACGCGAAAAGGGCAGTGACTGCAACCATACCCTCCCAGGCCCGTGGAGCGTGGCAAAGAAAAGGCCCTCCCCGCCAAAAAGTGCGGTCTTGATGTTGCCCGCCTGCTCTATCTCAAACTGCACATTCTTCTCCAGGGCTACCAGGCAGCCGGTGTCAACGTGCAGGATTTCGCCCGGTTTCAGTTCGCGCTCTACCACAGTGCCGCCCGCATGCAGGAAGACCAGACCATCGCCCTCCAGTTTCTGCATGATAAAGCCCTCGCCTCCGAAGAGACCGGTCAGGATCTTGCGCTGGAGGTGAATGCCGATGGAGACTCCCTTGGCAGCGCAAAGGAAGCTGTCCTTCTGACAGATCAGACAGCCGTCCACGTTCGTCAGGGTGACCGGGATGATATTGCCCGGATAGGGCGCGCCAAAGGCAACATGAGCCTTGCCATGGCCATTGTGGGTAAAGACCGTCATGAACAGGCTCTCGCCCGTGAGCAGGCGTTTGCCAGCACCCAACAACTTGTCCATGAACCCTCCGCCACCGCCTGAGCTCGAGGCGTCGCCGAACACGGTCTCCATCACCACTGAGCTGTCCTTGTACATCATCGCGCCCGCCTCGGCCACCGCGCTTTCGCCGGGATCAAGCTCCACCTCGACAAACTGCATCTCAGCGCCCATGATCTTGTAGTCGATCTCGTGTGAGGTGCGGGTGGTGGGCGGTGGTGGGGCAACGCCCGGTGTGGTGGGCCGGCTCAGTTCCCCCACCTGAGATATAGGCAACCACTCCGCAAGCCCTTCGCGCCAGGCAAAGCCGTCAGGGTTGGCCTGGATCCTGGCCACTGCTTGCGATTGATCCATGGGACCTTCCTGCTTGCCGTCGTAACTTAAGTACCATTGTGACATAGATCTCTCCTCCTTAGGCGTAGTCTATTAGTTGTAAAACACATATTGATATTTCTATTTTTTCCAAAATTCAACATCAAAAACCACAAACAAAAAAATCCCCCTAAATCCCCTTTTGATAAAGGGGGACCTCGAGGGACCCACCTAATACACCCTCTCCACCCCCTGGGACGTGAAGAAAACTTGACGGCTCGCTTAACCTAATCTGTGCCAAAGTTCTTTGGAGAAGTTGGGTGGCAATTCATAGATTGGGTTTGAATCATTAACGGTTCGGACCGCATCTGTTGGTTCTTCGCTTGATTTGTGTGAACACTCCGAACAATTCCAGCATCGCCACCGATGCTTAACCGCATGGTCCAAACAACCCCCATAGTGAAAGCAGTGGAGGTTTCTGTACCCTTGCCTCTTAACGGGATGCGGACTTGGTTCCATAATAGCGCCTCCGATGCAAATATTGTCCTCTACATCGTCACTTTTATGGAAAAACTGAACGCGTTGGGAAAAGTGGGAGATGAACTGAAAGGTTTCTATGAAATGCTCTACTGCAAATTGAGTCCGCCTTAGCGGATTAATTCCTCAATCTCTTCAATTTTAGTATACAAGGCACTTTAAACCCTGGCCCAGACCTGGCTTATAGGCTCGATCGGCTGATCCCAGCATGCAGCGCCATGTAACCTTTGCCGGCTGATTCGAGCACGTCGCGCCAGGGCAGGCTTTAGGCACTTCTTGATTGCTGTTTATCCGGATTGTGAGGTTCCCCCGACTACAATCTCGGGGATACGGAGGGTGGGCTGGGCATCACCTACTGGCACGCCCTGACCATCCTTGCCACAGGTGCCGATGCCAAATCCGAGGTCATTTCCGACACGATCAATTGACTGGAGCACCTGCGGACCATTTCCGGCGAGCGTTGCGCCACGAATAGGATCGCCTATTTGGCCGTTTCGGATCAGATATCCTTCAGAGACCTCAAAAACGAAATCGCCATTCACGGTATTTACCTGTCCCCCGCCCATCTTTTTCACCAGCACCCCATCAGGGGTATTTCGCAGTATCGTATCGGGATCATCTTTGCCGGGGCAAATATAGGTGTTGGACATACGCACAATAGGATGGCGCTTGTAAGATTGACGTCTTCCGTTTCCCGTTGAGACGCCGTTAAATCTCATGGCATGAAGCCTGTCGCAAAGATAACCCTTCAATATCCCTTTTTCTATCAAGACTGTCTCTTGTGCTAAAACGCCCTCGTCATCATAACCATAAGAGCCGCGCTTCTGGGTGAGCTTTGCGTCATCCACGACTGTAATCAGGGGGGACGCCACTGTCTCGCCGATACGGTTGCTGTAAACAGAAAGCCCCTCAAGGGCCAGATCTGCCTCCAGGCCGTGACCCACGGCCTCATGGATCATGGTCCCGCCAGCCTCACTCGAAATAACAACAGGCATGAGCCCCCTTGGCGCTTCCCTGGCCTCCAGGGCCCGCACTGCCCGACGGGCCGCGATTTTAGCTACCTGAGCCGGGTCTACTTCATCGAATAGTTCAAACCCCATCAGCCCGCCTACTGGCTCATATCCAGTCTGCACAAGCTCTTTTTCGGCCGCCACTACCTGCACCATGAACAACGTATAGGTGCGGTCCTCCTCCACCAGGAACCCTTCTGAATTGGCCATGGCCAGTTGTTGACGCTTGTCGCTGCAAACGACCTTGACCTGGCGGACCCTGGAATCCATTTCGCGGGCGGCCCTATTGGCCTCGCGAACGATAGCAATTTTCCTGGCTGTATCAATGTTTCCCGGAGATAGCCGCACCGGGAGGTTCACAGAGGGCCGCAAGGGATACTCCTGTGCTGCGGTTGCCCCGGGGCTTGCCTTTACGGCGCCGGCCAGATCCGCTGAAAGGGCGAGGATATCCTTCTCGGAACAGCGGTTGCCGTAGGCATAGGAAGTCTTGAAATCGCTGATGGCTCGAAGCCCCACGCCGGCATCCGTGCCGGTAATGACCTTTTCAATCCTGTTATCATCACAAACAATGGAATTGGTCTGGCTCGACTCATAATAGAGATCAGCAAACGAGCCACCATTTTTCAGAATTGTTCGGAATATTTTTTCCAGTGGATAGTCAGTAATCATATGTCTTCGTCTGCGAAGAAGACGCTGCAAAATGAGGAACAAAGCCGTAGGCTTCGTAGATACCCTGAGCACGAACCGAATTGATGAAATCGAGGAATTTTTCAGCGTTCTCAGGGTGGACGGCATTCTTTAGACGGCAAATATAATAGTTGATGTCGTCCCTTTGATCCAGATGTTCTCCTGGTTCGACCACGTCCACGGCAAGGCCTTGCCGCCGTGCATGCATGATCTCGGTAGCCCATACAGGACCCACGTCAACTGTTCTCTTTGCTATCCTCAGCGGGGTCTCCCTGTGGTGTACGATTGTCAGAATCGTTGTCCCCTCTGCCCGCTTCTCTTCCATGATACGGTTCACAAGGTCTTCGCCACCAGCCTGGCGATACATCTCGATAATGTAATGAGCAATGTCTTCATACTCCGGATTGGGCTGGGAAATACGCACCTCCTCTCGCCCAAGATCAGAAACCGATGCTATCCGCGCAGGATTTCCTTCCGGCGTCATGAAGGCAATTCGATTATGAAGATACAGAAAATAATCTTCCCTTGAAATGAATGCCATCTCTTCAAGTCGCTCCATGGCCTTTTCGGTCACAGAGGCATAGACATCGGGAACTACGTCTATGACGCTTTCCCGAAAGATGGCTCCGCCCGCCAAAATCTGCTTCAGCTCGAGGCCGGGTGGAAGTGTTTCATAAAAGATTTTCTTAATATCCGGGTGTTCTTCCTGAAAGGCAAGGAGGAGTTCTTTCATGACCATGAATTGATTGCCTGCCACAAAAAGAACCAAGTCTGCCGAGTCAGCAAATTCGAGGTTGTGCAAGTCATCTCCTCGATCTGACGGAATCACTGGAAAAGCGACCTTTCCCTCTGCTCCCACCATCTCGTCTCCTTATGTCCAAAGCCCCATCTACTAGCGCAAGAAAAAATGCCTAAAATGCCTAAAATGAGCTAAAGTGCCTAAAGTTAACGAGATTTAGGGATTAGATGAATTTCCGGCAATTTAGTTCATTTAAGGCATTTCTCTTCACCTCGCATGTCTTTGTAGTAATTACTCCTCTCCATGGACTTGACGCGTTTTTTGACCTCTGCCGCGATTGCACTCACCTGACCAATATGCTTAATGGGCCTGTGCTCATTTGTAACAACCCCTATGGAAATTGACACAAAGGGAAAGCACTCCTTTTCGCCTTTACGATTTGTGGAGTCAATACAACCGCGTACCCTGTCACCTTCATCGTAAAAATTCTCCACAATCAGATCAAAATTTCCAATGATCTCCTCACAAACACCGTCCAGTCTGTCGGGCGGAACAATGAAAACAAAGTCATCTCCTCCCACGTGACCTACAAAGGCATCTGGCGAGTCGAGTTTGCGGACGGAGTTTGTAAGAAGATGGGCAGTCATTTTGAGAATCTCATCCCCTCTTAGAAACCCGTACCTATCATTGTAGGACTTGAAATGGTCAAGGTCCACATATGCAACCACAAAAGGGGACCCACTATCAATACGTCCTTGGATCTGAGTCATGATCGAGTAGTTGCCCGGAAGGTTGGTCAGGGGATTGGCATCGCGCATCCTGGCTGTTCGTGCAAAGACCAGAGAAACCCTTGACTGTGTCTCGCCGGCAATGAGTGGCTTTTGAAGATAGTCATCAACCGGCAGGTCTTCCCAGTCGATCTCAAAGCCCTCTCCGGAGTCTTGGAGGACCAAAACGATGGGCAGGTGCCCAAAAACTGTGTCGGCCTTAATCCGTTTGCACAGGTCTTTCCATCCTTCTTCATGCAATGACTGATTGATAATGACCAAATTCGGGGGGTCACTGTAGATCATGTCAAGGGCCTGGAGTGAAGATTCTGCGGTATGAATAAGGAAACGCTCCCCCTGCCCTTCCAACAGGCTCCTTATCTCATCCTCACCAGAGGAATCGCGGGCAATTATCAGTATTTTTTTGGGTCCATGCGTCATGTGCCAATGCCGTCGTCAGAAAGGAAATCCCCGGCATCTTCAAGTTGCTCACTCATCTCTCTGATGATCTCTTCCAGCACGGAATCGGAGATGTCCAACAAAGCCCAGGCCTTGGGGTCTATTTGAGGAACCAGATTGTCACCTGCAAAGCCAAATCCGTTCGCCCTGACAAGGATATCGGCAACGTGTACAATCGCAGTCGGCACCTGCACGAACTCCGACATACCTGGTTTGTGGTGACAGGCAATTGGGTCAGTGAGCTTGTTCGGAAGGTTCCATTCTTCACAAAGCCACCGTCCCACAGTACTGTGATTCAGCCCAAGGATTTGCTCCTCTGCCTCATACGTAGAGATCTTTCTTGTTTTAATCGCTTCATCTATGCGAGACGTTTCTTCGGGAAGTTCGGTTTTTATGATCACCTTTCCTATGTCATGCAACAGGGCAGCGATCGATACCTCCTCGGGATGGGGGTGGTTTGTTTTTCTGGCAATAACCCCGGCAGTTGTGGCACACCCGAGAGAGTGCTTCCACAACCCGTGCATCCCCTTGCCAAGCATCATGTCAAAGACAGACGCGCTGAGAATAAGCCCCTGAACCACATCGAACCCGAGGATGATCAGCGCGTGTGTTATGCTTGAGATACGGCCGGGAAAACCGTGCAACGCAGAGTTCACGACCCTGAGAATCTTGGCCGACAGGGCCTGGTCAGACGATATAATGGTCGCAATATCCTCTGCCGCAGTATCAGGATCCTCCAGCAAACGGTTGATCGCCTCAAAAACATCCGGAAGTGTCGGAACATTCTTGAGCGCCTTAACGCGTTTCCTCAAGCTCTCTTTGTCCACACTCATTCCCCTTCCGCCCTTTCTTTCAACACTTCCAATAACATGTTCTTTATCTTACCCATGAGCGGATCTGCTTCAACTTTTCTGAAACGCACGTGAAGTTCATCTATCATCTGGCTGAGGCTCTTCTCCTGTCTGCCGGTATCTATCGGATGCCCCGCCACTGTTATTCGCTTCACTTTCATACGCAAGAGGCGGGTAATGGTCTCTTCTGTTAGCTCCGTCCCTGCGCCACACAAGGTCATTCCTCTGTCGTTGCTCACCGCCTTGGCCAGCTTCATTCCAGCTTTCGAAAGCTTAAGGGGTATCTTCTGCATATTCTTGTTAACCTGAAAAAGCGAAACCAGAAAAAATACTCAAATTTCAATAGCACAGAAAGCTGAATTTTGTCAAAAAATCTATTTTCTTATTGCCCTTGCCCGGACCACTCGATCAAAACCACTGTAGTCTTTTATAACTGTCACATCACTATAAGCCCCCGACGCTGACATGAGCTTTTCGACTGCATCACGCTGATCACAGCCAATCTCAAAAACGAGCCACCCCCCAGGACTCAAGTATGCTCCCGCCTTCTCAATGATGAGCCGGATTGCATCCAGCCCGTCAGCCCCCCCGTCAAGGGCCTGACTGGGCTCATATTGCGAAATCTCCGGAGGAAGTGTTCCCAAGTCATCATGGGAAATATAAGGAGGATTTGACACGATCAGATCGAAATAGCCCTCTTTATCACACACGGCATCAAACCAGTTGCCATGCAAAAACGTAATTGCGTTATCCAGTTCATGTCTTCTGGCATTATCCCGAGCAAGGGTCACCGCTTCTTGCGAGCAGTCAACTCCGTAGAACTGATGACCCGGTCGTTCCCTGGCCAATGCAAGGATAATGCCCCCTGACCCAGTGCCAAGATCCAATATTGTAAAGCGCTTTGATGATAGTTGCCGTGGTATGATCGAAAGGGCAGCCTCCACCAATATTTCGGTCTCGGGACGAGGGATTAACACATCACGTGTCACCTTCAAATCGAGTGACCAGAATCCCTTCTCGCCCACAATGTAGGCAACGGGCTCCCTCTGCAGTCGTCTCTGGATAAGTCCCTTAAAAACTGCCAGTTCTCTGGCTTCCAAGGGGCGATCGTAATGCACGTAAAGATCCACCCTTTCCATGTCAAGGGTGTGAGCCAGAAGAATCTCGGCAGTGGCGCGCGGTTGATCAATATGGTGGGATTTGAAGTAACCTGTGGCCCATTTAAGAAGTTTCAGGGTGGTCCAGGCCTCAGGCGGCATTCCTCGACTCTGTTTCGACGTTCTGAATGGCAAGGGCTTGATGATGGGTTACAAGGGCACCTATGATTTCTCCAATGTCTCCTTCAAGGACACTCTCCAGTTTGTATAGGGTAAGACCGATGCGGTGATCGCTTATCCGACCCTGAGGAAAATTGTACGTCCTGATACGCTCGCTTCGATCCCCCGTCCCAACCTGACTCTTACGATCCGCAGATATCTTTTCGTTCTGCTCGGAAAGCATCTTTTCGTAAAGACGGGCCCGCAGGACCTTCATGGCCTTGGCCCTGTTCTTATGCTGCGATTTTTCGTCCTGACAACTCACTACTACCCCCGTGGGAAGGTGCGTTATGCGCACGGCTGAATCTGTTGTGTTTACACTCTGTCCCCCAGGACCGGTGGAGCGGAAGACATCCACTCTGATTTCGTCCGGCTCTATTTTCACATCCACCTCTTCAGCCTCGGGGAGAACAGCCACAGTGACGGCAGAGGTATGGATCCTTCCCTGGGATTCGGTCACAGGCACACGCTGGACCCTGTGAGTGCCGCTTTCGTATTTGAGACTACTGTAAGCCCCTTTGCCCTTGATTAGGGCAATGATCTCTTTGAGCCCCCCTACGCCAGTAGCATGGCTGCTCAAGATCTCCACCTTCCAGCCAATGTTTTCTGCATACTTGCTGTACATCTTGAAAAGGTCTGCGGCAAAAAGCCCGGCCTCTTCACCGCCAGTGCCGGCCCGGATTTCCAAAACGACATTCTTTTCGTCGTTTGGATCCTTTGGTATCAGAAGCCACCTCAAGTCGCCTTCAAGCTCTTTGAGGCGCTCTGTGGAACTCTGGATATCTTCTCTTGCCAGTTCCTTGATCTCCTCATCACCCTCCTTGAGGAGATCCTTGGATTCTTCGATATCCTCGGCCACCTGTTTGTATTTGCGAAAGACGGAAACGATCTTACTCAACTCCGCATGTTCCATACTATAGTGCTTACAGGCCTGTTGGTCTTTTATGACTTCGGGATCACTGAGAAGCCCTTCGAGCTTGTCAAAGCGTTCCTCAACCCCTGCCAGCTTATCAAGCATTTTTCTTGTTCGCCTCAAAATTGGCATACTTCTTTCGGAACCGTTCAATGCGACCGGCAGTGTCAACCAATTTCTGTTTTCCGGTAAAAAAGGGGTGGCACTTCGAGCAAATTTCAACTCGGATGTCCTTCTTTGTAGATCCTGCCTCCACCACATTGCCGCACGCACAATGAATTGCAGTCTGATAATAATCAGGATGTAAGTCCTTCTTCATGTATTACCTCCATAATTCGTTGAGTAGTTGAATTGTCGAATGGTTGAGTGGCCCTGAACCACTTAACTACTCAACTACTGAGCCACTCAACTATATTGACTAGCTATTCATCAAGTCCAAGAAATTTTTATTATTATCAGTTCCCTTCATCTTTTCAAGCAAAAACTCCATGCTGTCCACAGGATTCAAGGATGACAGCAGCTTTCGCAAGATCCAGACGCGGTTCAGGACCTCGGGTTCGAGAAGCAGCTCCTCCTTTCGGGTCCCTGACCGGTTGATGTCAATGGCAGGAAATATCCGTTTATCAGAGAGCTTTCGGTCCAACTGCAACTCAAGGTTGCCAGTCCCCTTAAACTCTTCAAAGATCACCTCGTCCATTCGGCTTCCCGTGTCAATAAGAGCTGTGGCAATGATGGTAAGGCTCCCTCCTTCTTCTATGTTGCGGGCAGCGCCAAAAAAGCGTTTCGGCCGATGCAGGGCATTGGAGTCCACTCCACCGGACAGGATTTTGCCACTTGGCGGCACCACGGTGTTGTAAGCCCGGGCAAGGCGTGTGATACTGTCCAGCAGGATGACCACATCGCGTTTGCTCTCCACCAGTCGCTTCGCCTTCTCAAGCACCATCTCAGCCACTTGCACGTGCCTCTGCGGCGGTTCATCAAAAGTGGAACTAATCACCTCTGCTTTCACCGAACGGGCCATGTCAGTGACCTCTTCCGGGCGTTCGTCGATGAGCAGAACGATCAGAACAACATCCTTATGGTTCGCGTTGATGCTGTTTGCAACGTTTTGCAATAACATTGTCTTGCCGGTCCTCGGGGCTGACACGATCAGGCCCCGCTGACCAAACCCAATTGGCGTCAGCAGATCCATGATCCGGACGCAATAGTTGTCGGGTTCTCTTTCAAGCATGATTCTCTGCTCAGGATACAAGGGGGTTAGATTGTCAAAGAGTATCTTATCCCTTGATTTTTCAGGATCTTCAAAGTTAACCGCTTCCACCTTAAGAAGGGCAAAATACCGCTCATTATCCTTGGGCGGCCGAATCTGTCCCGAAACTGTGTCACCTGTGCTCAGGTTAAAACGTCGGATCTGGGACGGTGAAATATAGATATCATCAGGTCCAGGCAGGTAACTATAGTCCGTTGCCCTGAGAAAGCCAAATCCGTCTGGCAGAATCTCGAGAACGCCTTCCCCATAAATCAAGCCGTTTTTTTCGGTTTGTGCTTGCAGAAGCGCAAAAATTACCTCCTGTTTTCGCATGCTTGAGGCGCCCTCGACATTGAATTTTTTGGCCATTGAAGTCAGTTCGCTGACTTTCAAGGCCTTTAACTCCACTAAGTTCATAGATTTCTTTCCTTTAGTCGGTTAGTAAAGAATCCGCGCCCGGGAGGACGTGGTTTTACATATTTACAAAAAAACTTTGGCATCCTTCATTGAAATCAAAAAGTAATTGACACTGTTTGGGTGTTAACTTGTGTACTCAGGTAGACGGACATCTAATGGAATGATGGAAAATAAAAAATGCCAAAACTTTTTACCAAAAACCGCATGGTCCCAGAAACATGGCAAGACAAGAGCAATCACGCTGTTATGTAGGGACACTATCTGATAAAAGGATTGTTTCCTCTTTCTGAATAAAGGGGGCTAAGTGGCAGTGTCTTTTGTCTGTGATATATAAAATGCAGAAACTGTTTGGTTTTTTTCTTTATGTATGCTCTCCCAGGTAGGATTTTGATAATATTTTATGACACGTCTGACAGTATGTCAAGCCTTTTCACTGCCATGACGCATGTTTTTCCCTATGGCTTTTTCCTGTTTTCCGGTCTCAGGGCACGAACGGCAGCTCCAGCTTGCCACATCTCGGAGTTTTTCATCTCTTCCAGCTCTTCTGCGAGCCTTTCACTATAATCCGGCGCACTGTTGGCTTCAAGCACGAGCTTGGTCTCTTGTCCCGAAACCACACTCTGGTAAAGCTCTTCAAAGACAGGTGTGACCGCATCGCGGAATCTGTGCCTCCAATCCAGCGCTCCTCTCTGGGCCGTTGTGCTGCAGTTGTAATACATCCAGTCCATGCCGTTTTCAGCCACAAGCCGAATCAGGCTCTGGGTCAACTCTTCTACCGTTTCGTTGAATGCCTCGCTGGGGCTGTGTCCGTGTTTGCGCAATATAGTGTACTGGGCCTCAAACACGCCCTCCAGGCAGCCCATAAGAACCCCGCGCTCTCCGGTCAGGTCACTGTACACCTCATTTTTGAAGGTCGTCGGAAAAAGGTATCCGGACCCGATGGCTATGCCTAACGCAATGGCTCTCTCCTTTGCCCGGCCAGTAAAATCCTGATAAACCGCGTAACTTCCGTTGACGCCGCTTCCGTCCAGGAAATTCAATCGCACATTTCTTCCAGAACCCTTTGGAGCAACCAGAATTACGTCAATGTTATTCGGGGGCGCCACTCCGGTCTGATCGCTGTACACAATGGAAAAACCGTGGGAAAAATAGAGGGCATCCCCCTTTTTCAGCAACGGTTTCAGCCTCGGCCAGACTGCCATCTGGCCGGCATCAGATATGAGATACTGGACTATGGTAGCCCGCTCGGCCGCCTCTTCCAACGAAAAAAGGGTCTCGCCCGGCACAAAACCGTCGTGGACAGCCTTTTGCCAGGACTTGCCACCCTCGCGCTGGCCCACGATGACCGAAATCCCATTGTCTTTCATGTTCAACGCCTGGGCAGGACCCTGCACACCATAGCCCAGAACTGCCACAGTCTCATCACCAAGGACCTCTCTCGCCTTCTCCAAAGGAAATTCTTCCGGGGTCACCACGTCCTCCCAGACACCACCAAAATTGATCTTTGCCATTGTTATTCTCCTCTGTCATCAGTCACTGGGTCATTTATCATCTATCATTGATCATCTATCATTTGTCGTTGGTCAATGGTCAGTGACCGGATGCCCGATCCCTGATGCCGGATATGGCTTTACATGCAATAGGGAACATGCAGCATCCGGTATCCGGCATCGGGCATCCTGGATCAACGCTACTTATTTTTTCTCCCTCGCCAGCGCAATCGCCCCTGTACGGGCAATCTCCTTAACCCCCATGGGCTTTAGAAGGCTCAAGATGGCTGCAAGCTTCTCGGCCGTACCGGTCACTTCGAGCGTGTAGTGCGTGGGACTCACGTCAACGACTTTGCACCTGAAAATATCAACAATTCTCAAGAGTTCCGCCCTGGAATCAGCTTTGGTCTTGACTTTGACCAGGGCCATTTCACGCTCCACATATTCCGTTCCGGTCAGGTCATGGACCTTCATGACGTTAATAAGCTTGTTGAGCTGTTTCATAATCTGTTCTGCAACGGCATCGTCTCCCCGCGTGACCAGTGTCATGCGGGAAACCAGGGGGTCAAGGGTCTCTGCCACACACAGGCTCTCTATGTTGAAACCGCGGCCACTAAACAGGCCTGCCACCCGGGAAAGCACCCCCGGCTCATTGTCCACCAACAGCGATATCGTATGTTTCTGCATAACTAATCTCCGTTTTAGACTAGAAGCATTTCACTTAAAGCGGCCCCTGCAGGGACCATGGGGTACACACCTTCTTCACGAGCCACCCAGAAGTCCATTATGGCAGGACCCGGGCTCTTGAGCCCTTGCTTGAGTACGGAAACAACCTCTTCGGGCTTCGTGGCCTTCAGGCCTAAGGCCCCATAGGCCTCGGCAAGCTTCGCAAAATCAGGGGCGTATTCCATGTCTGTAGCCGTATAGCGCTTTTTGTAAAAGAGTTCCTGCCACTGCCGTACCATGCCAAGATACCTATTATTTAAGATAACCACCTTCACCGGCAAGTTGTATTGCACGGCCGTGGCCAGCTCCTGGATATTCATCTGAATACTCCCGTCTCCAGCCACGTCTACCACGAGCCTATCAGGGCAAGCCACCTGCGCCCCAATGGCAGCAGGCAAACCAAAACCCATACACCCAAGTCCGCCAGAGGTAATGAAACAATTTGGGCGATCAAAGTGGTAATACTGAGCCGCCCACATTTGGTTCTGTCCCACCTCAGTGGTAATGATGGCTTTGCCCTTTGTCAGTTCGTAGAGCTTTTCAATTACATACTGGGGTTTTATTGCATCTCCCTGTTCATATCTTAATGGCTGGGTATTTTTCCATTTTTCTATCTGGTCAAGCCATGGCTTTCGGCTTTTTTTGGAAAACCTCACCTTCTCATCATCAAGGAGACGGTTAATCTCCTCTAGGGAGGCCCTGCAATCACCAACGATCGGGACCGTAACAGGGATATTCTTGCTGATAGAAGTAGGGTCGATATCAACATGGATGATCTTTGCATTTGGTGCAAACGCTTCAACCTTGCCGGTCACCCTGTCATCAAAGCGCACACCAATGCCGATTAAGAGGTCGCATCTCTCGATCGCCATGTTGGCGCGGTATGTACCGTGCATACCCAGCATTCCCAGCCAGAGAGCATCGGTCCCCGGAAAACCGCCAAGACCCATTAGAGAGGCTGTGACAGGAGCGTGCAATTTCTTGGCAAAGTTGGTCAATTCCTTGGATGCCCCCGAAAGGATGACTCCGCCTCCGGAAAAAACAACCGGCCTTTTTGCTCTCTTAACAAGCTCCACCGCCCGCCGCAATTGCTTAACATTGGGTTTGTACGTGGGATTGTAGGAGGGCATCCTGGGTTTCGGCAAGGGTTTGTATCTTGCCTTGCCTTGACTCACATCCTTGGGAAGATCGACCAAGACCGGACCTGGGCGTCCTGATCGCGCAACATGAAAGGCCTCTTTCAGTACTCTGGCAAGGTCATCTGTACGTTTCACAAGATAGTTGTGCTTGGTGCAAGGCCGGGTGATTCCTACAATATCGACTTCCTGGAAGGCATCGTTTCCGATTAGCTTGGTGGGCACCTGGCCTGTCAGCGCAACTACCGGAATAGAATCCATATAGGCAGATGCAATCCCGCTGACGGTGTTCGTGGCCCCAGGACCGGAGGTGACCAGGCAAACGCCCACACTGCTCTTTGCCCGCGCGTAGCCGTCTGCCGCATGGGCCGCCCCCTGTTCGTGGCGCACCAGGATATGCTGGATATCCGTCCTGGCGAGCTCGTCAAAAATGTCAATAATAACGCCGCCCGGGTAACCAAAGATGGTCTCCACACCCTCCTCCTTCAGGACGGCCATGATGATCTGTGCTCCTGTAAGTGTTTTCACTCCTTTTCCTCCTGTTACTGCATGCCGGATACCTGATTCCCGATGCCGGATACTCGGTGTTTATCCCGAATTTCGCAAGGGTATGAAAATGTCATTGCGAGGAGCGAAGCGACAAAGCAATCCTGTCACTCAAAGACTGCTTCGCTTTGATCGCAATGACCGCTATGACAACGGCTGTCAAATACCCTTGCGAAATTCGCGTTTTTCATTAGGTGCCAAATCACATCAGGCATCATGCATCTAGTCATTGACCAATGACAAGCTACTCCATTTTTGCGCACTTTACCTCATTTTAGTTGTTCTGGGCAGTTTATTTTACTTAACCACAGCCCCCTCGCCACCTGAAGAGACCGCGCGAGCGTATCGCGCCATATATCCCTTGGAAATCTTGGGCTTGGGACGACGCCATTTTGAAAGCCTCTCCTCAATCTCCTTGTCAGAAACCTCTAGTGTAATACGCCGTTTGGGAATATTGATGTCGATCCTGTCACCGTCTTTAACAATGGCAATCACCCCGCCCTCCATGGCTTCGGGTGAGACATGCCCTATGGCGGCCCCACGGGTTCCCCCGGAAAATCTGCCGTCAGTGATCAAGGCCACGTCAGCATCAAGGCCCATACCCGAGATGGCAGACGTGGGCACAAGCATCTCACGCATCCCTGGTCCGCCTTTGGGCCCCTCATAACGGATAATCACCACATCCCCTTTGTTAATACTGCCTGCCATAATGGCAGAGGCGGCCTTTTCCTCGCTGTCGAAAACGCGGGCAGGTCCCTCATGGCAAAGCATTCGTCGCACCACCGCAGATTGCTTCACCACACATCCTGAAGGAGCCATGTTGCCGAAAAGCGCTGCAAGACCACCTTGCCTGTGATACGGTTTTTCCATGGGACGAATGACACTTCTATCCATGATTCGGCTATCTTCGATATTCTCTTTGACCGATCTGCCTGTAACAGTCAGGCATTTCACATTGATTAGCCCTTTTCGTGATAGTTCCTTCATCACGGCGCCCACACCGCCGGCCCGGTCCAGATCCTCCATGTGATGCCTTCCTGCCGGACTCAGACTGCACAGGTGGGGTGTCTTTTCACTCACACGATTAAAGGCATCAAGATCGATTCTGACACCAGCCTCCGCGGCAATGGCCATTAAATGCAGAACCGTGTTGGTAGAACACCCCAGGGCCATATCCACTGCCATGGCATTTGCAAATGCCTCCTCAGTCATGATTTTTTGAGGCGTTATATTCTTTTTCAGAAGCATCATTATCTTCATCCCAGCCTCTTTGGCAAGACGCGTGCGTGCGGCCATAACGGCCGGAATGGTACCGTTGCCGGGAAGCCCCATGCCGATGGCCTCAGTCAGGCAATTCATGGAATTGGCCGTAAACATGCCTGCACAGGAACCGCACGTGGGACATGCGGTGTCTTCGATATTCGCCAGTTCCGCCTCACTCATCTTGCCTGATCTGACAGCCCCTACCCCTTCAAATACACTCACGAGGTCTACCTTCTTCCTGTCATGCATGCCGGCCAGCATAGGGCCCCCACTCACCACAATGGCGGGTAAATCCAGCCGAGCTGCTGCCATGAGCATCCCAGGCACAATCTTGTCACAGTTTGTAACCATCACCATAGCATCAAAGGCATGAGCAATGGCCATCACCTCAATGGAGTCTGCTATCAGATCTCGGCTTGCAAGAGAGTACTTCATCCCAATGTGATTCATGGCAATGCCATCGCAAATCCCAATGGTGCCAAAAGCCATAGGTGTGCCGCCCCCCATGCGGATACCGGCCTTTACGGCAGAGACAATCCGCTCCAGCTCAACGTGGCCGGGTATGATATCGTTGGCCGAATTTGCAATCCCCACCAAAGGCCTGCGCAGCTCTTCATCCGTATACCCCATGGCCTTAAACAAGGCACGATGAGGAGATCGCTCCACGCCCGATTTTACGCTGTCACTTTTCATCCGGCCTCCGTTTCATGTCTTTGAAAGCTTATACTGAAAACTATCCTCCAGGGCCTGCCAACTTGCCTCAATGATATCTGTAGAAACTCCAATGGTGCTCCACACGCGCTTCTGGTCCCGAGAATCGATGAAGACCTTTACGCGGGCTGACGTTCCGTCCCGACCCTCAATCACCCTGACCTTAAAATCAACAAGCTGCATCTTTTCTAAATCCACGAGGAAGAATTTATTCAGGGCCTTCCTCAAGGCATTATCCAGGGCGCTTACCGGACCGTCTCCTTCTGCCGCAGTGATTTCCTGTTGATCACCCACGCAGACCTTAATGGTAGCATATGCCCTGCAAGGAAGATCCTTATCCTTTTCAATGGCCACTCGGAACGATTCCAGGTGAAATAGCGGTTCGAACTGACCCGTAAGCCTTTTCAGCAAAAGTTCAAATGATCCTTCGGCCGCATCAAACTGATACCCCTCGTGCTCCAATCGCTTTATCTCCGTGGCGATTCTCCTGCTGTCAAAGCCATCTCCTCCCAGCTCAACTCCAAGTTCCCGGGCCTTATAATCCACGTTGCTCTTGCCACATAGATTGGACATGAGGACACGACGCTCATTTCCAATGGCCTCTGGCTCCATGTGTTCATAGGCCTTTGGCGTCTTCATGATGGCGTTTACGTGGATCCCCCCTTTATGGGCAAAGGCGCTTGCTCCCACAAAGGGGCGCCCGTTAAAGGGGGTCATGTTCGCCACTTCGCTCACATAGCGCGAAAGCTCCGTAAGCCTGCGCAGATTCTCATCTCTTACACATGGAAGCCCCATCTTAAGTTGGAGGTTGGGGATAACTGAGGTCAAATCCGCATTTCCACACCGCTCCCCGTAACCATTCACAGTTCCCTGGACCATGACAGAGCCGAGGCGAACCGCAGTCAGCGTGTTGGCAACAGCAAGACCACAGTCGTTGTGGGCATGGATGCCGACCTTGGCTGAAATCTTCGGACAGACCTGCTCCATGATTTCCTCTATCTCTGACGGAAGTGTTCCTCCGTTTGTGTCGCACAGCACAATGAAATCAGCGCCACCTGAAACCGCTGCCTCTATCGTTTGTGAGGCATATTCCGGATTGTTCTTGTAACCATCAAAGAAATGCTCGGCATCGTAGATGACCTCTCGACCGTGAGATCGAAGGAAGGCCACAGTGTCGTAGATCATGGCCAGATTTTCCTTCATAGTATTAGCCATGACCTTCTTGACGTGGAGATCCCAACTCTTTCCAAAGATGGTGACAACAGGGGTTTCGGACTCGACAAGCGCCTTTAGATTCGCGTCTTGCTCACAAGGTGTTTTAGGTCTTCTCGTGCTTCCAAAGGCCGCCAGGCGTGCTTGTTTGAAAGAAATCCCTTTGGCCAGTTCAAAAAAGCGTGTGTCTGTCGGATTTGAGCCTGGCCACCCGCCCTCGATGTAATGCAAACCCACATCATCCAGCTTTTGGGCAATTCGGACTTTGTCCTCAGCAGAAAAATTGATCTTCTCGCCCTGCGAACCGTCTCTCAGTGTTGTGTCATAAACCAGAATTGATTCCATAGCGCAACCCCTCATGCAACGACCCTTAATTTAAAAAAAATTAAAAACGTCTGAAAAATCAATTTTCGAAGCAAAAAAAAGTCCGTTACCAGGAGGCCTGATAACGGACTTTTGTGATTGCTATGTCAGCGAATCTAAACCATTACCAAGCATCCGGCCGGTAGCAGGGATACAATAATCCCTAGTACGATAATGACGTTTGGAATGATGCTTGTAATGGCCTGTGTCCGTGTCATAATTAATCTACATTCCAAGGATTTCACATACGCTAAACAAAGCATAACCTATTGTCAAGCTTTTTTTTGAGCAGCCTCTTTAACCCATGCCTACCCCGCATTACCGCATGGCATAAATGCCTCGTCCGACCCTCCTAATATTCTCCTGCCTGGAAAGCCTGAAAATAATATTGCGAATTTTCTTGTCTTCAAAACCGGACTTGGCTTTAAGCCCAGAGACATCAATTCCCTTGGGAGATCGCTTCAGGATACTCAGAACCTTCTCCGTAGCTGACATCTTCGCCCGACCTTTGGCAACCCCTTTCTTTCCTGCAGCGGGTTTCGGCTTGCCTGCCTTTCTTGACCTGCTTCCAGATACCTTCCCAGCTTTGATGGCCGTTTCCAGACGGTCTATTCTGCTCAAGATCTTTTCAATGTCTTGCTTTGTGGGAATGTTGTAGTATTGAAGAAAGAACCTCATCATTGCATCCACGCTGTAAGATTTTCGTCTCTTCTTCATACTGTTTGACCTCCTGTTTTTTGTGTTGGAGCAAGTGCAGTAATTATATACAAATACCCCATGTTCCCAGACGAAGTCAAGCAATAAAATCGCTTTGCGACCTTATCTTGTCTTCTTTTTTTCTCCTTTTCTTCTTTGGTTGGCTGAAAATCATTCTACTCATCTCGATCTCATCTTCGTCAACTTCCAACTGTTCCATTTTGTGGACGGCATCAACGAACCGCTGTCCCTCCGCAGCAGAGACCCACTCCAGCGTCAGTCTTTCAGGATGAATCCCTTTGCTGCTCAGCTCCTCCTTTAACTTCATTACTCTACCTTTAGTGAACATATTGTTATCAAGGTAATGACAGTCTCCGGGATGACAACCAGAGACAATTACTTTCGGAGCCCCTAAAGCAAAGGCATATTCGATGAGATCCACCTTTACCCGGCATGAGCACATGGTTTTTACGATCCTGGTATTAGGGCTGTACTGTAGCCTGCTGGTGCCCGCAAAATCAGCCCCCGCATAAGAACACCAATGGCAGGCAAATACAACGATCTTGTCTTCCGGTTCACTCAGCGCTGCTCTCAATTGCGCCTCTATTTGCTCATCCGTATGATTTGTTATGGCAATCGCGTCAAACTCACAGGCGTTTACGCAATTGCCACAGCCCCGGCACAAAGCCTGTGTTATGACAGCGACCTTGTCCTCTATCCGAATGGCGCCAAATAGACACTGCTTGCTGCACTTGCCACAACCTGTGCATCTTTCAAGATCCACCTTAGCTATAATGGACGAGAGCTCTGCCGTGTCTCTTTGAAAATGTTTCGACACCTGCATAGCTGCATTGCCCGCCTGTTCAATGCACTGTTTGATGTCCGAAGGGCTTCCCACAGCGCCGGCAAAGTAGATTCCATTCGTGGGGGTAGAACTAGGAGAGAGTTGATTGTCTTCCTTGATGAACCCTCTTTTTCCCAAAGGGATCCCCAAGACCTGTGAGATCTCCTTTGCCGTGGGTACAATACCGACGGCAAGGACAATAAGGTCAAACTCCTTTCTCATAAGCCATTGCTGATCAATCAGAGGGTTGAAAAAGGTCAAGACATGGCCTTCAGTGATTTTGGGAAAAGAGTTAACAAAAACAACACCCTCTTCCCTTGCTTCCCGAAACATTCTCTCCTGCCTGTTGCCGCTGGTTCGGATACCATTATGAAATACGTATATTTCAAGCTCCGGGAAGCGTTCTTTCAAAAGGAATGTGTTCTTTATGGTATTCGGGCAACAAAGCTTTGAGCAATAAGACAACTCACCGTCTTTCTCAGACCTGGAACCCACGCACTGTACGAAGGCAACACTCCTTGGCGCCTCCCCTGTGGACGGTCGGATTACCTCGCCTTTTGTAGGCCCCTCTGGAGACATCATCCTCTCCAGTTCCATAGACGTAACCACATCTGGAAATCGGCTGTCGCCATAACCGTATAATCCTGTTGGGTCGTACGGTCTTACGCCGGTGGCAGCAATAATTGCGCCTATATGGAGCGTTTCCTCTTCAACAGTCTGGGAAAAATCGATTGCATGTTTCTTGCAATCTTCTACACATTTCTGGCATCCTTCCTCAAAAAAATGGATACATGCCTTGTCGTCAATCACGTACTGCCTGGGAACAGACTGCAAGAATGGTGTATATATCGCTTTTCTCAGGCCACGGCCCACGTTAAACTCATCTTCGGCAAATACATTGCACCGCTGTAAACATTCGCCGCAAAAAGTGCAATCTTCAGTCACGTACCTCGGATGTTTTCTTAACGTGACTTCAAAGTTTCCAACATACCCCTTGGCTTCAATGACTTCACACATGGTGAGCAACTCAATATTGGGATGCCGACCGACATCCACCATCTTCGGCCCCAGAATTCACGGGCTACAGTTTTGGTCCGGGAAAATCTTGTTGAGTTGAGCCATTTTCCCGCCAATGGTAGGACTTTTCTCGACCAAAATCACCTTGTGACCAAGATCAGCAAGCTGCAGACTCGCTTCAATACCACTGATGCCGCCTCCAATAACCAAAGCTTTCTTGGTCATAGGAACCTGCAAAGGGACTACCGGAACGTTAAGCTTCACCTTCTCGATACCCATAAGCACAAGGTCTATGGCTTTTTGTGTAGCTTCATCAGGCTCATAGGTATGACACCAGGAACACTGCTCCCTGATATTGACCATCTCCATCATGTGCGGATTCACGCCACCGACTGTACAGACCGCTTGAAAGGTTGCTTCATGTATCCTGGGAGAACATGCAGCCACAACGATCCTCTCCAACCCGTACTCATCAATATCACTAACAATCTGCGCCTGTCCTCCGGTACACATGTAAGGGTGCTCTCTAACGAGGGCTACCCCGGTCTGGGCTATGGCCGCACTTACCTGATGGCAATCCACGGTGCCTGCAATATTGGTCCCGCAGTGGCATATAAAGACTCCTATGCGATCATTCGACATCTATCATTAATTCTCCTCTCTTATTGCTATCTCCTCGGCTGTAACAGTCCGTTCCCCAATTTTCTCGACAAAGATTGCGTTTTCACTGCAATAAAGCTGACATCTGCCGCAGACCGTGCACTTCCCCTCGTTAACCAGAACGGGAGGAAAGAAACCTTTTTCATTAGGCACAGCGCCTCGTTCCAATACCTTCTCAGGACAAAATCTTATGCAGTCATCACAGTCGTCCCCACCTTTGCAAAAACTCGGTATGATAGTGACTTTGCCAATAGGTATCGTACATTGTCCTATGTTCCAGTATCTGGAAGTTGAAACTCCAGTTTTCATAATTGGCCTGCCATGTTGTTATTGGTCATTTGTCATTAGTAAATCGTTTGTGGCTCGTTCACGATCCACCAAATTCGTACCCCTTGTCGAATGCAGCCAGGTTCATCTCCTCGGTGCCGGGTGGAGCAGACCCAAGGATCGCTGCTTTTAGGCAGGCCTTATCAATAATCGATGTTGTTTTAGCGACAAAGCCCATCATTACATTGTTAGCTGCCACAACCTTGAAACTGTCGCGAGCAATCTGGGTTGCCGGCACCTTGAAAACCTGAACACCGTCGGCAACGTTCTCTAGCAGACTCTGATCGACCATGGACTCATCCACAACAATCGTACCATTGTCGTTAACAACGACCTCGCCGCCCCGCTCCTTGCTGACGATATCCGACATCATGAGGAGCAAGTCCGGAACTTCCACAAAAGGGTAGTCAATAGGCTGAGAGGAAAGGATCACATCCGTCAGACAGCTTCCCCCTTTCATCTCTGGTCCATATCGTTTTGTCATTGTACTATTTAACTCAGGATCCATATTCATGGCCGCGTGAATCAACGTCTTGCCCCCCTGGACAATCCCCTGCCCTCCGGTTCCCTCCATTCGAATTTGCACATGCTTTATGCCGCTGTCCCTTGATTTGAAGCTCACATGATACTTTTTTGCAGCCTTCTTTTTAGTCGGCTTAACAAGAGTCAGTTGGGATTTTTCTCGCACAGGGATATCTCTGAAAATCCCAAGGCTAATCTCCTTTGAAAAATCACTTTCATTGACGTCTTGTTCGCTAAGGGTCTCTTTGATGTTGGCCTTTTCCAAGAACAAGGCCTCAAGTGATTTGATTTTGTTGCGCCTCTCAAAGAGCATGCACGGAATCAATATCTCGACAAAACTCGGGCCTCTGTTGTTCATGGCGGAAATCATGCAGTCCATGAGATGATAGGGATGGGAAGATGTGGATCGGGCCACAAAAGTGTAACCGGCTGCCAGGGCCACAGCAACAGGGTTCATCGGCACATACGGACTGCCACCTGATGTAGTAACTGTCCGTGCCCCGAGGGGGGTGGTGGGTCCATGCTGAAAACCTGTCATGCTGTAACCATAATTGTTCATACAGAAGACGTTCATGTCATGGCCGTGGCGACCCATGGCAAGGAAATGATTTCCGCCGATGCCCAGAATATCTCCGTCGCCCCCCATCACAGTGACTATTAGCTCCGGGTTGGCGAGCTTCACCCCGAGGGCCGTGGGTATGGCCCTGCCGTGGGTTGAATGTATACTGTCGAGGTTAAGGTAACCTGCAATGCGCGACGAGCATCCGATTCCGGCAACCACCACACACTTGTCAGCGTTGTGGCCGAGCTTTTGAATAGCCTCTATGAATGCGTTTTTGACCCTCCCGATCCGGCAGCCCGAACACCAGATGTTTGGCATCATCTCTATTCTCAACAGATCAGCATATGGATGCTGGCTGATCTCCATGTTTGACATGTTTGACTCCCTTCTTCGTTGCTGGTCACTGGGCATTGGCGCCCACTGCGTACTCCCTACCGCTTACTTCTTACCGGCGCTTCTGGCATCGGGTATCCGGCATCCGGCATCCGGCATCCGGCATCGGTTACTAATGCCAATGACTAATGACCAGTGACTAGTGACTAATTGTCTTAATAGCATCCAGAATTTCACCTGGAGTATGAATTCTGCCTCCCATGAGGTTCAGACCCTGAACCGTACCTTTGTTTATGTAGCGTTCAACCTCGACTCGCATCTGTCCAGCATTAATTTCTGCCACCACAAACGCCCTGTCTATTCTATCAAGCTCTTGAAGAAAATCTTTCGGAAACGGCCAGGCTGTGATGAGCCGAATCATGGCCACGTTCAAATTCCTCCTGCGAGCCTGTTTCACGGCGGCCTTGACCGATCGAGATTCGGACCCATAACAGATAATGACTACGTCGGCACTTGCCGGGTCACCGAAGGTTTCATACTTGACGATCTTTTTTGCATTCTTCTTGACCTTATCAAGCAGATGTCGAACCAGTTGTTCTTCAGCATCAGGATTAATCCTGGGAAGATTGGTTTGAAGATCATGCGTAAGACCGGTTCGATGGAGACGATGCCCCTTGCCTATGATGTCAAAATCAGGATCAAGTGGTATTGCCGGAAGCTCAGGGATGGAGATCGGTTCCTCCATATGCCCTATAATCTCATCCAACATCAAGACCACGGGCATCGAATACTCCTGAGAAAGCCTGCATGACTCATAAGTCAGAAGCAAGGTCTCCTCAACAGAGTTCGGTACGAGCACGATCACGGGTCTTTCTCCGTGAGTACCCCATCTCGCTTGCATCATGTCGCCTTGCCCCATCCATGTTGGCATGCCCGTGGACGGGCCACCACGTTGGACGTTAACGCAAACAACGGGCGATTCAATCATGGCCGCAAAGCCGAGGCCCTCGGACATCAAGCTGAAGCCGGGGCCTGAAGTAGCCGTAACGGCAATTGCCCCTGTGAGACCTGCTCCGGCAATGGCCTGAATTGAGGCGATCTCATCTTCCATCTGAATAAAGGCCCCACCGTGTTTTGGGATAACTACAGAAGCACGGGTGGCAATCTCTGACGCCGGGGTGATGGGATAACCTGCGTACACAATGCGCCTCTTGTTCCCGGCAGCGCTACAGAGTCCTTCAACCACAGCATCGTTTCCGGTTAGCAGGACCCTCTTGGTATCCTTGGTCATAATGAAACTCCAAAAGGCCGGATTTTCTTAAAAAAAATTAGTTGTATAGCAGAAAACCGCATCAACTGTCAATCCTTGAAAATCGCCTGAAAATTGCCATCCAGCATCCGGTATGCGGCATCCGGTATCTGGCATCCCGTCCAACGATTGAAAGCTGCGGGCAAACATGTTATGTCCGTTTTCGTGTCCGAATACTTAACAAAAGCCGTTATCCCTGTTGCTGGATTAGGGACTCGTCTGGCTCCACTGACTAATGATATCCCCAAGGAACTCCTCCCAATAGGGGGAAAACCCATGATCCAGCATACACTCGAAATGTACATGGCATCCGGCATTTCCGACTTCTGCATTGTTACGAGTCATCGCAAGCCGCTGCTCAAAGATTTTATCACCGGAAACTGGCCTCCCCCGGTTCTTCCCTTCCACTGGGATACCGCGTTCTATAAAAAACTGAAAGGGTGCAACACGGTTTTTCTTAACCAGGACGAGCCCAGAGGGGTCGCTGATGCTGTGGCGCTGGCTCAAGATTTCGTACGTAATGAACCTTTTCTTTGCATTATGCCGGACTGTCTTCTCTTTTCGGACAAGCCATTTGCAAAACAGTTGATGGAGGCCTTTCACACATACGGCCAGAATGTAATCGGAACAGTGCTCATAAAGGGTCATGATGTTCAGCGCTTTGGCAATGTCGGCCTGCTAGACGCCAACGCACCTGTGGAGCGCTGCTTTGCTATTACATCCCTTTCTGATAAGAAAAGGGAGCCCCTCCTTTCCATAAAGCGGGGTGCGGAGGTTCATAAGGGCTTTGGGGGAGGGATCTATCTGCCGGAATATTTCGACCTGGTGGAAACCATACGCTCCAAAGCCAGAGGTGAGGTAGATGATGTGCCTATCCATCATATCCTTATCAAAAAGGGCGAACTGATGGGGGTTCTCCTCGAAGGTGCGGCCTTTGATGCCGGCCACCCTTTGGGGTTTCGCGCCGCAGTCCACTATGCGGGCCGTCCGGCATGACATTGGTAGGGCATATTTTGGAATTCGTATCATTTCAGCCTTATGAAATAAAGACGTTCGAACGTGCTTCGAGATAAAAGGCGCATGACTGCTCCGAGCATACTTCTGAAGGCATGGGCAATACATCCCAGAAAATCCATGGGCCAACACTTCCTGGCTGATCCGAACGTCGCCACCATGATCGTCAGACGGAGCGAGTTCGGCTCAAACGACACAGTCCTTGAGATAGGCGCCGGGCTCGGGGCCCTGACCGTCCCTTTGTCTGGGCGGGTTAATCACTTGCTGGCAGTGGAGTCAGACAGAAAGCTTGCCACGCTGCTCAGAAACGAGATCCTGGCCGCAGGTGTATCCAATGTGACCGTTATTGAAAAGGACATCCTCCGGTGTGACATCAACAACCTGGCCAAAGCATCAGATCGACCGCTGAAAGTGGCGGGCAACCTTCCATATCACATCTCGTCTCAGGTCCTGATACATTTGATCAATTTCCGCGAGTCTATCGATCGTGCCGTTCTCATGTTTCAGAAAGAGGTTGCCGAACGTCTCCTGGCCAAACCAGGGACCAAGGCTTACGGCAGACTATCTGTTTTGATCCAATATTGTGCCAAGGTTTACCCAATAGCCCATGTAGGGGCCTCTTCGTTTTATCCAAGGCCGAAAATCGATTCGAGAGTTGTGGGCGTCGAGTTTTTCGACTCAGCGCCTTTTCCTGCAACAGACGAGGTTTTTTTTTCCGGGATAATTCGCGCAGCTTTTGGAAAAAGGCGAAAGATGCTCAAGAACGCCTTAGTGAACAGCGATCTTGGGCTTGAAGAACGCCGGGTATTGGCGGCATTCGATCTGGCAAACATTGATCCGCGAAGACGAGCAGAGACTCTAAGTATACAGGAATTTGTCACTCTGGCGAACCTGCTCAGAAAATGAGAACGTGTGATTTCTCAAACTAAAGTCATTGACATTCTTGCATAATGGCATTAAAAAAATGATTTTCTGGTATTTGGAGGGACGCATTAAGGTCATCAAGGAGATAGATCGCATGCAGCAAGAGGCAAATCGCCTCCTGCATGAAGGAAAGACAATCGCTTTTGTTCCCACAATGGGCTGCTTTCACGACGGACATCTCGCACTGATGCGTGAGGGACGAAAACATGGAGATGCCCTCGTTGTCAGCATCTTTGTCAATCCAGCACAGTTTGGTCCAACGGAAGATTATCAGACATACCCTAGGGAGTTGAATCAGGACATTCGTTTGGCCGAATCCGTAGGGGTAGATGTGGTCTTTGCCCCGGAAGCAAATGCCATGTATGAGAGAGGGCATGAGACGTATGTCAACCTGGAAACGCTCCGACGGCGCCTGTGCGGCCCGTCTCGGCCGGGCCATTTTCGGGGTGTTGCTACCGTGGTAGCTAAACTCTTTAACATTGTGAAACCACATGTTGCTCTTTTCGGAAAAAAGGATTATCAGCAGTTGGCGGTTATCCGGCGTTTGGCACGGGATTTGAACTACGACATAAAGATTGTCGGGGTCCCTACTGTGCGAGAGGCAGATGGCCTGGCCATGAGTTCCAGAAATACGTATTTGTCCAAAAAAGAAAGGCGCTCTGCTCTGGCTCTCTATGAGTCCCTTCAACTGGCTCAAGAACTGGTGGCCCAGGAAACCAAGGATGCCGGGAAACTCATTGAGGAAGCATCAAGGCTTATCGTCTCCTATCCTGATACCAAGGTCGATTACGTAACACTTTGTGACCCGGATACCCTTGAAGACGTGGAACGTGTTGACAGGCCAAGCCTGATGGCTCTGGCCGTGTGGGTGGGCAGGACCCGTTTGATAGACAATGCCATACTGACACCGTAAACAAAACTACGGAGCAATTTTGTTATGATTCGTACTTTTCTGAAATCCAAGATCCATCGCGCAACTGTCACTGATGCCGATATCAACTATGAGGGAAGCCTCGGAATCGACGCTGACCTCATGACCGCAGCGGATATCCTCCCCTATGAACTGGTTCAGGTCTATAACATTAGTAATGGCAATCGATTCGAGACCTACGCCATAGAAGAGCCGTCAGGATCAAGAACCATTGCGTTAAGGGGCGCGGCAGCCCGAAAAGGCGCCCGGGGAGACCTGATAATTATTACCTGTTATACGGTTATGGATGACCAAAACCTGGGAGATTTCAGGCCGGCCGTCATCTTCGTGGATGAGGCCAATAATATAAAGGGGGACACATGAGCAAGAGAGACTTTCTGTTTACTTCAGAGTCCGTAACAGAAGGACATCCGGACAAAGTAGCGGATCGCATATCAGACACCATCCTGGACAGTATCCTGGAAAAAGATCCCAAGGCCAGGGTGGCCTGCGAGACCCTGGTGACCACGGGTCTTGCCTTTATAGCCGGAGAGATTACAACGACTTGTTATGTAGACATGCCTCATGTTGTCAGGGAGACGATTCGAGACATCGGCTACCATTCTTCAAGCATGGGTTTTGATTGGGAGACGTGCGCAGTAATCACCAGCATTGATCACCAATCTCCTGACATTGCCATGGGGGTAAACGGAAAAGGACCTTCCAAGGAGCAGGGGGCCGGGGATCAGGGTCTCATGTTTGGCTATGCCTGCGATGAAACTCCTGAACTGATGCCCATGCCCATATGTTATGCCCACAAGCTCGCCATGCGCCTGGCACAGGTGCGCAAGAACGGGTCTCTCGATTTTCTTCGCCCGGACGGAAAGACTCAGATTACCATTGAATATGAGAACGGCAACCCCAAACGGGTGGAGGCTATTGTAATTGCGGCCCAGCACAGTCCGGACATCAAGTATTCAGAGCTAAAGAAAGCAATCATCGAAGAAGTCATCAAGAAAGTTGTGCCCAAAAAAATGATCGATGGCGACACTAAGTACTTTATTAATACCACGGGCCGTTTCGTGGTCGGCGGCCCCATGGGAGATTGCGGTCTGACCGGCCGGAAGATTATTGTGGACACCTACGGTGGCCAGGGGAGTCACGGTGGAGGGTGTTTCTCAGGAAAAGACCCATCCAAAGTGGATCGAAGCGCTTCTTATATGGCAAGACACATGGCCAAAAATATTGTGGCGGCCGGGCTTGCCAGGAAATGTGAGGTTCAGCTTGCATACTCCATTGGTGTGGCGCGGCCGGTCTCAGTACTCGTGGATAATTTCAGGACCGAGGTCATTCCCCGGAAGCGAATCTGCGAAATTGTCAATGAGGTGTTTGACCTCAGGCCCGCGGCGATCATCGAATATTTGGACCTCCTGCGGCCCATCTACAAGAAAACCGCGTGCTACGGGCACTTTGGACGGAATGATCCGGATTTCACGTGGGAAAAAACCAACATGGTGGACGTGCTGATAGAAAAGGCGGGCATAAAGAAAGCCTCCAAGAAAAGAAGCAAAAAATAAAAGAAAGGACGCCTACATGCAATACGACGTGAAAGACCTAAAACTGGCAAAGGACGGAAAACTCCGCATTGAATGGGCCAAGCAAAGCATGCCGGTCCTGGAACGGATCAAGGCCCGGTTTTCAAGGGAGAAACCCTTGAAAGGGATACGTCTCGCCGCATGCCTTCACGTGACCACGGAAACCGCAGCTCTTATGCAGACTCTTAAGGCAGGGGGTGCAGATCTCAGCCTATGCGCTTCCAACCCCCTTAGCACACAGGATGACGTGGCGGCATCCCTTGCTAAGCATGACAAGGTCCCGGTCTTTGCCATAACAGGGGAGAACAATAAGACATATTACAAACATATTCATTCGGTCATTGACCTAAAGCCCATGTACACCATGGATGACGGAGCTGACCTCGTAAATACGCTTCACTCGGAGCGTAAGGAACTTCTTGACCTTGTCCGGGGCGGCACGGAGGAGACCACCACCGGGATCATCCGTCTGAGAAGCATGGCTTCTGCCGGGGTCCTCAGATACCCCATCATCGCTGTAAACGACGCCAACACCAAACACCTTTTTGATAACCGGTACGGCACCGGACAAAGCACGGTTGACGGCATTATCAGAGCAACCAATCGTCTCCTTGCGGGAAGCTCATTTGTCGTATCCGGCTACGGCTGGTGCGGCCGCGGAGTGGCAATGCGGGCAAGAGGCATGGGGGCCAATGTCATTGTCACGGAAGTCGATCCACTGAAGGCGCTGGAAGCGGTCATGGACGGATTTTCCGTAATGCCTATAAAATCTGCCGCCAAAATCGGCGACATATTTTGCACCCTGACCGGAGACATCAATGCCATCAGCCAATCACATTTCAAGCTCATGAAGGACGGGGCCATTGTCTGTAATTCAGGACATTTCAATGTGGAATTAGACCTGCCCGGCCTTGAAGCCATAACGAAAAAGAAGCGCAAGATCCGCCCCTTCGTGGTGGAATATCTCTTGAAAAGCGGCAAAATAATCAATGTGCTCGCGGAGGGACGCCTGGTAAATCTTGCCGCGGCAGAGGGACATCCTTCCAGCGTAATGGACATGAGCTTTGCCAATCAGGCCCTTGCCATCGAGTATATGGTCAAGAGAAAGAAACCGCTTCCGGTTCAGGTATATCCGGTCCCAGAAGAGATCGATAGAAAGATTGCCAAGGAAAAGCTGGCAGCCATGAACATTGCTATCGATACCTTAACAAGCGAACAAAAAAAATATCTTGCTTCATGGGAAATGGGTACGTAAGAGACTGTAACCCTAAGTGCGTGGGCAAAAAACTTTCGCAGAAAGGAGTTTGGAAAATGAAGACTAAACGCAAATATGTCTATTTTTTTGGTGGTGGCAAGGCAGACGGCAACGCGACCATGAAGAGCCTTCTCGGTGGAAAAGGCGCCAACATTGCCGAGATGGTCAACCTTCGCATGCCCGTGCCGCCCGGATTCACGATTACTACAGAAGCATGTAACGAGTTCTACGCGCGGAAACAGAAGTACCCGCCGGGCGTCGAGAAAGAAGTTAACGCAAGCCTTGCCAGGGTCGAAAAACTGATGAAACAAAACTTCGGAGATATGCAAGACCCGCTCCTTCTCAGCGTCCGCTCCGGCGCCCGGGCTTCCATGCCCGGCATGATGGAAACTGTGCTTAACATAGGACTGACCACCAAGACCATACCTGCCCTGATCAAAAAAACGGGCAACCCGCGTTTTGTCTACGATGCCTACCGTCGTCTGATTGCCATGTACTCGGACGTGGTCATGGAAAAAGCCGCAGGTATTCAACCGGAAGAAGGCAAAGGGATCAGGGCTCAACTCGAGGGCCTCATAGATAAGGTAAAAGAGAACAAGGGATACGAAACAGACCTGGACCTCACGGCAGACGACTGGAAGTCTCTCACTGTCCAGTTTAAAAAAACCGTCAAGAAAGTCCTTGGCAAGCCTTTTCCGGATGATCCCATGAAACAGCTCTGGGGAGCTATTGACGCGGTCTTTCTCTCATGGTTTGGCAAACGAGCCGTGTCCTACCGCAGGATCGAAAAATTGCCGGACGATTGGGGAACGGCAGTGAATGTCCAGACCATGGTATTCGGAAACATGGGAGATGATTGCGCAACAGGTGTGGCCTTCACCCGCAACCCGGCCACGGGTGACAACAACTTCTACGGAGAATGGCTGATCAATGCCCAGGGAGAAGACGTGGTTGCCGGCATACGAACCCCTTTTGCCATCAATAACGTTTCCAAGGTAGCCACGAACCGGCGCCTGCCAACGCTTCAAAAAACCATGGCAGGTCTTTACAAGGAACTTGATGACATCAGGCACAAGCTCGACACTCATTACACAGACATGCAAGACATCGAGTTCACCATTCAAGATGGCGTGCTTTATATGCTTCAGACGCGTGTCGGGAAACGAAACGGTCCGGCTGCCATTAGAATGGCTGTTGACATGGTAAAGGAACGGCTCATCTCAAAGGAGACGGCAGTTTCCCGCGTAAGACCCGAGCAGCTCGAAGAACTTCTCCATCCCATGATAGATATCAATGCAGAAAAAACTGCAGCCAAGCTCGGCGCCGGGCTTCCAGCCGGCCCTGGCGCCGGCGTTGGCCAGATTGTCCTTACAGCAGACAAGGCCGAAGAACTGGGCACGAAGGGCGAAAAGGTGATCCTGGTCCGGGAAGAAACCTCGCCGGAGGATGTCCACGGCATGAAACCTGCCCAGGCCATTTTGACATCCAAGGGAGGCATGACGAGCCATGCTGCCCTGGTTGCAAGGGGTTGGGGCAAGTGTTGCATTGTGGGATGCGGCGACATCACCAGTATTGATCTCAAGAAGAAAACCGTGGATTTCAATGGCAAGGTCATGAAAGAGGGCGACTGGATCACCATGAACGGGAGCAAAGGAGTCATATACAAAGGCAAGCTGCCAACGGTGGCCACAGGCCCGGAAAAAAACCCTGCTTACAAGAAACTCATGGCCTGGGCGGATGAGATTCGACGCCTCGGGGTTCGCACCAATGCCGACACCCCTGAAGACGCAAATGTCGCCATTAAACTGGGCGCAGAGGGGATCGGACTTACAAGAACGGAACACATGTTTTTTGGCGAGCGCATCTGGGCCATGCGCGAAATGATTATGGCCGAGGATACACAGGGCCGCGAAAAGGCCCTGGCCAAATTGCTGCCCATGCAGCGCAAGGATTTCTATGGTATCTTTAAGGCCATGAAGGGCCGTCCTGTAACCATCAGGCTGCTGGACCCGCCTTTGCACGAATTTGTCCCCCATGAAAAGTCTGCACAAAAGGAGCTGGCCGCTCGCCTCGGCGTTCCTGTAAAGGCCGTGGCTGCCAAGGTCGATTTTCTGTCTGAGTTCAATCCCATGCTCGGCCACCGGGGTTGCCGGCTCGGGATTACCCATCCTGAAATTACAGCCATGCAGGCCCGGGCGATCTTTGAAGCAGTTGTCAACTGCCGCAAAGAAAAGATCAAGGTCTTGCCGGAAATCATGGTCCCCCTGGTGGGAACAGCGGCAGAATTCAACGATCAGAAGGCTATAATCGACAGGGTGGCCAATGAGGTTATGAAAAAAAGCAGGGCGAAGTTCAAATATATGGTCGGTACTATGATCGAGGTGCCACGAGCAGCTCTTGCGGCAGATGAGATTGCTCAAGAGGCCGAGTTCTTCTCATTCGGCACCAACGATATGACGCAAATGGCCTTTGGGTATTCCCGCGACGATGCAGGCACTTTTCTACCCGACTACGTCCAGAGAAAGATCCTTCCCGATGACCCCTTTCAAGTTATTGATCAGCCGGGCGTTGGGCAACTCATGGAGATTGGCGTAAAAAGGGGCCGTGCCACACGCAAAAATCTCAAAATCGGGATCTGCGGGGAGCATGGCGGAGAGCCGAATTCGGTCATATTCTGTCATCGGATCGGTCTCGATTACGTGAGCTGTTCGCCATTCCGCATCCCCATTGCCAGGCTCGCAGCTGCCCATGCAGTCCTGGCGGATAAAAGGTAGAAAGATCGTTGGCCGGCAAAACCTACCATGATCTACCTCGACCACAATGCAACCACCCCTGTTGATCCGGAGGTGGCAGAGGCCATGAAGCCATACTGGGAAGAAAAGTACGGGAACCCCAGTAGCAGCCATGCCCTGGGTCGCCTTGCCAAAAAGGGCCTCGAAGAGGCTAGAGCGCAGGTGGCAGAACTTGTAGGTTGCTTACCGCAGGAAATCGTTTTTACGAGCGGCGGCACTGAGTCAAACAATATGGTGATCAAGGGGGCAGCCTACAGCCTTCTAGAGAAGGGTCGCCACATTGTCACCACGGCTATAGAACATCCGGCCGTGACAAATCCCTGCCTTTTCTTGATGTATCAGGGCTATGATGTGACTTTCCTGCCAGTTGATTCAACCGGACTGGTGGATCCTGCGACACTAAAGGAGGCCGTCCGGCCCACGACCGTATTGATCTCCGTCATGCATGCCAATAACGAAACCGGAACAATAGAGCCCATTGAAGAGATCGGATCTCTGGCACAGGAGGCAGGCGTCCTTTTTCACACTGACGCGGCTCAATCAGCGGGCAAGATCCCCATTGACGTCTCCAGGCTGAACGTGGACTTTCTCTCTCTTGCAGGTCACAAGATATATGCGCCAAAAGGAGTAGGCGCTCTTTTTGTGAAGGACGGCTTAAAGATAGAGCCATTCATGCATGGGGCTGGCCAGGAATCAGGACGCAGGGCCGGCACGGAGAATGTGATGTTTGCAGTTGCCCTGGGAAAAGCCTGTGCCCTGGCCAAAGAGCGTATGTCAACAGAGTCAAAGCGCATACGCCAGCTTCGAGACGCACTTCATGAACTTCTTGTCAAAGAGATACCGGATCTTAAACTGAACGGACACGAAGAAGCTCGCCTGCCCAATACGCTCAACGTTTCCCTGCCCGGAGTAGAGGGTGGAAAGCTCTTGGACACTGTGCCTGAAATCTGCGCCTCCACAGGAGCAGCTTGTCATGAGCATTCTGTAACTCTTTCCCACGTCCTCGCAGCCATGGGAGTCACAAAAGAGATAGGGCGCGGCGCTTTGCGCTTAACACTTGGAAGGGAAAACACTCAGGCACAGATTGATACGTCCGCCCAAAGAATCATAGCAGCATATAAAGGCCTATAAGGAGTCTTTTCTCACCACAGAGTCCAGAGGGGCACAGAGGAATAGATTTTTTTGTTTCTCCATAAACCCGAATTTCGTAAGGGTCTGGAAATGTCATTGACTCCTGAAAATATAAATTTATTTCTTCGCGAACCCTAAGAGATTGCTTCGCTTCGCTCGCAATGACCGCTATGTGACAACGATTGTCAAATACTGTTGCCAAATTCGGGATAGCACTTCCTTCCCTGCAAACTCTGGGTCTCGAACGAGCGTAGCGAGTGGGCGGTGAAACATGTGCCCACCAGCAGCATTTGACAACCGCTAACGAAAAAGAACGTGTGCCGGGCTTTTGCCCGGCACACGTTGGAGGCTATGGGTTGTTAGCTCTTGATCTCGACTTTACTTTCCTTGGCGCTTTGGGACTTGGGGAATCTGATCTTCAGCAATCCGTCCCTGTAAGTTGCGTCCACCTTGTCAGTATCAACCTCACATGGAAGTCGCATAGTTCTGGAAAAGGCGCCGTAGCGAGTTTCCACCAGATGGTAGTTCTCACTTTCGTCCTCTTTTTCCTGTTTTCTCTCGCCTTTTACTCTCAGCAAACCATCTGAGAGAGTAATGTCGATGTCTTTCTTGTTCATTCCCGGGACTTCAGCCTTAACAATAACCTCTTTTTCGGTCTCAGACACGTCAAATGCCGGAACCCAGTCCCTTCCCTCATGAAGCAGGCTCGGCAACCTGAAATCCTCGAAAAATCGGTCGAACAAGTCCTCTTGTGGACGAGCCCACAAACCAGTTCGTCTTAAAATGGGTAATAGCTGGCGCATAATCGACACCTCCTTTCTCTGTTATTGTCAACAGTTACGCTTGTTACCTCAACTGAAATATAATCACTGCGAGCAACACGTCAAGGTACGCTATGAATTTTTTCATAATGTGAGTTTGACGTAGCCCTAGAGCCAGCCAAGCTATCCATTGACATCTCTCCAAAAATCGTTTATGAAAATTTCGAAAAGAGTTGGATTGAACGAACGTGTCATTTCGACACAGGAACAAAACTAATCTTTTCAGCATCCTACGAATCTTGCGACACTGATTTCGTGACAAACTTTTAGCTTGGGTGAAAGATGTGCATAAAAAAGAGAGGCGAAAGCATTCCAGAATCAGTTCACTGAACCTTCTGTCGTATTTTTGTATAGATGAAAACGATGAGATAGTGGCACAGGGAGCAGGAAGAACCTTAAATGTCAGTGAAGGCGGAATCCTGTTGGAAACGCATAGGCCTATCGATCCACAGCACACTGTGTCGCTTGTCATAGCCATGGAAAATGAACTGATAGACATAAAAGGGAAAGTAATTCACAATAAAACAGGTAAAGACGGAAGGTTCTTGACAGGAATTCAGTTCATTGAAACTGATGAATCAGCGCGCAAGATCTTAAAGAAGTTCATAACGGAATTCAGGAATGAGTGAATCTCTAAGACTTAAATAAGGTAACCGTTCACGGTTACAAAAAAATGAACATCGAACATCGAACGTCCAACATCGAATGTTGAATGGGAAAAGATGAAACAGAAAAAATAATTAAGATTTTCGTTACGAGTATCAAAACGGCCGTTCGACAGGCTCACGGCCCTGAGTGGAGTCGAAGGACTGAAAAGAAACAGAAATACCCGTTGAATGTTCGTTATTGGATATTCGTTTTTCATTCGACGTTGGACGTTCGATGTTCGATGTTCGACGTTCATCTTTCAAAACAATTCCGTACGGCATAAATGTAACCTGTGAACGGTTACTAAATAAGTTATGCCTTAACGACATCCTTTCCTCGCCAGGCTCACAAGTCCCTTTGGCAGAAACATGATAATCAAAAGGAGCACAAGGCCATAGATCAGGACATCAAAATCGTGAAACATGTGGAGCCATTCATTGGAGAGATATGTCAGGAGGCAGGTGCCCAGAAGCGCGCCCCAGATGCTTGACATGCCCCCTACGACAACCATCATGAGGAATTTAATCGACCAGAAAAGGTCAAAAGAACTGGGGCTAAGAAACGTCATGTAATGCCTATAAAGGGCTCCTGCCAAAGAGGCATAAACTGCGCTTATCACAAAGATCCGTGTCTTGTAGGATGACGTGGGTACCCCCATGGCATTGGCTGCTATCTCACTGCCGTGGATAGAGCGAAGGGCTCTGCCCACCCTGGAATGTATGACGTTGATTGAAAAAAGAAGAACAGCAAAAACAAAGGCCCACACCAAATAGTAATAAGGGACACCTACCCAGTATAGCCCATTACAAGACTAAGGCCAATATTGACCAGGGAAAATATCCCCACAAAAACCATGATGTCAACATAATGTCTAAAACTCGGGACGTTCAATACCAGGGCCGGGAAAATCGCAATGCCAGCCACAAGCCATATCAAAACACGAATGTCCTTTTTTCCCGCACTGGTGGTCATATCGGTTGTCAGAATTCCTTCATCTTCATTACTTCCTTGCTTCCAAAAAGACCGCTTGGCCTTAGAAACAATACAAGGAGCAAGACCAACAGCGCTGCCGCGTCTTTATAACCCGACGATATGAGCCCTGCACAAAACGACTCCATGAGCCCCACCATGAATCCCGCAACCACTGCTCCGTAAAAATGACCCAATCCTCCCAAGACAGCGGCGCCAAAGCCTTTGAGGCCCAGAAGCGCCCCGCGGTCATATTCCATTAAGGATATGGGCGCAATCACGATGCCCGCCACAGCGCCCACAGCCGCGCTTAAACAAAAGGAGACCATGACCATAGTCTTTACGTCAATCCCCATGAGTTGAGCAGCATCCGGGTTGTCGGAGCTTGCGATCATTGCCCTGCCAAACCTTGTGCGCTTGTAAAAAAACGTCAGGAGAAAAACAACGATAAGGGTCGTTCCCATGACCCATAGGGACTGTGGAAAAACCGCGGCTCCCATGAAAACAAAGGCCTCTCGATCAGAAAACGGAGCTAGCATGTCGGATTTTAGCACGATCCGGGCCCACGACTTCCAAGGCCTTGATAGCAACGTTTATGGAGTCCCATGCATGTCCGCCAAAGGAGGATATGGGTTCCTTGTATTTTTTCTCATAGGCATCCGTGTATTTCATGACGACCTCTTTCTGGACATGGCTGTCAGGAAGAAGACGTCCGATATTGACCCGTGCCAGGGGACAGAGCACGCCTTCCGCGTCCTTGCCGCACAGCTCAATGTTTTTGTGGCTTCCAAAGCCGTGGCTCTGATAGAGAGGCAGATTATCCATGCCAAGGGCTCGCCAGTTCTTTACGGCCAAGACCTGCGTGGGGCCGATAGACCAGTTCACGATAGCCTGGGCCGGGGGGTCCCCCTTATCTTGGTCAACTGAGCTGTCAGGTCCGTGTCCTTGGGACCATACCGCTCGTCTGCCACAATACTAATGCCAAATTGGGATGCAAAGGCAAGGAGTTCTTCTCGTCCGCTTGCCCCGAATCCGGTGGTGCCTGTCATGATGGCCACCTTGGTAATCGCCTTGCTCTTCATGTGGGCAAAGATCCGTTGTGAAACGTGAATATCCGAGCCGGCCACCTTGAATACCCGGCGCCGCTTTTCCACGGGCATGACAATATTTTTGCTGGCAGCGCACGAGATGATGGGTATCTTGGCTCTTTCCGCAACACTCACAATAGCCAGGGATGTGCCGCTGGTTGACGGGCCGATGACCACAGGTACGTTGTCCTGATTGATCAGTTTCTTCATCGCCACATTGCACTTGGTGGCGTCACCTTCATCGTCATATACGATCAATTAAAGCGGGTGGCCGTTAATGCCGCCGGCCGCATTGATCCATTCGGCAATCATCTGAGCCGTCTTTCTTTCGGGCTCACCCAAGAATGAAGCCCGGCCTGTCACAGAAAAGATCGCCCCAATCTTGTAGGGCTCCTTTGCCTCGGCCTTCTTGGCATAGGAAAACGTTAAGGCTGCGGACAAAAACATAAAAATGCCAACCCAGAACGCAATCACCAAGCTGTTTTTTCTCTTATTCATAGCAGTCTCCTCCAATCAAATTCTGTTTTGCAGCTATCAAAAACCCCAATATCGCCCCTTCACCTCCTTTCATACGAAAAAAGCCGCAAGCCTTTCGGCTCACGGCTTCTCATTGTCTTTAAAAACGTATAAGCTCAACCAAGACGTGGGCCGACAGCAACGCTGGCGTAATAGTAATAATCGGCCCTGTACACTCTCGGCATGGGAAAAAACCTTTCTGCAAAGTTTCTAGAATGCATACAAAGATTCCCGGCTCCTGTCACAAAAATAAGGTGGTTGATTATTCTTCGATTATAAAGTAAATATCCACTGTTCGACTGCCTGGATCGAGAGGAATAACTCATGACCTCAAATTATCGTATGGCAACTGTTCCAGGGCTTGTAGTTTTATTGTCCTTGGCTGCCTTAGGTTCGGTTTCCTTTGCTTCGGCAGTCGAGGATAGTCAATACACTCGAACGACCCTTGGCGGTCTTCATGGCGTCTATGTGGTAGTCGGGACACTGAATCCTGAGATCGAAGGGCACGGAATCTCAACAGCCGTCTTAAAGGCAGACACGGAGCTACAGCTTCGCATGGCTGGAATCAAGGTGCTCTCTAAAAAGGAATGGTTCAAAACAAATGGCGGACCTGTATGCTATGTGGAAGTGAGCATTGTCAGCGACGTCGCTTTGGCAGACGTTCTGGACTTCGACCTTTACGCCTTTGAAGTCACCGTTGAATTCAATCAGGACGTTGTTCTTGTCCGCGATACAGCCACACAAGCGCTTTGCCGCACCTGGTCAACCTCCTATCTGGGTATCACCAATAGCATACCCTGCATCCGGGGCAAGGTTAAAAAGATGGTCCAGAGATTTATCGATGCTTACCTGGCGGTTAACCCCGAACAGACACAGGAATGAAAAAGGGACTCTTTTGGCTTATCACCCTGGTACTTGCCGTTTCTTGCTGGACGGACGCTTCACTTGCCTCCGGGACCGTGGAAGTATGGGGTGTGGATGTCATCAACTTCGGAACGTACAGTGCTGAAATACAGCAGATGGAAGATATTACACATTCGCCCGGGGGTAGACGAAGAATCGTCACAAAGACAAGATTCCTGGAGGAAACCACCAGGATACCGGCTGTCCTTGGAACCCGCTTTGGGTTTAGATATGTGGTCAACGGAATTCCAAAAAAAGAAAATGTCCGCATAAGAATAAGAAAAATATATCCCGGCCTCAAAGACCCGAGAAATGACAAGTTGCTTTACAGCCATGAATATGTAAAAGAACACGAGATAGGTGAAGTCTACGGCACCGGATACGGGTTTGACCATGACTGGGAATTAGTCCCCGGAGAATGGGTTTTTCAACTCCTTTACGAAGGCAAGATATTGGGCGAGATATCCTTTGAGGTTTACAAGCCCTAGGGCGACGGAGGAAATCCTGATATGGACATATGGCAGATCCTTGGCACCTGTCTTCTTATGGGTCTAGCAACCGGATATATTGCCAAGACAAAGAACAGATCCCCGTGGATATGGGGTCTTTTAGGCTTTACCGTATTCGGCATTATCGTGCACACACTGGTGGGAATCGTTGTTTTCTTTCTCTTTGCCTGATGACGGATCCCTGCCTTCTTCGGCATAATAAGGAAAAAATGTGCAATCCCTGGATTTCCCTCTCAGTGGCAAGATTTCTTTCTCAGTGGCAAATATTTGCCGGTTCCTTCTTTGTTATTTACTTCAGCATTTCCCGCGTCCGCGGGATTCAATATTCTGCGGTTTGAAATACGTTCGCAAAGCTCTATTGTTCGAACAACCTAAATCTTACTACTATTTCAGCTCATTCTGGGGATATTCAACTCTTGACCCGTTACAGAATTCCGGATGACCAGAGGAAGGGTGTCCAGCACTTTGAGGGCGGGAAATCCGGAGTCGGGGTCAGGTCTCATCCCAATCTATTTTTTTGTTGTGGAGAGAAGGTTCGCCACCGACCCCAGACTTCCACGATGCTGTATTGAAATGCACAAAGTATGCCACCCGCAGTCCACAAGAGACCCCAAAGACAAAAAAAGCTCTGCCCTTCTCCCACACCACCGGGCATACGTTTCCGTACCACGTCGGTTCATATTGTAGATTGAAGTCGTTGCAGATGTGTCAGCAGCGACACGAGTCCAAGTGCATCAAAGTGCTTCTTCGGAGGGGAGTATCCCTGACAAAAGTTCGGGGAGGCTACCAGCGAAGGTAGGACAAAAGATGTCATAACAAAACCACAAGCAGTCTCCAGCAAACTCGGATCAGCGATATATGACAGAACACTGTGGCGGGAGAATTGGTTCTTTCAGTGAGGATCTACAGATGCAATCTTTATCGCTGGAATCCTGACCCTGTTGGCGGAGTACAATGAAATCTATATTTTTTTCTGGAATGCGGTGTAATTGCAGGAACCTATAATCGGAGGATTAAAGCCGACAGGAAAGATGTTGCAAATTATCTATAACTTTCTGAACTAACCGGCCGGCGATAGCTGGCCGGTTGAGTAATTGGTTATGCGGCGGATTGTATCCCTGCCGAACATCTGCGAGAAATCACAGCGATATGGCGAAATCCCAACCCATTTCAATCGCCAACCACTGCGGAAGAAGCATTATTGACCGAGAGAAATCCAAGCCTGCGTTTTCGATATGATCCCTTATTGCCATTGAAAACGGACTTGTCGCCGTCACAACGGACGTGAGCACCCCCGGAGCGTCTTCTGTAGATTCCGGATCGTTTGCTGCGCAGCAGGATAGGGGATGCGAACAGACAAAATGCGTTCGACACACGACTGGCCTAACGGGATAGGCGATGCATGCGCCATTTACCAGCAGAGGGCAGCAATGGTCGTAGTTGGAAAGATCTGTCTGCTCGTCGATGTTGGCCGACGGATATCTGCCCGGCCTGGAATTGTCCCATTCATGCCATTGTTGCGTTCGCATCCGAAGGTCGTTTATCTGGTCTACTGACAATTCCCGCTTGACATATTGCGCCAAGGTGTGGGCCTCTGCAATGTTCGTAAGGATATGATACCGGCAACAGTGACAACAGCCCAATTTACAAGTTGGAATGATGCCATCTTCGCTACGCAGCCGATCCAGTCCGCATGCAGTCGCTTCATCCACTGAAGAATACACGCCGTTGACGAAGTTCTCTTGCGGTGTAATTGGGATATCGGCTCCGAATTCCTCAAGGCCCATACCGAAATTGCTAAACTCCCTCAAACTTATGCCCCCCTTTCTTCCCATCAGCAACGTTGTGGGAAGGATTGTGAAATCGCGTTATCACTTCGTTTGATAAAATTGTACTATGACTCTCTAACGTTCGAGGTTCCCTTACCAAGAACGCCCTCCACTACCTCGGCCGCCGCCGCTGTG
>Ga0209986_10000077_pt1 | contig 81647 bp, 77 predicted proteins | sample BlataG_FD_183168 | JGI IMG/M metagenome (GOLD analysis project Ga0209986, IMG submission 183168) | Deep subsurface microbial communities from Black Sea to uncover new lineages of life (NeLLi) - Black_00105 metaG (SPAdes) (version 2) | ecosystem: Environmental > Aquatic > Marine > Oceanic >...
AGCGCGTAAAAGGCCTGCAGATGGTTGGGATATGGAGCTAGATGTCTTAGCCTATCAGCCTTCTGGTAATTCATTACTCCATGTCGAGACTTCAGGTGATGCAGATTCTTGGGCTGAGAGAAAGTTGGGCTTTTTAGATAAGAAATTTGTTTTGTCCAAATCAGAATATGAGGAGATATTACAAACTCCAATTAGTAACATTTCTCAGTTGGCGGTTGGAGGATGGGCTAAGTCGCCAAAGGATGATCTTGATACTCTCTCTATGTCGTGCAGCCAAGCTGCATGAACGATAAGCCAAAATCGTCAAGCTCATCTCCGCATTCACGCTGCCTCGCGCTTTGGCGAGGAAATGACCTTAGATTAGAATTAAATATCATGGATGCTAGATTTTGGACCGCGGTTGATAAATTAGTTGAAGCTTCCGAGATTCAAATAGATCGTCCAATGGGCTCATCTCATCCGCGATACAAAGATGTGATTTATCCGCTTGATTATGGCTTTCTAGAGGGAACCAGTTCTGGAGATCAACGTGGAATTGATATATGGCTTGGAAGTGATCCTGAGTCTAAAGTAACCGCGATCGTATGTACGATCGATTTGAAGAAATCCGACGCAGAAATTAAAATCTTGATTGGCTGCACTGATGGAGAAAATAAGGATATCGTAGATTTTCACAATCGAGGTTCACAATCAGCTATTCTGATACAACGACACGGCGCATAACAAGTCGCGGCAGCCCAAAAACACCAAAACCCCGTCCCTTCTCGCTTCCCCTTCGCGGAGCCGAAGGCACTGAGCCCTTCGTCAACGCCGAAGGTCCCGAGCGAAGCCGAGGGGCTCAGGCTCCGTCGAAGTGATACGGGACACACGACCTTTGACGGACTAGGGCTGCGCTGCGATTTGATATCATGTTATCTCTTCCATGGCCGCTTAGTTCGAAATCGTCATACTTTTAGATGATATGATTAAGGATGAATCGCAAACAACTATTTCTTTTAGTAAGGATGGGTTAATATGCCCGACAAAGGCAAAAAAGACAAAGGCAGACGTGAAAATAAAAAAAAGGCCAAGCTTACGATAAAAGAAAAACGCAAAAAGAGAAAAGAAAAGAAAATGAATATATAGGCAGGACTAGGCAATGCACCGGACCACATTTTGTTCTCAGCAGAAAGGCACGGATGCTGAAGCTGCTTTGGTCGATAATCCCCATTATTGGGCAGGAATTATTGACTTAACGGTTTTTCACAGGTTCGATTCCTGTACGACACACTAAACTCCAGGCATCCCCGTCTGACTTGGAATTCGACAAAATGAAGCCTGATTCGGAAATGGATTTAATTTCTTTCATTTACGGTAAAGAAACCAATCTCTTATAGTCAATCAGGAGACTGGGGAAAATAATTCATTTAGAAAATGTGATCCACTTGAGCATAAGCTCCTCATACAAGCCCACAACCTAAACTATGCCTGGAACGATTGAAGCTAATTCGCGGCTGTTATGTGGTTGGTTGATTAAACAACCAAGGGAGTGGAGCAATGAAATTAAAAGTCCACCGTGGGAAAATCCGCCCGCGTCCGAAAGGAGATCGATGTATTGCGGTGGCGCACTACTTTAGTCACGTGTACCGCGCTCCTGGTTGTCCTCGTCATCCTCTTTAGCACGCGGTGGGGTGCGGCACTCGGTGACGATTCTTACTCGTACATCAAGCCGGTTCGCGATACGCTTAGTGGGGTTTCCTTTCGGGACGTTGCGGTCAAGAATTCACGTACTGTAAAACGCAAGGTTTTAATCTAGAAGAAGGGACCAATATCGGAATTTGCCGATTCCCAGACGGCTCTTACTGTGATGAATTCCAATTCTTTTCTGGTGAATGTTCACCAGGAGATAATCCTGGAGTATTTGAAGAAGATACTATTCAGATACTTGGTTTTTCTGAAGCACGTGATTTTATCGCCGCTTATTTTTACGGCCAATACGGCATTGAGCAAACAGAACCTTGGATAGGACAGAATATCACTCCCGATGGTGTGGTAGGCTCTTCAACTATCCGATTTGTTTCAGGGCCACTGACAGTCGTAATTTCAGCGCCCGCCGCAGCCCTGGTTCCTTCAGTGTATACAATAGAAGAAGCATCTTTTATCGTAAATGGGTTTTATTGGGAAGACACGTTGAGTGTCGATGGAGACATTACAGAAAGTATTGTAATTCCCCCAGCATCAATCCTCAGCGAAGAACAAGCGCGTGATGCAGTCATGGAATATATTATCGCGACTTACAATCTTCCCTCTTTTGGTGAGTGGACCGACCAAGGTGTGTCCCTAACTGATGCCGATATGGCGTTGAGAGTTTTTACCTGCTGCCCCCATGGTTTCAAGTTACCATGTAGCTGTTGATAACCTCTCTGAAGAGATTCGCTGGGAAGGTGATGTTTCTTATCATGGCGAAATCGTCGAGATAAGTTTTTCTAAATAGCCGTAGATTCAACTCATAAGTGCAACTCGGAAGATTGAGATTAAAGGCTAACTGCTACAAAATCAATAGCGTATACACACTTGTCCCAATCTCTCTCTACATATGGAATAGGTTAATTCGTTCAGGTATAGGCTCGCCAGGCTACAAGCAATCGCAGATTATTAGGCCACCCTTGGAAGCCCAGCCTTACGGTCCAACCCCCCCATTTCAAGACTCGATCTCACACCGCACCGTGGCCGGTGCGGCACGATGTAACCTGAAGATCGCCGATTTCCCACGATTCGCTCTGGACAGGACCCCCTCCACTATGTTCCGGGGACTACGGAATCCGAGCCCCGCTACTAATGAAGAACCATAGCACGAAAGGCTATGGTTCTTTGATTAACCTGACGGTGTTCTGTTTCAATAACCAGAATCAGAGGTATGACTCTTTCTGGATCGAAATCCGTCAGGCTGTTTGATCTTCATAAAAGAGAGCACATCACTTATTGATTCTCCGGTACCAAGCGCAATTGCGTCTTCTCTGCTAGGGAATTAAGGGGCAAGCATTTCACTGTACAAACACGTTTCAACGATTGTTGAAACTATCAATTAGAGTGAAATAGGAGTATAATATCGCATAACGGGAAACTGAGGCAGGTAATTGACATGAGAAACGACATATTGAATGAACGCGCGGAAGAGGCATTGTTGAAATGCCTAGAGCAAGTTCCATTTGCGACTGTGGAACCGATCTTTGAACGGGCTTCAATCAGTGGCAAACGGCCGGATCTTCAATACAAGCTACGTGCACCGGATTTTGACCAACTCCTTCTGATAGAGACAAAGAGTACCGGCCAGCCGAAACCGGTGCGCGAAGGCGTCAACCAGATCCTAAGGTACAAAGAATTGTATCCGGAGTCTTATGGCGTCATAATTGCTCCATATATCTCCACGAGGTCAGCATCAATCTGTTTGAAGGAAGGGGTCGGATACCTTGACTTTGCCGGGAACTGTTTTCTGGCGTTTCAGAATGTGTACATCCGCATAGATGGCCAACCAAATCCATTCAGTCAAGGCCGCAGTTTGCGCTCGTTGTTTGCACCGAAAGCGTCTCGTATCCTTCGAGTATTGCTTGTCAATCCAATTGATAAGATATGGAAAGTCAAGGAGCTTTGTAAGGAGTCCGATGTCAGCATAGGGCTTGTCTCTAATGTAAAGAAGCTGCTGGACGAACGTGAATGGATTGAAGATCATGAAGTGGGATTCTCGTTGGGCGATCCAGGTGCCCTCTTGCGAGAGTGGTCGGAGAATTATTCGTATCGTAAGAATCGGGTTCGCGATTTCTATTCTCTTCAAGAAATCTCTGAAATCGAATCTCGAATTGCCGAAGCCTGCTCCGAATCAGACATCGAGTATGCCTTGACTGGATTCTCAGGGGCAGCCCGTATGGCTCCAGCTGTGCGATATCAGCGTGTGATGTCCTATGTTAGGGGAAGCATCAACAGATTGTCTCGACGTCTCGAACTTAAGGAAGTGAGGAGCGGAGCCAATATATCTTTGCTAGAACCCTACGATGAAGGTGTGCTATATGGCTCCGCGAAAGTAAATGATGTACAGGTTGCTTCGCCTATTCAGGTATACCTTGATCTCAAAGGATTCCGCGGTCGAGGAGAGGAAGCAGCGGAGGCGTTACTAGAACAAGTGATTATGCCTAAATGGTAGCAACGAGAAAGGACTATCCGAAACACGCAGTCGAAGCCGCACGGTCGGTATTACTAGAGCTCGCCCACCTATTCAAGTCGCATGGTGATGATATCGTTGTTGTTGGGGGATGGGTCCCAGAGTTATTACTATCGAGTGATAAAGCACCTCATATCGGAAGCACTGATGTTGATCTGGCACTGGATCATCGCGCATTGCAGGAACCTCGGTACCGATCACTATTAGCCATGTTAACTGAGCGTGGGTATCGTCAATCCGACAAGCAACCATTCATCTTCCTTCGCAGTGTCAAAGTAGGGCAGCGCGAAGTTATCGTGCAGGTTGATTTCTTAGCGGGAGAATATGCTGGCACCAGGAAGAGTCATCGGACACAAGAGATTGAGGATATGCGTGCCCGGAAAGCGCGCGGCTGCGATCTTGTTTTTGAAATGAATACCGAGGTGGAGATTCAAGGCACCTTGCCAGAGGGCGGGAAAGATCAGGCCGCTATTCGAGTGGCGTCAGTTGTGCCCTTCATCGTAATGAAAGGGATGGCACTCGCCGATCGCCTTAAGGAGAAGGATGCGTGGGATATTTACTATTGCTTACAACATTTCCCGGGTGGAGTTGAAGCTCTTGTTGAGATGATCCGGCCTCACATTAGCCATGGTCTCGTTCGTGAAGGGTTGGAAAAGATTGCGGAGAAATTTGCGTCTCCTGAGCATGTTGGTCCACAGTTTGTGGCAGATTTCGAAGAGCTTACAGATCCGGAAGAACGTGAATTCGTGCAGCGAGATTCCTTCGAGAGAGTTGACTATCTACTTCAGACCTTGGATCTCAAACGATATGATTGAGTATGCTCAAGTGCCTTTAGAAAAATGTAGCTCTTGTTGATATAAATGTCAGGATCTAGAATGCGCGAGATATTGTGAATCGGGATTCGCCGGGTTTCAAGTGATCGTAAACCGTAAGGCTACCCTTAGAAACCCAGCCTGACGATCCATACCCCCTGATTCAGGATTCCCTGGCCTAGCCCGCCAGGGCAGGCGAACTCACACCGCACCGTAACCGGCGCGGTGTGAGCCTACCATTAGAAATGATCTTAATTCATCAGTACGCACGAAATGGAGACCGTCAGGCTTCTCTGATCCTGAGACCTCGATTTCTTTACGAAAATTGAGGGCTGGAAGATCCTATCTAGAAGTGTAAATAAGGGGTTGGATTATTTACACTTAAGATCTAATATGTAAATAGCAAGACATCTTATAGACAGGTTTTCATATCATGGATCCCAAAGACTTCGGTAACAGTACTGCTGGAAAGGTAGTACGCACTCCCAAGGATTATTGGACCTTCATCCCAAATCCCTTGCCGCCTATCATTCAATGGGCCCCCGCGTTGATCTCTGCCGTGGGAGCTGCGGAGCGAAGCGTGGGCAAACTGGATAGTCTTGCCAATACACTGCCTTCCCCGCACATCCTCGTTCGACCCTTCGTATGCCGAGAGGCGGTGCTCTCTTCGCGCATCGAGGGGACCCGGGCTTCGTTAAGCGATGTTTATGTTTATGAAGCGGCTCAGCTTTCATACCTGGAACCTGCCACCGATGTTCGAGAAGTACACAACTACGTGAAGGCATTGGATTACGGCCTGGAGCAGCTGCGCTCATTGCCCGTCAGCCTACGGCTGATTCGGGAGATCCATGCTGTATTGATGGAGGGAGTCAGAGGCGAGCATTTGACCCCAGGCGAGTTCCGCCTCAGCCGGAACTGGATCGGACCTCCGGGCAGCACCCTGGAGACGGCCAGGTTCGTCCCCCCGCCGGTCGATGAGATGCACAAGACTCTTAGTTCGATGGAAAAATTCATACATGCGGCTTCGGACATCCCACCATTAGTGCGAGAAGCTCTGATCCACTACCAGTTTGAAGCCATCCATCCCTTTCTGGATGGCAATGGCCGTGTCGGCCGTTTGTTAGTCATTTTATTGTTGATCGAGTGGGGCTTGCTCTCCCAGCCCTGGCTCAACTTGAGTGCCTATTTCGAAACCCATCGCACGGCGTATTACGACAACCTGCTGGCAGTCAGCCAGCGAGGTGAATGGGAGAACTGGTTGTCCTTTTTCTTGGAGGGGATCAGAGATCAATCCATGGATGCGATCGCTAGTATCGAGCGTTTGCAGCTTCTGAGGCGGGCCTATCATGAGCGAATAAGTGATGAACGTGCCGCCGAGCGTCTGATGCAAGCCGTCGATGTTCTCTTTGAGCGTCCCATCCTGAGCATCCGTCAGCTCGAGGCGGCTATGGGAGTGCCGTACCGGACCGCCCAGCGTTACATCGAAAAGCTGGAGCTGCTGGGCATCCTCCGAGAAGTGACAGGCCGCGCCCGTAACCGTCTCTATCAGGACGATGAAGTCCTATCCGCCCTTGAGGGTTCCACAGGGAGCCAGGCAGATATATGAGGACCCTGGTAATCGGGGACATCCACGGCTGCTACGTCGAGCTGCAAGAGCTCTTGGAGAAAGCTGACCTGACCCGCGAGTACAAGGTCATCGCACTGGCGATATCGTTGATCGGAGTCTGGAGTCACCCGATTCAGGGTTACCTGGCCTAGCCCGCCAGCCTGCCCTGGTGGTAGTCCAGGGGGCAGGCGAACTCGTATTCCTGAGATTATGAGCCTTTAAGAACTTTTCAAGCTTCTTATACTTCAATCAGTCAGATACTCAATGATGGAACGAATACTCAGGTGGTTGGATTATTTATGATGCTAGGCAAAGGTTTGACAGGGGCTATAAATCTTATATAGCATATATAATACACATTTCGCTGGGAATAGCAGACCTTGCGGGAGCCCTCTTACCCTGTGAGTTTATAATGAGAAAAAATGATATGGCAAAGGAATTGACTCCTCTTATCGGCGAACACAAGTCCTTGGTGGAACTAGCACATGAGGCGATCCGAGAACGGATTCTCTCTGGCTACTTCAAGCCAGGAGATTGGCTTCGACAAGAGGATTTATCTCAACAGCTTGCTGTCAGCCATACGCCTGTGCGGGAGGCATTAGATCGGCTTGTAACCGATGGATTGGCTGAACGGGTGCCACATAAGGGGGTTCGTGTCTCCACCATTGATGAAAATGAAATTGCTGAGGTCTATTGTCTTCGGATGCTTCTAGAACCTCTCACTGTGCGTTTAACCGCCATGAATATTTCGAGAGAGCAACTGAAACACCTTAAGACCATCGTCGACCAAGCGGAGGAATTAACCTCGCTGGATGATATGCCTTCTCGTCGGCAGTTGAATAGGGAATTTCACGGCATGATCTGCAAGGCCTGTGGAAGTGGAACGCTTTGTCGGCTGCATGAGATCATATGGAACAGGTTCCCGGATTGGATGTTCTATGAAGGCCTTTATCGTCATCTAAATTCCTTGAAACCACGGCTTGAACGGGAGATGAAGGAGCATCGGGCATTGCTGGATGCGATCGCAAAAAGGAACATCGATCTCGCCGGTGAGATAGCGACAAACCATATCCAGGGCACAAAAGAGGATCTCCTAGAGGTTTTTGAGATCTCCAGCCACATCCTCGAAGAGAAGCAACTGCAGATGGGGTTATGAATTAAGGATCATTCCATCGGTTGTGATATGGACAAAAGTATAAGGTGGAAGAAACCTCATATGCACTTGCCTGTAGAAAGGGGAAATCGCTTAGGGTGCGCAAAGAAACTATCTAATCAATATAGATGATTAATTCTATGCGTCGAAGGACCGTACTTGTTTATAGAACTTCGGAGAGAATAACATGTCAGATGGAAAGCAGAAGACGATCGTCAATGCCTGGAACGAATGGGATCCACTCAAACATGTGATCGTCGGGCGAGCTGACGGAACCATGGTCCAGGCGCCTGAACTCGCCGTGCAACGCGAATGGCCGGAATACGGTTTCACTTTGGGAAAATACGGGCCCTATCCTGAGGAAATGACGGCGAAAGCCAACGAACAGTTGGACAACTTCGCCGCAATTCTTGAAAGCCGGGGCATACGTGTCGATCGTCCCACCCCGATTGATTTCAGCCAGAGGGTCCAAACCCCGGATTGGGTGCAAGAAACAATGTTCGGCTGCATGCCACCGCGAGATCTATTGCTGACCGTTGGCAATGAAATCCTGGAAGCAACCATGTCCTATCGCAGCCGGTGGTATGAGTATCTTTGCTATCGACCGTTGCTCGAAAAGTACTTCAAGGAGGATCCGAACTTCCGTTTTGAGGCGGCGCCCAAACCGCGTTTGACCGAGCGTACGTACAAGAGAGACTTCTGGGAGAATTGGAAGTCTTTGAGTGAAGAGGAAAAGTGGAAGAAGGCCGAGGAGAATGATTGGATCCCAACCGAGAAGGAACCCTTGTTCGATGCCGCCGATGTTGTGCGCTGTGGAAGGGATCTATTTGTGCAGAAGTCGATGGTTACCAATGACGCTGGTATTGACTGGCTGCGTCGACACTATCCTGACCATCGGGTCCATAAAGTATGGTATCGAGAGCTCACGCCATGGCATATGGACACGACCATCGTCCCGCTGCGTCCGGGTCTGGTACTCTTCAATCCGGTGCGAACCCCTCTGGAAAAGGCACAACGGGAACTGTTTGAGAAGAACGATTGGGAGATTATAGAGGGTCCAGCAACGTTGCTCGAGAAGAAAAGACCGATGACCTTCTGCAGCATCTGGCTGAATATCAACCTTCTCGTACTTGATCCGAAGACCGTCTGTGTCGAAGCCAGCGAGACGCCGGTGATGGAGCTGCTCGACAAGCATGGCATGGAGGTCGTTCCGGTGCCCTTCTATGAGGTGTCTCCATTTGGAGGTGGTTTGCATTGTGCGACGGCAGATGTGTACCGGGAAGGGACGCTTGAGGATTACTTCCCCAAGCAGGTGGAGGGATTCTAGTAAAGGCATAAATGATCCACGAGTATGAATTGTAAGAGGGTGTCAGCATTAGTATATAAGAATTAGAAAGACGGATAACGACACTGACACAAGCAACGCTGTCGTACAATGGATAGTGCTTGCCTGGGAGTTCTCTTCTGTTGCAATGAGCGGTGGAATTGAACGAAGATAGCTATCTAGATAAAGGTAACTTTCGCAGTTAGAGGAAATAATCTCACTATCTCACTCGCGGAAATAATCCAAGTTTCCGTTTCTTCCGGAGGTAGTTCAGTATCACTGTATCAGGGATGAGAACGCCTGCAAAACAACTTATAGGTTAGACCGCATGTCAAGATTTAAACAAGCGTTCAAACGCTTAGACCAATGTATTGAAAAGAAGATGGAGGCCATAAATCTACCAGGCATGGCTGTGGGTTTAACCGATCGTGAGAAACTACTTAGGATCTCAACCTACGGCTTTGCCGACGTAGCCGCCCAGCTCCCCCTCACACCGGAGATGCTGTTTGAAATTGGTTCGATCGGTAAGTCTTTTACCAGCATCGCCTTGCTGCAATTGCGGGAAGAGGGGCTGATAGACCTGCACGAACCAGTCACGCGTTACCTGCCCTGGTTCAAAGTACAATCGGAGTACGAGCCAATCACTCCGCACCACCTGATGAGCCACACAGCCGGCATCACCATGGGGGCGGAATTTCCAGGCGAGGCGCGCTATGAAGTTTGGGCCTTGCGCGAGACGGAAGCCACCGCGCCTCCGGGCACCTATTATCATTACTCAGACGCCGGCTATAAGACGCTCGGAGTGATCCTGGAGGAACTGCTGCGGCAGCCTTACGGGAACATCATCCAGGCACGCATCCTCGACCCGCTGGGGATGACTGATACAGATCCCATAATCACGAACAGCACGCGCAAACGACTGGCGGTGGGTTACGAGGGCTTTTACGACGATCGGCCTCTGTCTCGAAGCCGTCCGCTCGCCCCGGCGACATGGCTCGAACACGCAGAAGGCGCTGGCAGTATCGCCTCCACGCCAGCGGATATGGCCGTCTACCTGCGGATGTTGATGAATCGCGGCCAGGGACAGCACGGGCGCCTCCTCTCCGAGGAGAGCTTCGACCTGATGACGCAGCGGGTCATCGAGGCGGAGGAAGAAGGGGAGGGCTCTTTCTATGGATACGGTCTTGGAATCCGTGAGAGCGATGGTCACACCTACATTGGCCACGGAGGCGGGATGATCGGCTACTATTCATACATATTGACCGACATGGACGAAGGTCTGGGCGTCGTCGTGTTGATGAATGGGCCGGGGGAGCAATCTGATAAAGAGATAGCCAATTTTGCGCTCAAACTACTGCGTGCCACTCTCCACAACCATGAGTTGCCATCCGTGCCGCTGGCCGACCCGACAAAGATCGAAAACGGTGCCGATTATGCTGGAACCTACCGAGCCTGTCCTGAACCTCGATCAGAGCCTGCCAAAGGGCACAGTCGAAAGGCTGGTGCCGATACGCTCACCCTAGTGGCAGAGGGAGAACATTTGATCTTGTCCTATGACAATGAGCGCGTCATACTCGAACGACGTGGTCCCAACCGTTTCTACGTGAACCATCCTGACTTTGCACTCTTCTTGCTCTGTTTTGAACGCGAAGATGGGGAGGTGGTGGAAGTATTCCACGGCCCAGACTGGTACATCAATGATCGATATTCAGGCTCGACCACTTTCGACTATCCACTGGATTGGGATGTATATCCCGGCCATTATTGTTCGCACAATCCCTGGTTAACCAATTTTCGGATCATTCTGCGCAAGGACAGGTTGACATTAGTTTATCCATCAGGAGAAGAGAATGCGTTGGTGCCTATAGGGGATGGCATCTTCCGTGTCGGGGGTGATCGTCTCTCCCCTGAGCGGATTCGTTTTGACGTTATTCTCAATAACCAGTCATTCCGTGCCAACTTCTCGTGTGGCGAATACTATCGTAGTTTCAGGTTTTGATCTGGATGTAGTTCCGTCCAAGAAACGAGGATGGAGGGACCAATGTAAACAAGCAAGATTGAGCCTATGAGTGCACATTTCCTGGCATACGCATTTCAGGAGGAGAGGAGGCAAATAATCTCAGAGCAAGCAATTGGCACAGATCAATCCGTAAAAGAATGATCCTGAGTGTATGGAGGAGGAAGATGAACACTCGACTTTGGAAAGCATTGATTGTATTGGTTGTTCTATCATTGGTCATGACAGGTTTGGCTGGTTGCGCCAAACCGACCGAAGAGCCGACAGAAGCGCCGGTAGTCGAGCCCACCGAGGCGCCGGTAGTAGAGCCGCCAGAAGCCGAGCCAGTCGTCCTGCGTGTTGGCGCTACCACGATTTGGGACGCGATGAACCCGGCTACTGGCTGGGAATCCTACACCCTTCGCTATTGGTTCCACGACGGACTGGTAGAGTGGACCGAGCTACAGGGTTTTGAGCCTGGTCTAGCTGAGACCTGGACCGTATCCGAGGACGGGCTAGTGTGGACCTTCAAGATTCGTGAGGGGCTCACCTTCCACGACGGCACCCCTTGCACTGCTGAGGACGTAGCATGGAGCCTTAACTTCCTCATGGAAGGGATGGTCGGCCCCCTAGAGCTTTATGTGACAGGTTTCGAGGAAGTGGTCGCCCTGGACCCCACCACCGTTCAGATCAGCCTTTCGGAACCGACCGCGCTCATGCTCACTGCCCGGCTGCACTACGCCTGGATCCTTCCACGTAGCGTCTGGGAAGACATGACCTATGATGAAATCATGGAGTTTGAGGATCCTAGATCCCTCATCGGCACCGGTCCCTACAAGCTGGTGGAATATGTGGAAGACGAGTACATGATCGTGGAGGCTAACGAGGACTACTATCGTGGCAAGCCGGTGATTGATCGCATCGTCATCCAGCAGTACGCCACCGAGGACGCCGTGGTGCAGGCGCTTCTGGCCGGCGAGGTTGACCTGATCACCGAAGTTCCGTTCACTGCGGTACTACCCTTACAGGAAGCGGAGAACGTCGAGGTGGTGATCATGGAATCGCTATCTCTTGATGATCTAGTCATCAACTCTCATGTGAATGGCACACAACCCGAAAGCCTTAACGACCCGGTAGTGCGACTAGCCATGGATTATGCCATTGATAAGCAGGAGATCTTGGACGTAGCCTACGCGGGCTACGGCGAGATTGCTGGGAGCATACTCCCACCGGCTATGGGCAACTGGGTCAGCCCCAACGTCAAACCGCTCCCCTTTGACCCGGATGAGGCGAACCGCATTCTGGAGGAGGCGGGTTACACAGATAGTGATGAGGATGGGATCCGCGAGGATGCCGACGGCAATCCGTTAGAGTACCGCTTGTATTCGGAGGATATCGGTATGTCTGCCCGCGTCCTGGAGATCATCTCTGACGGTCTAGCCGAGGTCGGCATCTCTGCCCCGCCTACAATGATGGACGGTGACGCCCTGTACGACTTGCTAGAACCGGACTGGGATTTTGACATGATCTTGTGGGGTTGGGGTTGGGATCCGGACCCCGACTTTGCCGTGTTTTGTTTCACCTGCGATTCGATCCTGGATTATCTTAGCGACTGCGGCTACTGCAACGAAGCGTATGACGAGATATACATCGAGCAGGGTATCACCATGGATGAAGAGGCACGGCGCGAGTTGATTTGGGAAGCGCAGGAGATACTGTTCGAGGATCGCCCTTACATCAACCTCGCCTACCCGCCAACGATTCAGGCTTATCGCAGCGACCGTTTCATTTTCACTGATCTTTCCGCGGGAGATCTTTTGATTAAGTGGACTTTGGTGAAAGATCCCCAGCCGGTTGAGTAGAACGAACGATCGACTACTAGGATTGGTGTAGTGTCACGTCAATTGCGGGGATAATTCCCCGCAATTGACGCCACGTTCGAAAACGTGGTCAGAATTCATATGAGGTGTTGATGCAACAAGGTGGATATTTATCGCGAAAGGTGTTCTTTTCCTTCGCCACCTTGATCGTGGTAATCGTTTTTAATTTCTTTCTCTTCCGCATTTTACCTGGCGATCCGGTCAAGGTAATCATTCGCAGCCCTCGTCTGACGAGGGAGGCGCGTGAGAGGCTGATGGTTGAATTTGGGCTCGACAAACCTGTCTTTCTGAATATCGAGCTGCTAAAGGAAGGCGACCTGATTGGGGCGTTCGACACCCAATTCACAGCCTACGTACGCGCTTTATCAAAGGGTAACTTGGGGATCTCTTTTCGTAGCAGAAGAGATGTGGCGGAAGTATTAGCGGAACGGGTTTGGCGGACCGTGGTGTTGGTAGCGGTGGCTGAAACCTTAGCCCTTTTGCTTGGATTAGCCATGGGACTGGTGGCCGCATGGCGGCGAGGTACTCGCTTAGATATGACAATATTGTTATGGGCTTTGTTCAGTTGGGCGATGCCCAATTTTTTCTTGGGGGTCGTACTGCTTATTCTCGCTCGAGGTTTTCTTCCTGTCGGGGGGATGGTTGTTCCTGGCCTCAAGCCCGAAGCCGGCTTGGTCTATTGGGCAGACGTGGGGAAACATCTAATTCTACCAACGCTCACAATGACAATTGTCTACACAAGCTCCTATGTGATGATCATGCGGAGCAGTGTTGTGGAAGTGTTGAGTGAGGATTATATCCTCACTGCCAAGGCGAAAGGCATGAGCACGATACAGATCCTTCGTGATCATGCCCTTAAAAACGCTATGCTACCCATGGTGACAATGGTTGCGCTCAACCTGGGTTACACCGTCGGGGGGGCGATCCAGGTGGAAACGGTCTTCTCATGGCCCGGAATCGGACGGCTGATGTACGACGCAGTGAGGTTGAGAGATTACCCAGTGTTACAAGGCACCTTTCTGCTCCTGGCGGTCAGCGTGATTGTTGCCAATTTATTGGCTGATATTTTGTATTCGGTGTTGGATCCGCGGGTGAGGACGGATTAGAGTAGAAAATGGAACTGATTAAAGAGATTTGGCTGGCTTTCCGCCGTAGACCTTTAGGTCTTCTTGGTGTGTTCATGCTTTTCTCCATCATTTTTGTCGCTATCTTTGCGCCGTGGCTGGCGCCATATGACCCTGATGCAGATATTGATGTGGAACCCCAAGATCTCCTGGCACCACCGGATGCTGAGCACCTCCTAGGAAGGGATGACGCGGGCAAGGACGTTCTGAGCCAGCTCATCTACGGCGCGCGGGTCTCGTTGACTGTTGGGTTTGTAGCTTCCTTCATGACGATATTTATCGGCACCACTGTTGGGTTGGTAGCCGGATATTTCGGAGGACGAATCGGAAACGCATTGATGCGGCTGGTGGATTTCCTGTTGGTTATCCCTGATCTGCCGCTGATGTTGGTTTTCATCTCGATGTGGGGGCGGGGCTTATGGAAGATCATCCTGGTGATCGGTATGTTAGGGTGGACATCTACCGCCCGGTTGGTGCGGTCACAGGTGCTATCAATCAAGGAACGGCAGTTCGTGTTACGCGCCAAAGCCCTCGGAGCGAGCAATTTTCGAACGATCATGCGCCATATTTTTCCCCAAGTGCTACCTATCATCCTGGCTGATGGGGTGCTGAGTATATCCGGTGCCATCATTGCCGAATCCTCTCTCAGTTTCCTGGGGCTTGGAGATCCGATGCTCGTCAGTTGGGGGATGATGCTTAACTTTGCCTTTGAACGAGCGATAAGCAGAATGGCATGGTGGTTCTTATTGCCGCCTGGATTCGCCATCATCTGGGTAAGTCTTGGGCTGGTTTTAATGGGCAGCACACTGGAAGAGATCGTCAATCCAAGATTGAAGACACATCACCTTTTCGACCCTCGCAGAATGTTAGAGCTACTGCGAGTTATACCGCCTAAGGTGGAGCGGCAAGAGGTTACGGAGTAAGTTGGGTGACGACTTTAGAAGTGCGGAATCTTTCCGTTAGTTATTTATCGGAGGAAGGTGCGTTGTTAAATGCCGCCGAGGATGTTAGCTTCCAATTAAACCAGGGAAAATCCCTGGGCATTGTGGGGGAGAGTGGGTGCGGGAAAACGACTGTAATGATGGCGCTCCTGCGCCTTTTACCAGATGCAGGTCGCATCATCCAGGGTCAGGTGATCCTCGAGGGGGAGGATTTACTGAGATACAGTGAAGCCGAAATGAGTGCGGTACGTTGGTCGAAAATCTCTATAGTATTTCAAGGCGCGATGAATGCACTCAACCCTGTTCGCACGATCGAAAGCCAGATCGCCGAAACACTTAGGATCCATGATGTAGAAAAGACTAAACAACGAGAACGTGAACGGGCAGGTGAATTGCTCGAAATGGTCGGGATCCCCCCGGAGAGAGGGCGGCAGTATCCGCACCAATATAGCGGTGGGATGCGTCAACGAGCCGTGATTGCCATGGCCCTTGCATGCAACCCCCGAGTAATAATTGCCGATGAACCCACGACTGCCCTGGACGTGATGATTCAAGCGCAGATTTTGAAGCTTCTGGTGAGACTGCAGAGAGAGCTCAACCTTGCTCTGATCGTCGTGACGCATGATCTAGGGGTAGTGGCCGAGATTTGCGACAATGTGCTAGTGATGTATGGAGGTAGAGTAGCGGAAACCGGCACCGGTGATGCCATCTTCAACGATCCACAACATCCATATACCCAGAGGCTTCTGCAAGCCTTTCCCGACATCGAGAACCCTCATGCAGAAATGGTTTCGATCCCGGGGATTCCGCCGCGATTGGATGACTTGCCGCCCGGGTGTCGTTTCGCACCCCGATGCTATGTGTGCGGGGATCGGTGCCACAAGGAGATGCCGCCGATGATCGAGTACAAACCTGGTCACTTATTTGCCTGTCACCTAGACTACAGGAAGATAAGTTGATATATAAACCCATTCTCCAGGTTCAGTCTCTCAAAAAATACTTTCCTTGCCCAAGGTCTTTTACTGACGCCATGCTGCGCAGACCCTACAAGGTCGTCCACGCTGTAGATGATGTGAGTTTCGAGGTGCAAAGGGGGGAGATCTTAGCCTTAGTGGGCGAGTCGGGATCGGGGAAGACAACAGTCGGTATGAATGTGCTTGGTTTACAGGTGCCAACCGCGGGTAGGATTCTATTCGATCATCATGATGTGGCTGACTGGGCACGTGGGAATTTGGTGAGGGGTCGTACGGAAGATATCGCATCAAAGAGGCGTCGTGAACAAGTTTTGGCGTTACGTCGACGGGCACAAATTATCTTTCAAGACCCATATGAGTCCTTGAACCCACGTCAAAAGGTTTATGAGACAGTTTCGGAACCGTTGGAAATTCACGGCATCGGTCGTACAAAGGAAGAGAAAGAGGCACTGGTTCGGAAGGCGTTAGAAGGGAGCGGATTAGCCCCGGCTGACCACTTCTGGGATCGTTATCCTGAACGCCTTTCAGGCGGGCAACGTCAGCGCCTGGTGATTGCATCCGCATTGGTGTTGGAGCCAGAATTGCTGGTGGCTGATGAGCCAGTTTCGATGTTGGACGTATCAATTCGAGCGGAAATTCTCAGTTTGTTGAATGAACTGAGGGAGCAGCGCGGCATTACCATACTCTATACAACCCATGATTTGGCAACCGCTGGTATTTTCACTGACCGTATGGCGGTGATGTACTTGGGGCGGATTGTGGAACTAGGACCGACGGAAGCTGTGCTATCTGAGCCGCGACATCCGTACACGCAGGCTTTGGTGTCAGTGGTACCGGCGCCGAATCCGCGCCGTCGTCGGAAACAGGTCGTGCTGGAAGGAGAAGTGCCCAACCCCATCGACTTACCTACCGGTTGCCGCTTCCACCCGCGCTGCCCGCAGGCGAAGGAGGAGTGCAGTCGAATCGACCCTCGACCTGTACCGGTGAGTGAGGACCACCAGGCAGCTTGCTTGTTTGTATAAATCGTTGTAGAGCGCGCCATATACGAGAATATTCCACTCTACGCGCGATATGCCATGAAAGGTGCAACCCGATGGAATTCGACGATGTCCTAAGAATTCTCGACGATGTCCCCGACTACAAAGTCTTCCTCACGGTAGATGAACTGAGGAATAGCACCCGTCAATTAGCCAATAGGTATCCTGAAATTGTGGAGCTCATGCAGATTGGCAAATCACGACAGGGGGAGATCATTGATGTGATCAAAATTGGCCATGGACCCAAAGTGGCATTGTTGTTTGCCATGCCCCATCCAAACGAGCCGATTGGCAGTATGATGCTGGAATTTTTTTCGCAGCGGTTAGCAGAGGATGAAGAGTTGCGTGAGTCGCTGGGCTATACATGGTACTTGGTCAAGTGCATCGATCCCGATGGCACCCGCCTCAACGAAGGCTGGTTCAGAGGCCCTTTCACTCTTGAGAACTATGCTCGCCATTATTATCGTCCACCTGCATATCAACAAGTAGCATGGACCTTTCCTATTGATTACAAGACCCTTCACTTTAATGACCCAATGCCCGAGACGCAGGCCTTGATGGGCTTGATCGAGCAGCTGTTGCCGGATTTCATGTATTCGCTGCACAACTCTGACTTCGGTGGTGTGTATTATTTCATTTGGGAAGCAGCTCCGCCATTGTATGAGCAGTTCCATAAACTTGTCGAGAGTCAAGAATTACCACTCCACCTGGGTGAGTCTGAGAGACCCTATGAGGAATTATACGCAAGCGCCATCTACAAGGATTCATCGATTTCTGCTGAGTACGACTATCTCGAAGAATACACGGAAACCGATCCGGCCGAGATCATCACGGGAGGTACGCTCAGCTTTGAGTATGCGCGCAGGTTCTGCAATCCGTTCACCCTGATTTGTGAGATGCCCTATTTCTACCATCCGGCGATAAACGACACCTCGCCATCGGATACGCTGCGCAGGGATGCGCTTCTCCAAGCGATCGAGGAGAGCAGAGAATCGGTGCAATTCTTGGCTGAATTGTACGATGTGGTGAAGGACGAACTTACCGTGGCATCGCCCTTTCAAGACGCAATTGAAGAATATTTGCGGACCTTCAGCGAAGAGTTAGCCGTTGAAGAGGAATGGGTGCGAACAAACCCCAAAACCGATGGAATGGCGACAGTGGCGGAAAAGTTCGATAACCTGGTGATCCATAGGCACTACCGGCTGACTACGCTGGGCATGTTTCTTCGCATGCTCGATACCCAGATCGCGGTAACCGGTGCTTCACCTCCGTTGATCTCCACCCACACGGTCGCAAAACAGGCCTTCGAGGTCCGTTCGGCTACGCTGGAGGCTGAAATAGACTACTCCGTGATTCCGATCCAGAAGCTGGTGCGTGTTCAATTGGGTAGCGCCCTATTGACGGCTGATTACGTGGCCAGGAGACGGGCGTGAGTCAAGGAGTAAATCTTTAATTGCAGGCTACTGTAAAATCCCAACCATCATAAACGGAAGACATAGACCATGCTGGACATTTTAATTAAGAATGGTGTCATCTTGGATGGCACTGGAAAGCCACCTATCAGAGCTGATGTGGGTGTCTCGCAAGGTCGTATTACCGTGTTGGCGAAGGACATTGAACAGGAGGCAGTCTCCACCATCGATGCCTCGGGGCTACATGTTGCCCCTGGTTTCATCGATCCCCATACGCACTCAGAATTGACGTTGCTGGCGAACCCCAAGGCTGAGAGCAAAATCCGCCAAGGGGTGACGACGGAGATCGTCGGTAATTGCGGTGGTTCGCCGGGTCCACTAATTGGCGCGGCTATGGAGGAGGCGCGGGTTGCGGCCGAGATCGTTGGTGTGGACATTACCTGGGCTAGCTTGGGGGATTATTTGGAACGAATTAAACGCCAGGGGACCGCTTTGAATGTCGTCGCTTTAGTTGGCCACAATACCATTCGGGGGGCGGTCCTGGGATTCGAGGATGTACAGCCCTCACCAGAGCAGCAAGCCGAGATGGAACAATTGGTGGCAGATGCGATGGAACAGGGGGCGCGTGGCCTTTCCGCTGGTCTGTTTTATCCACCTGGCTATTATGCTCACACTGATGAAGTCATCGGTTTGGCGAAGGTCGCCGCCCACTATGATGGCATCTATGCTTCCCACATCCGAAGCGAAACCGACCGTCTCTTCGAAGCCGTGGAGGAGTCCATCCAGATTGGCAAACAGGCTGAAATCGCAGTGCAAATCTCCCACATCAAGTTAGAAGGCTATCGAAACTGGGGTGGAATTGACCGGTTAGTGGACATTCTCGAGAATGCTGGCTCACGTGGGGTTAGCGTTGGTTGCGATCAGTATCCTTACGATGCCGGTATGAGTTGGCTAGCCTACATTCTTCCCTATTGGGCTCAAACGGGTGGAGCTAAGGCTGTCGCGAAACGCTTGAGCGACACAGAGGTACGTACCCGGCTCAGAAATGATTGGGAAGAGAATCGCAGCCAGTGGGAGGAGCGAAGCGGTATGCATGATTGGAACGACATTCTAATCACTGGTTGCCATACTCGACCGGAGGTGCAAGGAAAACGTGTTGCTGAAATCGCGTCGGAAGAAGATAAGGACCCGCTGGATACAGCTCTCGACCTGATCGTTATCAGTGAGGGACATGTGGAGTGTGTCTGTTTCGGTCAACTAGAGGCCAATGTCCGTGCTCTATTACGTCATCCTCTTGTGGTGGTTGGTAGCGATGGGGAATCCCTGGCCCCCTATGGCATATTGGCTCAGAGTATGACACATCCGCGCAGCTATGGAACGTTTCCTCGTGTGTTAGGGCACTACGTGGGCCAGGAAAAGGTTCTCTCACTTGAGGAGGCGGTGAAGAAGATGACCTCCGTCACTGCAACGCGATTCGGTCTCACCGATCGGGGGATGATTCGTGAAGGCGCATGGGCTGACTTGGTCCTATTCGACGCTCATACCGTGGTCGATAAAGCGACCTACACCAACCCTCATGAGTACCCTACAGGTATCCCTTATGTAATCGTCAATGGCGTCGTGGTCATTGATCAAGACCGGCATACTAACGCTCTACCCGGACAAGTGCTTTAAAAAATCAAGAGGCGGCTCAGAAAGACTCATCCATCCTTTTCTCCCAAGGAGAAATGTTAATGGAGGCCGCTACTGAGTATCCTCTACCACACACGCCTCGGTGTAGTAGCCGAAAATTATCATCCGTTCGTCATCCCGAGTGAATGCGTTGTGAATCGCTAATCTGTACGAGGGTTCATAGTAGATGAAAAGTAATTTGCTGGGATCAGATAATAAACCTGTCAATGAGAGAAGTACAGCGGGAACATATCGATAACGTGAACAAGGATGCACCAAATTCGCGGTCATCGTATGTCCAAGTACATTTTCTAGAACGGATGTCCTTTTTCGGCCACTACAACTTTTCCGGCTATCACCATAATCCTTATTCTATTGGTAGTATTTGCCATTAGTCTATTGTCAATAAGACTATTGACAAAATGAGAATAGTGTGGTTTATTTATATTTAATGTATTGGGGGTTATTTGTGTAGAAGGAGTAGGTATGCCTGGAGGTGGGCGGAGAAGAAGGACACGGGGGAGACGAGGGCGTTCGGGAGGGTCAATCCGTTTGCTAGAGCCTGTGTTGCTGCTTTTACTGCATTCGAGTTCTAGGCACGGATATGGTCTTCTTGACCAATTAGATGAATTCGGGTTAGGTGATCTAAACCCAAGCGTAGTCTACCGGACATTGCGCGAGATGGACGAGCAGGGATGGGTGCGTTCTGTGTGGGAGGGGGAGGAGACACAAGGACCTCCACGCAGGATATATGAATTAACCAAGAGTGGAAGTGAGATGTTGTCGCTTTGGGTAAAGGACTTGGAGGAAGCCAAATTCCACATAGAAGGCTTAGTAGATAAATACAGACGTAATCTTGAGTGAAGTTTAAGTGAGTACCACTGAATAATATGTATGTACAAGCGATTGCTAACTTGTCAGATGAAAGGAGAATAGAAAATGCCAAGAGGAGATAGAACAGGACCTATGGGGCAAGGGTCGATGACCGGACGTGGTGCGGGTTACTGCGCCGGGTATAACCTGCCAGGTCATGCCAACCAAATACCTGGGCGTGGCTTTGGAATGGGTTGGAGAGGGGGACGAGGCTATGGCTGGGGCGGTGGATGGCGAAGAGGGGGTCGATTCTACGGACCCGCTTTTCCCAAACCTTTCGGTTATTATGCCTCTCCTGTGCCGGCGTATGATGAGGAGGGTGAGGCCAAGTTTCTTCGAGCTGAGGCGACAAGGATAAAGGATGCCCTGGATGAAATTGAGAAACGCCTGGTTGAGCTTGAAGAGGATTAGCATCGAGCTCTATGAGCTTGCCCGAACGAGATGAAAAATGATTTCTGTTGATCGCCAAGCTTGTGACGGCTGCGGTCTTTGTATAGAGATCTGTCCTACCGGCGCTTTACAACTTGTGGACGACCTGATTCAGGTGGAAAGCAGCTTGTGTGATGAGTGTTATGCTTGTGTCGATGCTTGCCCTCAAGAAGCTCTAGTGCCAAGTGAAATTGTGGAAGAAGAGTACCATGTTCCAGCAGCTCCGAGCTCATTTGGTGTGATGGATGAGATTGGAATATCCGCTTCCAGCAACAAACCCCTCACCAGACCAGCCATCACAGACCTCGGTCCGCCCAGGAGAAGTCTTGGTGACTGGTTGGGAGCTGCGCTAGATTTCCTGGTATTTGACCTTGGTCCTGCTGTTGAGGGTATCATAAGGACTGAGCGTCAACGAAAAGGTGATGATGCGGTTTCCTTTCGCCAGACTGGAAATGATCAAAGAGAGAAACGGGGCAGACGAAGGAGTGGGCGAAAGGCTCGCCGCCGGAGACGTGGTAGACAATAACGTCCTTTATTTTTCCAATTGCCGGTTTTTATTAACAGTCTCATAGTCATCAGCTTGAAGTGCTCGTGAAGCAGAGGCTATCATGTAGGTGGTGGGTTTAGAAGCCTGCATGCACTTTTATATGGGGCGGGTTTCTTGCCCGCCTCCTTTTTATTAAATCGCGGCAACGCGTCGTTGGATGGAGCACACTGCTTTCATTATGTGCTCCACAAGCGGATGGCTCGGTGGGTACCGCTGTCTCGCCAAGTCCCGAAATTTTGATAAGCTATTACGCTTCGAGACGGATACAATATCGTTAAGGGTAAAAGGTGGAAGTGACGGACATCCGGAGGAGGGTCTTATGAAGGTAACATGTGTAGTAGATAACGCTGTTCGACGCAGTTCACCTTTCTGGGGCGAACATGGCCTGGCATTCCTGATCGAGGCGGAGGGCTGTCGTGTTCTTTTCGACACTGGCCAGAGCGGGACTGTACTCTTGCATAATTTGGAAATGCTTAACGTGAACTTGAACGCGATAGACGCTTTAGCCATCAGTCATGACCACTACGATCACACTGGAGGCCTGCTGGGACTGCTTGACCAAGTACGCCCGGGGATACCCTTGTATGCTAACCTCGATCTCTTCCGTGAACGATACTCACGCCGGGAAGGGGAGCTTCAAAAGATAGGCGCTTTACAGAGCGGAAAAGACTTGACAGCTCGTTTAGCCTTAGAGTTGAGCCAGACTCCACAGGAGATCATCCCCAATCTCTGGACAACAGGGGAGATCGTGGAACGACCGGAGCCGGAGGGGAGAAGCGCTCATCATTTTATTCGTGAAGGTGATGTCCTTGTTCCCGATCCGTATAAGGATGACCTAGCGCTTGTTATGGAGGTGGGTGAGGGCTGGTTGTTGCTTTGCGGTTGCTGTCATGCTGGATTGTTGAATACACTAGCGCATGCCCAACGCGCCTTTGGCGAGCCTATCGTGGGCATCGCCGGTGGTCTCCATCTTACAGGTGTCAGTGACGATGAACTCCAGCACGTCGTTGATGTTCTATCGTCTATGCCGGTGCTGAAGCGGATCTACCCGAACCACTGCACGGGTGAGGTGGCTTTCGTCACCTTGATGCAGAGACTTGGTGCCCATGTCATCCGTCCTTGTCCTGCGGGAACAGTCTTGGAGATTTGATACACTAAAGGGTTGATGACCGGGATATCACTCTCTACCTCAGAGTAATCCGATGAACTCCCTACGAGGTTTATAATATAGTACTCACTCAGAAATTAAGAAGGTGTTGTACTTCGGGTGATCGCGCTGATATGGCGGGGATTTGTGATTGACCTGGATTGCATATTTGTGCTTAAGGTATCGAAGGTCCTTTCTTTTACCTCTATGGAGGTTAGGTTGAAAAGCAAGGATATACTTGAAGACCAATAAATTAAGGGGTCTAAGTATGGAATTCATCTTAAACGGTCAGGAAAAAGATTTCAACGGCGATCCTGAACTGCCGCTTTTGACTTACTTGCGTGAGCATGAAAACATCCTCTCCCCAAAGAACGGATGCTCTGCTCAGGCTTCCTGCGGGGCATGTACTGTTGACCTCAATGGAAAAGCAGTGCTTTCTTGTGTCACTATTATGAAAAAGGTGGCTGACGGAACCGTCACCACGATTGAAGGATTGAGCAAATATCGGCAGGATGTATTTGCCAATGCCTTTGTCGGAAAAGGAGGGGTGCAGTGCGGATTCTGCACACCTGGAATTGTGATCAGAACGAATGCCCTGATCAACACCAATCCCGATCCTACTTATGCTGAGGTAGAGAAGGCGCTCACGCCTCACCTATGCCGCTGCACCGGGTATAAGAAAATAATTGAAGCTATTCTTTACGCTGCTGAGGCCATCCGGAACGAAGAAGAGATCCCTCTGCCAGAAGGCGATGGACGAATTGGCACAAGTCTGCCCAAATACCAGGGCAGGGAGCTGGTCCTGGGGCAGCACCGTTATTCAGACGATGTTCGCATGGACGGTATGAAGTACGGTGCTCTCAAGTTCAGCGATCACCCTCGTGCAAGGGTACGATCAATCGATACCCTTCTCGCGGAAGAATCGGAAGGTGTTCTGCATATTTTCACTGCTGAAGATGTGCCGGGCGAGCGCCATATTGGCATCATTAAAAATGATTGGCCGTTGATGATTGCAGAAGGCGAAACCACGCGCTATGTGGGCGACGTATTAGCGAGCGTTGTTGCTGACACGGAAGAGAGTGCTCGTAGAGCAATAGAATTGATAAACATCGAGTATGAAGTACTCGATCCAGTCACCGATATACATCGGGCTATGGACCCGGAGGCACCTAAAATCCACGAAGGAGGCAACCTACATCCAAACACAGTGATCAATCGGGGTGATGTTGAAAGGGGAAGAGCCGAATCCGCTTACATAGTCCAAGGCGTTTTTGAGACTCAGCGAGTTGAACATGGATATATGGAGCCGGAGTGTGCGGTTTGCTATCCCACTGAAGACGGCATCCACCTTCTGTCGCAAGGTCAAGGTATCTATGTTGATCGCCAGCAGATTTCTCGCTTATTAAATTTACCAGAGGAAGAGGTGCGTGTCACCCAGTTGCCTAACGGCGGCGGTTTTGGTGGCAAGGAAGACCTGACGGTGCAGGGTCATGCCGCCCTTATGGCGTATCACCTCTCCATACCGGTGAAGGTCCATCTCAACCGGGACGAATCCATGCGAATGAGCACTAAGCGTCATCCCATCTGGATGAACTACATTATTGGCTGTGATGAAAATGGGAAATTCACCTTCATCAAGGCAAGTTTCATCGGCGATACTGGTGCTTATGCCTCTGTGGGCGCAGAAGTATTAGAGAGATCAGCCGGGCATGCAACCGGAGCTTATCATTTCCCTGCCGCTGCGATAGATGCTGTTGCGGTATACACCAATAACATTCCCTGTGGCGCCATGCGCGGTTTTGGGGCTAATCAAGCTATCTTTGGATTGGAAAGCCTGATTGATGACTTATGCGAGAAAGGCGGCTTCGACCGCTGGCAATTCCGTTATGATAACGCCTTGGTTGAAGGTTGTATGACTGCCACGGGACAGGTAATCGAAGCCGGCGCAGGCGTGCGGGATACGCTGCTGGCGGTGAAGGACCAGTTTTACCAAGCAAAGTACTCCGGTCTCGCCTGTGCCATAAAGAATACGGGGATTGGTAACGGTGTAACCGATGAGTCTAGTGCTCGGATCACCATTCATGCACCGGATATGGTCATTGTGGATCATGGTTGGACGGAGATGGGGCAGGGTGTGAACACAGTTGTTCAACAGGTGATTTGCCATGAAACCGGTCTGCCACCTGGCATAATCGAAATCCGCACGGATACGGACTCCGAGCAAGTGGCAGGTATGACCACCGCGTCGCGTGCCACTTCGCTGCTCGGCAATGCATTGATTGATGCTTGCAAGAGTCTGAAACGCGACCTGAAGGTCCATTCATTGGAAGAGCTGGTGGGCAAGGAATATACTGGTGAGTGGATCGTGGACTGGACGACAGAACTAGGTGCGATAGTTGATAAGGTGTATACCCATTATTCGTATAGTTATGCCACGCAGTTGGTTATTCTAGATGACGAAAAGGGTTACATTAAGAAGGTCATCGCCGCACACGACGCGGGTAAGATTTTCAACCCGGTTCTTTTTGAAGGGCAATTGCAGGGTGCTGTTCATATGGGACTAGGTTATGCCATCAGTGAAAACTTCCCAATGGAAAATGGCCATCCGGTGAGCACCAATCTTCGTAAGCTGGGAATCCTTCGTGCCAAGGAGATGCCTGAAGTGGAGGTCATCGGCGTGGAAGTGCCGGACCAATATGGGCCATATGGCGCAAAGGGTGTGGGTGAGATCGGTTTGCTGCCCACAGCTGCAGCCGTAGCCAATGCTCTTTATCAGTTCGATGGTCTTCGCCGAACCCAGTTGCCCATGCAGGCTCCAAAACGGAAATAAATAAAGCTGGATATTATTCGGTCTTTTGGGAGATTAAGCGGTATAGATAAGAAAACAACCCGAGATCCGAGTTCCCAAGTTCAGGATTCCCTGGCCTAGCCCGCCAGCCTGCCCTGGTGGCAGTCCAGGGGGCAGGCAAATTCACCCCGCAACGACCACAGTGCGAGGTAAAACTTGAAGGTCCTGAATCCCTCAGCTTCGCTCAGGACTTCACCGATCGAAACCGTAAGGTGAAAACCCTTATACACAAGACAAGACTATTAATCAGGCAGGCCCCACAATCAACTGCTGGTAAACCGAACAAGGTGCTGCACACGGGTCCTTTGTTGTACCCGACTACTTCATGGATGGATTGCTGATTGATGGAGATCAGGTAACGGGTATCTATTAACCCCCAGCAAAAATTGACACCCAAAAAACATATGCTATAATATGGTCGATACGCCCTTTAAGTGACATATATTAAATGACCATATTTGGACAAGCGTCGGGTTTCTGACCCTTTCCATTCCAAGTCTTCGGTACGAGAACCAGCTCGATCGCGTACCGAGATTGCAATGAAGACTTAAACCAGGGTCTCGGCCGACTAGCCGGCTCTAAAGCGTCGTGGGGCTCCTGCATAATCTGGAGTGGCGGACATGTCTCACTCGCAGGATATGATCTTCACCTTGTACGGTGACTATATCCGTCATCGAGCTGGAGAGGCCTGGACCGGCAGCCTCATTGAGTTGCTCGGTCTTTTTGGCCTATCTGGACAAGCTGTTCGTTCCACCCTCTCGCGCATGTCCCGCAAAGGCTGGCTGAAGAGCTGTAGAGCTGGTAGGCATAGTTTCTATTCCCTAACCCCCAAATGCCAAAATCTACTCGAGGAAGGTGCAAAACGCATCTTCAAACCCCGCTCTGACCCTTGGGACGGTCGCTGGCACTTGCTCTTCTATTCCATTCCCGAGTCCAAACGACACTTGCGCCGCAAACTTCGTAAGCAGTTGCTTTGGCTCGGTTTCGGCACATTAAACCACGCTACCTGGATCACCCCTCGCGATCTGCAATCCGAAGTGGAGCATGTCGTAGATACTTTAAATGTCCGCTCATACGTGGAGTTCTTCGCTGGCGAACATCGGGACTTTTCCAGTGGCGAGGAAATCGTAGCACGATGCTGGGATCTGAAACGGCTCAATGACTATTACACCGCGCTCATCACTCGTTACGGCCCCCTTTTGCAGGAAATCAAGGCTCGACTGCAATCCGGCGAAAGCCTGGATCCAAAGCAGTGTTTTATTCAGCGTTTCATGCTGATTCATGAATACCGTTCATCTCCTTATGTGGATCCTAATCTACCGCTGGAGTTGCTACCCGATGATTGGCGAGGTGAAGAAGCGACGCAATTGTTTCAAGAACTACATGAACTTCTGGTAGACGGAGCTGAAACATTTGTTGATTCAGTCCTGGTCAAAGCTCCAAAGGTCCGTACTCTGAGACGGGGCGTCAACACATACATATCTGACGACTAAAGACCAAGAGAGGAGGCAAAATGCGAGAGGTAGTAATTGTTGAGGCGGTACGCACTCCGGTAGGCCGGCATGGTGGAGCGTTGGCGGCCGTTCGCCCGGATGACATGGCTGCGCTTGTCATTCAAGAGGTAACCGCCCGGGCAGGTATTGAGCTTGATCTTATCGAGGATGTTTATCTAGGTTGCACCAATCAGGCAGGGGAGGATAACCGCGACATTGCCCGCATGGCGCTCTTGTTAGCCGGCTTGCCTTTCAGCGTGGCAGGGGTCACCATCAATCGACTCTGTGCTTCGGGATTGGATGCGATTAACCAGGCTGCGCGCGCTATAAAGTGTGGGGAGGGCGATGTCTTTATCGCCGGTGGTGTGGAGAGCATGAGTCGAGCACCATGGTCTGTTCCCAAGACAGAACGCGCGTTTCCCTGGGGCAATGTCACGATGTATGACACAACCATCGGCTGGCGGTACCCAAATCCGAAGATGGAACAAATCATTCCCCTTGAGGGAATGGGTGAGACGGCGGAGAATATATACGACGAGACCAGAATCAGCCGTGAGGAGCAGGATGCCTTTGCTTTGGAGAGTCAGAGGCGAGCGGCAGCAGCTATTGAAGCAGGACGGTTTAAAGACGAGATCGTGCCGGTGTCCATTCCCCAGCGTAAAGGTGATCCATTGATCGTGGACACCGACGAGCATCCCCGAATTAAGATTGACACGGATGGCAAAGTACAGTTGGCCACCAGCGCTGAGGAGTTAGCCCGGTTACGCCCCGCATTTCGCGCTAATGGCACAGTGACCGCAGGCACTTCCAGCGGTATCAACGATGGAGCTGCCGCAGTGCTCTTGATGTCGGAGGAGAAGGCAGAAGAATTAGGCTTTAAACCTATTGCTCGATGGGTGGCTTCAGCCGTGGCAGGGGTTAACCCCCGCACGATGGGCTATGGCCCTATTCCAGCCACACGGAAGGCACTGCAACGAGCAGGATTAGCTATCGATGATATGGATTTGATCGAACTGAATGAGGCGTTCGCAGTTCAAGCGCTTGCCTGTATCAAAGAATTGGGCTTCGATATGGCTAAGACGAACGTCAACGGGGGAGCTGTGGCGCTCGGACATCCCTTGGGATGCACCGGTGCAAAGCTGATGGTTACACTGTTGCATGAAATGCGGCGTCGAGCTTCGGCTGGAGAGAAGATGCGGTATGGCTTAGTGACACTTTGTGTCGGTATTGGTCAAGGATGTGCGACCATCGTCGAGCTTACGGATTAGGAGGAGGAGGAATGGAACTGGAAGGTAAAATCGCTATTGTCACCGGCGGTACTCGAGGCATTGGCAGAGCTATTGCTCTGGATCTGGCTGCCAATGGGGCTGATATTGCCCTCAACTACCGGAAAAGTGTCGATCTAGCTCAAGAACTTGCCGAAATCATCCGCGGAATGGGACGGCGTGCTCTTGTCATCCAAGCGGATGTGTCCAGCTTTGACGATGCTCAAGCGATGATCGAAAAGGTGTTGAACGATTTCGGCCAAGTGGACATTTTAGTCAACAACGCGGGGATGAACTGGGACGGCGTAGTGTGGAAGATGTCCGAAGAGCAATGGGATCGGGTCATCAGCGTCGACTTAAAAGGCACTTTCAATTACACCCGCGCGGTCACCCCCGTCTTTCGTGAGCAAGGTTCCGGCAAAATCGTCAACATCACTTCCATTAATGGCTTGCGTGGTAAGTTTGGTCAGACCAACTACTCAGCGGCGAAGGCCGGAGTGATCGGGTTCACCAAAGCCTGTGCCCGTGAGTTAGGTCGGTATAGCATCAACGTCAACTCCGTCGCGCCAGGCCTAATCGAGACCGAAATGGTTAAAGAAGCTCCCCAAAATGTGCGGGATATGGCCCTGGCTGAGATCGTTCTAGGGCGACTTGGGCTTCCGGAGGAGGTGGCTTACGTCGTTACCTTTCTCTGCACCGACAAAGCCCGGCATATTACCGGACAGGTCATCCAGGTGGATGGAGGACAGTACATTTGATTCAGTAGTCAGTAGTCAGTAGTCAGTAGTCAGATATCAGTAGTCAGATGTCAGCGATCAGTATTCAGTCAGAGTAATTTTCGAGTGTGAAGGATGCATGAATACGTAGACCCATCTGACTACTGGTTACTGACATCTGAAAGGAGTTCACCATGGAGTACCAGAACATCATCTTCGAAAAACAAGCCGGTGTGGCAAAGATTACACTCAACAAACCACCCCTGAATGTGCTTAACATTGCGATGATGCGTGAGATCAACGATGCGCTTGAAGGGCTGGATGATGATCCTTCGGTCAAGGTGCTGATCTTCGAAGCGGTCGAGGGGAGTAAAGCCTTTTCAGCCGGAGTGGACGTCTCCGAACATACTGCCGACTTGGTTGAGGAGATGATCGAAGTTTTCCATCGCATTTTCCGGCTTCTCGACGATTTGGAATTAGTGACCGTCGCGGTGGTGGGAGGCGCAGCGCTGGGTGGCGGGTGTGAGTTAGCGCTCTTCTGCGATATGGTCATCGCCTCGGAGAAGGCCAGCTTTGGCCAGCCGGAGATCCAGGTGGGCGTGCTGCCCCCCATCGCGGTAGTGGCGTTGCCGGACATCATCGGCCCCAAAAAGGCGATGGAGATGGTGTTGATCGGCGATCGCATCCGGGCTGACGAGGCCGAGCGACTGGGATTGATCAACAAGGTCGTACCACCGGAAGAACTACAATTCGCGGCCGTCGAGTTTGTGGAGAAGTTGGCCAAGCTGAGCGGCGCTGTACTGCGCATAACGAAACGGGCGGTGCGGGTGGGCAGTGTCGGTTCCTTTACCGATGGGTTAGCGGCCGTCGAGGACCTGTACCTGGGTCCGCTGATGGACACCGAGGACGCCCATGAGGGGCTGTCCGCCTTTATGGAAAAACGTCCGCCGATCTGGAAGGATAAGTAGTCGAGATATGGCTGCAAGTGAGGTGGAGATACTTAAGAGGGACTAAGCATGAGATACGCAGAGACAGGGTTTAATTTAGAGATCGATCTATCCCGAGGAAACATTGAGAGGGTAGAAACTGACCCAAGGGACACCGAACTCTATCTGGGGGGGCTTGGTACGAACGCCAAGATAATATGGGATAGGGTTCCCCCTGAAGTTGAAGCTTTTTCTCCTGATAATCTTCTCATATTTGCCGCTGGTCTTTTGTGTGGCACACCTGCTACCGGATGTAATCGTACCATCGTTTCTACCATTTCTCCTCAGACTAATTTAATGGCTTTTTCAATGATGGGAGGATTTTGGGCACCGGAATTGAAATTGGCCGGTTACGATAAAGTGATCTTTCGCGGCAAGTCCCCCAATTTGGTTTATTTATGGATAAACAATGACAAAGTAGAAATACGCGACGCCTCTCATCTGCAGGGTAAAGGCGGTATTGAAACTGGAGAACTTATTCGGCAGGAGTTGAAGAAGCCGAGAGCCCAGGTGGCTGCCATCGGCCTGGCTGGTGAAAACAGGGTTTATTTTGCCTCTATTGAACAAGGCCATTCCAGTGCCAGCCGAGGCGGAATAGGGGCGGTTATGGGAGATAAAGGATTAAAGGCAATAGCTGTTCGCGGAACAGGGGATGTCTATATTGCCCAACCAGATGAATTCCTGGAACTTTGCAATGAAGTGCTGGAATATATAAAGGCCAGGGAAGAAAAGCCGATTCCGGGAGTAATGCCCATTTTAGCCGGGCTGGGGTCACCGCAAGAGATGAAAATCCATGATGAAAAGTGGCACACCGAGAGTTTCATGTGGGGAAATTCTCGCCACCGCAGAAGAGATTTTTGGACCGAGGAAGTGGAAGAGGCGTGGACGGAGACTATGGAAAATGTGCAGACGCGGCTAATTAGTTGCTATAACTGTCCGTTGAAATGCGCGGCAACTATTTCCATACCGGGACTTCCAACATACATGATGAAATGCTTCTCCAAACTGACATATACGATGGCGGCCATGTCGGACCTGGATTTTGGTTTAAGAATCTCTCAACTTGCCACCGAGTATGGAGTGGACGCATTTTCAACCCCACAAGTTATGGCTTTCGCCCTTGAGCTATATGAAAACGGCATTTTAACCGACGATGACATGCCGGGATTGCCATCCACAAACGAGGAGAGGTTTTTCTGGTTACTTGACAGAATCGTCCGGCGGGAAGGGATAGGAGATGTTCTAGCCAATGGGACTTATTGGGCGGCCAAAGAGATTGGTAAGGGCGCAGAGGAATATGCTCATAATAATATTAAGAAACACGAACAGCTGCCTCTCAAACTTTCAATGCTGAATCCCATTTATTTTCTTATGTACAGTACTGGCGAGAAGATAAACATTACCCAAATGGAGGGACAGTTCCCCCAGATGCCTTTTCCTACGAGAGAGGAGAGAGAAGAGTTCGTCAAAGATTGGTTCCAGGTTCCTGACGAAAAGTTTAAGCAATATTTTCTGGACTGGGAACTACGGGGAGAAAACTCATTCCCCTACTACCCAACTGTACAAATGTGTTGTGATATTGTTGATTGGCAAGAGAGGATGCACTACATTGATGATGCGCTCGGGATGTGTGCTGGTTTATCATCATTCCCCCTGAAACCGCCGTATCACATCCACAATTTCCCGAAATTTATCTCATCAGGAGCCGGGATCGACATGGATGAAGCCAAACTAACCCAAGCAGCCAAACGGTACCGGACGTTAGTCAGAGCTATAAACATTAGACGAGGTATGAGAAGAAAAGATGAGAAGCCGCCAGAGAACCATTGGAAAAAAAGATTTCCCGAACTTGAAAAGGAGCTCTTAAATACATATTACTTTTTCAAGGGGTGGAATAAAGAGGGTATTCCTACCAAAGAATCTTTACATGAATTGGGTTTGGATTACGTAAGCGAAGACTTTATCCAGAGGAGGATCTTGGAGGCTTCGTTGGAAACAGCGCAGAAATGATGAGAAAAGGTATTACCCGTCATGGGTGAGAAAAAAAACAAAATCATAAAAATCATAAAAGTCGATCTCGATAAGTGCAATGGTTGCCGGGCATGTGAGGTAGCCTGCTCCGCCTTTCACGCTTCGCCAAAATACAGCAGCAATAATCCAGCGCGGTCTCGCATTCGGGTGATTCATGATCCACTGAGAGACGTTTATGTCTCGATACGTGCCGGTAATTATACTCCAGCCGAATGTACCGGAAGACATACATATACCATTAACGGAAAGGAATATGACGAGTGCAGCTTCTGCGGAGTTTCCTGCCCATCCAGGGACATTTTTAAAGAACCCGATTCCGGTCTCCCACTGAAATGCGATATGTGTGAAAGCGATCCTCCCTTGGCAGAGCCGATGTGTGTTCAGTGGTGCTTGGCTGATGCCCTGACTTACGAAGAAAGGGAAGAGGAAGTCGAAGAAGAAGTAAAGCTGGAGGACATGGAGATAGGGTTGGAGTCAATGGTAGACAAATATGGATTGCAGAAGGTGATAGATGCCATTGCTCGAATATCAACGAAGGAATAAGACATCAAGACGATAGCAGAGGATTGAAGAAGATCATGGAGACTGTACCCCTAGCCGACTTCAAAGAGGTCATAGATGAGGTGAAAGCGAACGGTGGAGACGCCGTCAAATTCTGCTATCAGTGCGGACTATGCGACACGGTATGTCCTTGGAACAGGGTGACCACTTTCAGCATACGCAAGCTAATCCGAGAAGCTACATTTGGTTTGAGTGAAATAGAACGTGAAGAGATTTGGCTTTGTACTACCTGCGGGAGGTGCTCTCAGCGATGCCCCAGGGACGTGAAGCAAATAGAGGACGTGGTATCCCTTCGCAGGATTGCCACGGATTATGGTGTTTTTCCTCCCTCTGTCCGTTCTGTACGCGCCGTAAGCGCAGGTCTTTCTGCTGAAGGCAATCCCCTCGGTGAAGAACGAAAAACCAGGGGAGACTGGGCAGAAGGTTTGGCTGTCAAAGCCTTTGCAGAGGGGATGGAAGTTTTATATTTCCCTTGCTGCTATCCCAGCTATGACCCAAGGCTAAAGAAGATAGCTCAAGCCACGGCCAATATCCTCAATAAGGCAGGGGTAGATTTTGGGATACTAGGTTCCAAAGAGAATTGCTGTGGTGAAAGTGTGCGCAAAGCTGGCAATGAGGCATTATTCAAACGCCTCGCCAGAGAAAACATCAAGACTTTCATCGAAAACGGGGTAAAGAAGATCCTTCTTTCTTCCCCTCATTGCTACCACACCTTTAAGAACGAGTATCCTGAATTTAAGGTGAATTTTGAGGTGGTCCATATCTCCCAATATTTGTTCCAGCTTATTAATGAGGGAAGACTTAAACCCACTAAGGAATATGGGAAGAAAGTTACTTATCATGACCCGTGTTACCTGGGCCGGCACAATGGCATCTATGACGAACCTCGAGAGGTCTTGAAAAAGATACCCAGTTTGGAACTGAGTGAGATGGCCGAGTCGCGAGAAGATAGTCTCTGCTGCGGAATGGGAGGAGGCAGGATCTGGCTTGAAACTCCGATGTCTGAAAGATTCTCCAACATCAGACTGCAGCAAGCGATCGGGATTGGGGCTGAGGTGCTGGCAACTTCCTGTCCGTATTGCATCACCCAGTTCGAGGATAGCAGGTTAAACCTGAAGGATAGTGAGGTCATACAGATCAAGGACATCACGGAGATTCTCCAGGAAGTGGTTTAGGTACTGATACACATAATAAAGAAGCCTGATGAGGTGATAGAAAATGGAAAGAGAGCTAGAAAGTAGTCAAGACCAGATTCGGAAAAGTCTCGCAGACAGTATTCGCGAAAGCTTCGAAGGCCATCTTTATGGTGATGTGATGGTTGTCGGTGGAGGGGTCAGTGGTGTTCAAGCCTCTCTTGATCTTGCCGCCTCGGGTTTTAAGGTTTATCTGGTGGACAAGGCTCCTGCCATTGGTGGCCATATGGCCCAGCTTGACAAGACTTTTCCCACCAATGATTGCTCCATATGAATACTTGCACCCAAACTGGTCGAGGTCGGCCGGCATCCCAACATAGAAGTCCTAACCTATACTGACGTTGACAGTGTAGAAGGAGAAGCAGGAGACTTTAGGGTAACCCTGATTAGAAAGCCCAGATATATTTTAGAGGATAAATGCACGGGTTGTACGACCTGTGTGGAATACTGCCCGGTCAAATACCCTGATCCATTTAATCAGGAAATATCGAAGAATAAAGCCGTCCACATCTATTTCGCTCAAGGCGTTCCCCTGATCACTTACATCGATGAAAGCTGCCTTTATCTGAAAGAGAAGAAATGTGGCATTTGCAAAGCAGTATGTAAGAACAACGCTATCGATTTCAATCAAACGGCGGAGAAGGTAGAAGTAAAAGTAGGGGCGATCATTCTGTCTCCTGGCTTTGAGCCATTTGATCCGAAGGTGGGAAATGAATATGGCTACGGAAAGATGCAAAACGTGGTCACCAGCATGGACTATGAACGGCTGATGTGCGCCACCGGGCCGTACGAGGGTGAAATACTGCGTGCCTCCGACAAGAAGCATCCCCAAAAAATAGCCTGGATCCAATGCGTCGGTTCCAGACAGGTCAACCCTACTGGTGGTAACAGCTATTGTTCAGCCGTATGTTGCACGTATACCCAGAAACAGGTCATTTTGACAAAAGACCATAACGCAGAGGCTGAGTGTACGATATTCCATAACGATATTCGTGCCTATGGCAAGGATTTTGAGCGATTCTACCAAAGAGCAGAGGGACTTCCAGGGATTCGATTTATAAGAAGCTATATATCCATAGGAGAAGAGATCGCGGAAAGCAAGAATGTCACCATACGGTATTCTACACCCGACGATGGAGTGAAAGAGGAAGAATTCGACATGGTGGTATTATCCGTCGGATTGAATCCTCCTGCTGATGCAAAGAGCCTGGCAAGAAAACTCGGCATCGAACTCAATCCTCACGGTTTCTGTGAGGTCAATCCTGTTAATCCGATGGAGACCACCAAGCCTGGGATCTTTATAAGCGGAGCCTTCCAGGGTCCTATAGATATTCCCGAGTCGGTTTTTAGCGCCAGCGGAGCCGGTTCCCAATGTGGTGAACTCCTTGATTACCGGCGAGGGAAGCTGGCCAAAGAAAGGATCTATCCGCCGGAAAGGGATGTCTCTCAAGAGGAGCCAAGGATAGGAGTTTTTGTGTGTCATTGTGGAGCGAATATTGGAAGGGTTGTCAATGTTCCTTCCGTGGTTGAATATGCCAAAACCTTACCCAATGTGGTCTACGCTCAGGAACAGCTGTTTTCGTGTGCTACAAATTGTGCCAGAGAAATAACAGACATGACAAGGGAAAAAGGGCTCAATCGCGTCATTATCGCTGCCTGCTCCCCCAGGACCCTTGACCTGTTATTCCGGGACACCGTTCGGGAGGCGGGACTGAATCAATATTACTATGACATGGCCAATATTAGAGAACATTGCTCCTGGGTCCACGCCAAAGAAAAGGAAGAGGCCACCGAAAAGGCAAAGGATATCATCCGAATGTCGGTCGCCCGCGCAGCCCTTCTGGAGCCGCTACAGGAAATTGATCTGTCTGTCAATAAGGCGGCGTTAGTGGTTGGTGGAGGGATAGCCGGCATGACCTGTGCTCTCTCCGTAGCCAACCAGGGGTATGAGGTTTATCTGGTAGAAAGGGAACAAGAACTAGGGGGGACAGCAAGAAGAATCTATCACACCCTGGAAGGGTTGGATGTTCAGGCCTATTTGCGAGATCTTGTGCACCAGGTTTATCAGAACCCCTTAATCCATGTATATACTGATGCAACCGTCACAAGGACTGCCGGTTATGTTGGGAATTTCGTAACCAGGGTAGAGTCTGAAAGAGGAGTAACAGAGTTAAAACATGGCGCAATCGTCATCGCTGTGGGTGCTGATGTATATAAACCTACCGAATACCTCTATGGAGAAGATGACAGGGTAATGACCCACCTCGAGTTGGAAGAGCAGATCAACCAAGGAAACGAAAAGGTTATTAATGCGGAAAGTCTCGTGATGATCCAATGCGTAGGCTGCAGAAATGAAGACAGAAATTACTGTAGCAGGATATGTTGTAGCGAGTCGATCAAGAATGCGTTGACACTAAAAGAGATCAACCCCGAGATGGATATCTACATTCTCTATCGGGATATGAGAACTTATGGGTTTGGTGAAGATTATTACTGGGAGGCGGCAGATAAAGATGTAAAGTTCATCCGCTATGAACCGCAAGATGAACCAGAGGTGGAAGTGGGTGAGTCGGAGGAAGGTCGGCCTGTTCTGAAGATTACCGCCCCAGATTATATCTTGGGTAAGAAGGTTGAAATAGATGCCGATATAGTAGTTTTGGCTGCTGCTATTATTCCCTCCGCAGGAAGTAAGGAAGTATCCCAGTTATTTAAGGTAGCTTTAAGCCCGGATGGTTTCTTCCAGGAAGCCCATGTCAAGTTGAGACCGGTCGAGTTCGCCGCGGATGGTGTTTATCTTTGCGGAACCGCTCACTATCCCAAGCTGATTAGGGAAGCAATTGAGCAGGCTTACGGAGCGGCCGGCCGGGCCCTGACGCTTCTCTCCCATGATACCGTCACTGCCTCCGGTTCTGTTTGCGAGGTGGTTGAGAAAGCGTGTATAGGGTGTGGGCAATGTGTCTCGGCCTGCACGTATGGTGCCATAGAGCTTCATGAGACCCGACAGGGCAAGAAGGCTGTCGTGAATCCCGTTCTCTGCAAAGGAGATGGTCTCTGTACCGCAAAGTGTCCCACGCGGGCAATCCAACTAAAGCACTTCACCGATGAAGAGATCTTAGCTCAAATCGACGCGGCGGCTGAACCCACGTAAATGCCTACTGTGATTCAGACAGTAATCTGAAGTCTTTGGTGTCGTAATAGCAGACAAGTCTACGGATGAAAGGAGGTGAGAACGAATGAGTGCAGGATCTGTTTTTAAACCAAGAATTCTAGGTTTTGTATGCCATTGGTGAGCATACGGCGCTGCTGATATGTCTGGAGTTTCCAGACTACAATATACAACTGAAACAAGGCTGATCCGTGTCATGTGTTCCGGTAGAGTCGACCTGGAATTTGTGCTCCGGGCTTTCTCAAATGGAATGGATGGGGTGTTTATTGGTGGTTGCCGTCTTAATGAATGCAATTATATTACTCATGGCAATTTCGATGCACTCAACATGGTGCTCCTCTGCAAAAGAATAATGGAACACATAGGTCTGAACCCAGAAAGGTTAAGGCTTGAATTCATGTCTTCGGCTGATGGAAGCCTTTTTGCCGAAATTATGAGAGAGTTTGGCAACAAGGTGAAGAAGCTGGGGCCTCTCGGAAAAGCCGAAGGTATAGATCAAAATGAATTAAAAGCCAAACTTACAGAAATTCGGAAGTTAGTCCCATACATCAAGTTGACGAAAAATGAGAAGCTGGCCTCACGTCTTGAGAACCCAGAAGAATATGACCAACTTTTCACCAAAGACGAAATAGACCGGCTATTCAGCGAAGTAATCTCGTACTATATCGACCCGGAAGAGTGCCAGGCCTGTATGATTTGTGCCAGGAGATGCCCTGTAGAGGCAATTGCAGGCGCCAAGAACCAGATCCACATCATTGATCAAGAGAAATGTATAAAATGCGGAACCTGCTTTGAAGTTTGCCCCGCCAAATTTAGTGCGGTGATTGAGATTACCGGCGATCCTGCCCCGCCTCCTATTCCTGAAGAGGAAAGAACAATCGTCAGATAGGGTTAAGAAGATGGAAAGTAGGATAAGAAGTGAGGGTTTTGCATACAACCTCAAGTCCGTCTAAAGCAAAGGGACAGGTTTTGCCATCCCGAGAAATATACTGGAGCTACAGTACAGTTATATGATTTCCATATTGGTTGTCGGGATGGATATGTTTTATGTGGAGGCAAACGGTCAACACAAGGGACTTACTCATTCCGATAGCCTGTCGCATGTGGATGCTTGCCTTGCCCACATCGGCCACACCTTCGAGTCCAGCATCTACAACAAGTAAGTGACGAGGTTGATTCCCACGGGCAGGATCGTTGCCGTCGCAGTGGATACTGCTACATAGAAACCTATCCGAGCACCGGGCACACTGCGAGAGACAGTTGCTTGGCTTGAGGAAAAGCCAACAAAGAACAGACTCCACAGCTTGGATCGTGGGATTGGCTTCTAAGCGAGATTCAAATGCTGTTCCATGTGGCTAGGACTTTGTGCCCCTCAAAATCCTGGACAGATCTAGCTTGTTGAGATAGCTGAGGGGTCGACAATCTACAAAGGAGGATGAGAATGTCACTTGAGTGGTTACCAAGAGATCACGAACTGAAGGACCATGATGTCGGGGGAGATGAGTTCTTCGGTACTGAACCTCCCTGCGTAATTTACGAGAAGAAGCCGATCGTTGATCCAGATGGTAATCAAGTAGAGGGGTTGTACTCAGCATGGGTATGGCTGAATAATCCCAGACAGTATAACTCTTACACCACTGAGATGGTGAAGGGTGTCATCGCTGGCATGAAACGGGCATCGATGGATCGCAGCGTCGTAGCAATCGTTTTCACCGGTGTGGGCGACCGAGCGTTCTGCACCGGTGGCAATACTAAAGAATATGCCGAATACTACAGTGGACGACCCACAGAGTATGCACTCTATATGGATCTCTTCAACGCCATGGTGGATGGCATCCTCAATACCAAGAAGCCTGTCATCTGTCGCGTCAATGGCATGCGAGTGGCTGGCGGTCAAGAGATCGGTGGGGCGTGTGATCTGGCCATTGCTTCCGATTTGGCCATTTTCGGACAAGCCGGACCCCGGCACGGTTCAGCCCCGGTAGGTGGCTCCTCCGACTTCTTACCCTGGTTCTTGACCATCGAGGATGCCATGTGGAATTGCATCTCCTGTGAATTGTGGAGCGCTTATAAGATGCTTCGCAAGGGTTACCTCAGCAAGGTAGTCCCGGTGATTAAGCAGGATGGCAAGTGGATTCGGAACCCCATGGTGATCACTGAGAATTATGTCGAAGATGGCGAGATCGTTTATGGCGAGAACAAGACTGACGAGGAATACAAGCAGGCACGTGAAACTGTTAAAGAAGCGACAGTCGACTTCGAATTGCTAGACAAGGCAGTAGACGACATGTTGTGGACCTTCAGCAATCTCTTCCCCCATTGCTTGCAGATGTCGGTTGACAGCATCCGGGCCAAGAAAAAATTTTTCTGGGATGCGGGAAAGGATTACTATCGCCATTGGCTGGCGGCCAACATGAGCAACGAGGCCTTCCTCGGGTTTCACGCCTTCAATACCAGGAAGATCACCGGCAAGGACACGATCGACTTTATCAAATATCGCCAACTGATCGCAGAAGGTCGTATGGTGGATGAAGATTTCTTCGCTGAAGTGTTGGCTAAGCCCAAGGAGTAGTCAGTAGTCAGTAAACAGTAGTCAGTAGTCAGTAGCCAGTAAGCAGTAGTCAGTAGTCAGTATTCAGAAAATTACTATCTTTGAGAGCAAAGGATGCATGAGTTCCGCGAGTTGAAAATATGGCAGCCATGATCGTTGGTCTTTCCCGGACGCTCATCTTATTTCTAATGTCTGACTACTGACGATTGATTTCTGATGTCTGACTACTGACGACTGATTTCTGATGTCTGTTTACTGACTACTGATTTCTAATGTCTGACTACTGACGACTAATTTCTGAAAGAGGAGAAACGCAAGTGATTATGATGCCTGATGCAATTCAGACATGGCAAATGGTTAGACCGTGGACGAGGGACAAAGAGACTGGGGAGAAAACGCCAGGTAAGTTAGAACGGACCAGCATCCCAATGCCAGAACTAGGAGCCGGCGAGGTGCTAGTTGAGATCGCTGGTTGTGGCGTATGTCATACCGACTTGAGTTATTTTTATTACGGCGTGCCCACAGTGAATGATCCTCCCTTGACTCTTGGTCATGAGATAAGCGGTCGGGTCATCGCCGGGGAAGAGAACTGGGTCGGCAAGGAAGTCATCATCCCGGCGGTGATGCCTTGCAACAACTGCCCAATCTGCGCGGCGGGACGAGGCAACCGCTGTCTAGCACAAAAGATGCCAGGCAATAGCCTGGGCGTCTACGGTGGTTTCTCCAGTCATATTCCTGTTCCAGCTATTGATCTATGCGTGGTAGAGGATCGTGGGGATATACCACTGGAGCTGCTTGCGGTGATTGCCGATGCTGTCACCACACCATATCAAGCGGTCATCCGAGCTGATCTGGAACCAGGTGATCGGGTGGTTGTCGTCGGAGGGACCGGTGGCATTGGCACATACGTGGTCCAAATCGCCAAGGCATTCGGAGCAGAGACGGTAGTATGTATTGACATCGATCAGGATAAACTGGAACGTGCGCTCGAATACGGCGCTGACCTAATGATCAATTCTACCGACAAGAGCGCTAAAGAGATCCGGAATGAATTCCGAGCCTTGTGCAAGGAACACGGGTTACCTCATAATTTTGGCTGGAAGATCTTCGAGGCAACTGGCGCGAAGGCTGGGCAAGAGATCTCCCTGGCTTTACTGTCATTTATCGGCAAGCTGGTCTGGATTGGTTTCTCCACGAATGTCAATGAATACTCCCTCTCCCGTTTAATGGCTTTTGACGCCGAAATTATCGGGACTTGGGGGTGTTTGCCCAAGTACTACCCAACCGCACTCCAAATGGTATTAGATGGACGTATCCAGATCGAACCCTTTGTTGAGGCACGACCGATGAGCAGAATCCTGGAGACATTTGTGGAGGCTCACGCCGGAAAACTAGAGAAACGAGTCGTGTTGATACCGGATTTTGGGTGAGCAGAAAACAGTAGTCAGTAAGCAGTAATCAGTAGTCAGTAAACAGTAGTCAGAAATCAGAAAGCAGGAAACAGTACATAGGCATTAATAATGCAAAGGGGGATGCATGCATAGATTTCGTAAGTTGAAGGTATGGCAAAGGTCTATGGACTTCGTAACCGAGATATATCGAGTTAGTAGCGAATTCCCCCGCGCTGAACAATTTGGGCTAACAAGCCAAATTCGAAGGGCTGCGATCAGCATTCCGCTAAATATTGCAGAAGGAGCAGGGGCAAATTCTAACCGTGAGTTTCAACGATTCTTGAACTATGCTCTCCGTTCAACCTACGAGGTGATGTCAGCTATAGAAATTGCTCGACAATTGGGCTACTGTACGAATGATAAACCACAGTCGCTGGTTGACGAAGCCGATGAAATCGCAGCCATGATCGTTGGTCTCTCACGGAAACTGGTCTGACCACTGTAGTCTGATTACTGACTACTGACATCTGACTACTGAAAAAGGCTCAGAACATGGGATTAGTCATCGATTTCCACATCCACATCGGTCTCTACCACGAATTCCATCCTTGGGTCATTGAATGGATGAAGACCGAAATCGAAGATCCGGAGGCCTTCGTCAATGAAGTTTTAACACCTGACGGATTCGTTCAATACCTGCGTGAAAACGGGGTTGATTACGCAGTGGCGTTGGCTGAACTAAGCCCTATTACAACTGGGATGTTGAGCAACGAAGCTGTGGCCGAGTTCTGTCAAGGGATAGACAAACTGATCCCCTTTTGTAGCATCAACCCATTTCTCGTGGCCGACCTGGCAGGCGAATTGGAACGCTATGTTAACGAGATGGGTTTTCGAGGCTTGAAGCTCTACCCGACGTACCACCATTTCTACGCCAACAGCAACCGGCTCTATCCCCTCTACGCCAAGGCTCAAGAATTAAGAATCCCAGTGATGATTCACACCGGCTCGTCCATCTTTAGAGGGGCACGGCTCAAGTACGGCGATCCACTCTACATGGACGATATAGCCGTGGATTTCCCTGACCTGACCCTGTTGATAGTACACAGTGGAAGGGGTTTCTGGTACGACCGGGCTTATTTCCTGGCCAAGCTACACGCTAACGTTTATATGGAAATCGCCGGCCTACCGCCACAGAAGCTGTTGGATTACTTCCCGGAGATAGAGAAAGTTGCCGACAAGGTCATCTTCGGCTCCGATTGGCCAGGCATGCCCCATATCGACCGGAATATTAAGACCATCCGTGAGCTCCCCCTGAAGGATGAAACAAAGGACAAGATCTTAGGAGGAAACGCGGCGCGAATTTTAGGGATAAGCAGCGATCAGTAGGCAGTAATCAGTAGACAGTAATCAGTAGACAGTAATCAGTAGACAGTAATCAGTAGATAGTAACTTGTAGTTGTACTCAATTATCTGCAGTCGATCTTTATTGAACATGCATCTGCTTACTGAAATCTGACTACTGACATCTGACTACTGACTACTGATCAGCAAATGAATAAGGAGAAGCGTTGATGAACATCGAGAAAGTTGGAGTCGTAGGTTGTGGGCTGATGGGGGCAGGTATCGCCCAGACAGCAGCCCAAGCCGGCTACACCACCATCGTACGTGAGCTCAATGAGGAATTATTGGAAAAGGGACTCAGTCGCATCAGCGGTTTCTTGGATAAGGGGGTAGAGAAGAAGAAACTGACCCAGGTAAAACGAGACGCGACCTGGGAATGTATTAACGGCACAACTGAACTGTCTGACCTTGCTGACTGCGATCTGGTGATCGAGGTCATTTTTGAGGATCTCAATGCCAAACAAGAGCTGTTTGAGGAACTGGACAGTATTTGCCATGAGAACACTATCTTCGCCAGCAATACTTCATCTCTCTCCATCGCAGAGATAGCGTCTGTCACCGGACGACCTGAGAGGGTGACCGGACTGCATTATTTTTATCCCTCGGTCATCAACCAGTTACTCGAGGTCGTTGTAACTGAACAGACGGAACCTGAGGTGATCGAAGCATTGCTCGTCTTCGCGCGCACAACAGGTAAGATTCCCATCGTCGTCAAGGATGCGCCGGGGTTTGCCATCAACCGATACTTCGTTCCCTGGCTGAATGAGGCGGTGCGGATGCTGGACGAGGGTCTGGCAAACATCCCCACGATCGATGAAGCCGCCTGTGAAAGTTTTAAAATCGGAATGGGACCCTTTGCGCTCATGAATGCAACCGGAATTCCCATTGCACATCATTGCACCGTCTCTTTTGCAGAATCCAAGGGAGAGTTTTACGGACCAGCAACTGGATTAGATGCTCAATTAGAAGCTGGCAAACCGTGGGACTTGGATGGCGAGGTGGACGAGATAGCGAAAAGTGCGATTGGCGAAAGACTGATGGGTGTCGTTTTTGGTGTGGCTTCTCAATTGGTTGAAGAAGGCGTGGCTTCTATCGAGGATACTGATCGAGGGGCGTTGGTAGGTTTACGTTGGGTAAGGGGTCCCTTTGGCATGATGAACGATATAGGAATAGATCGGGCACTAGAGTTAGCTGAACAAGTCGATGTGCATCACGATTCATTCGATACGCCAGACCTCTTACGGCAGCAGGTTGCTGAGGGCCAACCCTGGACGCTGCGCGAGGTGAAGTTAGAGGTTAAGGATAGAGTCGCTACGATCACTATGAACCGACCTGAGGCTATGAATGCACTCAACGAGAAAGTGCTCAGAGAGCTGAAGAATACCATCGCCGAGTTGCGAGAGTATTCTACTGTGCAGGTCGTTATCATCACCGGTGAGGGGTCAGCCTTCATCGCAGGTGCCGACATCAAGACCATGCTGCTTGCAGATCTAGCCGAAGTCGAAGAGTTCACCCGCCTCGGTCAGGGAGTGATGGACGACATCGAAAGGTTGGATAAGCCGGTTATCGCCGCCATCAATGGCTTCGCTCTTGGTGGGGGACTTGAATTGGCTCTGGCCTGCGACATCCGGCTAGCCTCCACGGAAGCCCGCATGGGTTTCCCTGAGGTTGGGTTGGGCATCTTCCCCGGCTTCGGTGGCACCCAACGGGCGACACGACTGATTGGAAAGGGCCAAGCTTGTGAGCTGATCTTTACCGGTAAACATATAAACGCCGAAGAGGCGGCGCACATAGGGCTGGTCAATCGGGTGGTCCCACCTAAGAAGCTGATGGTTGAAGCGCGGAGGCTAGCGGAACGCATTGCCGGACAAGGCCCAGTCGCTGTAGCAAAAGCTAAGACGGCCATTAATCAAGCGCTGCAAACAGGATTGGATGCTGGCCTAGCTTTCGAGCTTGAAGCTGTGATGGAAACCTTCGATACCGAGGATCAAAAGGAAGGGATGACGGCCTTCCTTGAAAGAAGGAAGCCGGAGTTTAAAGGGCAGTAATCAGTATTCAGTAAACAGTAGTCAGTAAACAGTAGTCAGTAAGCAGGTATCAGTAGTCAGTAGGCAGTAAACAGAAAGCATTATTCGATGACTATAAATCAGGTGAATGCAGGCAACATTTATAGGACACCAATCTGACTACTGACGTCTGACTACTGACTACTGACTACTGACGTCTGACTACTGACAACTGATGTCTGACTACTCATGTCTGGCGGGAGGATCGATCTTGGCAGAAAAGCGGAAGGTAATCAGGAAAAGGATAAAAGCCACGGATGAGATGCGGCGGTTCATGGCCGATCATTATTACCAACTCGATAATGCTGCAAAGACGGGTGAGGAAAAGGTGGCTTGGTGTTCAAGCGTGGGTCCCGCCGAAATCCTCAGAGCGATGGGCTTCCTTGTCTTCTTCCCCGAGACCCATTCCGCGATGCTGGGTGCTACACGCATGGCCACGGAATTAATCCCTCACGCCAATGCACGAGGTTACACACCCGAAATCTGTTCATACCTCACCGCGGATATCGGCGCTTTCTTGCAGGGTGTGACCCCCTTGTCAAGAGCATACGAGGGGATAGAAAGTGTGCCCAAACCAGATGTATTGGTTTTCAACACCAATCAGTGTAGAGATGTCCAGGATTGGTTTGCATGGTATTCCAGAGAGTTTGACGCCCCATTAGTAGGCATTCATACGCATAGGGGGGTTAAAGATGTAACCGAGAGCCATATCTCTTCCATCGCCGTACAATTGGAGGGTATGATTGAGCCTTTAGCAGAGATATCGGGCAAGCGGTTCGATATGAATGAATTCAAGAGAGTAGTAGCCCTTTCACGGGAGTGCTCTGATCTCTGGAAGAAGGTCCTTGACACAGCGGCTGCAATTCCATCTCCATTGACGTTTTTCGATGGCACCACACTTATGGGACCCGCGGTCGTGGGGAGAGGAACTCAACCGGCAGTAGGTTTTTATAAGATCTTGCTCGCCGAGCTTGAACAAAGGGTAGAAAACCATGTTGGGGCTGTAGAAGACGAGCGATTTAGAATTTATTGGGAAGGTATGCCTATCTGGGGGCGATTAAGAGCTCATTCTGAATTGTTCGCCGAGTTGAAAACCTGTGTACTTGCTTCGACCTACTGCAATAGCTGGATTTTCTCTGCGTTTGACGCCGAGGATCCGTTTAGAAGCATGGCAAAAGCATACACGGAGTTGTTTATCGTACGGTCAGATGATGCCAAAGAGAAATACATAAAAGCGATGATCGAATTCTTCAATGTCGATGGCGTCATCTTTCATGATGCCAAAACCTGCCCTAATAATTCCAATTGTCGTTACGGTATGCCTCAAAGGCTTGAAGCGGATACAGGTGTTCCAAGCCTGATTATAAATGGAGACCTGAATGATCTAAGGTGTCTCTCCGATGAACAGACCAACACAAATATCGAAGCTTTTATTGAACAACTTGAGGAAAATAGATAAAGTGCACGATAAAGTGATAAACGGGAGGGGAGGGGACCGTGGGTAAGGAGAGGGGAATGCTAGACAGTCTATTTCGACCTAAGTCGGTCGCGGTTATTGGCGCCTCCACCAAGGATCTTTCGATTGGCAACCGGATTGTAAAAAACCTTATCGATTTTGGCTTCAAGGGATCCATTTACCCAATTAACCTGAAAGCGGATGAAATCCTAGGAGTCAAAGCATATAAATCTATTTTGGATGTACCGGGTGATGTCGACGTTGTGCATATGGTTATCCCGAGCAAATTTGTGCCTCAGGCGATCGATGATTGTGGGGATAAAGGCGTCAAGTTCGTCATTCTGAACGGTGGAGGCTTCGCGGAGGTTGGCCCTGAGGGAGCCGCCATACAAGAGGACTGTCTTGGCAGGGCTAAGACTCACGGCATCAGAATATTAGGCCCTAATTGTCAAGGCATCATTAACACCGATCCTGATGTACGCGCATACTGCAACTTCACTTTTACAAAGCCAGATCCAGGGTCTATCTCCATTGTCGCGCTTAGTGGTGGTGTTGCCGAAACAATTCACCAAGCTTTTTCCGAAATGGGTATTGGAACCAGGATGTATGCCTCCAACGGGAATGCATGTGACGTCACCATACCTGAGATCCTTAGATATTACGGAGACGACCAGGGCACACGGGTGATTGTGTTATACGTTGAAGGGCTTCGGGACCCAGAAACATTCTTGAAGGTAGCGGGGGAGGTGGCAGCGAAAAAACCAATCCTCGCCATGAAAGCTGGACGCACAGAAGAGGGTACGAAGGCGGCTGCTTCTCACACTGGGGGTCTTGCGAAAGAAGATCTCGCCACCGATCTCATATTTGAAAAGACAGGCATCCTCTCCTTCACAGATGAGGAGGAGTTATGCCAGGCGGCGGTTGCTTTTAGTTCTCAACCCATACCAAAGGGCAATCGTGTAGGCATGATCACCAATACCGGTGGTCCAGCGGTCATTGCGACAGATGTGCTCATCAACGCCGGATTGATGATCCCCCCCCTTTCCGAAAAAGCGAAAGCGGTTTTAAGGGAAAAACTTTTCCCCGAAGCCTCCGTGGGTAATCCTATCGATGTGCTGGCAACCGCTGGAGCAGAACAATTCCGGACCGCGATAGACGTAGTTATGGATGAAGATCAGATTGACAGTGTATACCTGAATTTCGTCACACCTTTCTTTGTGGATGCGGAAAGCATCGCCAGAGAAATCGTCGAAGTGAATAAAGAGAGAAGGAAACCGATTATCTGCAACCTGATGACCGATAAGCGCCAATGGGCGGGAACGGTGGAAACCTTGAAGCAGGGTGGGATTCCGTATTACAGCTTCCCCAGTACAGCAGCCAAGGTGCTTACAGCGTTAACCAAGTATAGCGAGATCCGCGTGCGAGATATTGGCCAGGTTAGAAGGTTCGATGATGTTGATATGGAGAAAGCTGAATATGTACTTCGGAAAGTAGAAGAGGCTGGTCGTGAATTTCTCTCCGCGACCGAGGTGTACGAGATTTTAGACGCATATGGAATTCCTGCTGCAGACTGGCGCATAGCAACCGATGCCGCTGAGGCGGTGGAAGCTGCGGCTGAAATAGATTTTCCGGTTGTGGTTAAAGCAGACACGGAAACGATCGTTCACAAGAGTGATGTCGCCGGCGTAGTAGTCGATCTTTGGGACAGCGATTCAGTACGGGCTGTTGTAGAAGAGATGGAAGAGAGGTTGGAGGTTAAAGACCTGAAGTTTCTGATTCAGAAGTACCTCTCCGGTGGCAAGGAGGTCATTATTGGTGCTAAAGCCGAGGAAGGGCTTGGACACCTGGTGATGTTCGGTATTGGTGGCATCTATGTCGAAATCATGAAGGATGTGGTTTTCAAGCTTACTCCTGTCACGAAGGTTGAAGCTCAGGAAATGATCTCTTCACTTCACGCAGCACCATTATTAGAGGGTGTAAGGGGGGAGAAAGGAATTCATCAGGAAGGGATCATAGAAGTCATCCAACGTGTTTCTCAATTGGTTTCTGATTGGCCAATGATCCAAGAACTGGATATAAATCCGGTTATCGCATATGAGGATAAGGTCTTCGTCGTTGATGCTCGAATTTCCGTCTCCAAAAGCAATTCGGGAGAAAGATAGCTATGGCCAGTTGGTTGAATTTGGGTCAAGTCCTTAAAGTAAACGCAAAGAAATTCCCACATACTGTAGCGTTGAAGGACAAAGATAGGACATTCACATATCCAGAAGTAAACCGGCGAGTCAATAAATTAGCTCACAGCCTTCTTGATCTGGGTTTAGACAAAGGGGACAAGGTCGCGGTATTGCTTGAAAATTGCGTTGAGATCGTGGAGGTCTATCTGGCTACCGCGAAGACAGGCATTGTCATTGTGCCGGTAAATTCCCGTTTGGTTGGCTCGGAAGTCGCGTATATCGTAAACAACTCCGATGCCCAGGTGTTCATCGTGCACGATGAGTTCACCCCAACAGTTGAAGCTATAAAACCAAAACTAAAGAATATTGGTGCCGATCGCTATATCGTTGTAGGTGAGGAGATCGACGGATATCGGGAGTATGAGGCGTTTATTCAAGCGTACCCTGAGAGCGAGCCGGAGATAATGGTTGATCCGCATGATACTTGGATCTTGATCTACACTTCGGGAACCACCGGCAAACCCAAAGGGGTTGTTCGTTCTCACCAATCGCATATTGCATTCTATCTCATCAACGCGGTCGATTTTGGGTTCAACGAACATGATGTTTGCCTAAATGTCATGCCGTTGTGCCACATCAACTCCACTTTTTTTACCTTCACCTTCACTTACATCGGCGGCACTGCCTATATCCATCCCGCGCGCTCATTTCGAGCTGAAGAAATCTTGGAGATCATCGAGAGGGAAAAGATAACCTTCATCTCGCTCATCCCGACGCATTACAACCTGATATTGAACGTGCCGGAGGTAGCGAAAAAGCGTAATGTAAGTTCGATTCGAAAACTACTTTGCTCTTCAGCCCCAGTCAGGAAGGACATGAAACTTGCCATTATGGACTTTTTCCCAGGTGTCGAACTCTACGAGGCGTATGGTTCTACCGAAGCGGGGATCGTTACCGTGCTCAAGCCTGAGGATCAACTCAGAAAGCTGGGCTCCATAGGTTTCGAATCGCTGGGCACAGACTTCGTCAAGATCCTGGACGAAGATGGAAATGAAGTAAAGGTCGGTGAGATAGGCGAGTTATTTTCTCGTGGTCCCATGCTCTTCGATGAGTATTACAAAATGCCAGAAAAAACTAGTGCTTCGTTTAGAGAGGGCTGGTTCAGCGCCGGCGATATGGCCAGGCGGGACGAAGATGGCTTCTTCGAAATTGTAGACCGCAAGGATAACTTGATCATCACTGGCGGTGAGCATGTGTATCCCAGCGAGGTAGAGAAGGTGATCGGTTCCCATCCCAGCGTCCTGGATGTGGCGATCATTGGCTTGTCGGATGAAAAATGGGGAGAGTTGGTTACAGCGTTCATCATCCCCAAAGATCCCAACGACCCACCCGAGGAGAAGGAGATCATCTCCTTTTGCAGGGACAAGATTACCAGTTATAAGCGTCCCAAGGAAGTACATCTAATATCTCAAGAAGAGATGCCTAGGACAGGGTCAGGGAAGATCCTCCATCGCGCACTACGTATGCGTTATGAGGGCAAACTCGAATAGGACTATCGCACTGGCGACAGGCTATGCCTTTGCATGCGAAAGAATAGGAGGCTGAACATATGGCAAGCGAACCCAAGATTGCCATTATCGGGGTGGGCCCTGTAGGCGGTATCCTGGCCGCACATCTAGCCCATGCGGGTCACTATATCGTGTTGTGTGACATCCAAAGACCTCATCTAAACGTCATTAAAGAAAGAGGATTGTCCATCACCGGTGTCTCAGAGATGATCGCTGAATGCAAGCGGGTTGCTTACAATATCTCCGAACTTTCAAATTTCTCTGACCTCGACACGATCATCATTTCCACCAAAGCATCTATTCTCCCGCAACTCATTCCAGAAATCACAAAGGTAGCCCGACCTGGGATGCGTTTCATTAGTTGTCAAAATGGCCTCGATAACGAGGAATGCCTAGCTGAAACATTTAATCCAGACAATGTTCTCCGTATCGTTATCAACTATGGCGGTAGTCAAATGGGTGATGGGAATATTTACATGTCATTCTTTAATCCGCCCAACTATATTGGCGCTATGTCACCCGAGGGAGAACCACTAGCCCGTATACTGGCGAAAATGTTAACCGAGTCGGGACTCGAGACACAATTCACAACCGACATCAAAAAGTACGAATGGGAGAAAGTCGTCCTCAATGCAGCACTAAACCCAGTATGCGCGTTAACCCGCAAACCAATGAAGGACATGATGGATTTTGAACTCACCGAATTATTAGTCGAAGAACTCCTGCGCGAGGGAGTCGCGGTAGCCGAAGCAGCCGGCGTAACCTTCGATGCTGGGTTCCTCGAACACGGCATCCAATATCTTAAAAATGCAGGTTACCACAGAACGTCAATGCACCAGGATATTCTCCGCCAACTCCCAACTGAAATCGACTGGATCAGCAGCAAGATTGTTGAGTGGGGACGCACGCACGAAGTCCAAACCCCGTATAACTTCGTCATCGCCGCGCTCATCAAGGGTTTGGAGATGGAGTCGGGAGCACCGGAAGAGCATTAGCATCATCCGGAAAGAGATCGATGGGTCAATAACAAATGACTGAAAAGAAAATATTTGCTGGCATTGATGTAGGAACATCGACGACCAAAGCTGTGATCATCGACGCCAACAAGAGGGTTCTCGGGAGTTTTGTGCGACGCTCAGGTACGGACTTATCCTCGGCGGCGACGACAGCGTTTAATGAAGCGATAGCGCTTGCAGGGGCCACCCCCAACTCAGTTCAAGCAATAGTAGCAACTGGTTATGGCCGGAAGAACGTATCCATGGCTCACGACACAATAACGGAAATCAGTTGCCATGGACGAGGATGCTATTATTACTTCCCCCAAGCGATCACTGTTGTGGATATAGGCGGTCAGGATAGCAAGATCATCAAGCTTGATGCGCAGGGCAAACGCATTGGTTTCAAGATGAACCGCAAGTGCGCTGCCGGTACTGGAACCTTCTTGGAGGAGATAGCCTATAAACTTGACATTCCTATCGGTGACCTCAACGGCCTTGCTCAATCAGCTAACAAGACCGCCAAGATTGGGAGTTATTGTACGGTCTTTACTGCTACAGAGATTTTGGATCGAATCAGGATGGGCGAGAAGATAGACGACATCGTCCGAGGGTTGTTCGATTCCATTGTTAAGCGGATTGTGGAGATGGATACCCTGACCAGCAAGGTGGTTATGACCGGGGGAGTTGCCGCGTTTAATGACATTGTGCCGGTGCTTTTAAGTGCTCGAATAGGGACCGAGGTAGAAATCGCTCCTCACCCTCAAGAGATGGGAGCTTTTGGAGCAGCACTATTTGCCAAAAATATTAAACAATCGAGCAATTAAAAACTCGGTTTTCACTATCTGAGGGATTTATTTATTACTATTTGATACGGTTTCCCAAAGTAAATACTTGTAGTTGAGGAGACTCTGATGCTCGTAAAAGACCGTATGACCCCTAATCCGATAACCATCACCCCTGATACCCCTTTCTCCGAGGCATTTCGTCATATTCGTGAAAAAAGGATTCGTCATTTGCCAGTGTTAGATCACAACGAAAAATTAATCGGTATTGTGGCACAAGCGGATTTGCTACACGCCTCACCTTCAACGGAAAAGACGCTCTCGATTTTTGAGGTGAATTACCTTTTAGCCAACATGCATATCCGTGAGGTGATGAGCAGCCCTCCTATTACTGTATCTGAGGACGCCCCCCTTGAAGAGGCCGCACGCGTCATGGTGGAGAAAAAAATTGGGTGTCTACCTGTAATGCGTGAGGGCACTCTGGTAGGGATGATCACCGAAACTGATATATTCGAAACGTTTGTGGAAGTCTTGGGAGGTGAGGAGGCATCACTACGGGTCACAGTGCGAGTACCTGATGTGCGAGGCGAGTTAGCCAAGGTTGCGGGGGTGATCGCCAAGCTTGGGGGAAACATCTGCTCGGTAGCTCGATTCCGTGGTGAGGCTCCAGAACATTGCTATATCACCTTCCGCCTGGAGGGACTGGACGAGGATGTTCTAGTTTCAGCACTGATGGACGAAGTAGAGGAAGTGGTCCATATCTGTTGTGCTGCTTGATTTTCACATCAGATATCTGTAGTCAGACATCAGTAGTCAGATGCCAGTATTAAGATATTTGCCTACAGAAATATGACAACTGATTACTGATATCTGAATACTGAATACTGAATACTGATATCTGAACACTGGTTACTGCTATCTGAATACTGATTACTCAAGGAGGTTCAAATCGATGTTCTTCCAGAAATCCTACATCCCCTATGGGGGCTACTGGAGTACGCCGTTCTGCCGTTGGCAGGGAAGCTTCGCTCATCTAAATACCATTCCCTTCGCCGCCGAGATCGCTGTGCGAGCCCTGGAGGAGCGGAACATCTCGTCCCAGGTGTTCGACGGCCTCTACTTTGGGATCACGGTCCCTCAGATGCACAGCTTCTATGGAGGCCCCTGGCTGTCCGGTCTCATCGGCGCCGAGACCATCACCAGTCCGATGATCGGACAAGCTTGCGCAACTGGTGCCCGCGTGATGGCCCTGGCCAGCTTCGATTTGGAGACCAGTGTTGGTGCCGGGGAGGAGCGGGTGATCCTGACAATTACTGCCGACCGATGTTCGAACGGCCCTCACATCTACTATCCCAACCCAATGGGACCGGGTGGCACAGGTGATAAAGAGGACTGGGTGTTAGACAACTTCGGTCATGATCCGTTCGCTAGAAACGCCATGATTGAGACTGCCGAGAATGTGGCCAAGGAGGCGGGCATCACCAGAGAAGAGCAGGACGAGATGACGCTCCTGCGCCATCATCAGTATGATGATGCCCTCAAGGATGACGCAGCCTACCTGCGCCGGTTCATGGTGATGCCCATCGAGGTGAAGGATGCGCGGGGACGTAAGATCCTGGCCACCGTTGATGGGGACGAGGGAGTGTTCCCCACCACCGCGGAGGGGTTGGCCAAGCTCAAACCAGTCCAGGAAGGAGGCACGGTCACCTACGGGACACAGACCTATCCCGCCGATGGCAACTGCGGGATCGTCGTTACCACGCGGGAGAAGGCACGGGAGCTGAGCCGTGATCCAAAGGTCGAGATCCAGTTATTGTCTTTCGGAGAAGCACGCGCCAAGAAGGGTTACATGGCCCAGGCCATTGTCCCGGCAGCCCGGCAGGCATTAGCCCGGGCTGGCATCTCCATAGAGGAGGTGCAGGTCATCAAAACACATAATCCCTTTGCAGTGAACGACATTTACTTCTGCCGCGAGATGGGATTAAAGCCAGAGGTGATGAACAACTACGGCTCGTCCCTCATCTGGGGGCACCCGCAGGGACCCACCGGCCATCGTTTAATAATTGAGATGATTGAGGAGTTAATACTTGTCGGTGGTGGGTACGGACTGTTCGTCGGGTGCGCTGCTGGTGACACGGGTGCGGGAGTGGTTGTCAAGGTCACCGACTAACAGGTAACGCGGAATTTCGGAGGAAATGATGACAACAGGGACCAGTAAAAGAAAGGGTAAGCGTATCGGAGAAGTACGGTGTCAGAATTGCTTTGTACGCTTCTGGCCTCCGCACGGTGTAGAAAAGGCGTCCTGTCCCGAATGCGGTTGGGAATGGTACATTTCCTGGTCGGGCAAGCTGGCCAAGATCAGGAAGCCGGTCTGGGAGAGTTGGGAGAGGCACCTAGCTGAGGCGAAAAAAGAGACTGAAGATTAGGGAGATTGCAGATGGCGCTCAATCGCGAGATTGCATACATAGACCTTTCTACTGCTGAGATCAAGACAGCTCCCATCCCCATCGGGATGCGCGAGTTGTACCTGGGAGGGCGAGGGCTGGATATGTACCTGTTGTACAACCATCTGGAGCCGGGCGTTGACCCACTGGGCCCCGATAACGTGCTCACGGTCAGTGCAGGCTTGCTGGTGGGTACGCCGGCTTCAGCCTCAGCCCGGACGCACATCGGAGCCAAGTCGCCCCTAACCGGCTTCGTCGGTAGTTCTAACATGGGTGGCTTTTTCGCCCCCGAACTGCGCTTTGCCGGCTTCGACCACCTGGTTATCAAGGGTAAGGCCGACGGTCCCGTCTACCTCTGGATCCATGACGGGGAGATTGAGATCCGCGACGCCTCTGATATCTGGGGTGAGAATATCTTTGATACTCAGGAGCTTATCAAGGATGAGTTGGGTGACCCAGAGGTCAAGGTGCTGTGCATCGGTATGGCCGGGGAGAACTTGGTGCGCTTCGCCAATGTGATGACCGGTATGAAGAACGCCGCTGGTCGCACGGGGATGGGCGCGGTGATGGGCTCGAAGAATCTCAAGGCCATCGCCGTCCGAGGCACGATGGATCTGGAAATCCGTTTCCCCGAGGAGTCACTGGAGTACAATCGCCAGCTCATCGAGCACATCGGCTCGACGAAGTTTGCCCAGATTATGCAGAAGTGGGGCACGATGTTCATCTACGGGGTCACCAACACCACCGGTCTGGTGCGGGTCCGGAACTTCCAATTAAACCAGCAGATAGGGGGAAACATCGAGTGCGAACACATCGAGAAGTACTCCCTGGGTACCGAGGGCTGCTACGGCTGCATCCTTCACTGCCGGCACAAGTATCAAATCAAAGATGGACCTTACGCTGGAACCTACGCAGAGGGACCGGAATATACCAGCCAGGGCGCTTTCGGGATGGAAGTCGGCTGCAATAACTTCGAGACGATCCTGGTTGGCAACCACCTGGTTAACATGTACGGGGTGGACACGCTGGAGATCGGCAGCATGATCGCCTGGGCAATGGAGCTATACGAGAAAGGCATCCTGACTGACGAGGACACAGGTGGCTTGAAGCTTGAGTGGGGTAATGACCAGGCGGTGCTGGAGATGATCAGGTGCATCGCTGAACGCAAGGGGTTGGGCGACATCCTGGCTGAGGGCCCATTGCGTGCCGCCGAGAAGATCGGTCAGGATTCGATCAAGTACCTTATCCATGTCAAAGGGATGAGCAACCTGCATTCGGACGAGCGTTCCACACCGTCGCTGGCACTGGGCATAGCCACGGGCTCACGAGGCTCCGACCACCTACGCAGCCGACCGGCGATTGATCTCTACCATCTGCCCGAAGAGCTGCTGCGCAAGATATACGGTGGCCCCAGGCCATACGATGGCCCACTTTCGTCCGACTACACCTCCTACGAAGGGAAGCCACGTATGGTGCAGTGGCAGGAGATGATGTACCAGGCGATTGATTGTACCGGCATCTGCAAATACCACACTATCTTCCTCAGTCCCAACTTGATCAGATTCGAGGAGCTTTCCAAACTGATCTACCTAAACACCGGTCTGGAGTTCACGCCGGAGGAGATATGGGACATTGCCGATCGCGCTTATACCATCGAAAGACTCTTCAATATCCGTGAAGGATTGACTCGGGAGGACGACTGGCTAGTGGACCGTTACTTCGACGAGCCGACCCCCATCGGTCTGCCGATTGCCCGAGGCAAATGTATCGATCGTGAGAAGTTCAAGCAAATGATAAACGAGTATTACGAACTGCATGGTTGGGATGAGGACGGCGTGCCCCGACCGGAGACGATTAAGAAGTTAGGGTTGGACGGCGAACCTTCGCATAAGCTGTAGGAGATTCTAAATGGAAAAGATACTGGTAGTGGCCCACGAGAAGTGCACCGGCTGCCGACTGTGCGAAATGGTTTGCTCGGTGAAGCACACCGGGGTTAACAATCCCACCCGTTCCCGTATTCACATCATCAAGTGGCCGATGGAGGGGTTCGAGCTACCGATGCTCTGTCAGCAGTGCGAGGAAGCCCCTTGCATCGCCGTCTGCCCCAAGGATGCCCTTTTCCGCGACCTCACCCTGGGACGGGTGACGCTGAATTATGACCTGTGCATCGGTTGCAAAATGTGTGTGATCGCCTGTCCGTTCGGTGGAATGGGGATTGATACCGTAGTTCAGCAAGTGATCAAGTGTAATCTTTGCGATGGAGACCCGATTTGTGTCCGCTTTTGTGACCCCGGTGCGCTCCAGTTTGTGCCTGCCAACACAGTGAATCTGATGAAGAAGCGAGATGCCGGATTGAAGTTCTCCGAGTTGATGAGGAAATCATTGATAAGTGACGTTTAAATCGCCGGTGGCCACAGGATGAGTGGAGAGCATCTTTATTGGTGGACGTAAGTTCGTCGATGTGGGAATTAATGATTTGCTTGGACAGATGGATTTTATAAACCGAGGTAATTGGACAATTGAACCATGAGAGATGTCTTTGACCACAACATATGATTTGACCGAGGTCCGACGGTCGATTCGCCAAGGATGGGAAGAAGTAGCAGTTGAATATACGAAAGATCGGCTGGGCATATTTGGGCGATATGCCGAGCGATTATTAGACCTACTTCATCTACCCTCGGGCAGCAGAATGCTTGATGTAGGGTGTGGAAACGGTGCGGTAACCCTACAGGCCACTAACAGGGTGGGATCCGAGGGGCGAGTCACAGGAAGCGATATTGCAGCCGCGATGCTACAGATGGGTAAGGCTAAAGCAGAGGAGGAGAAGACCGATATCACATTCTGTCAGATGGACGCCGAGTGGTTGGGTTTCGCCAATGCCTCATTTGACTGTGTGGCTTGTGCCTTCTCTCTCTTTCAATTCCAAGATATGGACCAGGCACTGGCCGAGATGTGGCGAGTGATGAAGCCGGGAGGCCGATTGGGTCTGTCCAACTGGGGACCGGGCTACTTCACTCCCATCGCTTCACTCCAGCGGGATCTATTTCGGGAATATGGGATCAAGCCTCTGCTAGTCAACCCCCTAGTATTCGAGCCGACTGGTCTTCGGAAATTATTAACTCGAACTGGTTACACTGCTGTGGAACTGATAGAGGAGACTGATGAGGTTTGGTTTGAGACTCCTGAGCAAGTCTGGGCATTCAATCTGGATATGGGACCCTTCCCCATAATGCTACGACGGCAGTTATCTGCGGACCAACAACGGAAGTTAAATCATCATTTCATAGCAATGTTAGAAAACCTAGTATCAGATCGGGGTATTAAGAGCACCTTCAATCTTATCTATGCTCTGGCCAGGAAAGGAGGCGTTTCTTCTGTTCCATAAGGATTGACTCATTTCGCAATTCACAATTGTCCCCATGAGTCCTTTATATTTACGCGCGGTACCATTTTCGAAGCGTATGGGACTTCTGTGATAGTGGGGACTCAAATGACAATGTATTGATCATCTATAGTTTCAAATCAGGAGGAACAAAGTGGAATTCCGATTAAGCGCCGAACAAGAGTTATTCAAACGAATGATCCGTGAGTACTGCGAGAAAAACATCGAGCCTCGCTCGCGCGAGATGGACGACAAAGAAGACGGCATCCCGGATGAGATCATTAAGGGATTAGCCGATCTGGGCGTCTTTGGTATCGTGATCCCCGAAAAGTATGGCGGTTCTGCTCCCGAAGGCGAGGAGATGACCTACGCCAACATTGCAGTACAGGAACTTGGTCGAGCCGAGATGAGCATGGCTCTTCCCGTTTACACGTTACTGTGCCTTGGCTGGGGATTCCTCATCACCAAATATGGCACGGAGCAGTTGAAAGAGGAGGTGCTCCCCAGAGTAGCCGCGGGTGAATACTTTACCGGCATCGCGACAACCGAGCCAGGCGGCGGTTCTGACATCGCTAATATTCAGACGAGTGGTGTCTACAAGGACGGCAAGTTCATCGTCAACGGCGAAAAGGTGTATATCAGCGGAGTCCTGGAATCAATCGAGCAGCGTGAGGGAGGTCACATCACTCTCATCCGCACCGATCCTGGGGCTGGTCATCGTGGGTTTACCTTCATCTTCATCCCCGCTAAGTTACCTGGCATCTCTTATAGCGTGTACGAGGACATCGGTCGGATGGCTCTCTCGACAGGCGGTCTGGCGTATAAGGACGTGGAAGTACCTGAACATTACGTATTAGGCGAGGTCAACCGTGGTTTCTATCTCAATATGGAGGGTTTTAATCTAGCCCGCATCCTGGTGTCCGCCGCCTGTATCGGTATGGCCGAGAAAGCGCTGGAGATCTCCCGGGACTATGTGAAACAGCGAGTACTCTTTGGACGACCTCTGGCCAAGTTCGAGGGGATCTCCTTCGAAATTGCTGATGACCATGCCAAACTTGAGCAAGTGAAGTTATACCTTCAGTACACAGCCTGGGCTGCTGATACGATATACAAAGAGCCTGGTTTTATCACCCAACGCGAACTCAGCCGGATGGTTTCGATCTGTAAGATGATAGCACCGAAGCTAGGAGCGGAGATAGCTCAACGTTGTATGACCCATCTCGGAGCGTTCAGCTATACCAAGGAATGCTCACTGGGTCGTGGACTGCGGGGGATTTTGTCTTATGTTGTTGGGGCTGAGGGCGGTTACCATATTCAGAAGCTCATCATCGCCCGAGAGTTCATAGGCGACGAGGCAGTGCCGTACCGCTAATGATCCGACAGCAGTCAGTTGAAGGTTACTCTGTTACTTAAGACCGATATCTGACGATAAAAGGAGGGTTGTGAGTGGAGAAGGTCGAGTTTGTGGTCGTGGGAGCTGGATTGTCTGGCTTAGCTACGGCGATGGTTCTTGCCGAGGCGGGGGCTGAGGTGTTGGTCATTGAGCGTGGTGATTATCCTGGCAGCAAGAATGTCACCGGGGGTCGCCTCTACCTAGGTCCTATTCGTTCATATTTACCTGATCTATGGAAGGACGCCCCACTGGAACGCCGGGTCGTAAAAGAACGACTTACCATGATGGCTCCTGAATCCTCCATCACCGTCGAATTGAGTAGTGATCGATTCCGTCGACCACCTTATCCCAGTTACACCCTCCTTTACTCGATCTTCAACCGCTGGTTCGCTGACCAAGCATCAGAGCGAGGTGCTCTGGTCATCCCAGGATACAAGGTTGATGATTTGGTCGTGAAGGATGGGCGGGTAGTAGGCATTATCTCATCCGGTGACGAAATACACGCCAACGCGGTTGTTGCTGCTGATGGTGCACATTCTTTTTTGGCGGAGAAAGCCGGTTTGAGAAAACCGCACGCTGCGAAGAATTATGCCGTTGCCATCAAGGAGGTTATCGAGTTTGCCCCTCAGGTCATCCAGGATCGCTTTGCGTTGGAAGATGGCGAAGGAACCGCACAATTATTCTTTGGTTCCTTGACTAAGGGTATTCACGGAGGTGGCTTTCTTTACACCAATCTGGAGAGTCTGTCTCTCGGGCTGGTCCTTGCCATTCAGGATTTGATGGGAAAATCCGGTTTGGAACAAAACCAGGGACCGTCTCCCGTATCGCCCCACGATTTGTTTGAAGCCTTCAAAGAAAGATCCGAAATCCGACCTCTAATTGCTGATGGTCACCCGGTCGAATATTCAGCCCACATTATCCCCAAAGGTGGCTTTCGAGCCATATCCCGATTGGTGACGGATGGGATGCTTGTCGTCGGTGATGCTGCCGGGTTTACATTGAACATGGGGGTGACCGTGCGCGGTATGGATTTTGCGCTGGCTTCAGGCGTGTTAGCTGCCCGAGCTCTCCTGCGCGCTCGAGAGCAAGCTGATTTTTCGAGTGCCACTCTTTCCTACTATGAAACCCTACTAAAAGAGAGCTTCGTCTGGCAAGACCTAAAGACCTTCCAATACATGCCCGACTTTATGGCAAACCCCCGTCTTTACGAGCGATACCCATCAATGGCGTGTGATCTCTTGGAACAAATGCTGTGGATTGGAGAGCAACCCAAAGAGAAACTCTCAGCGACCATATTACGCACAATTCGTCAGAATTTACTCCGAGTGGATGTGCTGAGGGACCTTATCAGGATGCGAAAAATCTAATGAGTGTGCCATGAACATTGAAGCCAAATTAGGCTTGGACGTTTTTAAAGTCGACACAGAGCCCCATATCGTTATCAAGCATGAGATCTGCCAAGCAAAATGCCAGATTCGCTACTGCCTAAATATCTGCCCGGCCGAGTCATATACGCTGGACAAGCAGGATGAGGTTCAGGTGAATTATGAGGGATGCTTGGAGTGTGGGGCATGTCTCATCGCTTGCGAACATGAGGCGTTGACGTGGCATTATCCCCGGGCAGGATATGGGGTGCAGTATCGGTTTGGATAGAGATCGCAGGGTTTGAAGGATTACCGTCCATGTTTATCTCCCAACTCAAATGGAAAACGTTATGAACATCATTGTTTGCATGAAACAGGTCATTGATCTGGAGCAGATTCGCATCAAGCCCAAGACCAGAGAGCCGGTTATTGAAGGATTACCCTTCCTATTCGGTGACTTCGAAAAATGTGCGTTGGAGGAAGCGGTTCGTATCAAGGAGAAGCACGGCGGAAAGGTAACCGCTTTAGCTGTAGGCTCCCCTAAGCTAAGGGACACAATCAAAGAGGCGTTGGCCATCGGCGCGGATGAGGCCATCATCTTGATCGAACCAATTTTCCAAGATTCTGATGCCATGGGCTCAGCTCGTGTTTTGGCCAAAGCCATCGAAAAGGTAGGGGAGTACGACCTGATCCTGCTGGGCGATAGCTCAGCCGATGAGTACTCAGGTGAGATTCCACCCCGGATCGCTGAGTTGTTGGATCTACCCCAAGTTGGTTTCGTCCGGGAGATCGAGGTTATGACTGATAACGATCAGATGCCTGGCACAAAAAAGATTCGAGTCGTGCGCGACATGGAAGATGCTCTGGAAGTGGTTGAGATGGCTCTACCGGCTGTAGTAGGAGTCACCAGCGAATTAAACACACCCCGCTTGGCGCCGTTGTCCGCAATCCTGAAGGCCAGTCGGAAGCCATTGAATGAATGGGGACCAGATGATATTGGTGTCACGGCTGATGAGCTGGGTCCAAAGGCCTTGGTTGTCGAGGTGCTTAGCAACCTAGCTCCGATTCAGGACCGCAAGGGGATCAATTATCAGGATGTGGAGGAAGGAGTTGCAGAAGTCGTCAAGGCTCTAAAGCAGGAAGGAGTCTTGACCCAATGAACGGGATTATTGTTTACTCCGAATTGGAAGAAACCGCCCTAGGATTGTTGACCAAGGGGCGGGAGTTGGCAACCGAATTAGACAAACCGCTGTCCGTAGCGCTCCTGGGGAACGAAGCTGCTGGGCAAGTGGATGTTTACTTTACCCACGGGGCTACTAAAGCCTATGTTGGGGACGACCGAGCCCTGACCCACTTTCAGGCTCGCACATACGCTGCGGCCCTGGCTCAAGTTGTGACACAAGCTGAAGCCGACATAATCCTGATAGGCTCCACTCGGCGCGGTCGAGAACTTGCCCCCCGACTAGCCCAGAAACTAACAGCAGGCTGTGTTACCAACGCCATGGGTCTCTCGATCCAAGACGATCGACTGGTCATCGAACGCCGCTCTCTGGGAGGTAATACCATCTCAACCAAGATCATTACCAGCCCGCAACAGGTCATTGCGGTAATGCCAAAACTCTATGATGCTTTACCTGAGGCCGCAGTCGTGGGTGAGGTCATCCCAGTATCGCTTGAGCTGGAACCACTGACTACTAGACTGATGGAACGCCGGCCAAAGGAAGCAGGAATTGTCAACCTTGAGGAAGCCGATGTCCTGGTATGTGTCGGACGGGGTTTGGATAACGAGGATGATCTGTCGTTGATTCATGCCCTGGCTGACTCATTAGGCGGCATGGTAGGTTGCACTCGGCCGATCTCCCATGAGTATCACTGGCTTTCCGAAGATCAAATGGTAGGTCTGTCAGGTAAAGAGTCTAGCCCGCGTCTATACATTGCCATTGGCATATCGGGACAGATCCAACATACCGTGGGCATCATGGATGCCAAAGTGATCGTCGCCATAAATAACGACGCAAACGCTCCAATCTTCAAGGTCGCTGACTACGGTATCGTTGGTGATTTGTATCAGGTTGTGCCTAAGCTGATCGAGAAGCTCCGGAGTGAGTTAGGTAGGAGGCGTTAAAGTGGAAAAAAACCTAGAGATAATTGCTGAGGGAGAAGGCGAACTTTTAGGATGGCGAGATCCAGATGAGAATCGAGCCTGGATCCGCGATAACAAGTCTCGCGGCCTCATCGATAAGTGCATCAGTGTTCAAGAAGCGGTGAAAAGATTTGTGAAAGACGGCGATTATCTCGCGGTGGGTGGATTTGGTCATATCCGGATTCCAATGGCCATCATCTACGAAATCATCCGTCAAGGTCGTCGAAACTTGGTGGTGGCGGGCAAAACAGCGGTGCATGACATTGATGTTCTCATTGGTGCGGGTTGTGTCAGCAAAGTTGAGTGTGCCTACGCCTTTGGCCACGAATTACGTGGTCTATCACCTGCTGGCCGTCGGGCAGTGGAGACTGGAAGAGTGAAAGTGGTAGCTGAGATATCCAATGCGGCCTTCCAATGGCGGTTCCTGGCGGGCATGATGGGCATCCCATTCATCCCGGTCCGGAATCTATTGGGCACAGATACCTTCGCAAAGAGCTCAGCCAAATTAGTTCGTGATCCCTGGAGCAATAAACTCGTGGCGCTAGTGCCCGCTGCCTACCCCGATGTGGCGCTCTTTCACGTTCCGCGCTGCGACAAATACGGTAATGCTCAGATAGATGGCATTCTGGTTGAAGATTTTGAGTTAGCTCGTGCCTCACGACGAGTGATCATTTCGTCAGAAGAGATCATCGATGAAGAAGAAATCCGGCGAGATCCGCAGAAAACAGTCATTCCATTCTATGTTGTAGACGCGGTATGTGAGGTGCCCTGCGGTGCTCATCCCACACTCATGCCTTACCTCTATTATTTTGACGAGGAGCATATCCATGAGTGGCTGACACTCTCCAAGACAGTTGAAGGGACAGAGGAGTACCTTGATAAGTACGTTCACGGGGTGGTTGATTTTCATGAGTACCTAGAACGGCTTGGTGGTTTACGAAAGATGACCAAGCTTAAGCAGATAGAGCAACTTCGGCCATCAATGTTGGACTCGGACTCTTGAAAGCCGTAATGGAATTAAGGGAGATTGGGAAAAATGAGCATTTCCGATAGCACGCAATCAGAATACGTCCTGTCTGAGCTGCTGTGTTGCGTGGCCTCGCGGCTTCTAGAGGATAATCGCGCGGTTTTTGTCGGCACAGGCTTGCCAATCGTTGCCGCAACGCTCGCCCAGCGTACCCACGCTCCACACATACTGATCATCTTTGAGGCCGGTGGAGTTGGCCCACAAGTGCCGGTATTACCCATCTCGGTGGGTGATTCTCGTACTTTCTACAAGGCAGTTGCTGCAACTTCGATGCATGACGTAATGTCTGCTTCCCAGGCTGGTTATATAGACTACGGTTTCCTGGGCGCAGCTGCCATAGATGCCTATGGCAACATCAACACCACGGTGATTGGGGATTGGAAACAGCCCAAAGTACGCTTACCTGGCTCTGGTGGTGCCAACGATGTTGGTTCGTTCTGTTGGCGGACTGTATACATAATGCGCAACCAGAGCACGCGAACCTTCATGAGTGAATTGGATTTTATCACAACACCAGGCTGGTTAAAAGGTCCTGGCCATCGGGAAAAAGCAGGCCTGCCAGCAGGGTGCGGTCCCTACCGGGTCATCACCCAGCTAGGAGTATATGGATTTGAAGAAACTACCAAGCTTCTTCAGCTCCATAGTTTACACCCAGGGGTTACGGTTGAGGAGGTACAAGCAAACAGCCAATTTAAAATCTTGATTCCTGACAAAGTTACAGTGACCCAGCCACCTACTGAAGTGGAACGACAGATCCTTCGCGAGATAGACCCAGAAGGAATGGTGATCGGTAAATGAAAAGTAGCTATGGATGAAGGTGATGTTTCGGGTCAGAGGATCTTGATGGACCAAGCTGTCCTGGTTATCGGCGCGGGTATTGCCGGCATCCAGACCTCTATCGACCTTGCACAAATGGGCTTTCAGGTCTACTTAGTGGAGCGTACGCCGTCCATTGGCGGACGGATGGCCCAGTTGGATAAGACCTTCCCCACCAATGACTGCGCCATCTGCATCCTGGCACCTAAGATGATCGAATGCGCCAGGCATGAGAATGTCCACCTGCTGACTTATTCTGAGATCCTTTCAACCGAGGGGCAGATCGGCAACTTCCATGTCCGGGTACGCAAGAAACCCCGCTATGTGGACATCGAACGGTGTACAGGTTGCAGTGAGTGTGTGGAGAAGTGTCCCCGGCGAGTACCGGACGAGTTCAATGTAGAACTAAGCCGACGACGAGCGATATATCTTCCCTTTCCTCAGGCGGTGCCGCGGGTGATGACGATTGACGCTGATTATTGCCTCTACCTGACGGACCTAGAGAAAGATCGGTGCCGCCTCTGCGAGGATGTGTGCCAGGCAGGGGCAATAGATTGGGAGCAGCAGGAGGAGATCCTCGAATTGAACGTCGGAGCGATTATCGTCGCCACCGGTTTTGACCCTTACGACGTTTCGAAATTAGGCGAATACGGTTTCAATAGTATCCCCAATGTCATCACCAGCTTGCAGTACGAGCGATTAATCTCTGCTTCAGGACCTACTTCTGGCGAGTTGAAGAGACAATCAGACGGCGAACACCCTCACACAATCGCCTTTATCCAGTGCGTCGGTTCGCGGGATGTGAACTACAACCCATTCTGCTCCAGCGTATGTTGTATGTTCGCTACCAAAGAGGCCATCCTGGCTAATGAACATAATCCGGAGCTAAAGTCCTATATCTTCTATACCGATTTGCGAGCGGGGGGAAAGAGGTTTCAGGAGTACATCACCCGCGCCAGAGAGGATTACCAGGTGACTTACATTCGAGGCCGTCCGGGGACCATCGGTGAGGACCCTGATACCGGAAACCCTATCGTACGTTATGAAGACACAATCACCCGGCTGGTGCAGGAGATGGAGGTGGATCTGGTGGTACTGTGCCAGGCGTTGGTCCCCCGACATGGGTCTGAGACACTCGCCGAGGGGTTGGGGGTAAGAATGGATGAGCATGGCTTCGTGGTTATCCCCGAGCGATTGTCTAAGCCGGTGGATACCAGTGTGCCAGGTATCTTCGCCTGTGGTTACTGCCAGAGTCCCCAAGATATCCCAGATTCCGTGACGCAGGCCTCAGGTGTGGCGGCGCGTGTGGCGGAGTTGCTGCTCAGAGTATAGAGGGAGTTCGAGCGTTGAGCGAAATTCGAGTTGGCGTGTTTGTCTGCCATTGTGGTACCAACATCGGAGGCGTTGTTGATATACCCACAGTGGTCGAGTACACACGCATGCTGCCAAATGTAGCCCACGCCGAGGACAATCTGTACAGTTGCTCTGAGGAAGGACTGTCCTCCCTAAAGCAGAGCATCCACGAGCACCACCTCAATCGGGTAATTGTCGCTTCCTGTACTCCTAGGACTCACGAGCCATTGTTCAAGGATGCCTGTGAGGAGGCAGGGCTGAACCGCTACCTCTTTGAGTTTGTCAATATCCGGGAGCATTGCTCGTGGATCCACAGTCGAGTCGGGGAGGAGGCCACAGAAAAAGCCAAACGACTCATCAGGATGGGGGTGGCCAAGGCCTGCTTACTAGAACCACAGGAGGAGGCCGAGAGCAGGGTGATCCCCGCTGTGCTCGTCATTGGTGGCGGTGTCGCTGGAATGACCGCAGCGCTGAACCTGGCTCGACAGGGTTTCCAGGTGCATCTGGTGGAGAAGGAGGCACAACTCGGCGGACGGCTGCTGCGTATAAATCGACTGTGTCCCACCGACGAAAAGGCATTTGACCTGATCGGGCCGATCGTCCAAGAGGTGGAGGAACACGAGCAAATAATTCTACATTTGTCGGCCACAGTTAGCGAGGCCAGCGGCTATGTGGGCAACTTCCAGATTACCGTCGCTGCAGATGATGGGGAGCGCCTGTTCGATGTGGGAACAATCGTTGTAGCGACCGGTGCCGACGTTCTGCAACCGGTCGGCATGTACGGTTATGGTCAATTCCCCAACGTGCTCACCCAGTTGGAACTGGAGGACCGACTTAAAACAGAACCGCCAGTGATCGAGGGCGCAGTTCTGATTAATTGCGCAGGTTCTCGTATCCCAGAACGCCCCTATTGCTCACGCGTTTGTTGCATGACCTCGCTTAAGAACGCCACTCAACTGAAGAAGCTGAATCCCGATGCCCACATCTATGTGCTGCATCGGGATCTGTTGACCTACGGCGTCGAGTTTGAGCGGTATTACCGCAAGGCAATGAAGGATGGCGTTCGTTTCCTACGCTACGACCTGGAACATCCCCCTCAGGTCGTCGGCGATGGTCGCGTGGAGAGCGTTGTGGTCTGGGATGCGCTGCGGGGTCGGGAGTTGCATTTGCCGGTCGACTTGGTGGTTCTAACCACGCCCCTGGTCCCCAATTCGGACTACGAGACGATCTCCCGTTTATTCAAGGTGCCCTTGGGAGAGTCGGGTTTCTTCCTGGAGGCGCATGTCAAGCTGCGTCCAGTCGAGTTCGCCACCGACGGCGTCTATGTCTGTGGCACAGCTCGCTGGCCGGCCAACGTGTCCGAGAGCATATCCCAGGCTTACGCAGCTTCCTCTAAGGCATCCATTCCGATGCGGGCGGGTATGGTCACCGCTGAGGCGATCACCGCTTTCTCCGACCCGGTTCTTTGCACAGGTTGCGGCACCTGTGTAATTACCTGTCCATACAATGCGATCGAACTGCAGACATTGGAGGATGGGCGACGGGTAGCTCAGGTCAATATGGTGCAATGCAAAGGATGCGGCAGTTGTGTAGCCGCCTGCCCCAATGGAGCAATGCAACAACGAGGCTTCACCGACCAGCAGATACTGCGTATGCTCGAGGTTTGTGCGAGTGGGTAGATGAGATATGGATGATCAAATCTTTCATCCCCGAATCATCGCTTTCTGTTGCAACTGGTGCTCTTACGCTGGGGCGGACCTGGCCGGCGTCTCCCGCCTGCAAATTCCCCCAGACTTTCATGTCATTCGGGTAATGTGCTCGGCGCGGGTGGCGCCGGAGTGGGTCATCAAGGCACTCTCAAATGGAATTGATGGGGTGATGGTGCTGGGCTGTCATATCGGAGATTGCCACTACATTGACGGTAACCACAGAACGGCGAAACGGTTCGCGCTCCTGAGAGGTATGCTGGATTACGTAGGCATCAACTCCGATCGGCTGCTAGTGGATTGGATCTCGGCGTCGGAAGGAAGCAAGTTCCAGAGGTTGGTGACCGAGTTTGTCGAACGAGTGAGAGAGTTGGGTCCTGTAGACGATAAGCCAAATGTGAGGTGAAACAGATGTCGGAAACGAACTCGAAAGTTGTCAAGAAACCTTTCGCCGCTCTGCGACCTGTCCCGGTCGTGTTGGTGAGTTGTGGTCACGGTGAGCAGGCCAACATCATCACCATTGCCTGGACAGGGATTCTGTGTTCCAAACCGCCTTATGTGGGGATAGGCGTGCGACCGAGTCGCCACTCCTATGGGCTTATCCAGGAGACGGGCGAGTTCGTGGTCAATATTCCTGGCGAGGAATTACTCGACGAGGTGGAGTACTGCGGCTTTGTCTCCGGTCGAGAGGTGGACAAGTTCACAACCAGGGGGTTGACACCAATCCCCGGGTCGGAAATCCAGACGCCCATCATCGCCGAGTGTCCAATTAATATCGAGTGCCGGGTGAGCCAAAAGGTACCGTTAGGCAGTCACGATCTATTCATAGGTCACATTGCGGCGGTGCAATTTAGTCAAGATGTGTTGGATGATCAAGGGCGTGTGGACAACGGCAAGTTGAAACCCATTCTCTTCACCAGTGATCAGTATTGGGGGATGGGTAGTTTGTTGGGGGGGTTTGGTTTCAGTCAGCAGAACTGAAGGAGATTGATGGCAGGATACGAGCCACAGACGTTAATCAGATCCCAAGCTAAGGAATTGCTCGAAAGTGGGCAAGTCCAGTGCGTTATCGGATACGAGAGTGGATCGCGGGGACAAGTCCGACCGGCATTTATTCGCGAGGCCAGTGATGTAGATCGATTGGTCTGGAATCAGGGCTGTACCCACAACCTGGTTATGTATCTGCGAGATAAAAAACAATTGGCTGGGAGCGGCGAGCAGTCACGCCGCGTGGCCATTGTCGTCAAGCCGTGCGATAGCCGCGCGTTGAACATTCTTCTGGCTGAGAAACAAATTGAGCGGGAGCACATTTATGCTATCGGCGTAGTGTGTGCAGGGGTTGTAGAGGGGGCCGGGTTTGCCGGGCAGTGCAGCGATACGTTACAGGCCCGGTGCCTGCGCTGTAGCGACCGTGAGACTGTAGTGTCCGACCTACTGGTTGGGGAACCTCAGCGGACAGAAACTATAGATGATTTTCTCGATGTAGCGGAATTAGAGGCAATGTCCATCGCCGAACGCGCGGCGTTTTGGCTGAAACAATTCGATCGCTGCATACTCTGCTTTGCTTGTCGTCAGGTTTGCCCGGGGTGCTACTGCAGTGTCTGCATGTTCGAGCGGGACGATTCTTTGTGGGTGGGCATCGCCACAGGGATCAAGGAAAAAGAGTTCTTTCATTTGGGTCGAGCCTACCACCTGGCAGCCCGATGTGTCGGTTGCGATGAGTGCGAACGGGTGTGCCCGATGGAGCTTCCTCTTAGTTTGCTTAACCGCAAACTGAATAAGGAAGTGCAAACGTTGTTCAGTTACCGTGCCGGGGACGAACCAGCCCAGTCACCACTATCGACGATGTTGGCAGATGGGGAGGAGTCACCGGTATGAAGTTGCTTCCCCAAGAGACGTTAAGGACATGGCTAGACCGCCTGACAAATGATGTCACATTGATTGCTCCACGGATAGTGGACGGAATTGTGCTCTACAAGTCGGTATCAACCAGTAGCGAAGTCATCCTGGATTACTCTCGTCCTAAGATGTCGGCTAAGGAATTCATTCTCCCCTCTACAGAGCGTATCCTGTCGATAGAGAAGCGCGATCGAGAAGTGACCCTTTCTGAACCAACGTCGGCGGATCAGGTGATCTTTGGGCTGCGACCATGCGATGCGCATGGCATCGCTGTTTTGGATACGGTGTTCTTGAAGCGGGAACCCGTTGATTTGAACTACGCCCAGCGCCGCGCAGCGACAGCTTTGATTGGAATATCTTGTCCTCAGATGTGGGAAGATTGCTTTTGTACCAGCGTGGGTGGCGCGCCCGACGATCCCAACCATGTGGATCTCCTGCTCACAGCAGTGAAGGATGGTTATGTGGTCAACGTCGTCACCGAAAAAGGCAAAGCGCTCATCGCCGAGTTGGAATTACAGGAGTATGGAGGCGAACTAACCCGACCGGCCTTGAACCAGGTGGAGCCGGTGCTGATCCAGGAACAATGGCCGGAAAGATTTCTTGATAGCTTTTGGGATCTACTGGCAGAGCGTTGTTTGGAATGCCGTATGTGTGCTTACCTCTGCCCTGCCTGCCGTTGTTTTGACGTCCGGGATCAACTGACGCAACAAGGTATTGGTTATTCCCAGCATGACCGGTTGCGCTGTTGGGATAGCTGCACGGGATCCAATTATCGGGTGGTAGCGGGGGGACACAATCCACGAGCGACCAAAGGTCAGCGTCTTCGTAACCGTTTCTTCTGCAAGTTCCATTACATCCCTGAGACGTATGGTCTCAGCGGTTGCGTTGGTTGTGGGCGCTGTATCGAGGCCTGCCCGGTCAACATAGACATTGTGGAGGTGCTGCGTGATGTGTCGCGGGCATCCAACCTCCTGAAGACTTCGGAGATCTCCCACAATGCCGGGCTGGGGGGAACGGCATGACTGGCAATGGAAAGCCTGAAGGCTCCGACCAGCACAACCCCATGCGCCCCTACTTGGGACGGCTAGTTGGGAAGGTGGACTTGGGAACCGATATTAAGTTGCTCAAGGTCGAGATGATTGAACCAGCGGAGAAAGCCAATTTTGCGGATTATCGACCCGGACAGTTCGCTTTCGTGTCGGCCTTGGGGATCGGTGAAGCCCCCTTTGGGTTCGCCTCTACCCCGTCAAACGGCGATGTGCTGGAATTTGGCATCGCGAAGGTGGGGAGTGTGACGTCGGAACTCCACTCGCTTGAGGTTGCTGAGTTCTTGGAAGATTACCTGTAAAGTCTGTGTGATGATCAGATGTCAGTAGTCAGTAAACAGATATCAGAAGTAGAGCAGCTTGCAGATCAATACGGGCTTTTCCTCTGCGTCGAGTGCGGCAAGTGTGTTGCTGTCTGCCCGATGGGGGAGATTTTCGATGACTTCTCGTATGAGGTCTCGCCGCGGGGAGTCATCGAGGCGGTCTTGGTCGAAGGTGGTGTCGAGGAGCTCAATTCAAACCGGTTCTGGTTCTGCCTGACTTGCGATCTGTGTACGGACTTATGCCCGGCAGGCGTGCGCTTTGGTGACTTCGTCGAAGCGATCCGGTTTATAGCTATCGAGTCGGGTGTGACCGAGCACTGTCTGTTTTGCCGCAATTGTGGCACGTATCTTTCGCCCTGGCACACCGTGAAGCACCTGAAACAGACGCTAGGGGAAGCCGCCGAGGAGCTCCTGACGCTCTGTCCCAAGTGTCGCCAATACGACTTTGGGGAAAAGGTGAAAGCACTGACGCCAGGAAGCCGAAAAGTGTACCCTCAGGAATCAGAAATAGGATTGAGCCCATGAAGGTGAATCTGAGAATCTTCCTGCCGAAGCTGCCTGAGGTAATAGGCCGTAAGGAGTTGGAGGTAGAATTCGCTGGAGGTACGATCCACGACCTAATCGACCATCTGGTCACCCGGTATGGCCGAAAGGCTGAGCAAGCGTTATACGACGAAAAGGGCGAGTTGGATCCAGTAGTCCAGGTACTGCTCAATGGAGAGGTATGGATAACTCGTGATCAACTTGATACGGCTCTGCAAGACGGTGACAACGTTGTGCTTATGATGATGATGGCCGGAGGGTAACTGGCAAGGCAATTCCACGGAAGTCACACCATTGAGGTAGCCGCGAGAGCGAGCAATTGCTTGTGGTGCAATAGCACAGGTTCATTTTTGCTTATTTGGTATTCCAATCTTTAGAGGAGCACTTGCGAGTTTATGTTACAGAGTAAAATGAGGCCCTATCTTGCCGAGAAGGATGTTATTGAGTAGAATTCCATCGCCTAACTTGAGCGGTAATTCAACATAAGACGGCGAGGTAGCTCAATCGGTAGAGCAGGGGACTCATAAGCCCTTGGTTGTGGGTTCAAATCCCGCCCTCGCCACCTAGCATCTCAACTTGACCCGCGAAATCGGGCCTGTAGAAGGGTTTTCCCCCCACCATAGACCTGTCCAAAAGGGCAGGTCTGTCCTTTTCCCCCCACTTTGGCATTTATCAAGAATATCGGTTTTTACCAGAAAAAGGATTAAGTCCAAGGGACTAGAACTCCCTTGGATGGGGTGAGTCGACATGAGTCCACATGAGTCAACCACAAAAATGGGAAGGAGGTTTACGATGAGGGAAAGAAATGAGCGATTAAGGGAGGGTCGGATGCAAACCACATTGGCGCAGGCCATTCAGAACTATCTGACGGTAATCAAGTTGGAGGGTAAGAGCCCGGCGACCATCCGCTGGCATCGGAAGAAACTCGGAGCCTTCTTGGATTTCTTGCAGGATGGCGCTGAGGAGGAGGTGTTAGCTAAAGAACTCACCATTGATGTGGCAAGAGATTTCATCCAATCCCTCATGGATCGCAAGACGAGATACCCCAATCATCCGATGCATCATGAGATGGAGGGCGGCCTCGCGCCAAGCACGATCAACGGCTTCGCACGGTCTTTGAAGGCTTTCTCGACCTGGCTTCATGAGGACGGCTATGCAGAAACCAACATCCTAAAACGAATGAAACCGCCCAAGGTCCCCAAGGTGCTCATTGAGCCTCTCAGCGAGGATGAGCTGCGCAAGATATTGCTTTGCATCCCACAGGACACTCCTGAAGGCGCTCGCAACTTCGCCATGGTGCTGACCTTTGTAGACACGGGCGTGCGGCTCTCCGAGCTAGTGAACCTCACACTCGAGGATATTGATTTCGGTGCCGGCCGGTTCACGGTATTCGGCAAGGGCGGGGAGGAGCGGAACGTGCCCATCGGCGTCACGGCGAAGCGCGCCGCGATTCGATACGTGGAGCATTTCCGTCCCGAGCCGGTGAACCCGCGCGAGGACCGGCTGTTCCTTACAGTGGCCGGCGATCCTATGAGCCGCAACAGCGTGTCGCAGATGGTGCGCAGGCTGGCGAAACGCGGCAAGGTGCCGAGGCTGCATCCGCATCTCTTCCGGCACACTTTCGCCGTGCGCTACCTGATCAACGGTGGGGACGTCTTCACGCTGCAGAAGATCCTGGGACACAAATCCTTGGAGATGACACGCCGCTATGTTAAGCTAGCGAATGTGGATGTGATGGACAAGCACCGCATCTACAGCCCGGTCGACAACCTGGGTATCGGCCATCGGAGACGGGGTAGGCCGAAGCGACGCCGATAGTGCGATCGCAATTCATCGGGCCTTTTTAAAAGCAGGCAGGCTCTGTGGGTTTATTCGCTGTGCTTTGTGTCCATTTTCGCGAAACCGAGCAGCCGAATTCTTTGGGTCATGTTGTTATGAGCGATTAGAATAAGAAGAGAGGTTATTCTAACGAAGCCAGATATGTTAGAATAAGAAAATCGTTATTCTAGTCGAGATCATTTCTATGGAATAAGGTAATGGATATGGAACCCTATATACCACCTCTTTTACCTCCCAAGATCGAGTGCGGAGGGTTGATCAAGGATATTGGCGACGCGCATCGGGAGCTTGGGAACCTAGCGGGATCGCTATTGCATCCCATCATCAATCCCGATTTGTTGATAACCCCGCTGCTAACAAAAGAGGCGGTGCTGAGTTCCGCAATCGAGGGAACGGTCGCCACATTAGAAGAAGTTTTCCGATTTGAGGCTGATGAATCGACACTTGATGATGAAGAGTTAAGAAGGGACGCTCAAGAGATCATCAATTATCGGCATGCCCTGGAAGTATCTATGGGTGAGCTTCAGAAGCGTGCGATTGGCGAAAACTTGTTAAAGCAAGCCCACTACATTCTCCTAGATTCAGTTAGGGGAACCAGAAAAAACCGAGGCCACTTCCGGACGCAGATTGTATTCATCGGCAAGCCTGGGTCTTCAATAGATGCAGCTTCTTTCATTCCTGCACCCCCAGAAAAGATCCCAGAACTAATGAGAAACTGGGAAAAATACATCAACTCCCAGGAAGAACAGGATCCCCTCGTGCAAATCGCAGTGGCTCACTATCAATTTGAGGCCATCCATCCGTTCCTTGACGGAAATGGGCGCATCGGTAGATTGGTCATTCCGCTCTTCCTATGTGACCGAGGCTTGCTTCCAAGGCCAATTCTCTACATTAGCGAATACTTCGAGGAGCGTAGGGATGCCTATATCGATGCGCTACGCGCTGTTGAGAAGGAGGGGGATCTGCATGGATGGATTCGTTTCTTCCTTAAAGGTGTTCATATCCAAGCTGCTCGAACACAGGAATCAATTTCGAAGATAATGGAACTTTACGCTTCCCTCAGGGGAAGGATCACTGAATTGGGTTTAGTCTATGGCATTCCCATGCTTGATGCGATTTTCATCCGTCCCGTGGTTCATTACAAATATCTAAAGCACGTGCTTGGGGCTAGCCCCCAGACCATTTACAACTTGTTGGATAAGTTTGAGGAGGGGCAAATTCTCTTCCAACTAGCAGGTCGGAAACGGAATCGGATCTATATCTTCAAGGAACTCCTCGAATTGCTAGATTAACTTCTTTGAATGCTGTCATTTAATAGTGAGCGGCGAGTGCGGGTCCAAATACCGGGTTTGTGGTCAATGTCCTGGGGAGTCAGGACAGGCCTAAAGCCGATAATCCTGATCGCCAGGAGCGCCAACCTTCTTGTGATGTCGCTCACTTCTTTCCAGTCGGTTGACCCTTCCACATTCGTCTTTCAAATCGACAGCGTCTCATCTTGACCTTTACATTGGGATTCAGCAAAATCATTCGTGCGTCAATTTGTGCATATTCCAGGAAATTCATCCCATGAGAGCTAGGAAACACGTTCGGCGCGATGAAACCATCCCAATCTCGATAAGCGCAGGGGAGCGCGACCTGATTAAGAAGCATACTTTCATTGACCTTGAGATTGAGGAGATTCTGGATCGCGCCAGAGAGACGAGTAAGGGGCTTACCATAGATATCACGTTGGATGATCTTGATGAGCTCTTGGGTTTTATCGCTGCAGAGGCCAATCACACAAAGGATGCCGATTTGGAAAGAGCGCTGGATGAGATCTACGATCGACTCGCCGAAATCAAGAAGCTCTACGAACTTATCGACGAGTAACATATTCGATAGGACGTATGGTTGAAGGAGCAATTCCAGCGGGATGGCTTTATAGAATGTGTTACGGTTCTACGACGATGGCAAGGTATAGCTAGAGACTGCTGGGGGATTTCAGTTCTTGGCACACCTTGAACAACGGTATCATCCTGTATCGACGATGTGCAAGCACAACGCTAAGAGATTTGCTCTTGCTCTGCAGATGGTTGCCGCTGCTTCAATTCGGACGCCCACAAACCATGTTCACGACGGGCGGATCGACCGAGAGGCGGATAGCCGACGAGGATGAGTAGCTCGTCCGTCTCTAGGCGGCTGAAGCCATAAGCGAATACTAGCAGGTTGATTAGGACGTCTCTTGCAGGGATCCTCGTACCATGGAGAATACGACCCACGTAACTGTGGTCGATGTCACAGATCCGCGCCACCTCGCGGTAGCTCAAGCCAGACCGTTCGTGCGCCTCGCGCAGCTCGTCTAAGAATCGGAATCGGGGATCCATCAAGCGTTCATTCATTTTCCAAAGACAACCGTGTTCACGAATTCCACTTTTCTCTGATCGTCCATAGACAAGATTTGTTTTTTCGCCCGCTTTTTCAGGTTGAGGAAACGTCCAAGCAGGGAAGACAGTTCTGAATCTTGGCAAACAAGCTTGGCAAGCTGTACTGCGTCCCGTTCGTCCCCACGGTTGCCTGCATAAGCGCAGGCGAAGATCAAGACTTCCTTACCAATATATGCGAGTCTTGCCTGCTCGATCAAGTGTTTGATCTTCGCCCTGGAGGCGCCGGTGTAGCCAGAGATCTGCTCGATGGCCTTTTGGTCGTCATCGGAGGGAAGCGGTGTAGGCGGCTTGGTAGTTGAGCTTGCGACTTCATGAATCTCAAGCCCCGGTACAGGTTCGGGCGGCCGGATCGGGGAGACACGCTGGCTAAGCTCCGCTCCGAGCGCAGACCGAATGGCCTCGTGCGGTGCTGCACCGCGATCAACCAAAACCCGGATCCCCTGCGCCTGCCGGCGGGTCAAGCCTTTCAAGGCTTTTGCTAGATCCTGGCGTTCACCCTCCGGTGTCGACTCGAAGACGGGTTTCAGCTCAAGCACGGCGCCAGGGGCTAATCCCTCAGCGAACATCCCTCGCAGCACTGGAGGGCTCTCCTGGTAAGCCCGGAGCAACGTCGAGACGGTCTGAAAGGGGATGCCCGTTCTCTGTCCCAGAACGCGAACCGAGAGGTCGGGATGGGCTTCTTTCAACTTAGCCAGCGCGAGCGCCTTCTCATAGGGGGTAAGCGTACGCCCACCCATGTTCTCGGCGAGCGTGAGGATACGTGCTTCGTCCTCATCTTGAGCGACGATGGCGGTGATCGACTCCAGGCCGGATAGCCGCGCAGCGGCGACACGCCGGTGGCCGAACACGATCTGGTAGCTTTGGGTTTCTCCGGGTGAGGAAATCTCAAGAACCATGATCGGCTCCAGGACGCCGTTCGCCCTCACGCTTTCCAGCAACTCCTCATCCTCCGGATGCACCTTGGGATCGAAAAATTTCTGCCGTGTCTGGAAGGGGCTGTCCTGGCTGATCCTCTTCAAGTCGAGGCGCATGATTGGACGCTCGAGTTGATCCTCAACCAGCCTGGGCGATGGTCTCGACAGAAGTGCTGCATCAGCGATCCCCAAACCACCGAAATCAAGTACCGATCCCTTATCGATTTTCCTAGACTTGCTACTCACTGTCATCCGTACGCCCTTATGAGCACTCTATGCAGTCATTCTTTCATCAACATCCAGGAAGCTTCGATCCCAGGGTTCTTCTTGGTAAGCGTCCTGCATTGCCCAGTATGGGTCTTTGAAGATCCTCTGGACCATCTCGTCCAATGTCGGATGGAACCTTTGTGGGATCTTCCCCCAGCGCCATTTTCCACGCACGATCGTCTGGCTGAAGGGCATGGCTGATAAGACCTCAATCCCCAAGACCTGAAGGGCTTCAGCCCTGCGCGTCCTCTCACACCAGGCATCGATCTTCTCCTTCTGCCATCCGGCCTTGCCGATCATGATGGGGATGAGCCCGCCGATGGCGGTTTCGTGGATAAGGCAGGTCTTGAGGGTGTTGATCGTGGGAACCGCTGTTTGGTGGGATAGTGTGATCGGGATGAATACTAGGCTGGAGGCCGCGATGCTCATCTCGCAGAGCACGTGATTGGATCCAGTGTCCACGATCACGATTAAGTCCTTCGACAGGGGATAACCTGCGAGCGCCGTTTTCAAGAGGTTGGCTGGCGCATCCGTGCGCGTCAGGTTGCCCAACTCGCCCGTGGCGGGTAGCACGTAGATATCCTCTCGATAAGGTGAGGCTCGGATAGCCTGCATGAACAAAGGCGTCGGCGGGTTCCTCTCGAGCCTATTGAGCAGAATGTCATAGATGGTCGGTGGCTCAATTTTGGTACCCATTTCCGGACCGAGTAGGAGGATCGTCGCCCCGCGCTGAGGGTCCATGTCGATCACCAGGACGGAGGCGCGCCGTTGGTCGACGATCTGACGGGCCAGCATGGCGGTGATCGTGCTCTTCCCCACACCACCCTTCATGCTGGCGATCGAGATGATCAAGTCTCTCTCCTTGCTTCTAGAAGACCGATGGAAACCCAAGTTGGCATTGCGGAAGTCCTTTCTGGTACGATGACATCTAGGAATCGAAGGTCGGTCTACATCCGACTTTAGCACATCGTAAGCATGGGTGACGTGATGTGTTCGTGAGTTGACACATGGAGTGACTAAGTCAGTGAAATGGGCGTTTCTTCCTTCTCGCTTGGCTATGCTGATCCATACAGAATCTGAGATGCCGAAACCTGAATTGCCGAAATTCATTAGACGTGGAGATCTAATTCAAATGACGTGGATATCCAAGTCCACACTGAGGAAAGAATGAAAAAAATCATCGCCTGCGGCGATTCTTCTGGGGAAGAACTGGTCAAGGGTTATCCATCATTTCGTGGGGAATGGTGTGTGGAATATTCCCGGGGTGGCTTGGCCTACCCCCCCCATATGTGGTTGTATGGAGATTGGTGATCCCCAGATATTGCGTTTGACAAGGCTTTTTTCAATACGGGAGGAATAGCGTACGGAGGGTACATTCGAGTGATGAAAAATAGGCCGACTTATATCTATTTCCTTCTGAGTTAATTCCCCATCTCATTTATTTTTTCCCCACTTGAATATTGGTTAGAGTGTCTTGGCTTTTTTCTCTCCATCTTCTATTCCAATTATTTTGCTTAACTTGCTTCCATAGTTCTCGCTGTTTCTTTTCTAATTCTTCCTGTTATTCGTTTCCTATAGCTAATCGTCTTTGATTTTGATTTTCAATTCCTCTTTATCTATCCTTGTACTTTACCAATCCTTCCGTGTTTGATCTTTTTGAATTTTGTGTTTGTATGCTTTCGGATCTGTTTCTGTCCAAGATGGATGAGTTGAAGGATGTCTATGTAACTTGGGATGTATTACTCTCACGATTAAAGTGATCGCAAAGGTAGAACCTACCATCCTGACAGCATTGGTATGTCTCCCGGGAGACACAGCTTGAATCGATTGGATAGATTTTCAGATTCAGATCCTTGTGCTTATCCTTGCGAGCCTTGGTTGAGGATTTAGCATTGGGAGACGGATGCGTTTCGGTAATGGCCGACGGATTTACAGGATCTACTTAGGTGCGGAAAAACCCGATTGTCGGAAGAACTTCCTGCCTTCCTAGGCCTAAATTATCTGCGCCCGATCTTTTAGTTCTGCTTATTAAATCAAAACGCGGGTTGATATCCTAGGAAGGCTTCTCGCATTGTCCTAGAAAGCACCTCCCCGGGCGTGTACTTCCGATGATCAACAACATGAGCGTAGATTGCCGTCGTATCAACGGAAGAATGGCCAAGCAAGTCCGCGATCGCCTGCATGGGCACGCCGGCTTCCAGCAACCATGTGGCCGTGGAATGACGCAGTGCGTGGCACGAGCGTCCTGGCTTTTTGAGTCCTGCAGATCGTAGGTAGTGATTGACTATGCTTCGAGCTCCCCGAGTGGATAGCCGGGTTCCCAGATATCTATGGTCGAGAGAGATCATCAGTGCTTGGGTATCTTCACACTTGATTGTCCTTCGTGTGTCAAGCCAGTTCCGCAGCACAATGGCATCATCGTCTCCCAACGGGATATGCCGGCATTTTCGACCTTTTCCTGCACGTACGGTCAGGGTGGGGAGTCCGCCTAGATTCAAATCATCCTGATTCAAAGCACACAACTCACTCACCCGGATGCCTGTATAGCAGAGGATTCGAAGAATAGCTTGATCGCGTTTTCCCTTGCGCGTACGTGCATCAGGGACCTTGTAAAGATCAAGGAAGGCACTCCGGTCGGGAATGTATTTGGATATGATTTTTTCCGATCTTGAGGTTAGATCTTTTCTAGCTTTTAGATCATCGGCAGGATTATCCTCTCGCCAACCCCAATCCCTAATCGCCCCATATAGCCGTCTGACGCCAGCAAGATAAGTGCCAATGGTAGCGGGTTGATAGTCGTGTTGCACTAGGTGCGCACGATATTCTTTCAGATCTCGAGTCGTAGCAGATATGGGATCAATGCCCGAAGAATCGCACCATACTAAAAACAATTTTGCGCTGCCGAGATAGGAGCGCAGCGTGTTAGGGCTTGGATCACCCTGCGAGACTTCAATGGCAAGCCAAGATCGCAGTTGATCCAGAATATCTACTGGGGCTGTAGTGTGATTATATTGCCATTCGTGATGCATAGATCCTCCGCCGGTGAATCACCTTAAGAGAGCGGAACATATGTTCTATTATATCTAGGGTCAACGTGCTTTATAAGAGGTGATTTTCTCGAGAGAATGGGTGAAGTTCTTTACGCGGGAGATATTATTGGGCCAATACCAGCGATACATTAGGGAGAGGGCCAATCGTGCCTAAATCAAGAGTGGGTTGAGGGCGGAGGAACGGTTAGGTTGTTTCTTTGTTGATCAAGGTGGTTATTAACTCTACGAAATCATGAGCAAGAGCCAGAGCTTGCTTTGTCTCCTTCTCGCCAACTAGATTTGCAGCTTCGTAGACTAATCGGTTCCGCTTGCGCCACATCTGGTCAAAAAGGGTTGCGAGGTTTTGATGATTCTTGCCAAGAGTCTGCTTAATAAAATCAGCCATCGTAGCATGCTGACTCGACTCTCTTGGACGATAACCTTTCTGGAACATGAGCGCACGAGATGATTGGAGCATGGCATTGTAGGCAATGTTGTACGCCCAATCTGGATCGGCATCCAGGATGCTCTGGGCTGCCGAAAGGTCCCTGGAGGCGATCTCGAGAAGTCTCTGGATTTCCCTTTCGCTAGCTTTATAGGCAATGATCCGCCGCTACCGGATCAAGTTCTCATAGGCCATTTTGTGTTCCGATTAACATGACCTTTGGCGACTCGATGACGTTGAAAACAAAAGGGTCCTTATCCGCGATTCTTGATTCCCACTCCTCCTGTGTGAACAGGATGTAATTGACATTACGCGCCAGCCTCTCCTCAATTTCATCGATGATTGGCGTGACTTGGGCAACATCAAGATCGCCAATGATCATAAGGTCGAGGTCGGATTCGGCATCTGCAGTTCCCTCGGCGAAGGATCCGAAAATGAACGCTGTCTCGATCCCTTCGAGTTCCTGAAATGCATCTCGCAGGAGGTCTCCTGCTCCGATCGTTTTTAGGAGGATATTACGGAGCTCAGGGATAATAGGAGCTTGGGGATTTAGGTTGAATAATTTCCTGCCTCCCATACTTTCACTATGAAGCAGACCTGCCTTTTCCAGATTGTTGAGTTCTTTCCAAACAGCGTTGTATTGAGCATCCACTTCTGAGGCGAGAGCGCGGATGTGGACACGGGCATCCGGGTGGAGGAGAAAATGTGACAACAGCTGAACTCGCACTCGTGAGGAAAATAATCTCTCGAGCAGCATATTTTGCTGACTGTTGACTTCGTGCACCATTATCACCTCTGGTGATCAAGTTATCACTGTTGGTGATCAATGTCAATAGCAGGATCACATAGCAGGATCACAGAATTGGAAGGAGTGTTGAGTAATTTAGGCTAAATTCATTATGTGGATGCCTACAATGACCTATAAATGCGGGAGCTAGGAATTTTCTATCGCAATCCAGGCCTCATATTGAATATGCCGGATGATCTCAGCCGAGGGAATCTTGACCGGATAAAGGGATTGAAGCGCTCTGAGGACTCCTTAACTGGTTGTGGCGGCAATAAACTATGAATATTGCGTGTGAGCATGCCTTTTCTGCAAACGACTCCAGAATGCACTCGCACGTTGACCCCGGCAATGCTATGTTTTATGAAGTCTGAAGTGTAGAGGTTCTTCGTATTTATTTGGACTTGTGTGAGCAAGCAATTGTCGGAGCATCGCCGATTATGCTCAATATCGGAACCTAAATTCTTACCGAATACCCAACAACCATTGTGCTTGACACCATTAGCGCGATGCGCTATTATATTGTTGTATGATCCAATCCTTTGCCGATTCCAATACTGAGAAACTTTTCTATGGCCAGCGGCCGAAAAAGCTTCCTAATCAGATCTGGCGTCCGGCAGCACGAAAGCTGCTGATCTTGGACGGTGCTGATAAGATTCAAGATCTAAGAATTCCACCAGGGAATCGATTGGAGAAACTGAAGGGAGATCGGGAGGGCCAGTACAGTATTCGCATAA
>Ga0209986_10000078_pt1 | contig 81290 bp, 74 predicted proteins | sample BlataG_FD_183168 | JGI IMG/M metagenome (GOLD analysis project Ga0209986, IMG submission 183168) | Deep subsurface microbial communities from Black Sea to uncover new lineages of life (NeLLi) - Black_00105 metaG (SPAdes) (version 2) | ecosystem: Environmental > Aquatic > Marine > Oceanic >...
AGCTCTGTAGAAACCCTTGATAAAGCGACCTAACAGAAAGAAGAATACGTCTGCATAATATGACCCCATTCAGAGCCGGCGAATCTACCACTTAGTAAAGACCTGGCTTCTGGGATGGGTATGCCATATGCGACAGGATGGGAAAAAGGCGAAGGAGCATAAACTCGTTCGCATCGTAATGCGACAGAAGAGAATTTTAGAGCGGGCAAGATACCCGCTTCGAAGATCGAAGTACTCCAATCATGTATACACAGACCACCAGCATGTGATACTGCTGGTGCTCCGTCAGCACTTCAAGAAGTCCTATCGTGAATTCTGCCATATCATGGAGGTCTGTACTGAGTTACGCGACGAGATAGGACTGGATAAGGTGCCGCATTGGACGACCCTTCAGAAGTTCTCCGCGAGGGCCAATATTAGAAGACTGGAGAACCTCCTCCTCGCCTGTCTTGAGGAGGCGCGTCTGAGAGTGCTTTATCTGTCGGTCGATTGATAACTGCTATTGGTCCTTGGGGTCAAAGAGATTACACATAAGATTTTCTGGACAATTAGATAGAAATGGAAAGTTATGAAGCCGAACGAATAGAATTATGAAGTAGCTGCGAGGACCTCTTCAACATAGAGGGTTTTTCTTCGGGGGAATGCGTCTCCAATGAAGCGCATTCATCGTAAGCCAGTGTTTCTCTTTTTTTCTTCAATCACAGTCTCCGATATTGCTCCTGCCATTTATCTCTCATTTTCGGGATCTTCTTCTGGACTTCTTTGTAGAGATCTTCGGCTCTGCTTGCATGGATTATGCGTTGGCCTTGATTTTCGAGATCGAATTGCATTTCTATCAAGGCTTTCCACACTAAATCCCTGAAATCCTTATTATCAGAACTGTCAAGAGTTCTATTAAGATCGTCGAGTTGATTGTATTGTGGCTGAGGAAGATTACCATTTGATAGGCTGGGAGCAATTGAATCCGTTTCAGTTCTTTGTATGTCTTTAGCCAAATCCAGGAGTCTGTTTAACCGCTCCTGTCTTAGTCTTCTAACTTCAATCGATACGAGTTCAGAACTTTTTCCAGTAAGGTATGTAACTAATGCAAGGATTAATGTAGCCACTCCAATGATAAAATCGCCTATATCTGCAGTCCCCTCGTAAAAACCTAATCCCATCAATATGAATAAGACTACAACCAGTGCATATATTATCAAAATGACTTTTCCCATATGTATCACCACCATTTCTCTCCGTTTCCGTACCCAATTGTGAGTTTAAGGTTTTTTCTTATCGGGAACCAAAAATGGCCCCAATAAAAGCTGAAAATAGACCACCACCAGCTGCTCCTATAATGATTTCAACGATATAATCTCCGAGGTATTCAATCGATTTATTCACATCTCCAGAAATAACGGCACCCAATACTACGATAATACAAACTGCAGCAAAATAGACTATTTCGTAGATTGCTGCAAATCTAATTATTGGACCAATTAAATCATTAATATTCATTGACTCTTCATTCCTTACCTAATTGTGAGGTTAAGGGTTTTACTTCGGGGATTATAATTCTTTGCCACAATGCTTACAGAAAGTCGAATCAAAAGGAATCCTTTGTCCGCAATGACGACAGAATTCCTCAACAATCTTTTTACTTGGTTGAGATGGCATTACTGTTGATGAAGGAATAGATTCAAGAGCTTCTGGTCGAAACGATTGATATATTTGGTTTTTAGATTGTCTGATTTGATCTTCGAGAGCTAACGCTTTCAGGCGATTGCTTTCACTCCATCCGTAGAAAATAACGCTAATTATTATCAAAATTATTCCAAGGATAACCATGGAAGATAAATCTTCAATAGAAAATCCTGCAACAATAGCAGTTATGCCTATTATGGCTGATGCGTATGCCCAATGCTTATCTCTTGCCCGTTGCTCGTATTCTTTCAATCTTGTTTCAGGTGATAATTTCTCCATATCCATTCCATATTCCCCCAGTTCCGCACCGTTGTATGGGCTTAAGGCTTTTTCTTCGGGGGACTTCAATCAGAGAGTGGAAGAGCCTATGGTTTCTTCAATAATCTTGATTTCTTCTTCAGTCAACCCATAGGTCTTGTAGATAATCTCGTCAATTTCAGCATCAGTCTTTCTAATTTCTTCTTCGATTTTTGCACTTTCGCTTGTCTTCTTGTCACCAATGTCATTCAGGCGTTTATAGAGGAATAGCATTTGTTCTGCCAAGGAAATGAGTTTATCATAGATTTGCCTATCCTGACTCTTACTTAAGTCAAACTTAGGGAAACAAAATGGGTTCACAAATTCAGGTGTTAGTCTGTATGCATTTCCTCTTAGGGCTGTGCTTGTGTTGGAGATAAAGAACCAGAAGATTCTTGAATTAAGGATAGCTAAGTATAGAATTGGTTTTTGCTCTTTGATTCTTTCATTGAAAACGATGCTATGAATAGCAGGACCATGGTAGGCTATTCCTCCTTCATCATAACCGATCCTATTGCTTACAAGCATATCAGGTATCATTATCTTTGGCTGATCATATTCTATCAAGCTGCGTGGTGCTGAGTACTTGTAGAAATTGCTATTGTTTGTTTCAATTTTCCGTTTTATCAAATAGCCTTTCAATCCTTCCAGGTATGAATAAGCAAGATGGTAGTGTTCCTTCATTTCTTCAACAGGAATGAGCTTCATTCTATTATTCCTTAGAACATAAGGGAAAAGCAGCAGCTTTCGGTTTCTCAATGGTGCATATCTACGAATATCTTCTCCGTGGAAAAAGGGGCGAAGCAATGCCTTTTCGATTATTACATTCTGATTCAATTTCTTTGAGAATACCGTAAATGTATCCCTATTTTCCTGAATAGGGTCTAACAAGAAAATTTCATCATCACCTGTAGAAGAACCTTTGAATATTTTCCTTGTCAAGCTTGGAAAAGAGTCTTTCTGAGAACGAATCTTAGACAGGATTTTTTGGATTTTATCACTGCTAAAGTTCCATTTGTTCTCCTTCAATATCCTACTATCTTTCTTCTCGAAGTCTACAGAATTTAGATCTCTGAAATCGTCCCCGAGCTTGAATCTCTTGTAGAGGAATTGCTTGTTTTTTCTTTTTGTCAAGAATAATAAGCAAGTGTAAGTCGTTGCATTTTCGAATATCTGGTTTGTGGAAAAGTCTACAAGTTTGTAAAGCGATTTCGTTTCATATATGTAGCGTCTGATATTTTCGCCCATTTCTCCTTGGAAGAATTTGTGTGGTAATATTAGTCCCAAAACGCCATTCTCTTTCAGCAAGCTAAATCCTTTTTCAATAAATAGAATATAGATATCATAATTCTTTGTTGGCGATTTATATTTCGTATTGAAATACTCAACCTCATTCTTGTCAAGAGTCTGAATCCTTACATAAGGTGGATTCCCAATCACGGCATCAAATGTTCCTTCTTGAAAATCTCCCTGCCACTTGAAAGCATCCATCCCTGCTACAGATTCATCATCAATCAGACTATTCCCATGTCTAATGTGCAATTCGACATCCTGTGGAAGTGTTCTGAACTTTTCTGCAGCTTTAAGTAGCAGGTTCAATTTGGTTATTTCAACTGCTTTTGAATCTAAGTCAACACCATAGATGTTATTCTTCAAAATCGTGGTCTTGAGCGAATACATCCCTTGCTCATCAAGTCGGTGTAATTTTGCATCCGCATCATTGGAATAGTAATGTTCTTTAAGATAGTCAAATGCCTTTATAAGAAAAGAACCAGAACCACATGCAGGGTCTAAAACTTTGATTTTCTTCGCATCAATCTTCTTGTTTCTAAGTAGTTCTCCAAGCGTGTTGGCGACGATGTAGTCAACGATGTATGTTGGAGTATAGTAAATCCCCTGCTCTTTTCTATGTGTCTGTCCATTTGTTAGTTTTGATTTGCCCGATCTGGTTTGCGATAAAATCTTGCCCAAGTATTGCTCATAGACCTGACCAAGAATGTCAGCATCAATCCAATCGAAGTTATAGACATACTGTCTGTCTTTTGATACATATAAAAGGCGTATCAATTTCTGGACAATTTCTCCATCTATCGTAATCTTGTCGCAATCGTTGTCAAATCCGACTGCGAATAGACCACCATTGTAAACTTCGTTGTATCGTTTGAATATCTCTTTCAACTTTAAATGCGCTTTACCATATGGATTATGCGTTATTTCTTCCAGCGTCAGTTCATCTGGATTGATTCCGACATCTTCGCATTTTCTCACAAAGATAAGTCGATCAACTATTCTTTGAATAATTTCCTCCCGTTCATTCAATTCGTACTTACGGGGATATCGTTTCTCAATATCATTTGCAATCATGTTCCTGATACTCATCAAATCCTCAAGCAAAGGCCTGTCGATTGAAATCCTCTTTTTCAGCCTACCTTCATCTTCTGCCTTTTTTAAGATCAAATTCTGTTCGAAACTCTCTTTGTGTAAGAACAATAAATCCTGTATACTATCGATATAATCTTCTGGCCTATTGAATACTCTAAAAACATTATTCAATGCATTTTCCTGTTCGACACAGAATATCTTCAGTTTCTCAAAATTTGTTGAGACTGCAAAAGGAATTCTTCGTGACAAAGCATAGGAAATCACCTGAGAGTCTGCTTCCTTCTCTAACGCAACTCCGAGTTTCTTGACTTCAAGTAAGAAAACTATTTTGTCATTAATCTTAAATGCATAATCTACAAAACCAGATTTCTTTCCTCTTTGGGCGTGCGCTCTCTTTTCAAAATCCTTTATCGTCCATCCGAGAATCGTAAAAAGTGGTTCTATCAATTTGGTCTCTGTGTTTGCTTCAAGTTCTTTTCTATGTTGCTGATAATTTGCTTTGAAATCGTTGACGAGCGCAACTATCCTTTCTTTGATAGCTACCTTGTCCATAATCTGCAACCTCTTGCTTCTCTATCATGAATGTGAAAGAAACGACTTCGGCGTCAACGCCGTGTTTCCCTCACGTATTGCGATTATTTTGTTCTTCGGGATTTCTGACCTCGACAGGTGTTTCAACTCCCTGATTTCGTTGATCATCATTATTAGCATTGTTCTTAAGCTTATATCCAAGCCACTTTTGACCAAAACATGAAAGCATTGTTAAATTTAATTCAAAACGCATCGCAAATTGAAGATTTATTATTAATTGGCCAATCACAGTATCAAATTCTTTGATTTTAATTAACCTTATTTTCCTGTCAACATCAGATTCTTCAATTTCTTTAGATGTGACACTTTCTATTGCATCATATTGTTCTTGAATGTGATTCACAATTTTCCCTATTTTAATTTGTACTGCAGGAGTTTCGGCCACTAATAAAGCATCAGCACTAGCCTTCCCCAACCGATTCAAATGAAAGGCGAGCACTCGAATATAAAGGTAGAAAAGACTAGGTATTTGTCCCTCAATCCATCCCTCAGCAGCTTTCTCTCGACGTCGTGAGCCAAATATTGAACCAATTTTCTCAAAATCTTTTGCTCTTTTATCAGCAACTTTTGTTCCAACAGGAGCTTCTACTTCTCGTGCAAGAACAGAAAGCAATAGAATCTCTTGAAGTGCTTGGTCAAATTCAGTCTCTTCCCAATTCTTTGCAGAGAGTTTTCGCAGATATTGATATACATTTATTAGGTCTAATGATGAATCATTGATTTCACGAAAGGCTCTCAATTTCATGTGGTAATTAGTCTTCCGACGTTCAAAGCTTCTTTCTCGCCAACCATTTGCGAAATAACCAATTATTGCGATAATAATTGAACCAATAATTGCCATCAATGTCACTTCTAATTCAGCCATTTTCCCCGTTTCCTCACTTAATTGTAAGGGCTTAAAGCTTTTTCTTCATCGGAAGGAGGATAGAAAAATAGATATACTCACGGCAAACAGAAAAGTTCCCCAATGATACGTAGCGATAAAGAAAACCGAAAAGGTATGGATAGCGTATGTTGTCCGATATGCGAACGTACCCATCCGGTACGATATACTAAGAAGAGACAGCCGTTCTTTACGTGCGATACGATAGGGTACGGTACGAATATTTTCCCTCGGTCAAGTTGGGGAAAAGAAAAATTACGTGAATGGAAGCGGAACGCAGAGAAATCGGTTACCGATAGCGATATGGAATCCGCGGAAGGCGAAGAGACTGCAAAACCACGTTTAACAATTTTAGAAATTCTGAACGGAAAAGAGGAGTGATATGACGAAAAAAGAGGAAGATAAGGGCGAGAAGCTGGAATTCATTACGAGAGAAGAGGCAGAAAGAATGGCGAGGGATATTAAGGGCGTCGGAGAGGAGATGAAGAAGTTCCGAGAATCATCCGACGAGAGACTCAAGAATATCGAGCTGTCGATGAAATCCAAATCAGATACTAAGGGCGATATATGGGAAAGCATCAAATCTCGGATTAATAACATCGAAGGGCTGATGAATGAGATGGTCGAACGGCTACCGGAGAAGAGGGAACGTATTCATGTGAAGTCGAATGCCGAGATTGAAGAGGATGCAAGAAAACTCCTCGAAGATATGTTAAATGATGCAATATAGAGAAATTAGTTGCGTAATGGGCCCGGAAGTGACTACATAGTAGACTGAGTACGAGGCGAATGTTCTTCCGACCTATCTCCCTCATAAAGGTGCACTCGGCACGATTCTGAGGCCGTAGACCGATTCTTAAGCTATTCTACCTGCTCCGTATGAAATCGAAATACAATAGTGTCTGTCTAATCTCTTCAATGCAGAAGGGCCGAACGACCTCCTGGTGATATCAAACAACATATGCGAGGAGATAATGCGCTCTATCCATCCACAAACAGGCCGATGAGGAGTTCGAAACGTTGTTGTCTGGGTCCACAGAGGCAGGTATACGGGGAAAACTCGGCGAAAAGGTAGTTTGCTATTCATAAGAGGCCTATGCTTTTCTTAACGGGACTAAATCAAGGCTATTGCGTCTATTAGGATGCAATTTGATAGGCGTAGCAATCGCAATAGGCTATGTAGAATCGACAAACGAAGGTCTGTGCGTAGTTTATCATTAAGAGAGGCGAAAACGCTCCCACCAACGCTTTTTCACAGAATTCACATTTTCGAGTACCGAGCGGCACAGAATATCCGCAATCAAGGCTTTTTCTTCGGGGGAATCTCAAAATAATCCTAATGTTAGAATTCAACCATTAGTGGAATGAATCGTGGAATGTATTAAAATTCTCAGGGGAGACAATCTCGAGACTTTTGTATAACGAATGCATTTTTGAATCAATTTTCAATTCAGCCATTACTTCATCTACGATTCTTACGGGCGCATTAGTAATCAACATTATTGAATCAATAAGAACGCCCCTCTCTATGTATGCCTGACAATTATTGAGCAAATCAATTGCATCTTGAGCAATATTTTCTTTTAATGAACGATCTGGTTTATCAAGTGCATATACCTTAGTTTCAATCACACCATATCCATCTGCCTCATCCGATTTGAAGACTACATCTTTCTCTGTATCATTATCAACTCCCTCCAGGTATACTCCTGGCAACCAAGATACCTCTTTCCCTGAGCAAAGTGACCAGAGTACAGCTATATGCACCACTCCGTCTGGCATTGTCATTAAATTAGCAAGTGCAGATGAGAAGTGAAAGAATGTGCCGATATTCATTTCTGATTTGCATACTGGACAATGAATAATGGGAGGTTCCTGTTGCCCTATAGATATCAGAGTCTGGGGAGTCTTCAGACAAGTATTGCACCATGCAACTGAAATTGATGGGTGGATTACTTCATATTTCGTCAATAGTCTGTTTATTAGAATTGTCAGTCGTTCTTGTTCCATATGCAGAGTTTTACATAGTTGCTTAAAATGATTGCGACCAACTCTAATTATCTCAAGTTTAAGTATTGAGAGAATATCAACCGCTGCTGGCACTACGATATCTCCTGCTCTCCTGAAGAATGATTTAATCATCTTCTCTCTTTGAATCTCATCCCATAATGGGAGATTGGCTATGATGGAGATAGCTTGTGTCTCTTCAGCCTTCTTGTCTATCTCCTTATTGTGGTCATCCTCGGTTCTTCTGATGGAATTAGCTTCAAGTTTGTTGATGAACCCCTTAATATTTGGTAGAAAACGGTCCAGCGCGTCAAGTGTCACCACTTTAAGTCTTGATGTCGCCCTATCTGCTTCGATAACCAATGGTTCTTCAGTTGCATTTTTTCCGGATTCGGCATAGAGCAAAGGCAAGTCTACTCCGTAAAAAGGTATCAATTGAATTTGATGACTCCAAAAAAGAAGACGAAGAGATTCTTCAGTCATCATGGCATCGAAGAGATGAGTAAGAAGAGGATCTTTGTGAATAGCCTGAATTCTTTCTATGGCGTCCTTGTTTGGAATCAATCCTATGGACGTTCCGTTTGTCATCTGAATCTTATCTAAAAGACCCAAGAGATCCTTTTCCACCTAACCACCTTCAGTTAAATTGAAGCGATGTTAAAACAAATCTTTAGGATAAATAAGATTTGATTAGCGAGAAAGATGTCATATAAAAAACTCCAATATGCACCATTTTTCTCTTCAATAGGCTGATATGATAGTCTTATATATCACACATTGATACGGATTGAGTTGCCGTTGAGAAATTATCTGGATAGAGCATTACTTACTTTAAATGAATAAGAAGTTTGAGAAGAATTAGAAGATTAGAAGATTTGAGGGGAAGGGGCGGGGATAGAAGGCCTCTCTATTCGTTTTTCGTATATGTAATAAAGACTTAATTCTTCTAATTTAATTAATTCTCATTCTCATAACTATACTACTGAACGACGTGATATATCGCGCCGAGAAGGCGATATTCTTCTAATTATCTTCTAATTTTGGTTAACTCTTGTTTTCTAAAAAACTCAAAAGTCAAATTCTGATGCACAGATATCGAAATAGTTTTTATTTCTTTCATATTCCTCCTTTTCCGCACCGTTGTATGGGCTAAGGTTTTTTCTTCTGGGAGATTGCATCTCTTTTTTCATAGAACGAGCCAGATGTTCTAATATAAGTGTTTATCTTAAAACGAGTTTAATAAAAGTATATATCCTCAGCTCACAGAATTTAACAGTAGATATCAGATGTCGTCTACCCTACGGGGTAGATCACGGCATACGGGAACGTAATCAAATGCAGAAGAACGAAAAAGACAGTTTCGCAGTCGAGGCGAACATAGGTGTAGTGGTGAGAGGGGAGATTGACCGTCTCAAATCATTTTTACGAGACATTGAGAGATTGATCAACAGCGAAAGTAATCTGCGCTTAATTTACAAAAATGTAAGTGCAGATAGGCTTTGGATCGTCGGCCATGATAATCGAAAAAAACCGCCGGAGCTTGAGACAAATGAATAATGGGATGGGATATAGTAATGACGAATCAGAAGATGGCTGAAAAAGGCCATCCTGAAATGGTCGATTTCTGGTTAAATAAGGACGGCGAACTCGGCGTTATCTGTATCGACGGCTCGGCCAATAATGTATCTTATACGTGTACTCTGGACGATCTGAAAGCGACTAATCCGAAGATATACAGGTCGGTGATGGCGAAGTATGTTTTTCCATTACCGTTCACAGAAGTTAACATTCAATTGCCTTATAAACCGGACATTGAGAGCGAAGATACTGAGCTATATGACGATATGAGAAAATACGCTTACGACCATATTCAGTTTATCCACGATTGCGAATATGACAGCTTTGTTGCATGGCCGTTATTGAGCCATATTATGGATGCCGTGAATTTTTCACCAAGACAGATATTCAAAGCCGTAACCGCTTCTGGAAAATCGAGAGCGTTAGAGGTCAGCATGAACCTATCATATCGACCAATGATAGTTACTAATCCAACTGGAGCAACGCTTTGGCGAACTATCGAGAAATATCACCCGACAATATTCATAGACACTTACCACGACTTAGCGGGCATTAATCGGAGCGATGCAGATCATGTTTTCGAGGATGGATTCACCAGAGGCCGAAGAGTGCCGAGATGCAACATCAATCTTGAGGTTGAATTCTTTGATACCTTTGCGCCAATGGCGATAGCAACGAAAGAAGAGGTCGATGAGGACTTTGAAAACCGAGCTATCAATTATCAGCTTGTAAAGAACACCAGAGAAGTGAACGCCGATATCGACTTTGAAGCCGGACGGAAACTCAGAACCAGAGAGTTAGCCTTTCGCTATCAGTGTGCAACCGATGTTATCGACTTAGCTCCAGTGAGAAAGAAGGCGAAAGAGATAGTCGATAAGCCTGTCAAACTCGATGGCAAGAACATCATACTCGAAAGTCGAACCAGAGAGATCGCGAGAAGTCTAATGCTTCCGGCGATAAAGTTCGGTCATGCCGATGCGGTGTTAGAGGTCTTGGCGTTAAGTCAGGAGAGTGCGAAAGATTCTCTTTTGGTAACACCGGAGGCTCAATGTTTCTATGCAATTCAGGCATTGGTCAATAATCTAAATGGTCAATCTGTCGAATGTATGACAACGCGCATGACCACGGAGCAATTCAATCGAGATAAAGAGGATAGAGGAGACAATCCGTCCGGCATTTACAATTCATCAACTCGAACCATGACCGCTATGATTAAGCGGTTAGGCTATCCACTAAAGACCGGTCAGACGGACAATACCACTACTTTTAGCAGTGTAAATTTTGAGAAAATCCATGAGGCGAACCTTAGCAAGTACGGCAAGAGGCCGGACAAATTGGAGAGTGATATCGTTGAGTAATCCAATACTCATTTGGAAAGGTCTTTCGCTCTCATACGAATCGTCCGGCGATTGTTATATAATTCGCAACACAAAAGGCGCACCCAATAAGCGATGGTATTCCGATCTGTCTAATGCCCTCCTGCGCATGCACGGCCTCGCATTAGGGCGTTCAGCAGTCGATTCTAGCCTCGTTAGGACGGCGAACGACTTGAGGGCTATATCAGAAGACCTAGCTAATGATCTGCGTCAAATAACGCGGTCTTTGAGCCGTCCGGAGCGTGCATTATGAAAGTAGCCCTCTACGCTCGGGTTTCCAAAGACAATTCGGTGCAGGACCCCGAGAACCAGCTCTTAAGGCTTCGGGAATATGCTATACAACATGACATGAAGGTTGTCGCTGAATATGTTGATACATGTTCCGGTGGAAACTCCAAGAAACCAGAAAGAAAGAAGCTCCTATCGGGCGCAAGAGGACATCGTTTTTCAATCGTGCTGTGCACAAAGATTGATAGGATTAGCCGCTCAACAAAGGATTTTTTTGATTTTCTCAAGCAACTTGATGCTTCGAATGTCAAGCTCGATGCAATAGACCAGCCTGAACTGAGCACGAATACCCCAACAGGAGAATTGCTGTTGACAATTCTCGCAGGAGTTGCACAATTCGAACGCTCATTGATAATATCACGCACATTGGATGGACTCGCAAGGGCGAGAGCGAAAGGTAAACGGTTCGGACGACCGCCTAATCCTGCAAAAACAGAAGAAATAATCAGACTCCGAGAGCAAGGGCTGAGCCTCAGGCAAATTGCCGAGAAGATAGGAATGAGCCGTCAAGGAGTCAAGCAGAGGCTTCGCAGGCATAGGCTACAAAAACGGGCAGAAATTGAAACATGAAGCCAGTAATTTCCAAGAAAGCTGTCCAGACAGGGACTTACGATTCGGTCGATAAGTTTACGTCCTCGGACAGCTATGCCACTGTCGAGGCGAGGATATCATCTCAGGATGAACAACTCGTCTCGGGAGCAGACATAAGCGGTCATGGTGGCAACGTCAACGTTCACCGTAGCAGACAAAATGTTCGTAACCACCGCAATAAAAGCTCCCAACGCAAGAAGAAGGGACGCAAGAACAGGAGGCCGAAGACAATGGGTCGGTATCCGTTCGTGTGTGCCTATAGGAGATACCTGAAAGGAGTACGTGCAAGACTCTCGGAATCTACAATGGTTGAGCGGGAGAGGAAGTTACACTTCCTCGCAGAGATTGTACGCTATCTCGCAGATAAGGGCACAATTTCGACAATGAATCCATCGAAGTTCATCGAGGAGGATATCATTGAGATGTACATGACATTGAAACAAAATGGAAATGCTTGCGAGACATTGAGAAAGCATATTTCATTGTTGAAGTTCGTGACGAGAAATTGCGGGAACAGAATAATTGATGACATGCTCGAAAAGGGAAAAATCATCATTGGCAGTGACCACAGAGAACCAACATCGTTCGACAAACAGGAGTTGGAAAAAATTATTGATGTCTCGTGTCAGATTGACAGTTGGAAAGGAATAGTCTGTCGTTTCTCCGCTCCGATGCTGACCTTTCTGAGATTGAGACCGAGTGAACTTCGAACTGCATCAATTGACGACCTGGATACGAAAAAATGGACCTTCTTTATCGCAAATCCGAAGGGCAAAGATAGGTACGGCAAACCACAACATATGAACATTCCGGATGTCCTAAGGCTATTCGTCCTTGAATATCTCGTTAAGAGAGAAGAGATGCTCAGAACTTACGGAATTGATTACGCAGAACCATTGATTCCAGCGATATCATCGAAAGGCGTGAACCATTATTCTCAGCAGGCGTTTGGCAGGTTGAGAATGCAGGTCATTGAGCAATCAGGAATACAGTTCAAATGGAAAGATCTTAGACCTACAGGAGGGCAGTTGGCACTCGACAATGGGACTCCTATGGAAGTGGTATCTCGTAGTATGAGGCACTCATCGATGGCGGTAACGGAGCGGTATTATTGCCGCTTCAGGGCTGACCTCGCTAATGCACAAATCAATGAAACATATAATCGGATATTTTCCGATGAGCCAGCTATCATTGAGAAAAGCGTTTCAATTGAATCTGAAAAATAATTGTCTGGCAAAAGACATGAGTGGGCCCATCCGGATTCGAACCGGAGAACTTCTGCGATCTGACGCTTGTATAAAGCGCTGTCAAGCAGACGTCATAACCACTAGACCATGGGCCCCTTGATATTGGATGAAAGAAAAACTGGGGTATAACTCTTTCTCCATGAATAAGTGGACCTCAAAAGGATAATCCTGCAATTTGATTATCTCCTGAATGAGACTCACGGAAATTCTCTAATATTGATTGCCCTCTCATGCGTTACAAGTGAGCCAATCATGATATCTCATAAGATCTCAGTCTATACAGGTCCAGGAGCATCTAATTCATGGATTTGGCTCGCTGATTTTCTCGAGAGCTACGGATATTGGAATACTCATTTCCACTTTAAGATCGATGGTACCCAAGAACTCTCCTCTGATGATATTCTGATCATTTCGGGTGGCGATACTTTTCAAATTGCTATGTCATTGGGAGAATCTGGAATGAAAAAACTTGCAAAAAGAATTGCAGAAGGGATGGGATATATCGGGATCTGTGCAGGGGCATATTTACCGCTTCGAAGTTCAATAGCTCCGCTGTCAAGCTTTAATCTCACAAATATCAGAATCGCAAATCTCTCTTCGAAAATACCACATGGCATGATAGATATCGAAAGATATACTGTTCCGTATGGATGTTCCCTGGTTTTTCATCCCGCCCGAGGACCTGTGAGGCTTTCGGGAGACAGAGAATTAACTGCCCCTCTCTATGGCGGACCTTTGCTAATGCCCTCCGAGACGGAGAAGGTAGTACTGTTCTTTAAGAGTCTGGTGGATGAAACGGAGATATTGTTAGATCGCAATAGCTGTGAAAAACTTCTCATCGGAAAAGCTGCATGTGTTGAGAGTCAATATGGGAAAGGACGCCTCTTGTTGATTGCCCCTCATCTCGAGCATCCAGGTTTTCCAGCGGCGAATGACTTTTTTGCACACCTGATAGAACTCTTTGAAAAAAATAATGGTACGAACACCAATCTGAATGCTGATTATTGCGGGCAGAAAGCAAGCGTAAGAGAGCTTCGAAAAGTAATAGCTGATCTGAGATCGCTCACAAATGCTATGGACTCTCAGTCATGGAAGGTGGGTATCAAATATTGGGAGGGAGAAAAATTGCAATTCTTCGTAGAGGCTGTTAGAAGACGCATTAATAGACTGATACGCAATCATCATGAGGAGAGATTGCAACTTCCGTTAGATTGCTTACTATCTTTCAAAAGGGCGAGGAATTCAATGAGAACAAATCCATGCAATTACCAGGATGCCGATTTCATTCAAAATATAGTAAACCATCTTTCCGCCGGAACATCTCTCTTTATGAATTCATATTTCGAGATGTTGGCGACTATTTTTCACAATAATCAATGAGGAATAGCTATCCTGGGTTATGAGATATAATATGCAAGTTCGAACGGAATTCTTTTTAGGCACTTTCGTCTTTCTCGAACGTGAGAAGCTTGAATTCAGTTGAATCCGGCCGATTGGAGTCGCGTAAGAAACGATACTTGTTCGAGAGAATCGGCGTATATTTCATTCTCATGGTAATACTGGCCTTGGCGACTGCAACAATTCTTGCGCTGCCTTATAGTCATACATATATCGGTGACTTTGGTGCAGATGACATCTATCTGAGAAGCTTTGTGTACATGGCAGTGGCAGCAGTAGCTATTCTGGTCTTGGGACTCTTCTACAATGTTATGATTTGGATGGAAGGGAAGTTGACCGAGTCGGATGAGGAACTGCCCAGAACGAAGAAATTGACTATTTCGACAAGAAATTTCATGCGAGCAATTTTCAGCCGCGATTTCGGTAGAGCAATGAAGTTCTTCCTCATTGACACACTATTACTTAGAAAATTTTGGCGTATTAATAGGATGAGGTGGCTCTTTCATGCTCTGATCTTATTTGGTTTTCTCGGGATATTTATTCTTGATATCATCACCACAGCAGCTCTTGAGATTTTTAAGTTCTCATCATTCATTGAGCCGCTCGGATGGGGAAAACTTTGGATCAGAGATTTCGGATTCGATCTCTTCGGGCTGATGTTGTTGATCGGACTGCTTGGTGCTGTGGTCAGAAGATTTATCATGAAGCCTAAACAACTGGTCACAGGCGCCGAAGATGTTCTCTCAGTCCTGCTTCTTCTCGCGGTCATTTTCTCGGGATTCGTTATGGAAGGAATCGGGATGGCGAGCGGTATACCGGGTCATGCAGAGTCCCCTGATATCTATTCCTTTATAGGAGCAGCTTTCGCAAGCTTTCTGCCGGCTGTCTCTGTGCAGACATATGCTCAGCTCTGGATGCTCCATGCAGCACTCAGTCTTGCATTTATTGCATACATTCCTTTTAGCAAGCTATTTCACATATTTGCAGCCCCACTGGCCATGCAGCTGAACGAGATAATTGGAAGGAGGGAAAGCAGCTCTGGCGAATAAATCTCAAAGGAAACTGGATCTCTCTCTGGTTCCAATTCATAGCCTGATTGAATTCGATGCATGCATCAAATGCGGTGAGTGTTCTGTGATCTGCCCAACAGGCGGGGAGATCGAAGAAAAAGAGGAGAGAACACCGCGCGGAAAAATTAAAGTCCTCAAGAAAATTAGAAGCATTCAGAATAATCCTATCAGACGCGCGTTCACAAGCAATGAAAAGATGCAGCGAATGCTTGAGGAGCTCTCTGAGAATGTTTATCAATGCTCTATTTGCGGAATGTGTGGCGAGGCCTGCCCTTTTTCACTCAGAACAATAGAGATGTGGGAATCCCTGAGAAACTCCTTGGTCGCATCAGATCTCGGACCGCGGAAGGAGCATGAATCCCTCGTGAAAAGCATCGAAAACTACGACAATCCGTGGATGCAACCGCGCTTGCAGAGAGCTCGCTGGGCGAGAAAGCATAAGAATATCGTGGATGCGACGAAGGAGGAGGTCGATCTCCTGTACTATGTAGGTTGTACGGCCTCCTATGATCCAGAAATCAATGTTGTCGCCGAGAACCTGGCTAAAATATTCTCCGCAGCGGGAAAAAAAGTTGGAATTTTGGGCAAGGCAGAAAAATGCTGCGGCTCCACTTTATTGCGGCTGGGAGAAACAGAAAAGGCGAAGCGACTGGCAAAGGAGAACATGGATATCTTTCGGAAAACGAATGCAAAAAGAGTTGTGACCGCATGCGCTGGCTGCTATAAGACGCTCGCCCAAGACTATCCAAAGCTGATGGGTGAAGAGCTACCAATTGTTCATGTAACGCAGCTGCTGGCGGAGCTGCTCAGAGATGGAAAAATTCCCCTATCGCACGAGGACGAGACGACGGTGGTAACATATCATGACCCGTGCCATTTGGGAAGACATACGAAAATGTACGAGTGGCCCAGGGAGGTGCTGAGGCTGTTGCCCGGTATTCAATTGGTTGAAATGGAGCGGACTCGTGAACGTTCCAGGTGCTGTGGCGCGGGTGGAGGACTGAAAACTCTAAACCAGGAGCTGGTATTCAAAATAGCCGAGAAAAGGATAGAAGATGCAGAGGCAACGGGAGCATCGCTTCTTGTAACCTCCTGTCCGTTTTGCATGCAGACACTGATCGAAGGTACTCGGAGGAGAGGCGATCAGGTTAGAGTTGTTGATATTACAGAGCTTGTCGTGGATCGAATAGCAGAATAGCTGCAGCTATTTTTTCTCCATCGCCCATTTCTTCGCCATATGGCCACCAGGACCTCCTCGTTCCTCTCTGGCCTTCTCGATGCAAACTTCGCTGTCGCAGATAAACGTGGCGAACAGAAAATGCTTCGCTTGTTCACCGCAGAATTGACATTTTTCCTTCTCGATCCAGTCGCTCATATATATCACTGTTTCTCAATTTCCATAGAGAAGTCGGCAGCAGGAGCGGAATGAGTAATATATCCCGCAGAGATAATATCCGCGTAAGGAGCATAGGCCGCTATCGTCTCTGGCTTGATACCTCCCGATATCTCGATCATTATCTTCTCATCGACGCCCTTGACACGCTTTGCCGCCTCCTTCACTTGCTCTGGAGTCATGTTGTCCATCAGCACCACATCGACGCCTGACCGTGCCGCCTCTTCGGCCTCCTCGGCGGTCTCGACCTCTATCTCTATTTTCTTGGAGAAGCTGAACTTCTTTGCTCTTCGTATCGCCTCGGCGATGCTGCCAACAATCTTCAGGTGGTTGTCCTTTATCAGTATTCCATCATCCAACCCAAAACGATGAGGATCGCCGCCACCGGCAATAATCGCCCTCTTTTCGTATTGGCGAAAACCCGGTGTGGTCTTTCGAGTTCCTGCCACTCTGATGTTCGGATTCACGGTCTTTGCGCGGTCTTTCAGCTCTCTCGTGGTAGTGGCTATCCCACTCATCTGCATTATGAAATTGAGCGCGAGTCTCTCAGCGGTAAGGATTTTTCTCGCCTGTCCTCTAACCCTCATCACGGCCGTTCCAGGCTCTACAATATCACCATTCTGTACCAGCATTTCGGCAACCAATCCCATATGTTCGAAAACATGGTTTGCCTCGACAAGCCCTGCAACCACGCATTTCGATTTAGCCCTGATGATGCCGATCGCCTTCTCATTGCCGATCAGTGCTTCAGTGGTAATATCCCCGCGTCCGATATCCTCTCTCAGAAATCTGGCGATATCGTCAGGCATGTTTCCTCTAAACATCTTGCCGTAATATTAAACTTTAAGTAGAACTTATAGTTCGAACTCCTCACCGTTCATCGGGGTGAGGACCTCGAATCCATCCCGTCGCAAAGGATCTGCCAGCAGCTCGCGCTGATCTCCATGACAGAGTATCACGCGCTCGGGAGAGCAGTCCTTTATGAATCGAATCAGATCTGAATGTCCAGCGTGCGCTGAGATATCGAAAAAGCCCACCTCGCATCTGACCCGCTCCAGATTGCCATAGAACTCCATCATCCCAGTTTCAACGAGCCGGCGGCCGTTTGTGCCCTCGACCTGATAGCCCGTCAGCAGAACAGCGCTCTTTTCGTCATTCTTCAGCTCGGTCAAATAACTAATAACCGGTCCTCCATCGAGCATTCCGCTGGTAGTGACAATTACCTCGCCTTTCAAGGCTGCAGCCCTTGCCCTTGGAGTGCGCACCTCATGCCCTCTCCTGCGGGCATTTGCGAGCTTCTTAGATGATCTGAGGTATTCCGAATGCTCGAGATATCGTCTGGCGACTGTTTTGCCCATGCCATCGATCCAATAATCAAACTTGGTGTCACTGAGCAAGAGCATTACCTCCTGGGTCCTGCCTACCGCAAATGCGGGTACAATTGCAGTTCCGCCTCGGTCGACGACTTCCTCGATCTTGCTTATGAGCTGGTATTCTATCTTGGTTCTCTCGGGATGCTCTCTGCCAGCGTATGTGGATTCTATTATCAGATCGTCGCACTTGATCGGATGGGCACCCCAGACCAATCTTTGGTTCAGGGTATGAATGTCACCTGTTATCAGAGTGTTTTTTCTGCCGGATAGCTCATACATTGTCGCACCAGGTATGTGTCCCGCCGCGTGCGCCGTGATCTCCAGGCCGAGTGCGTCGATCGTCGATCCATAGTCGATTGTGACGAAATCCCTCAAGGTCTTTCTCACGGACTCCTTATCGTAAGGCTCCGGGTATCCCTCTGCCTGCCCAACCTTTATGCTATCGAACATCAGAATCTGGCTTATCTCCTTAGTAATAGGAGTGGCGAATACATCCAGGTCGTATCTATCTGAAAGCCAAGGTATCATGCCGCAGTGATCGAGATGAGAGTGTGTCAAGAAGACTGCGTCCACAGGTGGTGCCTCCATCGGTAACTCAGGCGGATCGGTCGCTGTCATACCATAGTCGAATAGGGCCCTTGCACCGTCATTCTCAATAAGGATTCCCAGACGGCCAACTTCTTGCCCTCCGCCAAGGAACTGAAGCTTCATTGGGGCGGGTTAGGTTAACAGGTTGCTTATAATGTTTTTGCAATTACGATATCGAAAATTTGCGTTATCCAGAATGCTAATCTTTACATAATAACAATCTCTCCATACTTTCAAGTTCCATCGGTTAAAGCTGACCGGACTTCTTGAACATATTGGACTGGGACGGTCCAATAGGAGTCAAAATATTAGTGTTTAAAAAGATCAAATGAAGATCTTTCATCAAAGAAAAACAGAAAAGGATAATTGCTCATCTAGTCCTTGAACTCATTTTATTTGATGAGTTTTATCAAGGATTTGCAAAGGAGGTGCGAGACTGAACAAAGATATCTATTCTCAACTGTCCAAGGAATTTCTTGAGGGAGCTGAATCAAAGTATTTGCCGGAGATTCTAGAGATATGCCTCAACGAAGAGGAGGCGTCAATTCTCCTGGCTCTTCCTGGTACGCCGAAGGAGGTCGCCAAAAAACTGGACAAGAAAGATTCACATGTTGATTCGATTCTCGATGAACTATTCAAAACGGGGTTTGTGGTTCGAAGGAGCGGGGAAAGCGGACTCCTCTATGGCCTGGTCAACGATCTCTGGAGCATGGTATTGCCGGATAAGAGAGTTCTCGAGAAGCTCGAAAAAACGCACATGCGTGAGAGATTTCTCGATCTCTGGGATCAATTTTACGAAAGGGAATTCGTGCATCAATCCACGCTTACAAGCTCTGACGAATATCAGGCTCGCATAATACCTGTTGAGATAACCATCCCCATGAAGTGGGGAGCGGTCTTACCCCATGAAACGGCATCGAAAATTCTCGAAGATGCCAGGACAATCGCGGTGACGGAGTGTGCTTGCAGAACTTCGGGCAGGAGATGTGACAATCCCACTGATGTCTGCATACTTCTCGAGGACTTTGCGGATCTCTTCATTGAGAGAGGCGTTGCCAGAAAAATATCGAAAGATGAGGCTCTTGCGATCCTCGGAAGATGCGAAGAGTTGGGGCTTGTGCATCAATTGAATAATACCGAGCCGAAGGGGTATCAGTTCCTCTGCAACTGTTGCAGTTGCTGCTGCGCGCTATTGAGAGGTATGATATCGCTCGGCAAGGAGGCAATATCGCTCAAAAGCCGCTATCTATCTACCATCGATCAGGAGCTTTGCGATGGTTGCGGTCTATGCGTCGATCGATGTCAATTTGAGGCGATAGTATTGGAGGATTCCAAGGCGATGGTGAATGAGGAGAGATGCTTCGGCTGCGGCCTATGCGCATCCACATGCCCAACGAATGCAATCAACTTGGTTCAGATCAGGGGTCCTGAGCATATCCAAAAGCATCTTCTCGAGGCGCCCGAAGACATTATCGATGATCTCATGATCAGCAAGGAGTGATGCTCGCGCTACAATCTGCTATCCCACTACCTGGACAACGATCTCTCGGCTTCTTGCCTTAACATCGAGTTCCATGAAGACGATTTGCTGCCAGGTTCCTAATAGAAGCTGGCCGTTTCTCACTGGTACCGAGAGCGACGGGCCAATGAATGATGCCCTTACGTGCGAATGGCCGTTCCCGTCACCCCATCGCTTATGATGCTCGTACTCAATGCCCTTTGGATAGAGGCGCTCCATCGCATCCTGGAGATCTGCCACAAGACCCGGCTCGTACTCCACAGTTGTCACAGCACCGGTACTGCCAACCACGAAGACACAGGCGATCCCGTCCTTGATGCCAGATTTCGATACCTGTTTCTGCACCTGATCGGTGATGTCATTAATGTCGTCCCTGCCCGATGTCCTGAGAGCGAATGTGCCCGAAAAACAGACCATATCTTTCACCTGAAGGCAATAAGTACCATCGACTTAAATCTGTATGTTCTCTCAAAATTCTCATTATCGCTGGCAATGAGCTCTCGATGGGAATTCGATAAGGCTGAATAATATCGGAGATAAAAAGCAAGCATAATATACTCAAAGAATTTTACTGACTCCCAATGGATTTAGAAATAACTTTTGCTCTGGCTTTCGTCATAATAGGAATCTTCATGATGTTGGCAGAAGCGGTCGTACCCGGTTCCTTCATTCTTGTACCAGCGACCGTACTTCTCATTCTGGGGCTTTTCGGTTTGATCTACCCAGCTTGGCTCTTCACGTGGATCTCTCCGATAATAGCCCTCGCAGTCCTAATACCAATGACATTCGCGGCGTTCAAGCTGTATCAGATGCTCGCACCACCAGCTCCGCCCGAAACGACCGTTGCCACCTCCTTGATAGGTAAGATCGGCATAGTCGATAGGCATGTAGTTCCTGGCAATATCAGGGGTAAGGTGAGAATTGACAACGATATCTGGAGTGCGACTTCGAGCAATCCGATACCAAAGGGAATACGGGTGAAAGTGGTCGACAGTAGCGGTGTGCATGTTAACGTTGAGCCTCTGACGACAGCGGAGTCAAACTGAAATACTTGAAAGAGATTGGAAGAAGTGAGGGGGTTATAGAAAATGGCAGTTGAGGTAATACTCGCGATTCTCATTCTCGTGATAATTGTGGGTCTAGCCATAATGGCAAGCGGGATGAAAATCATTAAGCCCTATGAGCAGGGCATCTATATGCGTCTCGGGAGATTCATAAGAGTTCTGGATAGCGGGTTCCATCTTGTTACACCGATGATCAATGTGGTCGTGAAGCTCGACCTGAGAACGCAGGTACTCGATGTCCCGCGTCAGGAGGTTATCACGAAGGATAACTCGCCGACCAATGTCGACGCGATAATCTACATCAAGGTTATAGACCCCAAGAAGTCATTTTTCGAGGTCACAAGCTACCGGGCAGCTACGATTTATCTGGCACAGACTACTCTCAGAAGCAGAATCGGCGAAATGGAGCTTGATCAGGTCTTGTCAAACCGAGAGCAGATCAACCTGTCGCTCAGAGATGTGCTCGATGAGGCAACGGATAAGTGGGGCGTAAAGGTTGAGGCGGTCGAGATTAGGGAGGTTGATCCGGCCCCGGTCGTGAAATCTGCCATGGAAGAGCAGACCTCTGCGGAGAGGCAGAGGAGAGCCGCAATTCTCAGAGCTGACGGACAGAAGAATGCTGCTATTCTCAACGCAGAAGGTGACAAGCGGTCGAGGATTCTGCAGGCTGATGGTTTGAGGCAGGCAAAGATATTGGAAGCAGAGGGTCAGCGGCTGGCGATAATCCTCGAAGCGCAAGGTGAGGCTCAAAAGCTGCGAATTCTGTCATTGGGTGCAGCCCCTCTCGATTCGAAGGCACTTACGGTGCTTTCTCTCGATACCGTCAAGGCTATTGGAAATGGGCAGGCAACGAAGATCATTTTCCCGTTCGAGCTCACGAGGTTGATTGAGGGAGCATCGGAGTATCTGGGCGCTGGTCGGAAAACGCCAGAAAGGGAAATACCACAGATCAGGGACCTGGAGAGAATCATCGGCGAGGCGGACAAAGTATTGGGCCCAATCCAATCAATCGAGGAGATACATGCGGGATTGGATAGAATTCAGGATTACACGGAAGAGGCTGAAAAGGAGAAAGAGGAAATAGAGAAGATCCGGCGAATGAAAGGATTAGACACGGAATTAGAAAAATAATCTCAAATCAGCTCTTCGTGGATCCAGTGGTTTCAAGCATTTCCTCAGCCTCAGCATTTTTCAGCTTTCCGTTCAACACGACAATGTTCCCGTCTATTATCGTACAGCAAACATTTCGCCCAGTGCAGCTGTAAATCAGGTTAGATACAGCATTCTCAGATGTTGTAGGTCTCATCCCTATTTGCGTGCTATCCACGACGACGATATCGGCCAGCTTTCCTTCTTCAATGGATCCCAGCTTGTCAGTCATGCCGAGAGCCCTTGCACCCTCAATTGTGGCCATGTCCAGAACATCCTGGGCGGACATGGCTGCTGGGTCCCATCTGTAATGCTTATGAAGCAGAGCGCACACCTTCATCTCCGTGAACATGTCGAGCGAGTTATTCGAGGCGCAGCCATCCGTGCCAAGGCCCACTATACCCCCCAACTCTCGCAGTTCGATAACGGGGGATACACCTCCCACGGCCAGCTTCATATTTGATGTAGGGCAATGCGCGACCGATACCTTCGCATCCGCCAGCAACTTCGCCTCGTGCTTGGTAATCCAGACTGAATGAGCCGCCACATCTCCCCCCGCCAAGAATTCGATGCTCTCTAGCCAGTCAACAGGTCGTTTCCCGGTCTCCTGCAGATGCGCATAGACCTCTTTGCGAGTCTCCGAGAGATGATAGTGACAAAAGCTATTCTTGCGTGCAGCCAGCTCGCGCGCTTTGCGCATCGTTTCCTCCGAGCAGATATACACTCCCTGAGGGCCAACGAGCGGTGTGATGAGCTCGTTACCTTTCCACCTATCGATGAACTGCTCGCAGTTCTTGATGGGTGAGCCCTTCTGCGTCGTTTTGTCATCGTCCAGAACTGCCCAGGCAAGAAAACCTCTCATGCCAAGCTCCTCTGCGGCTTTGGCAATTTGATCTTGAGAGTAGTACAGATCGAGAAATGAGGTGGTGCCAGATAGAGCCATCTCGGCACAGCCAAGCCGTGCTCCTTCGAGAACGCCCTCATCTGTTTGCTTCGCATCGGCCGTAAAAGTCCTCTTCAGAAACTCCTCAAAGGGGAGATCGTCCGCGATGCCGCGCATTGCGGCCATTGAAACATGGCCATGGAGATTGATAAGCCCCGGGATTACCAGCTTCCCAGAGGCATCGATGATATGATCGCATTCTCCAGCATGGCTACCGACTTTCTCGATCCTGTTCCCTTCGATCAGAACATCCGTTTGGAGAATGAGTCTATTCGCATTCTGAGTGACAACATAGCCGCCCTTTATGAGCACGCTCAAAGGATACCTCCTGGCTCGAAAATATAATACCGGAAGCCAGTATTAAGGTTTGGTCATTATTCGTGATTTCGCTGATATTCCTCGGTACCGGTGGGGGTAGGTTCACCACGATTTCTCAGGCTCGTGCCACGGGAGGTATGTATCTCTACTCCGACTCGACCAGAGTTCATATAGATCCCGGCCCCGGCGCGCTATTACAGCTCAGAACATCGGGACTCGATCCGACAAAGACCACTGCCCTTGTGGTTACTCATTGCCATCCAGATCATTGCGCCGATGCGATGATACTGGTTGAAGCCATGACCCATGGTTGTAAGAAGAAGCGTGGGATTCTGGCCGGAAGCGATAGCGTGATGAACGGCTACGAGAACCTCGGCCCTGCCATCTCCAAGTATCACGCCTCCAAGCCCGCTCAGGTGAAGCTACTGAAACCAAACTCGTCCATCGAGGTTGACCATCTAAATATGAGGGCTATCAGGACTTATCATTCGGACCCAACGGGGATCGGGCTCAGAATTTCCTCTCCCGATGGGCAAATCTCAATTACAGGTGATACCTCTCTCAAGGAGGAGATCTATCGAGAGCATAGCGATTGCGATGTGCTCGTCATGTCCGTGACTCGACCGCTGCGCGCCCGAATACCATACCACCTATCAACCGAGGACGCGGCTGCGCTCGCGGAGGTCGTGGAGCCAAAGCTGGCAATTCTCACACATTTTGGAATGAAGTTCATTGCGGCCAACCCTGAGACGCAGGCGAGATGGGTGGAAAAGCAGACTGGGGTGAAGACTATCGCAGCCTGGGATGGCATGTCAATGGTGATGAGAGATTCGATCCCCCTCGTGCAGAAAACAATATCAAGGCAGTTCGTCGATTCAAAGAAGCTATCCGTGGAGCTGGACGAATAGTCCGGCTTCGATCGATATTCATCTCATCCGAAAAGCAAGATCGTATTACTATGGCGAGGTACTCTAATATGGATCCATTTGCAGATTCATCGGAATTGATCAGGCTGATTGAGAGCGCAGCGAAGGAGCATCATCAGCTCTTGGCCATCGTGAAATTGCATAGAGGTTACGCCGAACTGCAGAAATTCGCGGGCGAGATCGCCAAGCTGATTGATGGCGAAATCATTCGTTCTGTATACACGCCCAATTCAGAGCTATTGCTCTTTGAGATAAGGAGAAAAGGGCTTGCACTTGTTCTATTGATAGTGAAAAGTGACACCGAAGAAATTGTCACAGTGGAGCAGATATCGAATCATGAAATTGCGGAAATCGAAGCAAATATTTATTCATCCAATATAAATGATATATATATCAGGCTGGTTTCCGACATTTTCTGAGTGTATATTGACGATTTTGATACTTCTCTCTATTACAACTTTCCTAACTCTAAGGATTAGTTATTTATACAAGAGCATATGACTGGCTAGTAGGTGTCTGAGGTTGGTGGCTCAACTTTCCTCCTAAGGAACAAACATTTTTCCCAAATCCCCACCTCACCAACCGCAGACACTCCCCTTCCTCCGTGACATTCTCGAATCTCTCCTCGGTCAGAGGAATTATATCTTTTCCAGCTCTGTAACCCACCACAAATGAAGATTACGGAGCGAGTGCTGAATCGGATCGTACCCGATGCTGAAGAGCAGGGCAGAATAGAGAGGGCAGTGGCAGCGCTCATCGCCCGAGTGGAGGAGATTGCAAGGCAGTTGCAGGTGGGATTGAAACCCCTGATGGTCGGGTCGATCGCGAAGGGAACTCATCTGAAGTCACCAGATATCGATCTCTTTCTCAAATTTCCCGTAGACTTCGCAAAGGATGAGATGGGAAACATCAATAGAGCTATTGGTAGGGCGATTCTGGATGATCCAGAGGAGAGGTATGCGGAGCATCCCTACATCAGTGGATTTTGGCAAGGATTTCGTACGGACCTCGTTCCATGCTATGAGGTGCTCTCCGGAAGCGGGAAGATAAGCGCCGTCGATCGAACCCCCTTTCACACAGATTTCATAGTGAAGCAAATGAGGCCCGAGAAAAGAGAGGAGGTGCGCCTTCTCAAGCAGTTCATGAAAGGGATCGGCTCCTATGGCGCGGAGGCGAAGGTCCAGGGATTCTCCGGCTATCTCTGCGAGCTGCTAATATTGAAATTCGGAAGTTTCGAGGGAGTAATGGCTTCCGCGCGAAAATGGGCACTCCCCATGGAATTATGGATAGAGAAAAAGGGCGCGAAAGAGTTCGAGGAGGCGTTTATCTTCATCGATCCCGTGGATCCCGGTAGAAATGTCGCCTCCGCCGTATCTTCAGATAAGCTCAATTTATTCATTGATGCGTGTCGCGCCTTCAAGGAAAGACCGAGCGAGAAGTACTTCTTTCCGAACGAGCAGGAGCCATGGAATGATGCCAAGCTTGCGGCTGCAATTCAAATGCATAGGGGAACCGTATTGGTCGAGCTCCCACCGCTCAGAGTCGTGGACGATGTCTTGTGGCCGCAATTGAGAAAGACGGGTAGGTCGATTTTCGAGACCCTTGAACGCGAGGGGTTCAAGCCGAGAAAGAATACGCTGCAGGCCAATAGTGATATGAATCTGATTACGGTCGAGTGCCAAACAGCCGAGCTTTCACCCACCCTGATACATCTTGGCCCTTCTGAGAAGTCGCGCGAGGCTCAGAACTTCTTGCGAAAATGGAGTGGAAAAGGTATCTCGGAGCCCGCCCTGAAGCAAGGTAGGTGGCAGGTCGAGATTGAGAGGGAGCTGAGAACGCCGAAGGATGTACTTTTTAAGAGATTCAGATATGTGGGCGTTGGGAAAGGTTTCAGGAGAGTTGAATCGCCCGTAGTTGCCTCAGGTGAAGCGCTCATGAAACCTAAGTATCGGAAAATACTCACCAGCCATTTCGATGAGAGAAAGCCTTGGGAAAGATAGATTTTTCATCAATCCAACGGTATTTCGGCGTGAGAATCGAGCTCAAAAGTTGTCGAAGTGCCATTGCCATCTTCGGCTACTATTGAGAATGTGAATAGGTAGTCCGCCTTCAGATATGAGCTATCAAAGGAGGCAATGGAGTATGTGTACAAATAATCGTCAACAAGAGTCATTTCCACTGGGCTTCTGACGCCGATCGCGATTCTCGGATTGCCCGTTAAGCCCGATGCATCAGCCACTCGCGCGGTTATGTTGATTTCCGTATTGTTCAGCCCTTGCAGCGCGCTTGCCAGAGAAGTCCCGTTAACCTCCGACCAAGTATGGGCACCTGCCTCAGATTCGAAGATGTAATCGAACTGGAGCCAGCCACTCCCCTCAACATTCACGGATACGGAAATCTCCTCTATATCGGGACCGGCATGATCGCTAAATGGCGGATTATACATGAGAATCCAAAGGGCCATGAAGGTGAAGAAAAACCAAGCGCCGCTCTCCAGCCAAGTCCTCTTAGTAAATTTCGAGAGATCAATTCCCATGAGAGGAAAGACATACTTAAGCGAAATCAGGCCGAGTATCATTATGAGAAGGCCGAACGAGGGAGCATCTACTGCCGATGTAGCCCCCGCCGCCAACGCGCCAAAGAGACCGGCATAGGCAACGGTGAGAATCACTCTCTTCGTTGCCTTCATCTCATCAATCAGAAATTGCCTTTCGTCGAAATCGGGAGGTTTAAACTCATACTTCTCAGCCTCAGCCTCCTTTTTCCGTCTCTTCTTGGCCATCGGACACTCGAAAAGACAGTAGCAAATAAATGTTTTGCCTGAGGCGATGCCAAGTAAAACTTCAGTAAGAGCTATTCGTGAGAATGATTGGCAAGCAATGCATTTACGTTTTTCAATTTTAACTTTTTTTGCCAAGAATTCCACTTCCAAACGAGAATAGTTTGGTGGTGGATGAATTGGCGTTACATTCATATATTCTATCTGTATATCAATTTGTGATAGGGTAGGGACTACCCGAATACACGCCTTTGGACATCAAGACCTCCGTAACCCTCGCAAGAGGAGATCGAGTCTGGTGGATGAATTAGGAAGCCTCTTCCAAAATCAACGATTTTGGTGGAGAGTAGTTCACGAACTATGTGATTGAAACAACCGCTCAAGCAATTGCTATACCATTTTTCTGCCGCGCAACGACGACGAGAGCCCTTCTGAGAGCGGTCCTAAAAGAGAGCGTCCAGACAATAGCTTACGCCCAGTTTCGTTTACCTCCAATAGTTATTCTTATATGCGCCGTATCACTTCCTCTTTTTGGTGCTTATATGGCAGAGGATGATCTCGAGAATCTTCCCGGCGTAGGAGCTACAATAGCTGAGAAGCTGAAGGAGGCTGGATATTTCGATTTCATGGCAATTGCAGTGGAATCCCCCAGAAAGCTTTCCGAGGCCGCGGAGATCGGTGAGAGCACCGCAGTGAAGATCATTGCAGCGGCAAAGGGGGCCGCGGATATTGGCAAATTTGAGAGCGGAGAAGTCATACTTGAGAGGAGAAAGAAGATAGGAAAGCTCACCTCTGGCTCAAAGGCGTTTGACGATCTCATGGGAGGAGGTTTTGAAACACAGGCTATATCGGAATTTTTCGGCGAGTACGGATCGGGAAAATGCTTCGCTGGTGATACGCTGATCTACTATTCCAATGCCGACGCAAGTCACCTTGAACCGATCGAGGAGATTTATGAGAAATATCGACAAATGGAGGAGGAGATCGAGCTCGATTCGGGAACTATGGTATCAACGAATAGAATCGAGGTCGTCGCCTACGATCAGAAAGGGGGAGAGTTGGTCCGAACAAGAGCTGCGGGGATATACAGAGAGAGGGTCAAGAAGATAATGGAAATTCAGACGATCAATGGAAGGACACTTCGCCTTAGTGCGCCTCATCGCCTGCTTCTCCTCAGAGAGAATAAGCTCAAGTGGATTCCCGCTGGATCTCTGACAGTCGGAGATCTCCTGGCCGTGCCTAACAATCTCCCGATGGTGGATTCCTCGGAAGCTTCTGTCGAAGATGCGTTCGAGCTCGGAAGGTCGATGAGCTGCTCTTCTGCAAAAGAAACGATCCCCGAAGAGGTGCTTTCCGGCACGGAACAAATTGTGAAGAGTTTTATTGCTGGATATATGGCCGAATGCGGACAGCGATCAACTCCCCTGATGCTTTCAGCAGGTAATAAGAATCTCGCCAGTCAACTGAGCTATCTTCTCGTTCGGCTTGGCATTTCTGCAGGGCTAGATGAAAGAGCTGGCGATGCCTCTTTCATTCTCACATTAATTCCACAAGAGCCATGCGAGATGAGATTGCTCGAAAGGCTTTTTAACTACTATTTTGAAAAAGACCATACAGTATCATCCGATCCGAAGCCTTGTTCTTCCGGTGATTCTGAACCCTATGATACATCCCCCGCCGGCAGTAGCTTGAGATGGGACAGAATATGCTCCGTGAAGCTCATCGCGCATGATGACTATGTATACGATCTCGTGGTTCCTGAGCTTCATACGCTGGTGGGCGGAAACCTGCCAACAATTCTCCACAATACACAACTCTGTCACCAGCTTGCAGTGAATGTCACAAGACCGAAAGAAGACGGCGGGCTGGAAGGGCATTCGATTTTCATAGATACTGAGCAAACTTTCCGTCCGGAGAGGATTATCAGTATGGCGGAAGCTCTCGATCTCGATGTTAATGAGGTGCTCAAGACATTACATATCGCTCGCGCGTTCAACTCTCATCATCAGATGTTGCTAGTCGAAAAGGCCAATGAGCTGACAAGGGAGTATCCGATCAAGCTGATTGTCGTTGACTCCCTTACCGCGCATTTCAGGGCTGAGTATGTGGGCAGGGGAGCGCTTGCTGAGCGACAGCAGGCTCTCAATAGGCACCTGCACGATCTGATGAGATTTGGGGATTTGAATAATGCGGTGATTGCCGTCACCAATCAAGTGATGGCCAAGCCAGATACCTTCTTCGGAGATCCGACCAGACCCATTGGAGGGCACATTGTGGGTCATACCGCGACTTTCAGACTATATCTGAGAAAGAGCAAGGGCGGAAAGAGAATCGCGAGGTTGATCGATTCGCCGAATCTGCCAGAGGCAGAGGCGGTCTTCATGCTTTCCGAGGATGGAATAACCGACTGAGAGGTCCTTCTTCGAGATATGGATAGAGCATTGCCATTTCTACTCGTCAGCCTCTATTGTTGTCACGAAGGAGGAGTATTGCAGCCCTGGCATTGATCCCTCCAGAAGAAAATTCAATCGTATCTTTCGATTTTGCTCTTTCGCGGTCGCTGAAGAGGGATCAGCCTCTCCAGACACCTTCGACCTCATCGGTCCTGAACCTCTGTCTTACCGTCGTCTCATCGATGCTCATTCGGATGCCGCTCTGGTGCATTAGAATCCCGGTCCAAGCAATCATTGCTCCGTTATCGATGCAGAGCCTATCTGGCGGCACGAACATCCGCGCTCTTCTCTCCTCTGACATTATTCTAACCATCTCCTGTAGTCTCTTGTTTTGGACAACCCCTCCGCCGAGCAATACCTCCTCTTTCTCAACGTGAGCCATGGCTCTCTCAGTCACCTCAACGAGCATGGAGAAACAGGTCTCCTGTAACGAGAAACAGAGATCCTCCAATCTTGCTCCTTTCTTTCGCAACTGCAAGGTCGCCGTTAAAATTCCCGAAAAGGCCACATCCATACCCTTCACGCTGTATGGTAGATCGAGTAATTCTCTTCCCCTTTTGGCAAGCCGCTCGATCTTCGGACCAGAGGGGAATTCCAATCCCATCTCCCGACCGAACTTATCAAGCATATTTCCAATACCGATGTCCAGAGTTTCGCCAAATACACGATATTTGCCGCCTGCAAACGCTATCACCTGGGTGTTTCCTCCAGAGGCGTACAGTAACACAGGGTCATTGCAGCCGGCGATCTTCCTCCCTATCTCCAGATGTGCCACACAGTGATTTACGCCTATGATAGGTCGATCGAGCGAAAGCGACAATGCTCTTGCAGCAGTTGCTGCAGTCCTGAGGCATGGTCCTAAGCCTGGTCCTTGAGAAAAGGCGATCAGATCGATGTTATCGTATCTGAGCCCTGCCTCCTCAATCGCCTTATCGATTAGTGAAGGCATCTCCTTCGCATGGTGGTTTGCCGCCTCTCGGGGATGGATACCTTTACTCTCACCCCCCACCATCTTGATTACATTTGCCAATACATTGCCTGAATCATCAACAATACCAATTCCAGCCGTGTGAGCCGTTCCCTCAATGCCTAAACAGATCATTTCAGCTACCAAGAAGGAATTCGGATTTAATTCTTCTCATGCTGGGATACTTCAACATTTGATAACGGAAATACTAATCTTTATTGCCCAGTGGCACCATTAAACAATCCTCCGAATAATGGAAAATGTATGATGAAGAATCATGTGAATATATTAGCATTAAAGCTGAGTTGGAAATGAGCTGTAACTCCCTCCGGGGGATTGCTATTGAATAATGCCGTATCTCCCGAACTGATAGATCCGAAAATAAGAGAGATAGGCCCGAAACCAGGCGGAGCTGGTTTTCCCTCAAAAGAGCTTATTGAGCGGGTATTAGACGCCGTCTTAAATCTTTTATTCATCGAGAATTTAGATGATCTTCTGGAAGAGATTGCTAAGATGACGAAGGCGCTCTTTCCTATCAATCGAATAGTCATCTGGCTTGCTGAAAAAGATGGGAAGCTTCGCAAACCTCGAATCGCGTTAGGCTTCTCGGAAGAAGAAAAGAATGAACTGCTCTCAGTCTCATATACTGATGAAGAAGTTAATAGAGAGAGGAATATATCAAACCGGGTTGGCCGATTTTCATGGTTTGTACCAGCTGAGTTGACCTTGCAGTTTGGAATTGACGATAGAGAGAAGTTGTTCATTACAAACATGGAAAAAGTAAAGCAAGCGCGAGAAAGTCCAGATAGTTGGCATGAGCTCGATTATTTGAACATCCCTTTCCTCGCAAGAGATGGCAGTTATGGGGGGTCCATCGAAATCGAGAGTACAACGGATGGTAAGATCCCTTCCCTTGAAACCATAAAGGCAATCGAGATCTTCGCTTCACTATCATCTGTTGCGATCGAGCTCGCAGAGCTGAAGGAAAAAGAGCTGGCGATCACCGATGCCGCGGAGAAGCGCTCAATAAAAATCTCACGAATTCTCAGCTTTGTGAAGGATATGCTTGCGATAAAAGACCCCGATAAGATCTTTGATGAGGTACTTGTGATTCTCAAGGATCTCTTTGGTTTCAAAAGTTCTTCGATCATTTTATTTGACGAGAGAGAGAATTGTTTTAGATACACTAAGTTGAGCGGATATCGGCCTGATGAAATACGGTATGCTAAATCCGTTCGCATGCCCACAGATATAATGATTATGGATAAGGGTCCTCAATATATGGTCGGGCCAGGTGCTTATTTCATTCCTGCGGAGGATATAACTGAGGATTGGTTAGATTATGAGCTTCGAGGCGATGGCAAGGGCGAGCGTGAGATACTGAGCGACCTCAAGAAACAACCTCGTAAACACTCTCGAGCTTGGCATCCGCTCGACAATCTCATATTTCATTTTCACGATAGAGATGGCCGAATTATTGGATTATTATATCCCGACGAGCCTATGGATGAGTTGATACCGTCTGCAGAAACTATTGAGAGCATTAGTATCTTCACATTCCTTATCTCCATAGCCCTGGAGAATGCCAAGAATTATTCGAAAACGCTCCAAGCGAAGGAAGAGATAGAACTTCTCAATCGTCTTCTCTTCCATGACGTAACCAATCAAAACTTGGCGATGCAAAAATATCTAGAAATATCGATTGGCAAAGGAGCCGATAATGATAAACAGAAAATTTTCCTTAAAAGTGCATTAAGCGAATTGAACAACACAATCAATCTGATTCAGAAGGTTCGAAGGTTATCATCTGTTCGTTCGAAAGATAAGACCTCATTGGTTAGACTGGATCTCGTTAACGCCATTCGTAATCAAATTCCTCATTCTGTCGATAGATTTCCGAAAAAGAAGGTCAAGATACAATACAAAAATATCCCAGAGAATTGCTTCGTTTTCGCCAATGACCTCATAGGAGATTTGTTCGATAACTTGATTTCGAATGCTATCAAGTATAATCCCAGAGATAAGGTTGAGATTGAGATTTCAATAGATCAGCGACATGATGATTTTTCCGAAAGAGATTTTTGGGTAGTCTCAGTTGCTGATAATAGCAAAGGAATTTCCGATGATCGAAAAAGAGGCATATTCGATATCACATCTCGGTTTGGAACGATTAGTGGCAGGACAGGTCTCGGGTTATCAATTGTTAGATCTCTCGTTTCCATGTATGGTGGTTCCATCTGGGTCGATGATAGAGTAAAAGGGAATCACACAAAGGGAAGTATATTCAGCGTTTTGTTTCCAGCTGCATAACGCCTTTTATAAGAAAATGGATTTATCTCGGAGCAGTATGATTGTCTGATGATTTCTAAATTGCAAATAGAAGAATTACAAAATACATATATAATCGGAACAACAGTCTCAAAATATGCCACGGAGACCTGTTGGAATCGTCCGACATTTAAGAGCGGTAGCATCAGTAGCCTTGGGCATTTTAATTGAGCTGGGGTTCGTTTTTTGGTTTGTTATTATTGCCTGGGGAACAGCCGCAATTGCACTCATAATCTGGCAATTGGTGTGATAAATGATAAGCCTGAAAGATCTCATGATCATCATTAAGAACCTCGGTCTCTTAATTCTACTGGTAGCAGTTGTTCTTCTTATCCCCATTCCAGTGGCAATATACTACTCTGAGTGGCAGACGATTGATGATTTCCTAATTGCCTTTGCCATTGCAGCTGGAATAGGTGCAATCTGCTATTTCCCGATCAGATCTATTGAGGAGATCAGGTTGAAACATACAATTTCTCTGACCGTTCTTTTCTGGCCAATTGCTGCCTTTTTTGGAGCTATTCCTCTCTTTACTACCGGTTCTTTATACGCCACTGGCCAAATACCAACCTTCCTTGATTGTTACTTTGACGGAATGGCGGGTTGGACAACAACCGGTCTGTCAATTCTCGGTGCATTCGCGGATGATATCCCGCACAGCGTGAATATTTGGCGGGCGATGATGCAGTTCATTGGCGGTCTCGGTATTATTCTGATCAGCATTCTTGTTCTTAGCCAGGTCAGAACCGGGAGCGAATCAATATCGCTTGCGGCAACTGAATTTTTACCTTCGGAGAGATTAAGACCCAGTATTACTCATACTGCGAGGTCAATTATTTTTCTATTTCTCGGCTTTCTCGTTGTCAGCTCGATCCTCTTGATCATTGTTGGAATGCCGCTTTTCGATGCGGTGTTTCACGGGATGACCGGACTCAGCACAGGAGGATTTTCAACTCATTCTTCCAGCATCGGGTATTTCGACAGTATTCAGATAGAACTAGCCACTCTCGTAATCATGTTTCTCGCATCTACTAATTTCGCGGTTCACATCGCTATTCTTTCCGGGAATTTCAAGGAACTATTCAGAAATATTGAATCACGCACCTTTCTCGTTCTGCTTATCATTTTCTCGACAATATCCGTTATCTGGATTTTCAATTTTGGTTTCGAATCTAATTTGATGACAGACGAGGTCGAGGCGGTTCGAAACGGGTTCTATCACGTTATGTCTGGTCTGACCAGTACTGGGTGGTCACTAGAACCCTCTAGCACGCTAGCGGCGGATTGGGCACCAACGGTGACTTTCATTCTGATATTGTGCATGCTGATCGGAGGCAGCACATCCTCTGCTTCTGGTGGTCTCCGTCTCGCGAGGTTCGCACTCATTATGAAATCTATTTGGTGGCATATCAAGAGAACACTAATGCCTGGGTCTGTCGTGTTGCCCAGAACCTATCATCATATCGCGGATAAGAGAGTCACGGATAGAAGGATGATGGATATCTACGTATTTGCCTCGGTCTATATGATAACAATAATGCTCTCCACTCTCGTCATTACATCCTATGGACACGATCTCGAGTCCTCATTCTTCGAGTGCACAAGCGCTATCAGCACAACTGGCATGAGCAGTGGTCTTACGGATATATCACTCGAGGGAGGGTCAAAAATCGTGCTTATACTTGATATGTGGGTAGGTCGAATAGAAATCATTCCGCTGTTGATGTTCTTTGCCTCTTTCAGCCGCAAAATCAGATAATCTTTGCCGTTCATATCATTGGCTCACAAGAACGGTCTTTACCTTCTCCGAAATATCAAGAGGTGTTAGTACGGCAATGAGATCGCCTGCTTTCAGCACTGTAAGATCATCCGGAACCATTGGTTCGCCCTCGCGATTCAGTGATATTATGAAAGCCTTTTTCGGTAGCCCGCATTTCTTAACTCTCTTTCCAACCATTGGTGATTTATCTCTCAGGATCGCATAGAGAATTTCAAAGCGCACACCGGCCAATGGAAGTACCGTTTTTCCGCCGCTTATTTCGTCGAGTATCTCTCCCGCTGTTGCTTTAGTTGTTGTTACTAATTTATCGATACCAACTCGTATGAAATTATTTTCATTCAGGGGATCGTTTACTCTGGCAATGACCTTGGGTACGCGAAGGCTCTTTTTCGCTATCTGTGCGGATACATAGTTCAAGTTATCATTGCCTGTAACTGCGACGAATATATCTGCCAGATCGGCTCCCGCATCGCGCAGAATGTGAATATCCGTGCCATCTCCATTCACCACCAGAACATCAGGAAACTTTTCGGCCAGTTGAGCCGATTTCGCACGGTCCAATTCTATTAGTGTAACCTGATGTTTCTCAGCCCTGAGTAGGCTTGTCAGCAGAGCCCCTACTCTCCCGCCGCCCATGACGATGACGCGTAACCGCTCCATCATTTTTTCGGAGACTGGCCTTGCCAATGCCGTCTGTATTACCGTCTGTTTTTTCCTTTCTATTGAAGCTTTCTCTCGATGATCTCTCGTGGGCAGAAGCCTCTGAAACCGATCTATGCCAGAATCTTGCCCTTGCATTTCCTAATCGCCTGACCGATCTGGCGTTATGGATTCATATGAGGTCATAAAATACTATCGCAGCCTTTCAACTTCAATCTTCAGAAAGATTAAATTGCCGATGTTTCCATCGATGTCCGGGGAGTCGATGTACTGCATAATTGTTGGTGGTGGAAGACTGGGGACGGGTCTTGCTTATGATTTAGCCGCAAAAGGAAACGATGTGGTCATTGTTGAGAAGAACCCAGAGAGTGCTAATCTTCTCAGAGCTAACACGAGCTTCTTCGTGGTTACGGGCGATGGAACCGAGATATCAACTCTGGAATCTGCAGGTGCTAACAAGGCAGATGCATTATTTACCGTGACAGGCGATGACAATGCAAACCTCGTTGCCGCTCAATTGGGCGATTATCACTTCGCCATTCCAAACATAGTGCTCGGAGCCAATAATCATAGCAATGTGAAGATTTTCAAAGAGCTCGGAATCAGAAAAGTCGTGGATTGGACTGAGGACGCCGTTCAAAAGCTCCTCGATGCGATGAACGATATGCGATCGAGTGCTATCATTGGCGACGGCGTGGCTCGCGTCCTGGAGTTCGAGGTTGAAAAGGAAAGCTATGCCGATAGCACACCTATCGAGAAACTCTACTTGCCGGAGGAGTCCTCTTTGTGTGCCGTTATTCGAAATGGCAAGATAATTGAAGCAGACAGAAATGTTGTCTTAAGGCCAGGAGATTCAGTTGTCGTTTTCACCGCACTCGAAGAGGTAAAGAAAATTTGCAAGATTTTCTCCAAGGAAATTGCATGAAATCCCCCCTGTTCCGTAAATATTATTTAAGTGAGCAATTCTGAGTGAGCCCATAATCCCCTAAAAAAGCTCAAAAAGATTTTCCTCATCAATAGCAGTGATAAAACAACTGGGATTTCCATTCTATTCCCCGAATCATTTAATATAATCCTCTTTTATCGTCTATGTGGCAGAGCTCATGGAAATAGTGGGGGCGTGATAAGCTGAAGGTATTCGAGATCAACCTCTCAAACGGAGGAGTTAGAGAAAGACCGATCGAAACTAGATTGATAGAAGAATATATCGGAGGCCGCGGTTTAGCGATTAGGCTTCTCTATGAAGAGAATCCCCCTAAGGTCGATCCATTAGGCCCTGAAAATCGCCTTATATTCATGACAGGGCCTTATACTGCTACGCAGGGATCATTCACTGCCTTCTACAATGTCACCTCGAAATCCCCGCTTACTGACACCTGTTCTGCCGCCCATTCAGGAGGCCATTTCTCTCCAATGCTTCGCAAGGCGGGCGTTGATGGATTGATTATCGTCGGAAAGGCTCTGAAGCCCAGCTACCTTTGCATCGAAGATGGACAGATGGAAATAAAGGATGCATCTTCCCTCTGGGGAAAGGATGTGTTCGATACCACGGAGGAGTTGCGGGCGCTTCATCCAGGGTCTAAATCAGCGGTGATAGGATCAGCTGGTGAAAAGCTGGTGAGATATGCCTCAATAATGAATGATAATTACCGCGCAGCTGGCAGAGGGGGTCTTGGCGCCGTCATGGGCAGCAAGAATCTGAAGGCGGTTGTCGCAAAAGGCTCTGGCGAGGTTGCTGTGGCCGATGCCGATTTTCTGAAAGAATCCTTCAAGAAGGCGACAAAGATCGTGAAGGAAAAGGCGACTGCTTTTGCCACCTATGGTACGCCGATGGTAGCTGGCATTACTGGAAAAGCGGGTTGTATTCCAACAAAAAATTTCTCAACCGGATGGTTCGAAAACTACGAAAAGATCACAGGAGACTGGATGCATAAGGAGGGTAATTTCATCAGGCATACAGCATGCTATCGCTGTCCTCTGCACTGCTCGAAATTCAATAGATCTTTCGGGGAGTTTGAGGCGGAGACAGAGGGACCGGAATATGAAACGCTCGCGCTATTCGGTCCTAACTGTGGAAATGATAATGTCAACGTGATTATCAAGGCGAACTATCTTTGCAATAAATTCGGGTTAGATACAATAAGCACTGCAGACACGATCGCATATGCGATCGAGCTGTATGATCGAGGATATCTCACCGAAGAGGATACGGGCGGGATGCAGCTCAAGTGGGGCGATGGAAAAGGCATCATTAAACTCGTGGAAATGATCGGCGGGAGAGAGGGCTTAGGAGACCTTCTGGCGGAAGGCGTGAAGAGAGTATCCGAGCAATTCGATGAAAAGGCAAGATCATTTGCAATACATGTCAAAGGTATGGAACCTCCAGGATATGAGCCAAGGGGCTTAACCGGAATGGCTCTTGCCTACGCAACCTCACCCCGCGGTGCATGTCATCTCAGAGGGACTGTCTATGTTGCAGAGCTTTTTATGGGTGTGATCGATCGAATGAAGTTGCGAGGTAAGACTCCGACGGTGATTGAATACCAGGATGCTGCGACAATTTTCGATTCGTTGATAATATGCAAATTCGGAGCCAGGAACGCTTTTGGGAACTCCATTGAGCAGATTGCTCCACTGATAAGCGCGGCGTCCGGCATACAGTTCGATGCCGAGAAGCTGAAGGAGGCTGCAGCTCGGATATGGACCCTAGAGAGGCTGTATAATATTCGCGAGGGAATGGGAAAGAACGATGACATTCTCCCCGAGAGGTTTTTCACGGAGGAGATCGACGAAGGCCCTTCTAAAGGGCAGATACTCAATAGAACGGAATATTTAGCAGAGCTTGAAGACTACTATGCTGCAAGAGGTTGGGATAAGAACGGCGTCCCCACGTCTGAGCTGCTCGAGAGTTTAAACCTCAGCGATATAGTGTGATGTTCATTTTCCTGATACTCTTTACTCGCTGTTGGGATGACTATATGTGATCGTATCTTTCGGATAGCATCCTATTACTTGAGAGAGAGATTATTAAGAGCGCTCCTCATTTGCGTTCAATGGATTGAGAGTATGGGCGCGCTTAATGGAATTCGCGTACTAGATTTCACACGAGCAATGGCTGGACCTTTCTGCACTCAGATGCTCGGTGACATGGGTGCAGAAATCTGGAAAATTGAGATGCCAGGAAAAGGTGATGAGACACGCGCCTGGGGACCACCCTTTTTCGGAAACGCGGAAAGCGCATATTTCATAAGCGCAAATAGAAACAAGAAAAGCATTACACTCGATTTGAAAAATGCGAGAAGTCATAATGTCATCCAGAAACTGATCAGAAAATGTGATGTCCTGGTTGAAAACTTTCGCCCCGGGACTATGGCGAGACTGGATCTAAGCTATTCAGAGGTATCCAATCTCAACCCGAATATGGTTTACTGCTCGATCTCCGGTTTTGGCCAAACTGGTCCCTACTCCAAGAAGGCTGCATATGATATCATAATGCAGGGAATGGGAGGGCTCATGGGCATCACAGGAGAGGAGGGAAGACCGCCGGTGAAGGTTGGGATAGCTATTACAGATATCGCAGCAGGCATGTATGCTGTATCTGCGATACTTGCCGCAATATACGCTCGAGAGAAAGGTAAGGGTGGTCATTATATCGATATATCTATGCTGGATTGCCAGGCGGCTTGGATGTCTCATCAGGCGAGTTCTTTTTTTGCAAGTGGAAAGCTTCCTCAGAGAATGGGAACAAAACATCCACAGATGATACCGAATCAGGCAGTGAAATCAAAAGATGGCTATGTAATAATTGGCGCGGGAAACGACATTCTCTGGTCGAAGCTCTGTAAAGCGGCAGGAAGGTCAGAGCTCGTAACAGATCCAAGGTTCATCACAAACCCTGATCGCATAAGGAATAGAGAAATTCTCGATCCATTGTTGGACAAAGTTTTCAGCGAGAAGACCACAGCGGAATGGATAGAACTAATGGAGAGAGCAGGCGTTCCTTGTGGCCAGGTACAGACGCTGAGCGAACTTTTTTCAGATCCTCAAATCCTTCACAGAGATATGGTCTTAGAGCTGGAGCGCGAAAATGTTGGAAAAATCAAGATGGTCGGATTTCCAATAAAGTTCTCATCCACACCAGAGGAGCTTAGGCTTCCTCCCCCGCTTTTAGGCGAACATACGGAAGAGATACTAAATGAGCTCGGATTTAATCCAAAAGAAATCGAAGAAATGAAAAGAGAAAAAGTGGTTTGAAGCTCCATAATTAAGAGCGCTATTGTTTTACTTCTTGCCCTTTAAAGTCTTCTCAATGGCCGCCTCGAGAATATTTAATCCATTTTCCAAGACCGATATCGGAATTGTCAGCGGTGGCAAGAATCTTATCACCTGATTTACCGTGCCAGCGGTCAATATGAATAGGCCGTTCCTAAAGCCTTCCTGCTGAATAGCAGAAGACAATTCCGGTGCTGGCTCCTTTCTACGTCTGCTCTTGACAAGCTCGATTGCATACATTGCGCCCTTTCCGCGAACATCGCCGATTTTTGGATATTTATCATACCATTCATTGAGTCGTTTGGATAGAACCTTCTCGACATTCTTTACCCTAGGTAAGTTCTTCTTAGCCAGCTTTACGCATTCGAGTGCCGCAGCACATGCCAATGGATTTCCGCCATAAGTACCGCCGAGCTGACCAGGATAGGGTGAGGACATTATCTCATCCCTCCCTGAAAGTCCTGCAAGGGGCATACCAGCGGCTATTCCCTTTCCGAAGACGAGTATGTCAGGGACAGTCTTCCAGTGCTCAATAGCCCAAATCTTTCCCGTACGATCCATCCCTGCCTGAACTTCATCGTCAATGAATATTATTCCGTTGTCTTTGCATACTTTGTAAAGCTTCTGAAAGTATCCTGGAGGCGGTACCATAAAGCCACCCTCTCCCTGTATGGGCTCCGAGAATAATGCCGCCATATCCCCCTCATAGGGCGGAGATTCAAGCGTTTCTCTGATCTTATCTACGCAAGCCAGACCGCAGCTCGGATACTCTAATCTCAGGTGGCATCTGTAACAGTATGCGTAGTCCAGATGTATTATATTTGGAAAAAATGGTCCGAATCCATCCCTGTACGGTTTCTCTTTGGCAGTTAGTGAAATATCGAGCATGGTTCTGCCGTGAAACGAAGTCTTGAAAGATGCAACCCATTTCTTCTTCGTGTACGCTCTCGAGATCTTAAGCGCGTTCTCAATTGCCTCTGAACCGCTGTTCACAAAGAGGCTCTTTTTCAGCTTCCTATTAGGGCTTATCTGATACATTGCCTCAGCTAGGTCCGTAAAAGGGTCATAGAGAGCAACCATGTAGCAAATATGGTGAAGCTTGTCCGCCTGCTTCTTAATGGCCTCAACTACCTGCCTTGGTCTGTGGCCGAAATTGTGCACTCCTATTCCTGTTGTGAAGTCAATGAATACATTTCCGTCAGTATCGAAGAGGAACGATCCTTCACCTTTTGCCAGATTGGTAACAAGGGTTGTTTTCATGCCAGTCGTTACGAATTCCCCCTTCCTTTTCAATGCTTCCTGCGCCCTAGGTCCAGGTGGTGTGACCACAATATGAGCGTTTCTGGGCATTCCAGATTTTCCTGCGCGTTTCATTTTTACTCCTCTCTTCGCGGACTTCTTTCTTGCTCTTGCCATCCTATCCTACTCCTTCAAGAGTCTCTCACATTTTTACGATAACCAATCTATCCCGAGAAAGGGCGAAGTAGCCACTTTCTCGTCAAATAGATCTATTTCAACTCCTTTTCTATCTCCAATACAGCCGCTTCTAGCGCGTCCAATCCCGCATCAAGCTGATCTCTGTTAATAATCAACGGTGGCATCACTCTTACGGTACACTCACCCGCAGTCACAGCTACAACGCCCTTTTTCCAACCCCGCTCAATGATCTTCTTTGCTTCCTTCGGCATGGGAGTCTTTGATTTCTTGTCCTTGACCACTTCGAAGCCAGCCATCAGACCCATTCCCCTGACATCGCCGACAATTTTCGATTTATCTTTGAGTTCGTTCAATCGCTTCAGCACATGTCTTCCCATCTTCACCGCATTGTCATGCAACTTGTGTTTTTTCATGTAATTAATTACTGCAAGAGAGGCCTGGCAGGCGACAGGAGTACCTCCGAGCGTGGTACAGTGTGATCCTGGTGGCAGATCCAATACATCCTCCCTACAGATTGTTGCTCCGAGTGAAATACCGTTTGCAATAGCCTTGGATGAGGTTATTATATCCGGGACGACACCGAAATTCTCTATGGCAAACCATTTTCCTGTGCGCCCCATTCCCGCCTGCACTTCGTCAGAGGCATAGAGAATGCCATATTTATCCATCAGCTTCTTCATCCGCCTATGATAGTCCTTCGGAGGTATGATCAGACCGCCTTCTCCTTGGATTGGCTCTATCAGAATAGCTGCCACATCTTCAGGCGGCAGGAACTTATTGAAAACCCAATCCTCAATGAAATCCACGCACCAATAGTCGCAATCTGGAAATGTCAAATGGTATGGACACCTATAGCAGTAAGCATACGGCACATGTTCCACACCGGGCATTGTCGGGAAGAAGCCGGCTTTTTGAACTGCCGCACTGGCTGAAAAGCTCAGCGCGCCCATTGATCTTCCATGAAATGCGCCTGTAAATGCCAAGAACATATGTTTTTTAGTATGCCATTTTGTGATTTTTACGAAGGCTTCGACGCTTTCTGCTCCGCTGCCGCTAAAGAATACTTTCTTTCTGACATTTCCCGGAGCTATCTCATTCAGCTTCTCAGCCAGCTCTACGGTATACCGATAATAAAAATCCGTATATGAGTAGTGCATCAATCGCTTTGCCTGTTCGGTTATCGCCTTAATTACATCTTCGTTAGCATGGCCTACTGACATGACACCTAGGCCGCAATTGAAATCGATGTATTCATTTCCATCAATGTCCTTGAGAAAAACCCCCTTGCCAGATTCAACAACAAAAGGGTAATAGAACGGCCTATTGTATGGCGCGAGCACTTTCCTATCTCTCTTTAAAAGTTCTTTTGCTTTCGGTCCTGGAGGGCTTACAACTCTTTTTAGCTCTATCTTACCTAATTTCAATTTATCCCCCTTATTGAGGCTTCTTGCCTCTTGAAGATAACCTATTTCTTAATAGGTTGCATACTCGCCTAAAGATATTTTTAGATATTAACCTTTTTATCCAAATTGCTGGCTAGATGTTTATATGCGACTTATTCCTCAATTTTTCATTTTTCTTATCTATTCTTTCGATTGTTTTCTTAGAGGATATCAAAAGCATAAGATTTTCTTTTGAATGAAAACCCATAAATTGGAAATCATACTTTCTTTGGTCTGTGTCAACCTTTCTGGTGAGATACGGGGAGATAGGGCTCAAGGGCTTTCCAGTTCGAAAGAGATTTGAATCAATTCTGGTGGAGAACATATTACACGCTCATAGCCTCTCGAATGTGAGCTGTATTGTTGAGAGGCTTCCTGGACGATTTTTCGTGACCACTGAGCAACCCAGTGCCACAGTGGGCATATTATCCAGAAGTTTCGGCGTTGTCTCCGTAAGCCAAGTGGAGGAGACTACTAGCGACCCCGAGGCGATCGCAGCCAGAGCAGTTGAATTGGCGAAAAAAAAGCTCTCGAAGAAAGCTTCCTTTGCCGTCCGAGCAAGAAGAACTGGGGATCATGAATATACAAGTATGGAGCTGGCATCCCTCATAGGGAAGAAAATTCTGGAGGAGATTGGCCAAAACTCAGTTAGGGTATCTCTTTCATCTCCAGACGAGGAGATATTCGTCGAGGTGAGGAATAATAAAGCATATCTCTTTGGAGAGATTATCCCCGGTCCAGGCGGTCTTCCGCTCAGAAGCCAGGGAAGGATTCTATCATTAATTGAGGATCGAAAATCTCTCTTGGCATGTTGGCTTATGATGAAGCGTGGTTGCAACGTAGTTCTGTTGAACAGATCCGATCTCGATCTGAAGACAGTTGAAATTCTCAAGCCATGGAATCCGTGGTGGAGAGGTCCGCTTGAATGGAACGAAGGGAGTCTACAGGATCTTATGCGTTTGAAACACTGCTCCGGATTGGCCCTCGGTTGGACGCTTGCGGAGTTCAAGAGCAGAGAGAAAATACAGCTTAATATGCCAGTTTTCTATCCTCTCATAGGCATGGCTCAAGGACAAATTGCAGAACATTTAAAAAGATTCTTTCCTGCCTAGGTACCCTTTCTACCATGAGCGCCCAGAGATGGTCGGACTTTCTCTCTGCCACGCCCCTTTCCTCTCACCAATCCGCGGCTTTTCTTTCCCGCAGGCGTCAGCCCTCTAAAAGCCCTTCCGCGATTGGTTGGTCGGGTTATCCAGCTCATTTTCGGATCCTTTATTATGGAAGGTTGCATGGGATCTATCAGGATAATCTCATACCACTTATGCTTCCCATCCTCCCCCACCCAATATGAGGCCAGGACCTCCATATTCGGATGTTTCTTTGCGGTCCTTTCTTCCGCAATTACTTGCGTGTTCTTCCTCATAGTTATCTTGACGATACCCTTTCTCTTCGGCCTTCGTCCTTTTCTTATAGTTCGCTTACGCAGGCCCCCTTTTCTCACACGCGTCCTAACCATTACAAACCCGGGTTTTGCTTTGTAGCCGAGAGTTCTCGCACGGTCCAACCTCGTGGGGCCATCGATTCTCTGAAAGACAGGCTCTTTACGCCATTTTATGAGCCTCTCCCACATCAACCTCTTCATTTCTTCGTCGGAATCGAAGTCCTTCCATTTCTGACGAATAAAACCGTACATATTTCGGGCGTCTGGTTTCGGCTTTTTTCCCGCTCTCCTTTCTGGAGCTTCCTTTGCATCCCGCTCTACCAACTTTGTCACCGGATCCGAAATCGCCCATTGGGTTCACGTCTGGCGCATTTCCTCAAATGGACGGTCGCTTTGCTTCGTGACCAAAAGAGTATCTCTATTTAATCGTTTTGGAATCTTCCAGATATTTACCAGAAGTCCTCGAGCGTTCTATTTCCAGGGCTCTTTCTTATCTCTGCCTTCTTTTTCTTCTCCTTATGCCCGCCCCATTCATCGAATAAACTTTGTTGCTGAGCTCCCGCAATTAGGCTTTTCTCGTCCCAGCCGAATACTTCCGTAACTCTGGCGACGGTCTGAGCAAGCCTCTCCGCGTAATATCTATAGTCGGGTGTTGCCTCAAATCGTCTGCCCGAAATATACGGCTCAATTGTCTGAGGCGTCTTGCGGCTATCGATTACCACCCATGAGACCTTCATTCCAGGCTGAAATTCGTATCCGAGCTTCATCAGCTTCTTGGCTGCCTGAACATTGGCCATTCTCTCGGGATTCTTATATGATCTGAAATCCTTGCAGCTTCTAGATATCACGAGTTTTTCGGGTTCTATCTGACCGTTGATGATTTCTTGGATGCTCCCTCTAGCAAGGCGGACCGCGCCATCTGTATCCTCATTTAAGATACGCTCAAGAACTCCCATCAGCACTTTGCTCTGGAGGTCAAAGGAGTCGCTTCGACGAGTTTCATATCCCCTGATTATAAGCCCCTTATCAGGCCAGAGCGAACGCCCCACATATCTCTTCTTTGCACCGTGAGAGAAGAATGGATCAAAAACCTTCTCGAATTCGAGGCTTGTCCCCTCGCGCGAGAATCTCCTGGCAGTTTCGTGTCCGAACTCGATTGTCTTATCCAAATCTTCATGGGGTGATTGGATGAAGACCGAATCGGTATCCGAATATATCACCTTGATATTCTCCTCTTCCAGCTTTCGAATCACCCGCTGAATCTCCTCCCTCGCAAACGCAGTAATGCTCGCGCCTATTCGTTGATCTGTGAATCTGTAAAACGATGAGGCAAATACGCCGTAAAATGCGTTCATCAAGATCTTTATCGCATCTTGCAGGCCGCGATAGTATTCCCGCTCTTCCTCGGTCTTTGCTTCTTTCACCATCTGTTTCTTTTTCTCTCGCTCAGTCATGAGTTCTGATAGTATCCTAGGTAGCAGCCCTTCTCTTTGCTCTTTCTTTAAGAATTTTATTCCAGTTGGTGATACGGTGCCGCCCTTCTCGTCGAGAGTTGTCATGCAGATATTCTTTGCGATAATGAGCGACGGATACATCGATTTGAAGTCTTCGACCACGACATTGTGGTATAATCCCGGCTCAATGGTGTGGACATATCCGCCCTCTATTTGATCCTCATATCCCGCCCTGGTATTCATCGGAACAGCTACCATCTCTCGATCTGCGCGGCGGATAAGAATCGAATCAATGAGCAGAGAGGTCCTTCCGTCGAGGACATCCTCTACAGGGAGCATCGATACTGCTCCCAGATCTATGGCTTTATTGATGACCTTGATCTTCTCTAAAATGCGAAGTGCAAGCTCTGCATCCCTGACGCAATAGCTTATCACTCTTTCAGGATCCCGCTGCCATTCCTCATCCATTTTGGTAGGGTCGACATCGAACTTCTCCTCTCCCAGTAGCTGAATAGCAACGGCATTAAGTGTTTCCTGTTTGGGCTTGAGGTTGCGTTTAACCTGCCACCAGGCATCTGCGATAATCCTTCCGTCTACTCCCCAAAACCTATTGTTATACTGTTTCATGCTGCCCGGCGTTCTTCCCCAATTTATTTCTGGCATATTCAGAGCTTTTATGCGTTCAAGAATTTTCGGTATATCGTAACCATCTATGTTATACCCTGTAATAATATCTGGATCTTCCTTCTTGATCTCCTGCTCGAACTGCTCGAGGATCGATCTCTCATCTCCGTGGAACTGAAATTTCTGCAGCGGCTCATTGAGAGATCTTCTGATAACGCCGCATAGCGTCAGTATATGCCCATCGATCACCGAATTCTCCAAGTCGAAGCTGAGTATTTTCAGCTCAGGAGAGAAAGGTTCCACATTCTCGAATTTCTCGGCTCTGATCACAATATCGGTCGTATAGGCATCTTTTTTCTCCAGCTCCTCCTCGCCGAAAACTCGTATGCAGGATTTCATGTCCATATCATAAATAAACCTCAGATGAAACGGGATGTCCGCCGCGAGTACCTTGAATCCCGCCTTAAGCAGTCGTGACCTAACTTCAGGGACGACCCACGGAAAAGTCGTTATTATCTTCCTGCAGGCTGTTTTTTTTCCTTCCAAGAGGAGATTCACGGACTTCTCAACAACTTCATCTACATTGGGATCTCCTCGCATCATCATTAGCGCATCTTCTGTTGGCTCCACCACATAGAAATACGGCCGGAAATTGAGAAACCTTGCAGTGACAGAGATATCATCCCGTGTTCTGCCATATACTTGGACTACAACTCCTTGATCCTCGCGCCGATAGGAGGCGCTCAGAACCCTCATCTCCCATGATGGCATCGCGCTCACGTCCTGGCAACGATCTTTATCACATCGCCATCCTGCAGTTCATGTGATGCTCCTATTGTCCTATGAGTCTTCGCATCCACCGCTCTTATGAAATTCTCACCGAAATCAGTATGGACCTTGTATGCGAGATCTCTCGCACTGCACCCCCTCTGCATCAGATATGCGTCAGGCAGGATATTTCCGTCCTTGTCAGTCCATTTTGTCTCATCTTCAACGGGATATATAACAATAAGGTCCAGCATCTCAAAAACTGCTTTTTCGAGACAATTCTGAACACCGGTAGTCCGGTTAGAACTCAGCCATAAACCGATTTTATTGAGCGCCGATTTCTGTTTTTCGCTGATCTTTTCTGATGTAGTAATTGTAAATCCATCATCACCTGGGATATAATCGATAAGGCTCGATTTCGTTGCGCGTCTCAATGCCAGTTCGTACTCTGCAGAAGTGGGGATCACCCACTCGCCGCTTTGCATTAGCTTTTCGATCAGCGGTGGCTGCGCAATATCTGCCTTGTTCGCGGAGATAATCATCGGCTTGCTGAGAGACTGGATCTCCTCCCCGAGCTTCAGAAGATCCTCATTGCTCCATTTAGTTGGGTCCGGATCCAACTCGGTTTTCTTGAGAGCTGTTAATATTTGTGCCTCCGTCACCATTAGTCCCGTGAGTCGTTCATGGATGAGCTTTTCGAGCTTAGTTCCTGCCACCTTCGCCTGCCTCGCAACCTTGTCGAACCCCTTTTCGAGTATGGAGTATATCCAATAGGATATCTCCTTGTTCAGAAATGATACATCTTCCCTCGGATCATGGGAACCCTCTGCTACAGGATTTCCCTCGAAATCAGTAGATCCGCTCGCATCTACCACGTGAATGAGCGCATGAGCCTGCCTCAGATCATCCAGAAACTTGTTTCCGAGCCCCCTTCCCTTATGCGCATCAGGGACAAGTCCAGCCACGTCCAAGATTTCAATCGGAACAAAGCGGATACCGTTCTCACAGACGGAATTCCGCGGGTTGCAGGGCGCTCCCAAGATTTCGTGCGGGCATTTGACTCTTACATAGCCAACCCCTTTATTGGCATCGATGGTCGTGAATGGATAGGCGGCAATCTGAGCGGGTGCCAGAGTGAGAGCTGAGAAGAAGGTCGACTTACCCACATTTGGTTTTCCCACTATACCTACTTGCATTGTTTCTTCGAATGCCGCTGGTTGTAGAAATATGTAATCGTCGGATCTCAGATAGTGCTTATTCTTCGGCCAGAGTCGATATTGAAACTGGTGTCGTTTTCTCTTCGTTAGTAAAAGTTGATAATGGCGTATTCAAATCCGCAAATTCGTGTTTAGATGGAGACAGCGGTAATTCTGTGTGAAGAGAATTTCGGAAAAACTCTCGGTAAGACTGCAGTTGGTCTCGTCCGAAGATCACGGCGGTTTAAGATAATTGGAGTGATAGACAGTACCTTACCAGCCGGAGATGCGGGAGTGTTTCTTGACGGCGTTCATCGCGATATACCGATCTTTTCATCCATTGACGAAGTTCTCAATTCTGCGGACGTCAAACCAGATTTCCTGATAATTGGTGTCGCAACGATGGGGGGCAAACTTCCTCAGGCTTTCAGAGAGCCTGTGATAAAATCTCTTGAGGCTGGTATTAATGTGATATCCGGATTGCACGAGCGCCTCGCTAATGACTCGGAATTTCAAAAGGCGGCTGGGAAGGGAGATGCGAGAATAATTGACATCAGAAAAGAGCCCCCGCTAACAGAGCTTAAGCATTTCAGAAATTTATCGAAAGATCTCCCCTGCCTGAGAATCCCTGTGCTCGGAACCGATGCCGCCATCGGAAAGAGAACAACCGCGCTTGAACTCACAGAGGAGTTCAATGTTATTGGCGTTAGAGCCACTTTCATAGCCACCGGTCAGACCGGTCTTCTTCAAGGTTCTGATTTCGGGGCGCCCTTGGACGCAATTAAGGGAGATTTCGTCGTTGGCGAAATTGAGAGCGAGATAGTCCGCGCATGCGAGACAGAGCATCCAGATATCATTATCATAGAGGGACAGGGCTCTCTCAGCCATCCCGCATATGTCGCTGGTTCAAGAGCCATTATCTCAGCTTCATCTCCCAATGGTGTGGTTATTCAGCACGCTCCGAAGCGGAAATACAGATCATTTCACGAGGAGGAGCTTCACCTCCCCATGCAATGCCTCGATGCCGAGCTGGAGCTCGTAAGAGTAATCGCTAAGTGTCCAGTCGTGGGTATTACACTCAACCATCAGGGTATGTCTCGGGAAGAAGTTCAGGAGATTATGCGTGCCTATGAAGAGAAATATGACGTTCCCTGCACGGATGTCCTCTGGTTCGGTGCAGAAAGCATCGTCAAGGAAATCGCGCTCAGATTTGGTCTGCCGAAGTGATCGATCGCAATTTTTTCGCCTCCCATAAGAAATCGCCAATTTCGCCAATTTCCTCAGGAGTGAGGAGTTCCACCCTTTCGTCCGCAAAGGGAATATCGGGAATTAGCTGGCGTAACTCTTCTCTCGAAAAGTCAAGTAGATCTGCACCGGCTATAAGGGCATTTGAAATCATTTTCCGCCGATGCGAAAAAAGAACTCTTACCACATCTACGAAGAGCTTCTCATTCTTCGGCTGAAATTTCGGCAGTCGGCTTCTTATCATCACCAGAGCTGAATCAACTCTCGGCACTGGCCAGAAAGCTCGTTTTCTCACTATCTCCAGTATCTCGCAGTCGGCGCGATAGGCTGCCATGACCGAAAGTCTGCCATAAACGGCGGAGGCCTCTCCAGCGACAAGCCGCTCCGCAAATTCCCTCTGATACATCAATACTGCCAACTCGAATCTCCTCTCGAGTATTCTGAAAGTAATCTCAGAGGAGATTTGATAGGGCAGGTTTGAAACAACCTTATCGAACTCTGGAAGCTCTATCCTTGTGGCATCACCTTCGAGAAGCTTCAACGAATCGCCGAACTCGGCTCTCAGGAACTCGCAGAACTTGTGATCGCTCTCAATGGCCACCACTTTCGCTCCCGTGCTCAGTAGTTCGGCCGTCAAGAAACCCAGGCCAGGGCCGATCTCGAGCACCTTGCTTCCCGTGCGTATCTTCGCGTGCTCCACTTGCCTTCTTATTACCTCTTGATCTATCAGAAAATGCTGGCCTTCTGCTTTCCTGGGACGAATACCCAACTGCAACAACAGCCTCTTTGCCTCAGCCCCTTTCACTCGAAATCCCTCGGGATCCGTTGAAGGGTCATCGCGCGACGAAGAGGCGATATTTCTGGATAGGATCAGCAAGCTCGTTCTCTATTCGATGGGCGATCAGCTTATCAGGATGGTGAAGGGTTGGAACGCGCTCCTCCAAATCCTTGAATCCAGTAAATTTGTTCTTCTTTCTCTCATCAAGGATTGACCACATAGTTTTCTTCCCCAGACCTGGAAGCAGCTCGAGCATGTGAAATCGCGTAGTTATTGCCTGCGACTCGTTGAAAAATTGAATGAACCGCTCTTCCTTATCCTTCACTATTTCGAGAATGATGAACGGTAACTCACTTCTGGCGGCGTGTGTCAGATCAGTATGGCTTATCCTTCTCTTGACATGTAGGATCTCTTTTCTCTGTTCTGTCTCCTTACCAATATAGATCTTATCTCCGAATGTCAAGGAGGCGTCAGGCTTTGGAATTAGCTCGAATAGTTTGAACTCGTCCTCCCCGATAGCATACGCTACTGGCTCCCGCTTGAAGCTTTTCTCGTCTGGGAGACCTTGGGGTATATAATCCAATATTCGAGCGTGGTCCTCCATTCAATCCCTCTCCAGGATCCATATCCTATCTACCCGTATTTCTCGACGATACCCAATATCTTTTCTATATCTTTTTTCTGTATATTGGCTCTTTCCTTTGCAAATACTATTCGGATATCTTCGGGCTCCGTTGGCATTAGGTCTGCCAGCCTAACGGCGATTAGCTCACTCAGGATATCAATCTCCTCCATGAGCTCCTTGATGAGCTTTCCGGAATTCTTCGTATCGAGACGAGAGAATTTCTGGGCATGCTCCAGCGCGTATTTCTGCTCGGCAGAGAGTTCTCTCTGTGCTGCTGCTTCTTCCAGTATTTCCTTGACTTCTGGCAGAGAAACGTATCCATCCTTCTTAGCCATTCGAATAACACCTCCATGAGCTCTCTATAACCTCTGTTTCCTCAGATGCTCTGGACGCACAATCGTGGTCTTTTTCTTTCCTTTTTCGCGAAGCGATAGGACATATGCGTTTCCTCGCCTGCTAATAATCTCGCCCGTTCTCCCATGAAATCTCACATGTGGCTGCCCCTTATGAAAGCTCGGGTCTATCACGATATTAGCCTTTTCGCCGACCTCGAATTTCTGAAGCGCCCTCGTAATCGGGGAAAGCCCTCTCTCCCTGGGCTTCTTACTCATGATCCCCCTGGTTCGACGCCTGATGCCCTTAGATGCCTTAACCATCGTTATCACTCTCGTCATGGATTCCTATCACGTCGAGCTGTATTATATCGACCATTGTTCCCAATAATTCTGCAAGGCTGGAGCGAGTTCTTCCCTCGTCGCCATGCATCAGTTCTTTGATATAGGTCCCTGCGGTAGCTCTCAACCTAATCGTCGCCATCCGCCCTTCGAGTTCTTCCAATTCGGCCTCTATGATTCGATGCCGACGAACCCTATCCGCCCTTCGATGAGCGACTCTATGGGGAGTGCGTTGCTCGATTGGGTCTTGAGTCAATAATCCAATCACCTCTTTAAGCTTTGTGGAGTCTTTCTCCGCATCCAGCTGGATGATCACCCTGTAACTCTTCTCGGCTCTCGACTCCTTAAGCCTGCGCACCTCCTCCTTGCTGGACATTCTCAGCCCGAATATCTCCACGCGCCCTTCATTCGCCTTGTTAATCTTCTCCTCCAGCTCAGCGAGAGATAGTTTCCTCGAGAGTGGTCTCTTGAGTTCGAGTATAAATGGCCTACCATTGCCGAGCATTCTAGCATCTATATCCTCTCTTCCCATGCCGTGGAATGAGGAGTTCTCTGCTCTGGCAGCTGTTAAGAATTCCTTTGCTATTAGCTCCTCCACGCTCTCCTGATACATCTTCCCCGTAAAGCCGCACCGATCACAACCCTTTCCCCTGCATCTTCTGCACGGCCATTTGGTCTGCGGTATTGAACGATCGTATTTCCTGTACCTTCCATATATGAAAAGAGATGAAATCTCCAGTTCGACATCGAGAAAATTCACATCGATTATCGATATCACATCCGGATTTGTCGTGTCTGCGATTTTTTCGGTCTGCCCTTCAACTCTCTTGCCCACTTCGCGGTTTATCTCCGCCTTAATGAGCTCCGCATAATCGCCTCCACACTCCGCCCAGAGGCTCTCCTCTCTATCTATAAGCCCCGGGTCCAGTCTCGAACCGATTGCGAAACTCTCGTAATCGATCTCGGAAAGCCTCTCAATCGCCGCTGCAGCCATCGGCTCCAGACGATTGAAAAGATCATAGCAAAGCCAGCAGCTCTCATTCTCAGCGAGCGGAGGTATTGAGAATTCTTTCCGGATCAGACGGCCTCGCTCATCGTTCGTATATCCATGACCGATCTTCCCCACCAATCTGCCGAGACAATGATTACAGATCTCTTTCGTTCTCAGCCGTCCAATAATCGCCGTAACCCTCTCATCAGAAGGGGAGAAAAATTCTCTGTTCGCGCACATTGAGTTCACGACCAATGCGGTCAAACGCCAACCAATTCGTAGCTATCCTTGCAGAAGTTCCAGAGAATGCTCAGCTCATTTTCTGCAAGCGCTCGATACCATTTGGCCAATCCGGGTTTCAGTTTATCGATCGCCTCCTCTATCCTGAAATCCTTGGCCAATGAATCGTAGATGATATAATTCACCATTACGATCCTATCGAATGTTCTCTCCTCTTCGAGCGAGAAGATTAACCTGATAAGTTCCCGACCATGGTAGCTGTAGCTTTCGACCTTCAGCGAATGATGCTTATCCTCTCGATTGGCGATGGAAATATCCGAGAGGGCGGAAATGTTGAACGATTCATTCAGCCGCCAGTTGTTCCCGCCTTCGTAGAGCGCCAGCTCGGAATCGGATGGCGTGAGCGACATTTTAGTGCCGAGATCGATTGCAAAGCGCATCCAGATTTTCAAGAAGACCAGAGTTAACGATCTCATAACCTCCTCTTTCGCCCTCGCATCCTCTAGAAGCTTAGGCTTCGGAATGTCTCTGAGATCCTCTTTAATCTGATCGAGCCAATACTCCTCCATTTCGCTCACCAGATTAATCATCCGCTATTAACATCTACCCGTCGGGAAGTCCCCTTCCTCAAACCCATCAGGGTTTAGGTAGGTGTAGTTCACGAAGATTCCGAGCTAGTCAAAACCCATCTCCGCGATCCGGATTGCGGGTCTATTCTTCTCGAGAAAGTGATATACGCTCGAGTGTTCGCTGCCTGACATCAGCATATCTATTGCCCTTCTCGCTACAGAGACCTGAAGGGAGCCGCCGATTATTGCTACCGTATTTCCGTATACTGAGACATGTGTTCCTGAAAGCTCTTCAATCAGTTTCCTCGTTTTTCCTTTCGTTCCGATCAATCTCGATCTAACCCTTATAAGGTGGTTCGTTTTCTTCCCCGCGTAATCCCGGATATCCAATACTTCCAGCACGAAGTTCTCATCAAGCAGGAATAGGGCATTTTCCGGCGAAAACCCCCTTCCAATCGCCTTGACAATGCTTGCGGCTACAAGGGACATTGAGGGATCTTCCGCCTGCGAGTGATCTATCTCGACATCTCCTTCCTCGGAATCAATCAGAAGCTTCATACCTGTCTTCCTCTCAATCTCCTTTTTCGTCGCGCCGCCCTTGCCTATTAGAGCACCTACTCGATCATTGGAGATTCTAAGATGTTGCAAGCTCATTCTCCCTAATACGCTTCAGCTCGGAGTTTACATCTATCTCGACGCCGAATTTCTTGAAATACCTGGCCATATTTAACACGTCACGCTCGAGGAGCTCTTGGGCCATCCAATGATCGAGCAGTACTGCCTGGCCAAGGTCGATTATCACGGGGCCCTTCTCGGCCATTAATACATTGTATTCGCTCAGATCTCCGTGAACTATTCTCACCTTTGAATACGCCCTTCTTATGCACCCTAACAGATAGTCTGCTAATTCGTTGGGATCGGATGGTCCGACCTCTCTCAGCGTCTTTGCGGGGGAGATCTCATCCCCGATGTATTCCATTACGAGTATATTCCTGTGGACTGCCAGCGGACCGGGCACTTTGATTCCAATTTCGTTGAACCTCTCGAGGTTCTTGAACTCCTTTTCCGCCCAGGCGAAGATAATGTCTGGGAATCTCCTTGCAACCTTATTGAACCTGGGATCGCCATGCAGATACTTTCCGAGATTCTTGAAGGTGGCGGTTGATAGCCTAAAGATCTTGACGGCAACGAAATCCCCCGATACCGTTATTCCCCTGAAGACATTTGCCTCTTTTCCCGTTGAAATTGGAAACTCCAGTCTATCGAAGACTCCGTCTGAGAAGAGCTTGTAGATCGTCATCAGTGTCCGTTTGTCGAATACCTCATCACAGGTCTTCCTGTCGTTGGCATCCTTTATCCTGCATCTCCAGCTGTCGATCTCTCTCTCGAATTGCCTCAGCTTCGTCTCTTGAGACATTTTCACATCACATTGCTGTCGGATCGTATTGACGAGGTCAACGCAGTGAAGATTTTTCTCAGTCGCTATCGCAGTCCTCGGATACTATTGTTCTATGTTTATGGGGGTTCAAAAGGGTAATTAGAAGATATCTATTTGCTGCGGAATCATCCTCTTCCTGCTCAGATAGCTCGATTGTGTCTTAGTATATCTGTAGAGGATATCTGCCTTCTCATCCTGGAAATCCCATGGTCTAATGATCAGAAGGTCACCCTCTCTGATCCACATTCTCTTCTTTATCTTCCCCGGAATTCTACCCATTCTCGACTTTCCGTCAGCGCACATTACGCGGATACGAGAGGCACCAAGGAGCTGATCTGCAATTCCGAATATCTCCCCCCCTCCTCTGGTGTTGGGAAGTCTGACCCTCACATATCCCGTCTGCTCTCCCAACGCCTCTTTGTCGTCATCGTATCTGCGCTTCCTCGGCAATATACTCCTCCCGATCTCTTCTATTATTGGATTAGGAAGTATCAGGCCATCTGTACTTAATGCTTCCCGAATCTCTACTCTGGCCAAAGATATTCTCATCTTGGCCGAGTTAAGACGATACTCCGATAAGCCGCTTTTATCCATTTTTTATTGCTCTATCCTCTCAGGGCAAAAAAACAAATCTATCCACAAGATATGGGAATATCATCTAATTGCTATGTCACAATGCGGAGGATCATAAAGTGACGAAGAAGCCAAAGAAGAGGATAAGCGCTCAGGAAAAGCGGCTCTATAGGACTTTTACAACACAGTATGACGCGATCATCCCACCGATTGGCAATGTCAAGGTAATCGATACCACATGCCGCGACGGAGAGCAGATGCCAGGCGTGTCATTTACCGTAGAAGAAAAGCTGGAGATAGCCCGCAGGCTGGACGAGCTCGGCGTGGAGCAGATGGAGACATTTGCCACCTATAATGAGGACGATCGCGAGTCAGCGAGAATGATAGCCGATGAGAATCTCGATATCTCTCTCATGGGCTGGAACCGCCCGGTGATTGAAGATCTGAAAGACTCGATATCTAACGGAGTGGATGCGGTTGCCATCTCGATCGCCACTTCTGATATACATCTCGTTCACAAGCTTCGAATGTCGCGAAAGAAGATGATAGAGAAGATGGTCACGGCGATCGAGTACGCCAAGAAGCAGGGAGTCTATGTCTGTTTCAATGCCGAGGATGGCACGAGAACCGAATTGAAGCATCTCGTGCAGTTCATAAAGGCTGGGGAAGAGGCAGGCGCTGATCGTTTCCGGCTCTGCGATACAATAGGCGTTTTAACGCCTGCATCCACGAAATATCTGGTCGACGGAGTAATGAAGGAGATGGAGATCGATCTCGAGCTTCACGCGCATAACGATTTCGGCATATCATTGGCCAACGCATTAGCAGCTGCCGAGGTAGGCGCGAACTTTAAGAACAGGACTATGTGGATCTCCACCACCGTCAATAATCTGGGGGAGAGAGCGGGAAATGTACCCCTCGAGGCGCTGTTGCTTAACCTGAAGAGACACTATAGTGTCAAGAAATATCATACTGAGAAGCTGTTCCCGCTCTGCAAGTTCGTAGAGCAGGTATCGATGGTTCGAATTGCGCCGAATATGCCTATCGCCGGAGAGAACATATTCAGACACAAATCCGGTATTCACCAGGATGGTGTGATAAAGCATCCTCTGACCTATGAGGTCTTCACTCCGGAAGAGATTGGAACGCATCGAACGATCGCTTTGGGCAAGCATAGCGGAAAAGCTGCAATTAACTACAAGCTCGAAGAGCTCGGAGTGGAGTGCGACAGCGACGAGGTCGAGGTTCTCCGTCACCTGGTGAATAGGCTTGCGGTGGAGCGTAAGTCTCCTTTAACGGATGATGAGTTTATGCATCTCGTGCTTCGAGTAAAGGCGAGGAGCGTTCACCATATACATTAGCGTGGATATGGCCCCAGTTATTCCATTTTGTCATATTTCGGACTAACGCTGAGAGCCATTGCCAATTATTCGGCGTCAGTATGATATATGGACGCCCTGCTGGACATCTGAAAGAGCGTGAGCTGAAATGAATCCCGCTAAGAAGAAGCCCTCGAAAGATAAGGTCGTGCTCGCCTATTCGGGCGGACTGGATACATCTATTGCCATAAAATGGATGATGGAAAAATATAAGGTCGATGTCGTAGCCGTGAATGTCGATGTTGGCCAGTCAGACGATCTGAACGATGCGATGAGAAGGGCAAGGGAGATCGGAGCATCACGCGCGTGGGTTATTGATGCCAAGAAGGAGTTTGTCGAGGAGTATATTTTCCCCGCATTGAAGGCTAATGCGCTGTACGAGGGGAGCTATCCGCTCAGCACCGCCATAGCCCGACCGCTGATCGCGAAGAAGCTCGTGGAGAAGGCTATTGCCTTTGGTGCATCTGCAGTGGCCCATGGATGTACCGCAAAGGGAAACGATCAGGTGAGATTCGAGGTCTCGATTATGTCTCTTGCCCCGCAGCTGAACATCTATGCGCCGACCCGGGATTGGGGCATGAATCGCTCTGAAGAGATAGAGTTCGCGGAGAAGTTCAACATACCGTGCCCAGTCACGAAGAAGAGCATTTACAGCATCGATGAGAGCCTCTGGGGACGTGCTATCGAGTGCGGCCTATTGGATGATCCATGGATTGAACCTCCCGAGGATGCCTTCAAGTGGACCACGGCTCCTTCGAAGGCGCCAGATGAGCCGGACTATGTCGTGATAGAGTTCGAAAATGGCATTCCAGTCGCGCTCAATGATGAGAGGATGAGCGGACTTGATATCATAAATGAATTGAATGAGCTTGCCGGCAAGCACGGAATCGGCAGAATCGATATGATCGAGAACCGGCTGGTGGGAATCAAGTCCAGAGAGGTCTACGAATGCCCTGCAGCAACCGTGCTGATAGAAGCACATAAAGATCTCGAAACGCTTGTAATGGCCAAAGATCTGTTGCACTACAAGAGAAAGATCGAGCAGGACTATGCTGATCTATTATACAATGGTCTGTGGTTCTCGCCCCTTAAGGCATCGATAGATGCCTTTATTGAGCATACCCAGAAGAATGTTTCTGGCAAAGTCAAGGTGAAACTGTACAAGGGAAGCGCCTTGGTTGTTGGAAGGCAGTCTCCCTATTCGCTCTACGATGAGGCACTCTCCACTTACGAGACAGACGACGCGTTTGACCATTCCTGCGCAAAAGGATTCATCTATGTATGGGGACTTCCTTCAAAGGTCAGTAGTATCGTTGACAAGAAGAAGGCTGGGACGAGCATTGCATCAGAAAAAAAATCCGGTAAAGAATCTGCTTCAATCGCCACAAAATGAGGTTATAAGGGAGTTCGTGGGTTCGCTCCCTTTCGATTGTAGGCTCTATTCTTGGGACATCATTGGGAGCTTAGCTCACATCGACTCGCTCAAGGCGGCAGGTGTCCTGACTGCCAAAGAGCAGAAGGATATGAGGGGCGGGCTCATCGAGCTTCTGGATGATTTGAAGAAGGGAAAGGCAGAGCTCAGCCCAGCTCTCGAGGATATTCACATGAATATCGAGGCATTGCTGGACGAAAAAATCGGCTCTCTTGCTGGCAAGCTGCATACGGGGAGAAGCAGAAATGATCAGGTGGCTCTCGACCTGCGGTTATATTCGCGTGAGCGTACCTTGAAGACACTCGAAGAGCTCGCGGAACTCCAAGAGGTTATTCTTTCGATCGCCAAGCAAAACCTCAAAACTGTAATGCCGGGACTTACCCATCTTCAGCCCGCCCAACCGGTAACGCTCGCGCATCATATGATGGCATACTGGTTCAAGTTCAAGCGCGATTTCGACCGGCTGAAAGAGTGCTACAATCGGATGAATTTCTGCCCTCTCGGAGCGGGAGCGCTGGCGGGCAATACATATCGGATAGATCGATTTCAAGTCGCGAACGCACTCGGTTTCACTGGTCCGATGGAGAATTCAATGGATGCGGTCAGCGATAGGGACTTCGTCGTTGAATTGATATTCTGTCTTACGGTGATCATGAATCATATCTCTTCAATTGCTGAAGAGATAGTTCTGTGGAATACGCCGCAATTCGGTTTCATAAACCTCTCTCCTGAGCTAACTACTGGGAGTAGCATGATGCCGCAGAAGCGTAATCCTGATATTGCGGAGCTTGCCAGGGCAAAGAGCGGAAGGGTGACAGGTGATCTGGTTTCTATTCTGACTGTCTTGAAGGGACTCCCTCTGACATATAATCGTGATCTCCAGGAAGATAAGGAACCGCTATTCGATGCGTTCGATACCTCAATAGATTCTCTTGCGGCTATCCGTAACTTGCTCAGCACTGCGAAGTTCAATGCGGAGAAGATGAAAGATGCCTGTCTTTCTTCTAATCTCGTTGCCACCGATTTGGCAGACTATCTGGTTGGAAAGGGGATACCATTCAGAAATGCCTATGCTATTGTGAAGGAGATGATCAAAGAATCAATAGATGATGAATCCCCCATTGAAAAATGGTCTTTGGCTCAGTTAAAAAAGCACAGTGATCTATTCGAAGATGATGCAGTCGATTTCCTGCAGCCAGAGAAAGCAGTAGAGCGCAGGGAGATATTTGGTGGCACGGCCGCCTCAGCAGTCGAAAAAAGTCTCTCGCTTGCAGAGAAATATGCGAATGAACAGAAGAAGGCAATAGAAAAGATAAGGGGTGATGTCGAGGGGACGATTTCTCGCCTTCTCGGCTAATCCCTAAAAGCTCGCTACTCAATAATCTTGGATAAGATACCGAAAGCTTTCATCACCACATCTTTTTCCACTACGAATATCGTATCGGTATAGCAGCTGACAGCCTCAACGAGATTTATGCCATTCTCAGCGAGAACATTTGTGATGAACGCAAATGCTCCAGGTATGTCCTCTATCTTGCTCGGACTCTTGACAGTTATCTCTGCAAGCCCCTCGCGCACCCGGATTGTGTACTCTTCTCCTATTGCTCTCTGAATCTGTGGCAGATGTTTCTCTTCGCTCATTACGGTTATCGCATTTGAGCTCTGGATTATCTGTAGAACGCTCTTCTCATTGAGTATCTGCTTAACGACATTTTCGAGATTCCTAAGGACAATCCAATCGTTCTTTGCGATCACGATGCAAATTCGATTCTTGATTTCCAATGTGCTCTCCTTAAGAAGAGCAATTATTTGTCCTTCAAAATCGGATCTTGCAAGCTTGAGAGCATATCTTCTACAAGCGGCAAGGATTGCCTCCTCATTCTTAAGGTCGGTATCCATAATTATATGTCTTGCCAGAGATGAGTAATTGATGAGGTCCTTACCGATACAATCCCTTATGCTCGGGTGAGAATCTATGTATTCCCTGGTCAATTCAGCAGTGCTCTTTTTCGAATTATTGTTCATTACTACTGAAATCTGAAATACATGGAAAAAGGTTTCTACAGATAAATGGGCAGAGTTGGACAATTTTGGGGGTTACAGGGGGTTGTTCATGGAAGAAATGATAAATAACGGCTAATCATAACTCGCCATCTGCTGGAAGCTTGCTCCCGTAGTGTAGTCCGGCCAATCATACTGGCCTTTCGCTGTCCGACAGACAGAAGATAGCCAGTTACCCGGGTTCAAATCCCGGCGGGAGCACTTTCTTATCATCTGGAGATTCTCTTTCATCTATTGCTTCACTGGATACCAAAATTTGGTGATCTTTCTCATCTCAATTCTAGTTGTAGGCGCAATAATCGTTCCAATGTGCGTTCTATGGGGTATGAAAACCGGTTAGAAATTATGGACGAAAGAATAATAATCAATGCACCTGGCATAATGATCATCAATCAGAAAGAAATTTGAAGGGCGACGAAGGCTAATGATAATTGCATTGTATTATGATTTCTTCACAAGCAGAATTCTTAAAGCCTTTCGATCTATCAGGAATATCTGCAAAGTCAAATCTTTCGACTAACTCCTTAAGACTAGGGTAATAAAATGGTGCAAATTCTGGATATAATGGAGAAGGCCCTTGAGGGCAAGCCAATGAGCGAGATCGACTATCAGCTCAAGAGCTTTGGCCCGAAGGTCAGAGAGAAAGTGAAGGAGTACAATCTTGAGTTCGATCGAACCGAACCTATTCCGAGCGATAACTCTCTAGCAGACGATATTTTCGAGGCAGCTTTCGAACTATTGTTAGATGTTGGTGCATATTGCACCAGCACAGAACGCGTGATATCGTATACCGAGAGCGAGATAAAGGACGCGCTGAGAAATGCTCCGGATTGTATTTATTTAGGCGAAGGAAGAGATAGAAAGGCATTGACTTCGAGGAAAGTCGAAGACACAGCTCCTCCTTGGTGTTTCCTGGGTGCCGGAGGAGGTGCGTGCTCAAGCGATAGATCTCTACTAACACTAGTGGAGGGCTATGCCGATATCGAGGAAATCAATGCGGTTACGACACCAGCACTCACGCGCGTTGGCGGCATGAGAATCAGACCTTCATCTCCTTTGGAGGTGTTGGGCGCTATGAGAAATGCGGTTCTCGCCCGCGAAGCATGCAATAGAGTCGGTCGTCCAGGCCTTCCTATAATGAATACTCTCTCGACGGCAGAGTCAGATATCGCATTTGCAGCGGCTATGCACCCGAAGTTTGGGCTCCGGGAATCTGATGGATTCTTAATATGCTGCATGGATCCGATGAAGTTCGATTTTGCCAGGCTGAACAAAGTTACTGTGGCTCTTTCTAGTGGGGGAGCAATAGGCATGTGTTTCGGGCCGCTCCTGGGCGGCATTGCAGGCGGACCGGAGGGCACAGCACTCTCCAATGTTGCTCATCATATAATGGGTATTCTTACATATCAAGCGAACTGGCTTCTGCCTTTCCCTCTTCATCTGAAATATGTCTCAAGCAGCAGCAGAGAGATGTTATGGATAATCAGCATCACGGGTCAGGCTATTAGCAGGAACACTCATCTCATTAGTCTTAATTTGAATTACACTTCTGCTGGCCCTCAGACAACTATGTGCTTATTTGAGACTTCGGCTTCCGTAATATCTGCAGTCGTCTCGGGGCTTTCAATAGAATCCGTCGGAGTTGCATCCAATAAACGAGAGGATTGGACAACGCCTGTAGAGCCACGGATTTCGGCTGAAGTCGGACATGCAATTGCGGGTACGAAGCGAAAAGAAGCGAACGAAATCGTGAAGAAGCTACTTTCCAAATACGAATCAAAACTCAAAGCGCCGCCGTTAGGTAAAGGACTCTATGAATGCTGGGATCCCGAAAGACGAAAGCCAACCAAGGAATATCACAATACACTCAAGAGATTCAAGAGGGAAATGAGCACAATGGGTGTTGAATTAAAGCCAGAGGAATAATCGAACCTCTTTTCATTTCTATATTCTTATCTTGAGCTATCTTCTTTCCTCCTGATTGCATTTAATCCCTGTCTCATCAAAGCAGTTATTACAAGATATGCATGTTGCTCTATTGGAATTTCCCTTAATGAATTTGGATACGAGATCAGGCTCTCTTATTAACGGACGGCTCAATGAAATCATATCCGCATATTCCTCTGAAATCATTCTTCTCATTACGCCGAGCGATCTGAGCCCTCCCACCAATATCACGGGACAATCAACGTTTTTCTTAATAGCCCTGCTATATTCCCTGAAATAGGCTTCATCACCTTCGGCCAGAATATCTGGAGTACATGTGATTTCGGTGCGTGCGTCTTCGCTTCCCCCACTGACTTCTATCGCGTCTATTCCCTCTGAGTTCAAGATTTCTGCTATCTTCACGGCCTCTCGTAAATTGATGCCTCCATCAATGCCATCCCAGGCGTTCATTTTCGCCGCGATCGGAAAATTATCATCATCTTTCTTTGCTATTCTCAAAATCTCAGTCACAATACGCGATCTTCGCTCAGTATCCCCTCCCCAATCGTCTTCTCTTCTATTCGTATACGGTGAGAGAAAGTTGCTGAGGAGAAATCCATGAGCGCAGTGAAGTTGCACACCGTTGACCCCCGCTCTTCTCGCGCGATCAACTGCATTTGCGAAATCAAGGATAACTTTCTCGATATCGTCGACACTCATCTGTTCAGGGCACTCATTGCTTTCAGGAAGTCTTACGGGGGAGGGGGCCAGTATTTTCGAGCAATCTTCAGTCACCAAAGCCTGCCTGCCACCATGTACGATTTGAATGAAGAACTTCGCATCATATTTGTTGATCATTCGGACTAATGAGGCATAATCTTCAATGAATCGATCATCATATATCCCCTGCTGATTTGACGAACTTCTTCCACACGGACTCACGAAAGAATATCCAGAAATAATCAGGCCAATATTGTTTTTTGCTAGATTTTCGTAAATCTCAGCAATTGCTCTTGAAGGTTTTCCATCAGGCTCTGCCAACCATTCATGGGTTGCCGAGCGAACAAAGCGATTGCCTATCGTGATGCTCCCAATCCGAATTTCATCGAGGAGCGGCTCAATATCTTTAACTCTCATAGCAACACTCTAACCCAAAGACTGGGAAAAAGATTTCGCCTTGATCGCAGCCATGATTGACCGAAGCTTTCCAGCTAGATTCTTTGAAAATAAAGTAAGAATCTTTTCGGGAGCAACCAGATCTATTCTAGTCCGCTCAAGGGCATTTTCTCAATAGGAGCGAGAATATGCAAGAATATCTGATATTGCTCATATTTAGAAATATTAGCGGAAGATAATTAGAAGAAATAAGGTGAAAAAGGAAGGCATTTGCTGCCTTCCAGATTTCTTAAAGATCCTATTGGACTGACTTCAGCTTCGAAATCTTTTCTTGGTTCTCTTTAGCCATCTTAATGAAGATTCGTGCTACTTCAGCGAGCAAGGACTTTGCTACCACAGATGTGTCACTGAAAAAAGCGGCCGCTTTCTCCTCGATTTCTATTGCTTGGTTTAAAACGTTTTTTTCGTCCAGGCGGTCGAGTAATTGCAACTCGGGTTTGTACTTAGTGTTGTCAATCTCGCTTATTGGTTCCAATATCATTTCGTTAAGCTTCTCTCTCCGCGTATGTTCCAGAAGATCTTTCCGCTTAGCGTGATCTTTGGCAAAGCTGGTAAAAATATCAGAGACGGGTCCCTTAGCTATTCCTTTATTCTTGGCCTGTTCATAGAAACTGGTGGCCGTGATTTCGAGATCGAGCGCGAATCGAATGACAGATCCAAAGGTCCTACATTCCTCAAATTCGCATTCTAGGGAGGCCTCATCATAAACCATCAGAACCACCGCATAATGACAACTTTTCTATCCGTAAAGAAGTTTATTGCGTCTTTACCCTGCCCGTGCATGTCTCCAAAGAACGAATCCTTGTAGCCTGCAAACGGGAAATATGACATTGCCGCGACAATTCCGATATTTATCCCAAGGTTTCCGACATTGAGATAATATCTGAAGTCTCTTGCCCATCTACCGTTCTGCGTATAGATTGATGCCGCGTTGCCGAAGTTGCTTGAGTTGATCATTTCTATTGCATCATCTAGCGTATCTTGGGGAATAACCGCAACCACTGGTCCGAAGATTTCCTCCTTAGCAATGGTCATATCTGGAGTGACATCTTCAAATAAAGTAGGTCCAATGAAATATCCCTTTTCGTAGCCTGGTACTTTTATATCTCTGCCATCGAGAACAAGCTTTGCACCCTCTTCAACACCCTTTTCAATGTATCCGAGAATCTTCTTCTTTGCATCGCCTGAGACGACCGGTCCCATGTTTGTTGTTTCATTGAGACCGTATCCGACCCTGATTTTCTTTGCTCCTTCTATGAACTTCGGTAAGACAGCATCATATGCTTTCTGTCCAACTGGCACAAGATTTGCGCCCGCGAGACATCTCTGACCAGTACATCCATAGAATGATGCAAGCATGTTCGCAACCGTCCTGTCCATCACTGCATCTTCCATGACGACGAGCGAGTTTTTTGCCCCACCCTGAGCTTGGACTCTCTTGCCGTTTTCGGCGCAGTGTCTGTAGATGTATTTCGCAACCGGTGTTGAGCCCACAAATGAGATGCCCTTTATGCCAGGATGCTCCATCAATGCATCCGCAACCTCATGGCTCCCATTCACTATGCTCAGGACACCTGGCGGAAAGACATCCTGAAGTATCTCCATAATGTAATTCCAAGTTATGGGAACCTGTTTCGATGGCTTGACTATATAGGTATTTCCCGTGGCAACGGCGTAGGGCCAAAACCAGAAGGGGATCATCGCAGGGAAGTTGAACGGGGCGATTGCACCGAATGTCCCAAGGGGCGTAATTATCGCCTCCTCATCGATATTTGCGGCCGCACCGTCTTCCAGATTGTATCCCATCATAAGCGAGGTAACGCCCGCTGCAGTCTCTACATTTTCAATAGACCTTCTCGTTTCACCTCTTGCTTCATCGATATTCTTCCCCATTTCTTGGGTCATTATTCTGGCGATATTCTCGAAGTGATCCTCCATGATGTTCTTGGCTTTGAACATATATCTTGCTCTCGTGATGGGAGGGGTCTCTCTCCACTCCATCCATGCTTCATTTGCAGCTTCGATCGCTTTTATGGTGTCCTCCTTCGTGGAAAAAGGAAGCTCTCCAATTTTCCCCGTCGTTGCCGGATTCTCCACATCAATATATTTCGTAGTTTCCGGTTCAATCCATTCGCCATTCACAAAATTCTTTAATTTTCCATAATCTTTTTTGACCTCAGGTAATAGTGCCATGATTGCATGTCCTCCTCTTGCGAGCCACTCTTATACATTTGTTATATTTAACCCATTTGCAGGATATTCGAAATTCTTGGACAACAAAAAAATGACTTCTTTATCATGATATATATTGCTATTATGAGTGAACCCAGGTGCATTTTTCTGAGATATATGACGTAAGTAAAAGATAATCGAGATAAACGCCTTTAGAGGTGATAATTTTCATGTCTTAAGGCTTCTATATAAAAATTTTTCAATCTATAAAAAAATCCCGTACTATTATCAATGAATCGAAATTGTTGAAGACTTCGAAGATTTAATGATGCGGAAGATTGTCGGCATAATAGAACACTTTTTTAGATGTTTAGACACGCCAGAACTCCGGATAAATGCGTCATTTCCGAAGCTGGTAAATACTCCTCCTTCAAATATCCTTCTGGGCGGATCATATCGGTTCCGCTGGAACGGGATGCATATGCCAATGAAAGATACCAGTATAGATATGATTAAAGATATAGCCGCTAAGAAAGGGCTGAAACCCGGCAGGGTTCGTGGAACTGAGGAAGTACAGATAACAAAGGGAAACAATCCGCGGGTCGAAATAATTGACTGGGCCGAATTCGAAACAATCTTGGCCAAGAGAGGACTGACAGTCAGAGAAAGCGGCGGCTTCATGAAGATCATGAGAAAATAAGCTCCTGACATCATTCATGGAGCTCACATAAACCCCTTATTTTCGCTGACCTTATCAGCGAAAGCTCTGATGAGTAAATCTGCAATTTTCGCTTCTTTGAAGAAAATCTGTGTTTAGCGATCAACAGATTAATATGAAAATTCTCTCAAAGAGCTCTCAGATTTGCATTTCTCAACAACGTCTTGCAATGCGAGCAGAACATGTATGATTTCATATCAGTGTCTAAGAGCGAATTAGAGAAATGCATCACACAGAGCGAATCCCTGCAGTGATCGAGCGAGAGGAGATGACCCAGCTCATGCACTGCCTCTTTCAAGCATCTCTCGAGAAAAATTGCCTTATCGCCATGTTCGAGTCTATTCAGCGATATCATAGCAGAACCTGAAGTTGGATCAGCTAGCCCGAACACGAAATTGAGTTCGGGGACATAAGCATCTTTCTCTGTTATTCCCAAGACTATTTCATCATCCCGCAATCCCTCCTCACCGAGAAATTTTACTATATCGCGGGCATCGAACTGATCGCCCCTCATATTCGCATTTGGAAAGGGTGCATTAACGATGCCACTCTCCATTGAGAATATCTTCGATAGATGCGGGGAGAGCTCTTCTGCGACACCCGGACCGTCGAACTCTACTATCCTGATTCTCCTATATTGAATGGATCTCACCTCAAACTGATGACATTATGACGGTCGTTGTTGAAAGCATCCTTCTGATCTCTATCATATGAGCATGGTATATTTTCATCTCGGTCATCTTCTTCCCCTCTGGAATGGGCTTGTTCAAGCTCGCTGCTATCACCCTACATTCGTCCGCTCCCATGACTATCCATCCAGGGGATTCTCCCATGGGATCTCCTCTGAAAACGATTGGAATTTTCAGAAAATCCCACCTGGTTTCGGGTAATAGCTCGGATATTCGCAGCAGCTCCTCTCTTGAAAGAAGATATATTCTGCCATCTTTCCCCTCATATGTGGCTCGTTGTCTCTTGAGCGCCTCGGATAGGGAGATTTTCTTCTTGGGCAAATGCTGGTTAATGGTAATTAATAGCTTTTTCAGGAGTTGCTCATTCATTTTCTAAGCCACTTGAGACAGCTCTCTCTCGACGAGAGAAAATTCACGGGGATCCATGGTCGAAGGCTTTATTGATAGAATGAGAAAGCCCTTTTTGATAACTACCTGTTCGTTTATCAGCTGAATGAACTTCAGAACGCTCTTGAAGTCGTTCTGTGTGCAGAGGTATTCAAGTCCTTCGATAAATATTACGTTGCCCCCTTTCTTCTCAAGAAATTCATGGATCGCCTCTGCCAGGACCGGCAAATTAGTGGGCGAAACGAATTCGATATTTTTTTCGTTGAGCGTCAGTTCGCTCTTCGTAAGCCAAATCATCTCTCCGTCGATGTTCAGCCTCGCTCTGATTTGATCGGGATGTATCCTGCTGATTGATAGCAATTCGGCTCCCTTTTCCCTGAGCTTCTTCGCGAATTCGACTCCTTTCTCGGCGCGCTCCTCCTTGAAGCAAAGACTCATTCCTGGCATGAGATCAGACAGCGCTACACCCGCGATCTCCTCTTCTCTCGAAAATATCTTCCTGCCGAGCGCCTCCTCTATTTCGGCCATCTTTCTCTCCACTTTTTGCAGCAGCGCTGATCGAGTGCTCTTGATCATTATCTGAAGTTCTCGAGGAGTATAGCCTCTGCCTGTGAGTTTCACGAGCTCATCCCAAGCATTGAAGAGCCCTTCTTTGAAGCCTTTTATGTAGCCGCGAGAGAATTCGCTATCGTCTCCCATATTTCTCCCGTCTGTTCGGAATAATGTTATTCTCTGCAACCTTATTTAATGTTCCCAGAAGACTTCTATTATCGCAACAGATACCTATCAAAGGTATGTTTTATACGCCCGTGATTGAGATTTCATCCGAGAGGAAATAAGGCAATTTGAGATCTGCAATCTTAATTGTCTCGTGGGATAGCTCCCTAAGTCTCGCGAGAAGATCATAAGCATTCCCAGAGATCATCGTTTCACGGACAACCCCTTGGATAGCTCCATTATCAATTCTCTTTCCAGCCTTAGCTATCCCAGAAAAATCGCCTGAGACGGGATCGACATTTCCGCTAAAGCGCTGTATCAGAAGACCGCGGTTGATCGAGGAGATCATGCCTTCGAGAGTTCTGCTCCCCCTTCTCACCCTGATATTTGTTGAATCGATTGACGGTACGGTTCTCGTGCCGCCTGATGCATGACCCGTGCTCTCTATTCCCTCCTTATTTGCCGTATAAGCATCGTAGAGGAAGTTCTTGAGCCGTCCGTTATCTAAGATATTTATCGGCCGATGCGGAACACCCTCTCGGTCGAATGCTGAGCTAGAAAGCCCTTCTGGTAAGGTTCCGTCATCGCGTATGCTCAGTACCGTGGATGCAACCTGCTCTCCCTTCTTATTGACGAACCTGCTGATGCCTTTTTGTACATTGTTCGAATCGACGGAGAACAAGATAGGCAAGAGCAATAAATCCAAGGCGGCAAACGGAGAGATTATGACCGGACCGATGAAGCTCTCGATCTTTCTCGCTGAAAGCGATTCAACCACGAGCTCCGCGAGCTCGATAGCCAGCTCCTCCGAGGTATCCTCTCCCAGGCTCCTCACGCCATCAAACCTATAATCCATAGAGGAGATTTTTCCATTTTCAATGGCATGAGCACCGATGTCATAATACATGGCGGTAAACTGCTCATCCATCTCGATTCCCGAGGAGTTCGATATCGCCTTGTATCCTACTGATATTTCAAATCTGCCGTTGTCCACAGATACTCTCTCATCTATGCCTTTCGCCGCAACGAGCATTCTGCTTGCTTTTTCTATGACTTCGGACTCGTTCATTTCGGCGATTTCTTCATCATATACTCCCGGGACGAACACATATTTTCCGGGATTCGGAAGGCCGTTGTGAATATCTGGCGGAGCGTTTCTCGAAAGGGCAATTGCCGCTCGAAGTGCCTCTTCCGCCCTTTCCCTAGATACTCTATTTGTAGCGGCAAAGCCCAACGAGTGATTTCTGAAGATTCTTATCCCGATGCCGGAGCTCTCATCGCGCGTGGATATTTTAAGTTCGTTGCCCTCTATAGCCGCATCGATCGATTTCTGTGTTGCCGAAAAGCATTCGATCTCATCAGCTCCGAGCTTTGTCCCCAGTTTAACAATATGATTACAGATCTCCAAGAGATTTTCATTCATCTTGTCTCCCTCCGAGAAGCGCTTTGCATCGTATGAATCCGCCACCTCCGTCAACCTTCGCCCATTGACCCTTGCCGCAGTAACCCGATCCCATATTCCATTCAAATTCGCGCGTAATCGCATCAACTTTTGAAAGAACCTCGAAGGCGTTGCCGCTTACGCTCACGCCGCGAAAGGTTTTCCCCAGCTCTCCCTTGACTATCTCCTGAGCCTCCTGGACGGCGAACATGAACTCTGCATTGGCATCCGCCTCGCCATTCATTGCCCCCTTCATAAGAAAACCGCTCTTTGTCTCCTGGATCAGCTCCTCGAGCTTCCAGTCCCCGGGCTCTATGTAAGTGTTGCGCATTCGAATGATGGGTTCATTACTGTAGTCGAACGCTCTGGCATTTCCTGCAGGCTCAGCTCCGAACGCGGTCGCGCTCTCGCGGTCGTGAAGGTAGCTCACAAGGACGCCGTTCCGTACCAGCTCGACTTTTTTGGTGATCACTCCCTCATCATCAACTGGTAGATCTCCAGCTGCACCTCGGAGATGCTCGGATGTGCCTGAATCCGCCATTGTCACAAGCTCACTTGCGATCTTCTTGTCGATCATCCCTTTTGCAATCGAGCCGGATTGAACGAAATCTGCCTCCACCGTATGTCCAATAGCTTCGTGCGAGATGAGTCCGACCAGGCTTGGATCGAGTATAACGGTTTCACGGCCACCTTTCAAATGTGATGCTGAGAGAAGCCTGAGGGCTTTCTCTGCAGCGAGTTCAGCCATTTCCAAATGATCCTTCTTGACGAAGAGATCTTTCCATCCTCCAGTCACTCCGATATTCTCTACTCCCACGACTGCCTCGGTCCCCGACATGCAGACGGCAACAGTTCTGAACTCGGGTTTTGAATCGTATAGTTCAAACCAGCCTCCATCCGTGTTGACGAAGAGCTTGTTATCGATTATCTCGTGATAGGAGCATCTTGCGGAAACAATTTCGTGCGAGAAATCTCTCATCGTTTTCTCGGCCTCAACTACTACAGTCATCTTATCTTCGATAGAGATGTCTTCAAGCGGCTGTCGAGTCGCAACCCGATACTTCCCGCTCGCGAGCTCAGCCTCGGCCAACCCTTTCACCTTAGAATCCCGTTTTTTAGCGGTCAGCTCTGCCATCTTTTCTGCTTCCTTCGCGGCGTTGAGTAGACAGTCAATCTCCGTTGAGTTCGTGCTTGCGAATCCCCATGCTCCTTTCTTCAGAACCCTTATTCCCACTCCAGATATCCGCAGGGAGCTCACTTCCTCAAGCTCCCCTTTTGCCAGAGTGATCTCCAATGTTTTTCTGAGCTGATATCTGGCGTCTGCATAGGAGCAGCTTACGGATTCGATCGTCTTGCGCAATTTTTCTATCATGGGTACGAATAAATCTCTCTGCGACTATTTGTTTGATTTGCCTCCTCAACCGAAAATTGTAAAATTAACTTGTTGACCTTTCAGGATTAGTGCCGAACCCAAAGCGATACAAGATTAGGACCCGTCTCAGGACGGCTACCAAAGTTCAGGAGAAGCAGATAATCTCTATCGGTAAATGGCTTGCGGAGCATCCAGACCTTGTCATCCCAAAATGTGAGTATGAATGCACCAATTGCATTTTTTCGAAGCTCGGCGTGAAGCTTGATTTCGTGGCAGAAAATAGAAAAATCCCTGTCGTTCTCAAGAAGATGGCCACGAGAGGTGATCATCTCGTCCGTGCGTACGCTGCAACTCTATTGCTCGCTTCTCAAGAAAAGTCGCACTATCTCAATGTCGCTAAGGGACCGGATGGCGAAATAGCTTATATGGTGACTCCCGATGCAAAGGTTGTTAAGGAGAAGTTGATCGGTCTCCAATATTTTAGAGATCCACATTTGCGTCTATTGGCATATGGAGACATCGCCAAGAAGAGACGGCTCGCATTCTACTCAACTAAGGAACAACTATTTTGCGCGCCAAGAGGAGCAAAGCCTCCAAAGCACTTTATTGAGGATACTATGAGGCGGCTATCACTCTCATCCAGAGATGACCAAAACTATACATGCAATCATGTTTCAGATGAAACCGGATATCTTGAGATTGACTGGCTGATCGCTAATAGGACTATTCGTCTTTGCGAAGCCTGCCTTAAAGACGATCAGAATACTGTCTCGAAAATTGCGGAAAGAGTAATTGATCCGAATCTCGTTAGCTCATTTTCAGTCAGCGCAAGAGTGAAATTCGACTGTCTTTCTGAATGTCGCAGTTGTTCGGCTCCAGATATGTATGAATTTTCTTCTGACGATAAGAATAGTTATATTAATGGAAAATTATCTGATAAGAGACTTTTTCAAATGGCTGTGGAACATTCTCTTGATTCAGTCCGGGAATCTGATGATCGCATCCTTGTAATCGGAAGAAAATGTTACGGGGAGGATGCGGAACTATTTGCACAAACAATCGCAACAGACGCTTTAGAGAAAAAGGCTATCACCTATCTCATTAACAAGATAAGTGGTCCGATAGTTCTTCCGGAAGGAGTGACGACCAATAAGCTTCTCGCACAATACTGGGAGGAATATGGGTCGAAGATAGTAGCCGATCTGTCGGGGGTCGAGTCATCAGAAAAGTTGCAACTTCTTACAGAAAGAGATACTCCTCTGAGCTTAATTGAGAAGGCTATGGCCAGACAACATGCAGGAAAGATTGAGGATTCTCTGCCGCAATATCGACATCTGGGAAAATACGCATCGTTCGTCGACAAGATCGTGAGAGATTTCAAAATCCGTGGAAAGGATGCGGCGCTGAGGCAGCTTGTGCTCTCAGGCACTGAAGACACACGTCATAGATCAATCGGGCTTGCCTTCAGTTTGGCCATGGGCGAAAAAGGAAAGGAATGGCAATATACTCACGAGGAGGTAGATTTTGCAAAACACCTTTCCAATCAAGCCCGGGCACTCCTCGATGCAGAGGGTGAGGAATACGATTCAGCACTGCGGGAATTTATGAGCAGCGCAGGAGCTCCAGATGAAATAACTAGGATGAAGTAAACCTTCCATCAATTACCGCATGCGAGACTCCTGGGGCAAACGATTTGACCGTCCTTGTTGAGATCACCTCGAGCTTCCATCTATTGCCCGCGGCCTTTCTGATATTCTCTATTGGACGATGTGGAAGCAGTCCGTTCGGACAGTTTTCGTGATAGTGAATTATGCCTCCTGATTTCAGACAGGAGAGGGCTTTCGGAAGGAATAGATAGGTGTCATTTAGATAACCCATTATGATTCGGTCGATCTTTGCGGGCGGTTTGAAATCGCGATTGTCTCCCAGAACCGGTTCGATCACCTCACTCACATCATTGAGCTTAACATTCTTCAGCAGATATTCGAAAGCAAGCTTTCTTATTTCGCAGGCATAGATCTTCTTCGGTCTTCTATGAATCGCCATCGGCAATGAAAAATACCCAATACCTGCGAACATATCAAGGATCGTCTCTCCGTCGCAATTGATAGTCGCCATCTTTATCCTTTCATCAACGTTTCCGGATGAGAACATTATTTTGGCTGCATCGAAGCAGTACAATATGGCATTTTCCTTATGCACCGTTTCTGTGTCATCGCCCCATAATAGCCTCATGGCTGGTATTCTCTCCCGGCCGTGTATTCCGCTCATGTCTTGAAGCACACATTTCACCCTCAGCACTTCCGCATATTCCCTGACAATCTCTTCTTGCTTCTCACGCAGGAGTTCAGATGGCAGTCGCAGGATAATGACATCTCCGAAGAGCTTCCATTTTTCGGGAAGGTAAGGAAGTAAATGTTTCGGTAACCCTCGTTCTTGAAGCCGTTTCTTGATCTGTTCGAAAGGACTACCTCTTCTGCTTCGGAGTCTATCGTCGAGCTCTTCGATATGCATCTGATATTTCGTTTTGAGTTCTCGAGCAATCTCCCTACTTTCTATCGGAATAAAAACCTCATTTTTTGATCTTTGGATTTTCATTCGTCGGTCCATCAGTCCTTTCTCGAGAAGCTCTTGAATCGCATTCTGAGCCAACTGTGAAGGGATCCTTGCGACCAACATATCTCTCTCGAGATTATCCCAAGAATTATATGCCTATTTTGTAGCTCCTATTAATGGGACTTCTAATAGCAATTGCTTCGAGGCTTGCGGTGAGATTATGAGCAAAATGCAGATCTTGACTTCATTGACAGAAAGTCCGCCAAGGCTATACCATGCTCTTGAGTAGCTCTGGAGCAAACTGCAAGAGCTTAGGTGCTTTTCGAAGTACAATCGAAGAAAGAACTGAGGGATAATCTATATCACCAGATTTTTCCAAAAGGCGAACCATTTGTTCGTCCGACAACAATTGCACTGCCTTATCAAGCTTCGAATCCGATAGCCTGTTTATGATTTTTCTGAGAAGCCACGCTCTAGATATCTCGCCACCAAACTTCTCCCGATAACGCTCTTCATATAGTTTTAGCGCCGAGGGTAATAGTCCTCTTTGGGAAATAGAAGCGGCCATTAGCTCAGCACCCTGCTTTCCAAGGTAGAGCCCCCCGCCAGTGAGCGGCTTGGTTTGCCCCCCAGCATCTCCAAGAAGCCCAAATCTGCCGTTGACTAGTTTGCCGATAGGTCCGACTGGAATAAGCCCTGATTGCTTGCTCATGATCTGAAGCTCCGGAAATTTCTTTGAGATGAATCTTTTCAGCAATTGCATTGGTGAGTCGTCTGATGATGTACAAAGGCCTATCCTAACGCCATTCATTGTAGGAATTTTCCACGCGAAAAAGCCAGGAGCAATTTTCGCACCTATCCACATCTCAACAATATTATTCTCGTTTCCCCTAAGCGCTCCCTCGAGTTGTGCACCCTTATAGAGCATTTCAAAAGGCTCTTTTGTCACATTCTGCCGAATGATCGACTTGGGGCCATCCGCACCTATTACCAATTGCACTTCGATTCTCTTTTTCTTGCCTTCTGAGTTTTCTGAGTTACAGGTGAGCCTTACGAATTTCTCATGTTGTTCGGCCTGGAGCACCCGAGAGCTGAGCAGGATCTCAGCTCCTTGATCGGTCGCGTTCTGCGCGAGAGATTGATCGTATTTCTTGCGATCAATTACGACTCCTTTGTATTCCTCAGCCCTGAGCTTTATCTCATATCCGGCTGGCGAATTCAAAATAAAATCCTTGATTTCATATATGACAGAGCTTCTCGTAACATCACAGATAGCTCTCGGCGAAACAAGTCCACTGCATTGGACCGGCTCACCGATCAAATCATGCTCCTCGATCAGGAGCACATCCCGGTTTTTTGCGAGAAGCATTGCAAGCCGACATCCTGCCGGCCCGCCTCCTACAATGGCTATATCTCTCATAATTGCCCGCTGTGTCAGATGCGATTGCGCTATTTGATGCTATTCGAGCGGATGCACAATTCTATTTTCTCTTGGGGATCTTTTTATAATCGCGCAAGAATCTCTCAATACCCACATCCGTCAATGAATGCCTTGTCATTTTCTTGAGCACCTCAAATGGAACCGTCGCGATATCTGCCCCCAATAATGCTGCCTGCACGACATGAACCGGATGTCGAATGCTCGCAACGATTACCTGGGACGAGAAATCGTAATTTCTGAGAACGGTCAATATCTGTTCAACCAGCTCCATTCCCTCATGGCCAATGTCGTCAAGCCTGCCGATGAATGGCGATATGTATGTAGCTCCCGCTTTTGCAGCTAGAAGGGCTTGATTGGGAGAAAAGACGAGCGTCATATTGGTCCTCACCCCCTCGGCGGAGAGCTTCTTGACCGCCTTTAAACCATCAATAGTCATTGGTATCTTTACCACGACGTTCTTATGAATCTTCGAGAGAGCTCTTGCCTCGCTCACAATGTCGTCGCATTTGGTGGAGATAGCCTCTGCGCTAATCGGTCCGTCCACAATCTCGCAGACCTCCTTGACGATCTCCTCGAACTCCATACCTTCCTTTGCCATCAAGGTGGGATTCGTTGTAACTCCGTCCAGAATCCCCCAACTGTTGGCCTCTTTAATCTGCTCAATATTTGCCGTGTCCAGAAATATCTTCAAATCCCTTCACCTCTGCCCTATCATTTCTTTCTAGCCAATACATCGTGCGCGGCATTTACGATATTCTCAGCCGTAAGACCATACTTCTCCATAAGCTCCTCGCAATCCCCTGATTCTCCAAAAACATCGGGTATCCCAACTCGTCTCATCGGCACTGAGGCGTTTTCACCTAAAACCATTGCGGTCGCGCTTCCGAGGCCCTCGAGTATGCTGTGCTCTTCAGCTATTACGATCGCTCCCGTCTCTCGAGCGGATTTCACGATGATCTTCTCGTCCAACGGCTTTACAGTGCTCAGGTTGAGAACCCTTGCTTCTATCCCATGCTTCTTCAGCTCCTCGGCCGCCAATAGACATCTCGATACCATAATGCCATTTCCGATCAGGGTGACATCGTCCCCCTCATGCATGATCGTCGCCTTTCCAATCTTGAACCTGTCCTGCTCTTCGGTGATCGTAGGCACGTCCGCCCTGCCCATCCTAACATAGACCGGATCTCTATCCTTCACGATCTCGAAGATCACCCGATACGTCTCGGGAGCATCTGCGGGGACAATAACCCTCATATTTGGTAGAACACGCATCAAGGCAATATCCTCGGTTATTTGATGCGAGGCTCCATCCCCTCCAACCGTTATCCCAGCATGCGAGACCACAATCTTGACATTTAGCTTTGGATATGCTATTGACTGTCTGATTTGGTCATAGCATCTTCCGGTGCCAAAGACGGCAAAAGTGGAGACGAAAACAGTCTTTCCGCTCGCGGCCAGTCCTGCGGCAGTATCCATCATATTCGCCTCGGCTATGCCACAATTGAAGAATCGCTCCGGAAACGCTTGGGCAAACTTGGCGGTCTGGGTTGAGGTTGACAGATCGGCATCGAGAGCAACTATGTCCTTTCTTTGTTTTCCCAGTTCAATCAGCGCTTTGCTGTACCTCTTCCGCTGGCTCTCCATCTTCCACTTCTCGTTCACTTGCAGACCCCCAGCTCCTCCAGCGCTTTAGTGCACTCCTCATCCTTCGGAGCCTTCCCATGAAAGTGCAGCGCCCCTTCCATGAAGCTGATTCCCTTACCCTTCACGGTGTGGCATATAATAACCGATGGTTTTCCATGGCATTGTGTTGCGTGCTCCGTTGCCATTACAATCTCTCGCAGATCATGACCATCTATCTCCTGCACATTCCAGCCGAACGCCTTCCACTTGTCAGCCAACGGTTCGATGGACATTATCTTCTCGGTGGGGCCATCTAGCTGAAGCATGTTCCTGTCGAGATACATTGTAACATTATCGAGCTTGTAGTGCGCCGCGAGCATTGCGCTTTCCCAGATTTCTCCAACATCCATTTCGCCGTCGCCGCAGAGCACATACATCCTGTGAAGCTTTCGGTCCAATTTGGCGGCTAGCGCCATTCCATTCGCAACTGCGAGCCCGTGCCCGAGCGAGCCCGTGGACATCTCTACACCGGGTGTCCAGGTCATTGATGGGTGTCCTTGCAACCTGCAGCCGAGCTTTCGAAGAGTCAATAGCTCCTCAACGGGAAAATAGCCTGCTTCAGCGAGAACTGCATAAAGGGCTGGAGCGGCATGCCCCTTTGATAGAACAAATCTGTCTCTCTCTGGCCAAGATGGCTTTTCGGGGTCGTGCTTCATGATCTTGAAATAGAGCGTGATAAGAATCTCCACCGCGGATAACGATCCTCCAGGATGTCCTGAGCCTGCCGCGTGAGTCATTCTGACTATATGCTGACGAATCGTTCTCGCCCGTTCCGACAGCTTCTCTACCTCTTTTTCATGCATGAGATCCAATTCCCTTGCCTCCTGGCTTGGACAGATAAGAGTTGTAATCAGCTAATGGCTCAAAAGGATTTCTGAGCTATCCTATGGTGCATCAAGTATTCTGACTCTCCTGCCCTCTATTTTGAGCCGTCTGGCGGCATAGAGCGCAATCGCACGCGGATATAGTTTATGCTCAATTGGATGAATGCGATCTGCCAATGTTTCAGGGGTATCATTTTCCAGAACCGGAACGGTTTCCTGAAGTATGACTGGTCCTGCATCAACATCGGTACCAACGAAATGTACTGTACAGCCCGATACTTTGCAACCGTAATCAAGCACGGCTCTGTGAACATGCTCACCGTACATACCCTCTCCGCCAAAAGAGGGTAAAAGAGCCGGGTGGATGTTCATCATTCTTCCAATGAACTTCTCCACAAGCCATGGTGTTAGGATCCTCATGTATCCTGCCAGGACGACGAGATCAATCTTCGCCTCCGATAGGACATTGAACACCTTTCTCTCGTGATCCTCTCTCTTCAATCCCTTCGCAGAAATGGCTACGGCTTCTATTCCCCTTTTTTTTGCCCTTTCCAAAGCATATGCTTTCTCATTATCTGAAATTACGATAATCACCTCTCCGGCAATATCGCCTCTATCACAGGAATCTATGATCGCCTGCAGATTTGTTCCACCGCCGGACGCGAGAACGGCAATCCTCGTCTTAGGCAATCGTCGCCCCCTTTTTCCGGATGGCTGAACAAGGCTAAATAACCTCGCGAAATCGATAGCCATGGAACGAAAATTGCGGAGAGTGCCTTGAGCATCTTATGCAAGCGCTGGGAGACTTGCGAGATTCAAATCTCTGAGCACCTTTTAACATCGTGGCAAGCGGGAAATCCCACACCCTTTAGGGTTGGGAGTATGTCACTACCACAATAATATAGATAAGGGATTGGTTGCTGCAACCTCAGTCGCTGCTTTCAATCCTGGGTGCTAAAAGGTATTGGACCTCTCCTTTGTCCTCAGCGATCTTGAAATTTATCTTCACGGGATAGTCGGCTCCGAGATTAAGGCTGATCTTGGTTTTGATAGGTATGCTCTTCATCATGCTCGAAAAGTACTCCAGGGGAAATAGGCTTCTCACCTTCTCTTCACACTCCAGTTCGAGCAGCTGATCCTTCGCAAGCTTCATTTGAACCTGATCGGTGTCACCCTCACATATCATTTCAAAACCTTCCGGCGTAATTATCAATGCAATGTGATCAGAAACAGACTCCGATGCCCTGATTCCCTGTGAGATATCATCTACCGTAAGCGAGGCTTTCGCGGGCAGGTTGAGATTAGGAAGCTTTGGCTCTGTCATCCCCGTCGTATCTATCAGGCTCATTTTCTTTGTCGTGTTACCGACTATAACATTCAGTCTTCTCTTATCTTCATCATGGGTGAGGTCAATGATCTCCCCTGACCTCGCGAGCCTAAGAAATTGGTCAAGCTTTGCCACATCTACGCCCAGATCGATCTCATCTGCACTGTACTCCTCGAATGCGTCCTTACTCAACCTCAGGTCAACCATCGCAACATGCGCAGGATCTACAGCTCTGAGTGTGATTTCATCGGGCGTTATCGAGAACTTTGCTTCATCGACCAGAGTAGAGACAATCGAGATCATTTCTTTCAAAGTATCAGCTTTTGTCCTCGCTTGGAACATATGACGCCCCCTCCTGTGCGTTACCCGTAGCTGGTAACGCAATAAAAATACTTTGGTCATGCATTAAGCATGCCTCTCTTCGAGTGGGGAATAGCTAATTTTCTCTCCAACAGTGAGAGCAGCTCGTGCATCTGAAAATTCTGGTTTCAGGTTCATCTGCCGCTCTCATCTGACGAAGCACCCAATATGCCTTCTTGTTCCCGCACTTCGAACACTCGATGTCTTCTGTTGGAAGGGTATCAATCTTCTCCTCCGTGATAAGGAACTCCCTTTCTATGCTCCGGGTAACAATGAAGGTATTTTCCGTGTCTCCCTTCTTTTGGTAGCCGCATCTGTTGCAGGTCAAGATTCCATCCCGTGGGAAGAGAAGTGATTTGCATTTGGGGCAGAACATATTAAACATCTCTTGCGGTGGTGGCTATGAATATGCCAATAAGAATCTTTCTGGCTTACATATAATTTGTAAAATTCCCTTTGCCTCCTATCGATCGCCTATGAACGCAGAGCATCGGAAGTGACCGGGATCCGAACGCATTACTCTTCTCGGCAAAGATATCACATTGTCTCCCAACTTCTTACGAAACCCTTTCTCGAGGTGCGTTTGCGTTTCGCCACTTCTTTCTTGTGATCTTTTCTGGGAGAGTTATTTTCCAATCGAAGCGGTTTCCGAAGTTTCTTTTCTACGGCCCGTTTCTTCCTCTTTTCCGGATTCCATTCCCTTTCTATGGTCTTCTGCGCTTTTCGAATAGTCCTTGGTTCTTTTGGATTTATCACCAATTGCCGGGAGGAGTATTTTCGTTTTTGATCGGCTAGCTCAACTTTTGTCTTCGCTCGTAAAATTCGATTCCTATCACGAGAGCGCACCTGCTTCTTTCTCGCGACATTTCCAGCCATACTCGTTCTACTTGTGATCGGTCTCTTTCTCTTCCTTCTTGCAGCTTTCTTTTTTCTATCAGCTCTTCCTGTAGCAATCGTGGCTTCCTCAATCCCTCTTTTCCACATCCTCTTTGGAGCTATCTCAATGATCTCATTATGGCCCACGGCCTGATCGTTTTCTGAATTTTCGGCGATGAGCTGATCGAATTTCTCTGCGCGGATCTTTTTTGGCCTTCCATGCTTATGAAGCCAGGGCATAACACCCCAAGCTCTATTGTAATCAGCAATATGTTGCGGCATGAATGCCGTTTTCTTCTGCGGAATGACCAGTGCTCCTTCTACTCCTTCCCAGGAATTCTGATGTGGCGCCATGAACACAGTTGTGTGCGACACGGTATTCCCAGAAGCGTATTCAATTTCTCTCCTTTTCTGAGCCGCTATGATCCCACCAACGTAGGCGAAGACCAACGTCAGTAGATAGCTGTTCATTTCATATGGTGACGATCCTTCTAATGTTGCAACAAATTGACTGACATATTCTCTGGTGAAATCGAGGTACGGTCCAAGGAATGGTATCGCGGCGGAAATGCTTGCGAAAAGGGCGGATGGCGCTATATTTACACCGAATATTTCCTGTGGAAAAATACCTGTTTCAAAAGCCGTTATTATTGCAAATATTGCGATAATTGGAATAATCGCGGCCAGAACACCTCTCCAGGGACCGCCTGCTTTCCTTCCACCTACATATCCTGCTATCATCTGCCCGAACAATGGTAGCCACCACAGGAATAGGGAGAGAATCAGGACATACTTCATCGCGCCCCAGAAGCTGAAGACCGTTTTTGCATCTCGAAGCTTCTTTCCCTCATGGTCTTCAAAGTCTAATTCCATCCTCTTGGCTGAGGCACTTGCATTTTCGTTCTGAGAAGCTACATCATTATTTCGACCAAGATAGCTCGATCTCATGCCCATCCCTTTAGTCCGACAAATGTCGGACGAGGAAAGTTATGTAATCTTGAATATTTATAAGTTTTCCAGGTCTAAGAAAAAGATCGAAATATTTTTTGAATCGATGGCTGACATTTTGTTATAATAACTCGAAAATGATTATCAACTGGGTTCGGTCACATTCCTATTAAATTAGTCCTCTTCATATTTTATTCCAATGATAATAATGCGATCGTATTTAACTTTTTTTGCCAAGAAGTCCACTTCCAAATAATAAATTTGGTGGTGGATGAATTGACATGGGTTCATATGTCATATTATCATTATGAATATTATGGATAAGGTAAAGGTGCAACTGGATAAAGATGTTGTTACTGCTCTTATCCGACTAAAAGAAGTAGGGAGTACCTATTCGGATGTTGTTA